>Ga0209258_100654_pt1 | contig 25345 bp, 38 predicted proteins | sample Araplaol_mTSA_r2_FD_184281 | JGI IMG/M metagenome (GOLD analysis project Ga0209258, IMG submission 184281) | Arabidopsis root microbial communities from North Carolina, USA - plate scrape CL_Col_mTSA_r2 (SPAdes) (version 2) | ecosystem: Host-associated > Plants > Roots > Endosphere | place: USA...
TGCGGACACCGCCCATGTCACCCTTGACCAGACTACTTTCCCAAGCCACCCACGCAGCCGCTAAAGCAGCTGCCACCTAATTTGCTCCAAGGGACTTGCTCGTGGGATGGATTTTGGCGAATGGGGCCGTCGTTATGACTACGGCAGCTTGAACTTGCGAGCGGCGCGCGGCGGCCAGATCGACGTGAATTGGCTACCACCAGCCACGCGGGACGCAGCTGAAACGCCATTCAGGACGCCCATTTCTTCCAGCACGTCCTTTGCTCGTCGAAAGCATTGCCTCGGGTCCGACACGAGCATGAAAAGATTGATCTCTTTGGGACTGACATCGTAGCCCTCCAGTTCGACCGCATCGCCCAAGGCCTCTTTCAACTTTCCCTCAATCACGTCGAGGAAAGTTTCGTCGGCCAGCGACTTCCGCCAGAACTTGATGACAAGCTGATAGTCCATCGGGTGATTGTAAGCCCAACTAACCCTGCTTCCGCCAGAACACCCGAAGCTGTGTCCCAATAGCTGCAACTCAGTCGCCCGCGATGCCGAAGATCACCAGCGTCGATGAAAAGGAGGGCAGGGACATTTTCAGGATCGTATATGTCTTTGATCCGCATCTTTGCATCGCGAATCCCTTGGCACGTTCAACACGTGCTAACCGGCGAGGCTTTCGAATGCCTTGGCGATACCCATCCAGGTCGGGGTTGCAGCAAACGGAACCGTGAGTATTTGCTGAGCAAGTAATACCGCACCACCACAGACATAGACTGGATGCGGTCGACCACGGGTGCGCCAGTCATGCACCATGGCGACGACGATGAAAAGATCCGCGACCAGTGCGGGCGGCAGCGACACAAAGGGCGGCGGCGGTCCGGCGCTCGCAGCGCCTGCCGGCGCGAGAAACGTCAAGAATACGCGCGCGATGGCCGGCGTCATCATGCCGATCATCAGCAACGTCATCAGACGCTTGTGCACTTGGGGGCGTCGGATGTTGGCTATAGCCAAGGCAAATACCCCGATCAGCCACGGCCACGCACACAATGTAACTGCAGCAAAGCGGCGCGCTGCGTCACCCATGCCCAGGGCCTCATCGCGCTTGATCACCGCCATCTCGCCGACGAGGATGACGCAAGCAATGACGCTGAATAGTGCGATGCCGGCCAATCCCCAGGTGCGATGGTCGATCGTTCGTCCCGTGGCAACCAAGGCCGTCTGGATGAAATAGAAGCAGGTCCAGGTAAACATCAGCGCGCCATGAATGTGGATGATCGGCGGCGCGTGAAACCTGCCGACCACCACAGGTGCCCAGTACGTCGGCACAAAACCGCCAAAGGCGACCAGGATGAACGCGCCCGCCATCCACACATAAAAATATCGGCTCTCGGCCCGTACCCGATCGACATCGGTAGCTATGGCATTCATCTGTGCTTCTCCGGTGCGAGAAACGTCAAATATGGCGGTGTGCTGATTTGCGCCATGTTTATGCTGCTTGCTTGCTACTCAGCCGGGCCGTGGCACGGCTTCGGTTGCAATGCATTGCCGGCGGCTACACGCGTATCCGCGCTGCGCCTTCAACGGATCATGGACGCAGAAAGCAGTGCAAAAGCGAAGTACTCGGCCGACCAATCGGGAAGCAACGAGTCAACTCGGTACCGTCCTTGCGTGGTTGGTGAGATGACCCGCCGGGCAATCACCCGGTCGAGTGCGGCCAAAGTCCCTTACCCCACAACCGTCATAGCTTGGATGGACCGGTGCCGGGCCTACAACACTCCGTTCGCCATATCCCTGCGGCACAGGTGGCGGGATGGGATCTGGCCCCGTGGCAGCTTTGGGTCGGAAGCAGATATCTCGATTGATATGTGCGGGCCGCAGTGAGCGACAGCGACATGGTTCCCCAAATGGCTCAGTCTAGCTCTGAGAGATTTCCTCTCTGCCCAGTGACTTGTGCAGTGCCTGGACACCAACGGCCGCAATCAGTCCGGCCATAACGATACCAGCGAATCCGATCGCGATAGCTAGAATCCGGGACAGTTCATGCTTGGGTACCAGGTCTCCGTACCCAATGGTCAAGCCCGTCACAAACGAAAAGTATAAGCCTTCACCAAGGGGCCAACCTTCCACCTTTGCGATGAGAAGGCCGAGCGTTCCCGTCACAAGCATCAGTCCCGAAACGATTGGCCAGACCACGCCCAACCCGCGAAAGAACCATCGATAGAACCTATGCCTCATGTCTCTCGAAGCTTTCATAAGTGCTCCGGATCTCTGATCGCCCCGTCGACATGTTAGGCCCGCTAAACCGAGCAGGCTTGAAGTTCGACCGAAGGCGGCGCTAACGCCTGTCGGCATCAGCACATGAAAAGAGGTGACCGTTCAAGCAACGAACGCCGCCGTACCTATTGCAAACCAGTTTGAGCGAGTTCGACTGTTCAATATTGATGGCAATCAATGTCTCCACCCGATGTGACGCTGCTATAGCAATGGAAGCAGCTCAAAAAAAGGATGGAACGGAAGCAAGGGGGCGGGCGCCTACACCCAATTCTGATCACAGAGCGAGAGGTCTGCTTCGGGTCGGAAGCGGACCTAAGCTCATTTGGATATTACCCGTCGGTCTTCCTCTCGGGCAGATACGCTTCCCCGCGACAAGACGGTCGCAGGAACGGAATAAGTACCTCGAGGAACGCCTCTCGATAGTTAGTATGCAGATGGTGCCCAGTCCCCATGAGCTTCAATTGCGCGTTTCGCAAACGCGCTGTTAGATGCTTCGCGCGAGAGGAGATCAATCCATCATTTGGGCTTGCGACCACAAGGCACTGACTTGAGATCTTGTCTAGGCCGAGCCACCAATCTGGCATTGGGTTCTTCAGCTCCGAAAGGATTGGGCTGCTGGCCCTTAAATCGAACTGCCGGAGCAACACAATGCGAATCAAGCGTTTGAAGCCCAGCAGCCTAATCGAGCGCCATAAAGATGGTTGGGGTCCTTCCCGCGCCATGGTTTCGACTTCTGCTTCGTTTCTGGGTGGCACCGGTGCCGCTTCAACCACCAGGCGCCCGACTCTATTGGGAAATCGAGCAGCGATTCTGAGGGCCAAGTGGCCACCCAAAGAATGGCCAATGAGATCGAATTGGTGAAGTCCGAGTTGGTCCAGTGCCAACCGAAGTGCATCTTCCATCGATGCTAGGGAATAGCGCTCAAGCCAGTCACTCCGACCATGGCCAGGCAGATCGATGGCAATGACGCGAAAGCCCGCATCTGCCAAATCGGTGGCAATACGGGTCCACGTGCCCGAATTGCTCCCGAAGGCATGAAGAAGCACCAGAGGATGGCCAGACTCGCCGCCGACTACGCGATAGGCCGTTTTGCGTCCCTGTATTTCTACAGAGCGGATCCTCCAATTCTCCGACACCGTTGCGTCACTCCGTTGGGCGCACCTAAGGAAACTTTCGCTGTGGTACGACGTCTGCGTTGGGCCGAATGCAGACACTTCGTACTCATGTAGCCAGCCCCATCCGGCCATCTCTCTTCAATGATGAACCAGTCATGCCCGCTCATTCTGAGCCGTGGCGCGATAACGAGATAGCGGCAAATCCACCCGAAAGCAGTTTCTGCCGTCAGCCGTCGCTACAAGGTACGCACGGCCACCGTGGCGCTCGGCGATTTGACTCACCAATGCTAATCCTAACCCTGCGCCGGAGTGGTTCGCAGCGTTCGCGCGGCGATAGAAGGGTTCGAACAAGCGCTCGGATTCAAAGTCAGGAATGGGGCGACCGCGATCGTACACGGCAATCTGCGCCACGCCGAAACTATCAGAAATGCACACTTCGACGGGTGGAGCGCCATAGCGCTCCGCGTTATCCAGCAAATTGCGCAGCAGGCGACGGAGCAATCGCGTGTCGCCTACTATGACAACAGGGGTTCCCCCGAATTGCACGCCGTCGTAACGAGAACATTCCTCCGCCGCTAAACCTAGGAGATCTACTTCCTCCTCAACCGCCGCCTCAACGGTGGCATCTAGTCGGCTAGCCAACAGGATCTCGTCGATGAGATGATCGAGTTCGGCAATATCCTGCTCCAACCCAGCTTTGCTCTGATGGTCAGCCAGATTCTTTATCAAGTCGACCGACAGTCGAATGCGGGTCAGCGGCGTCCGTAGTTCATGGGAAGCATTGGCCAACAACGTCTTGTGGACTCCCACCAGTTCCTCGATTCGGCTTGCAGCTCGATTAAAGCTAACCGCGAGCCTCGCCACCTCGTCGTTACCTTCAACCTTCACTCGACTTGCCAGTTTGCCTTCCCCGAGCAACTCCACGGCGAATTCAAGTCGCTCCAGCCTTCTCGTGAGTTGGCGGGTGATCGGGTAAGCGGCGATGCTGACAACAATGGCCACCACAGGCAATGCCATGAGCGTGCTCATGCGGTGGCTGATGGGGCCGCCTCCGTTGAGATGCCACAGCACGAGAAGAATCAATGCGAATGCAAGTAAGCATCCGAGCACGGTGAAATAGAAGCGCAGGTGCAAACGAGACATGTCAGTCCTGAGCTTTAGCAAAGACATAGCCAGCACCGCGAACGGTGATAACTCGGCGCGGCTTCCTTGGATTGTCCTCGATCACCGCGCGAATGCGCGATATGTGCACGTCGATTGATCGATCAAATGCTTCCAGTTGCTCTCCTTTGACAAGATCTAGCAGCGCCTCACGCGACAGCACCCGGCCAGCATGCTCGGCGAGAGCGGCGAGCAACGCAAACTGGTATGAGGTGACCTCACACTCTTTGCCGTCAATGAGTATGGCTCGGGCAGAGCGATCGATCTCCAGACGACCGAAAGACATCGGTCGCTCCGTTGAAAAAGCACGGTTTCGTCGGCGCAGGACGGCCCTAAGTCGGGCCAGTAGTTCGCGCGGCTCAAAGGGTTTTGGCAAATAGTCGTCAGCGCCGATTTCTAGCCCGATGATGCGATCCATAGCATCACCCCTCGCGGTGAGCATAAGGATCGGTAGGTCGTACTTGGGGCGTACCTGACGACAAATATCCAGGCCATCCATGTCAGGCAGCATAAGGTCGAGCACGATGGCGTCGTAAGGAGATGCTGATAGCCTTTGAAGCGCAGCAGCACCATGTGGTGCGACATCCACACGAAAGCTCGTCTCGCTGAGATACTTGGAAAGCATCTCAGCGAGGCGAGGATCGTCTTCCACCAAAAGAATGCGTTCAGCCATGCATATTGGTTAAGCATTTACCCAAGAATGGATGGAGCTTCAGGTCAGCCCGTAACTTAGCTTTCGCGGTGCGACATGTGCTCAGCAAGGGCCTTGCGTTGATCTGGCGTCAGCGCTTCGGCGACATCGACCATAAATTGCGTCGACCGTTTCGACATCTGTACGGTGGCGTCTATTTGGGCCGATCGCGCAGCTTCAACGGCAGATCGATCAATGGTCGGCTGAGTCAGGATGGAAAACATCTTCGCATGACCGTCGTGGATCCTTGTCTGCAAGGGCATGAGGTCCGCATTCGCTTGCTGAATGATGGCCGATAGCTTGGACTTCTGTGCAGGAGAGGGTTCCGTGTTGCCCTGGATTAGCTTAAGCATGTTGCTTACATGAGCAACGATGTCGACGGTTTCACCGGCCGTGTCTGTCGAAGCGCTATGCGACGCGGGATAAACAGCGTGCTGTGCCAGGGCGCTGGCACTCCCCACGGAAGCAAGGCAGCCGAATAGAACAAGCGAAGCAACGGGCTTGGATGCCAGGCGGCGGGCTGAAGCCAATAAGCTCTGGACGGGCAAGGCAGTGAACATGTCGGGCACCTATTTCGCTACGGGGCCTATTCCCCGAGAGGCAGTCTGCTTAGCCGTTGTTGGTGCAATTTGTAGGGATTGTAAAGTTATGTGAAGCCTTTCTGGAGGCTCCTTCGCAAGGTCCGCTCCGGGTCGGAAACGGACATTAGATGCTTGCCCGGCAGTGAAGCCAGAACCTCACGATGCCGCCGAACCCGTTCCGGTAACCGCCGTCAACTCATAGTGGCGCATTTCTGCAATCTCGGGGACAAAGGGACGGATGGCTGTGAGGAATGGTGGAAAGTTCGGTCCGGAACGGAATGCTTTCAGATGAGCATCCGCCGAAGTCCAGCGGATACGCAACACGAAGGAAGCTTTTTCATCGACGCATTGAGTCAGCTCGTAGTCGACGCATTCCGGAGAAGCAGCCAGGTGCCTGGCCGCCTCGGTATAGGCGGCAACGAGCATGTCGGGCCCATGGTTCCTGAGCACGTAGCGGATGTATTCGACGATCATCACTGCCTCCTTGTTGAATCGGTGAGGTCAAGCATCAAGTCACTGATCTGCTTTGCTACATCTCTATCTGAAATCATCATCGGCTCTCCTTCTGCTATCCGCCAGGTCTGCGTTGGGTCGGAACGGATATATAGCGTCCCTCGTTGAAATAAGGCGGCGATTACTCACCGCCATGCCAGAGCCTGGGTAACCGAACGCGGCTCGCGTCCTGCATCGCGGAATGATTAAAGATCTGCACCGCTGAAGGCGAACCAGCGGCCATCGTGGAAGGTGTAGCCATCGACGAAGTGCACTTCCTTCGGATGGCCCGCCTTGTCGTTTGTCCTGAGGATGGAATGGGCCGTCGCGGAATCTCCGTGGATCACCACGATAGTTTCAAGCTTCGGGACGTCTGGGGCGTCATCGATGACCTGCGGTACGCGATCGATCACGTCCTGTCGCGAGCGGACGAGGCCGGATCGGCTGGAGGTCTGGTAGTCGGGCTCCAGGAGGCACGCCAGATATTCCCGGTGGCCGTGGTATTCCGCAGCCAGCCACGATTGCTCGATTCGCTGGATCGTCGTCGCGTCGTGTTTCTGATCCGGCATTGCAATCTCGTCGCACTCCGCCGCGGACGGATCAGCGGCGCGGGCGTGAAAAGGGAGAGCACAAAGCATCGTGGCGCCGACGAGCACATTGAGCGTCGACCGGCGAAGCAAGGGTAAGCAAAGCATGATTGGCTCCTTGGTTGATGATCTTGCTCAGGATTGGGCAGCCCGTTCCGTCGGATAAGTGGGCGCTGTCATGCCCGCTGCCCGTGACAGGAGTCATGGGACGAGATCGCGCCCGGGAGTTAAGGTGCGACGCATGCCCTGGCCGCGCACACCTCTCGCTCGCATACGTTTGCTCGTCCATATCGCCTGCGGCCTGATGCTGGCAGCAGGCGGGGGACAGGCTCTCCTCACTCGCCTGCTGCGACCGGGAACCTTTGCATCCCATCCGCACTGGGACCTCCAGTGGACGGTCGCCTATGGTGTACTGGTCGCGGCCTATATCGCGGCAGAATTCGGCGGGGGCCTGGGCCTGACGCGACGCAGGGCCGCGCTGTTCTTCATTGAGGGTTTCGCCGCCCAATACCTGGTCTGGCTCTACCCGAGCTTCCTGGTGACGAGCATGATCGTCGTGATCGCGTGGCAGGTGGCCTGGATCGCCTCGCTGCGCACGGCGCTACTGGCGGCGGCCGCCTTGACCGTCGCGCTTGTCGCCCAGAAGTGCGCCGTCGGCGGACAAGGCATGTCGGCGGTGATCCTGGTCTCCAGCTGCGGCTTCCAACTCTTTGCCATCAGCGCAGCCCACCTTGCCCGCAGCGAGGCCGCAGCGCGCGAGCGTCTGGCTCAGGCAAACGCGGAGCTCAATGCCACCCAAGCCCTGCTTACCGAGAGCGCGCGCATGGGCGAGCGACTGCGCATCTCGCGCGATCTCCACGACGTCATGGGCCACCACCTCACGAGCTTGCATGTACATCTCGACGTGGCCGCGCGCACCGCAGAGGGCCAGTCAGCGTCCCATCTCGTCCAGGCGCGCGACATCGCCGGCGAGCTGCTGGCCGAAGTGCGCAAGGTCGTGAGGCAAGTGCGCGTCCTGCCCGTGGACTTGCACACGACACTGCTGGCGTTGGCGGAGGGAGCGGTCGATCTCGATGTTCAGCTCGTCTCGCCCGAGGCACTTGGCGCGCTGGACGCACCTCGGGCGGACGCCCTTTTGCGATGTGTCCAGGAGCTGATCACCAATACCCAGCGACACGCAGGTGCACGCCAGCTCAGGATAGAACTCGCGCAGGATCCCAACGGGGAGGTCCGGCTGATGGCCAAGGACGACGGCGTCGGTGCAAACGCAGACGTTGCCGAGGGCCAGGGGCTGGCAGGCATGCGCGAGCGGTTTGAGGCGCTGGGCGGCTGGCTGACGGTGTTCAGTCGCAGTGGCGAGGGCTTCCAGGTCAGCGGCGCGATTCCGTCCGTGGGTGTGCGGCCATGATCCGCGTCTGCATAGCCGATGACCAGGCGCTGATTCGCAGCGGCCTCAAAGCCTTGCTGAGCCTGTTCGAAGGCATCGTCGTCTGCGCTGAGGCCAACGACGGGGAAGCGGCGATCGGCGCGGTCGCCACCGACCGACCGGACGTCCTGCTATTGGATGTGCGTATGCCCAAGCTTAGCGGCGTTGAGGTCGTCGAGGCTCTCGCCGCGCGAGGTGACCTGCCGCCCACGCTATTGCTCACGACCTTCGAGGATGATGCAGCCCTGGTGGCTGGCGTGCGCGCGGGTGCGCGCGGCTTCCTGCTCAAGGCCGTCACCGCAGAGACCCTCGTCGAGGCGATTCGCACCGTCGCCGGCGGCGGTGCCTATCTGTACGCCCCGCTTGCGGAGAGTTTAGACACGACGCGCACCGGCGCCTGGCGCGATGATGCGTTCGAGACGCCCGACGCGCTCACGCCACGCGAACGCGAGGTCCTCAAGCTGATGACCAGCGGCATCTCTAACGGCGAGATCGCCGAAGCGCTGCGCCTCAGCGAGGGCACCGTACGCAACCATGTTTCCAACATCCTGTCGAAGCTCGGCGTAAGCGACCGCACACGCGCGGTACTCCGAGCGCTGGAACGACGGCTCGTCTGATCGACAGCCATCGAATGCTCGGTCTGAGCAGACCATCCCAGCTCTGAACATTGCTTTGGAAGGCATCCGCTATGACCCCAATTCTTGGCGATCATGATCACGCAGACTCGAATGTCTGCTGCGGGTCGGAAACGGACAGTCTACAAATCCTAGCTGGTACTTCGTGGAGTGAGTGATCGCGCCACTGCCTGCCAAAAAGCGCGCTCCTCGACATTGCCCTGACTGGAAGCCTGCTGCGCGTATCTTTCCGCGTAGAGATGCGCGTCCCTGCCATGGCGCTCGCCAAGCTCGTGTGCCGCCCTCGAAACTTCGATGTAGTCGACCCTCTCGTCGCTCATCCTTGGCTCCTTACCAAAAAGGTCTGCTCCGGGTCGGATGCGGACGTTACCTGACGATGCGATGCATGCTCATACCGCCTTTCAGAAGCGCCGACAAACGCCACCGGCTACCGTCGGGCGAGTCATAGAACTCCGCGAACGCCTCGTCAGGCTTCAACACATCGGAGCCGTTTCTCTTCATGTGCTGGCGAACGAGCCAAAGTATCCGGTAATAGTCAGAAATGAATTCTTCGTCCGCTGAAGGCGGTATCGCTGCCTCCGCCAAGCGCTTCTGTCGTTCGATAAACCATGGCGGATGTGCGCCCGTTTCGATCATCGCGTAGAAGCCAAGCCAGCCCTCAGGCTCGGGCCACGCTTGCTTATATTGCTCGCGGGCGGGAGCGCCTAGTTCTTTGAACCAAGGGACCCACGCCAGCCAGTAGTCCTCTCCATGTCCCATGCGCCACCCAATACTCCCCCAGGGAATCGTCGGGAAGGCAATCCAAAGAGGCTTTCGCTCATCACTCATTGATTTCCCTTTAGGTCCGCTACGGGTCGGAAGCGGACGCCCATAGGCGATACGTATCAGTTTCCTAGGAGGTATTGGAAGAGCAGATACACGCCAACCAAGGCGATAGTTATGGGCATGAGAATCAGGAAGCCGCCCCTAACGGACCACGGTCCATTTCCCTCCTCAGCCCCAACAATCGGAATCTGGCCCTGCCTGTCCATCTTGTAACGCTTCATGCCATCCCCCCCCTTGAAGCCGCTCGCTAATGTCCGCTCCGGGTCGCAAGCGGACTCCGGAAGCCTGGCCGCGCTACGTTGCTCTTAGCCGTAGCTGTCCACGCCAAACAAGCCAGAACGCGCCGCCTCCAAGAGCCCCGAGCAGTCCCATCAAGGCAGTCCCGTAAGCCCAATCTAGCCAACCTGCCAACGTCGGTACGCCATTAACCAACGTGACGACGCCCTCGTGGCTTGCAGACACCCTCTGGGCTCCGTATCGAAGCGGCCATGAAAGAAGCCCAATTGGGATGGCTCCCAGGACGAATCCCATGAGAAGGGACGCCCATCCGGACATCTTCCCAAAGGTTCGGACCAACAGAATCCCGGGAATCCCCAGTGTCACGACGTGCGCGGCCGCAATTACAAAGGACAACGCTGCAAAGTTGCGGATGCGGAGCCACATGTATGGATCAGCCTGCGCAGAGTCCGCCAACGAGGCACCCGCATACCAGATGGTGACGATGCCGGCCGGAACTACCGCGGCAACCAAGAGCGAAAGAGTCCCACGCAATGTAGGTGGCATAAAGATCCTTCTAATCAGCGAGACCTGCTCGGCTGGCACGTCCGCAATGGGTTGGAAGCGGACATCTCACTTCTGTGCAAGTAGAAACTTGCTTATGTCTCGTCGCAGCTCCAAGTCGCTGAGGCCCCGCGCCTCGTCGTCTGCCGCAATAGCGTATTCGAGAGCCAAATCCTCCTCCCCGATCGCTCTATAGCGCTCGGCCAGGGCAAACCTGATCGATACGCGATACTCGCGAGCATCCTCTTCAGCCGCCGCTTCCAGCGCCCGAAGATACAGCGGTATTGCCGCACTATCGCTCGTCGTGAAGTCCCCAAGGCTCTCCCACAAGAAGGGATGGTTGTACCCGCCAAGGCTTTGCGCCTCGCAGTAGTCCCGCAGCGCGTTGTAGTTCGTCCAATATCGGTCAGTCCGGTCTTCGTTCACGAGGAGGGTCGCGAACTCCATGACACGGTCCCAAACATCTGCCCTCAATTCCATCCACCCTCCTTTCTGGCCTCGCCGGGAGTGTCCGCTCCGGGTCGGAAGCCGACCTATTGGCTCGCCTCATCACTGGTGAGCGTCCGCTAGCTCTGTGCATGTTTGGCGTTTCGCTGCCGGAAGCGGCGCAAGCCTCTAGCAGTGGTGAACGCAATAAAGATTGGGGTGCTTGTTAGACCACCAAAGAACCAAGCAAGAAACTCGCTGGGCGAATCCGAGCGTGCAAAGTGCAGGCAAGATCCACCAAAAAGTATGAGCCATATGAAAGATACACCTGCAATCCACCCCAACATCTTGCGTAGCGCCGTGCCGCTTGCATCGCTGAGTTTGGTAGCTAGGTTGGTCTTATTTATGGCGTCGTGAATAGCGAAAGAGAAACGCGTTAGAAATGACCACGAGAGCAGCCCTAAGATGGCTCCGAGAAACATGGCAATCATGCTCATAGCCTAAAACGCCTCGATTGAGTCGACTTGCGGAGCGAGTTTCCGTCTTATCCTTTGGTTCCGTGAACTGTTCGCTTCGGGTCGGAAGCGGGCATTGCACTTGTACGGTCTGAGGACTCAGCCCCCTTCACACTTCTTCTGCCAAAACGATGCGCGTCGGACTGAGAAATCATCCTTCTCCCTTCGGAGCATCTTCGCCAGATTGCAGGCAGAGTACGTGTCTCCATTCTCGGCGGCGATGGTCATCCATCTGATTCCCGCAGAGTAGTCGTCCTTATAGAATTCGTAGTACGAAAATAGCTTTATCGCCGCCTCCGCGTCTCCTTCCGCTGCCTTGGCTTGAAGCGTCTGGATCTCACTTGCACTTAACCAAAGGTCAGCATTCGTAGCCACACCGTGAGTCAGCCCTTGAGCTGATCCCGCGCTGGCAAACGAGCAAGCGAAAATGAGGATGCACAGACGTCTCAACACATTCATCGCGAGGTCCCTGTCTTGTCGATAGTGGTCCGTCGTCTAAGGTCCGCTTCGGGTCGGAAGCAGACGTTAGCGGCTCGACTCAACAATTGCCCGTAACTCTGACTCGGGTAGCTCAAACTCCGGCCCCATCGACATAGTGCCTAGCTTCACTAGGAATTGCTTCACGTCAGGCTCGATATCACCTACGTGGCGAAGATAGGTCTTGTACGCCCAGTCAGCTATACGCGCATGATCAACCGCCCCGGGAAGGTGACCGAGGAGCTGCCCAAGCTCATTAGAAAAATCTCTCTGTGAGTACATCCTCGCCCCTGATTTGATCTTCGCCCGAAGGGTCCGCTTTGGGTCGGAAGCGGACCTTTTCCAGCGACTGACCGCCGCTTGGCCCGCGAGCCTTACACATCACTCATAGCCAGCCCCGAGGTTCATTTTCCAGAGAGCCGCAACCCACAGTTCATGCATCGGCTGGAAAAGGTATTCGTATAGGTACTCATAAAGAAGTACTGCCCACACTTGGGGCATGTGCTGAATCCAACCTTCACTCCGGACACCAATATAACTGCCATGTAAGCCAGGGCTGCCGTCATTTCGATGGCGCTGGATGTGGTCAGTTTCGAAACCGTGATACCAAATGGGAGCCAGCCCGCGAAGAGTCCGTACGACAACCAACGCCTGCGGCGGATACGGCGCAACCCAGACTCAATGGTGGCGGTGCTTTGTTCCATCACGGGTGGGTCTCCAACAAGGAAAATGAGTTCTAGCACCTATGACCTGAGTGTACGTTCCGGGTCGGAAGCGGACCTTAGCGGTTTCGCTCTGAATCACTCAAGGAACTGAGTTTGTTCGCTGAAACGACCAGACGTGCTCAACTACAAGTCGCCCCTTGGCTTCGTTACCCCAGAACTCACCGGCAAGCCTCGGCGTATAGGTCCCTTCGACGTCCACGTCAAACTCAACCAACGGGTGCGAAATCATGTGCTCCTGAGTCCTGTCGCGGAAGCGGGCAACGCTCGGGTCCACGGGATCAGTCATTTGAGTGCCCTCTTGTATGACCAACCCTTTGCATCCTGGGTCATCGAGGTAAGCGCCATGCCGAAGATCGGTGATGTAGTGTGCCTTGACGCGAATACGAGTCACCTCGACAGGCCCGCCGTCTTTCAACAGCTCGCAGACCGAGATGGGCGCCTCGTTGCCTTTGGCCGCGTGATCGCTCGCGAACGAATGCGATGCCATTGCAGCCAGCAGAAGAGTGCCCCCAAAAATCAAAGACGCATACCGCATACCACTTCCCCCTGCCAAAGTCCTAGCTTAAGGTCCGCTATGGGTCGGAAGCGGACATCCAGTTCATCCCTGCGCCACCAACAATCTCACGCGAGGTTCCGGCGCGCCGAAGTTAGCCACCACCAAGCGGCGTCGTGAGTCTCGCGGATGAGTCGTCCAGATGGATGCTGCCGTCCGCGATCGCGTCCGATCCCTGGCTCTGCAAATTCGGACCGGACTTGTCCCAGGTCATCTGGAGGCGTGGGCCCGGGATATAGGCATCCCACTCGCCATACCCGGGGTCCTTGACCTCCGGTTTACCCTTGTTGTTGAGGGTGAAGATGACCGGCACACGCACCCACCAGCCTGGCGAGTCCGCCAACCGGCCAGAGGTCGGTACCGTCCATGTCCACGACGATAGGGCTTTAGTAGCCGCGTTTGCGAGGTCCTTCCGGAACTGCTCCTGATACCTCTTTGGCACGGCCGTACGCAGATTCACTTGTTCTGCGAGTACCTTCTGGGTCCGACCGTCACGGCCGACGAATACTAAGGTGTACACAGCGCCGTTGACGTTCGCGGTGATAGACATGCCCGGATACGTCGGTTGAGTGCGCTTGGCAGGCACCACGGTTTCGTCCATGGCTCGGAAGTCATCATCAAAAGATGCGGAAACAATGCTGATGGCATCGTGCTTGTCGTCGACAATTCTTGCCACGAGACGAATGGTCATTCGCTCGGTGATATCCACAGGCAGCGCGACAGCCCGTTGAAATGTCCAGGTCGGGATATTCTTGTCGAGCAAGTCACGCGCAGCGACCGGTAGCTTGTCCGCCTGGTCGATCTTATAGCTGTGAACCTTGCCCTCTGCGGTGATCTGGACGGTGCCGGTGACCAAGGTGCTGGCCACGACCTCCTCACGAAAGTTCTCCGCGTAACTTCCCGACGACCATAGGCCAACACCTGCAAACAGCAGGCATGCCACGAGCTTCCTCATATACGCCCCTTGTATACGCCCCCTCGGCGCTGAACCTAGCTTAGAGCGTGGGCCTGAGCGCCGCCATAGTGTTCCCGGGTACGCAAAGATGGCGGACAGGAGGTCTGCTTCGGGTCGGAAGCAGACCTTACCGCACATCTCAAGCAATCTACGACAGCCGTTTGACCCCAAGTTCAATTAGCCTCGCGCGGTAAGCCGCTGCAAGACCTTCATGGTCGATCAGAAGATCAAATTCGCGCCCGTTGGCAGACCTATAACTAATGACGTCGCCGTCCATGACGTAGTCGTCAACGGTTAGCCCGCTGCCGAACAAGAAGGCATCGATCTCCTGCTCAGATTCCGGAACGTCCACTGATCTCTCCTATAAGGTCCGCTACGGGTCGGTAGCGGACCTAACCCGAATGGGAAGGCGTGCCGCATTCACCCATGATCGCCTTCATCAAAGCATCCGCCTCGCCTTGGCTACCCACTCCAAACGCAATATGTTCGCTTGGAAGTAGCGATCTCAGTGCCGAAACCTTCAGGACTTGTTCGTTCTTGATCACAGCCATGTTTCGCCCGATGTATGTCTTGGAGAACTCCAGCAAGTCCGCTGATGAATCGACAGTAGTCTGCACGAGAAGATCACCGGAGTACTCAAGCTTCATGACCTCTACATTGAGGATCTTTAAGCCAAATAGCCCCGTACGCTTGTCGACACAAACGGCAGGTTGAACCCCCGGCAATGTCGGAGATCGCGCCAGCACCAGTCGATCGGTTGCCATGGTTGATCCACTGCACTCGGCATAGAGATCGAGAGTTTCACCACAAACGGGCTCCCCGGCCTGGCACGGGGTAACACAGGCGGCGAACAAAACACTGGCGACCATCCACATCGTCTTCATCTCAAGCTATCCATGGCAAATACGTCGGCAGGCCATTATTACCGTAGATTCATGGTACGAACCGGCGTTGGGTCCGCTATGGGTCGGCGGCGGACCTTGTGGCGCGGTTTTCCGGGCTGCAATTACATTTGATTTGGCTCGCGTCGATACCGCGGAAAGGATCGTAGCCCACGGTCCAGGAGCCACCATAAGATTGATATGGCGAGGACGGAATTGAGCACGCCGATACTGAGGAGGCCCAAGAGAGCGAAGCCGTTTCCAATGTCTACGTGAATCGGATACCAAATAAGCGAGACAAGCCCTAGCGGAAAATCCAAAACTTTCGCCGCCACGCGCATCGAAATAGGTACGCACCCATCGTTCGCTTTGCAGGACACAGTTCCCATCATCACAAAGAATCGCAGGATCAGATGAAAAACTGAGCCGAAGATAATGAAGGATCGTGGCGGAATTCTCATGGCTCGGAGCTCGGCGAATATGGGCTCAATATCTACACCGCTAGATCTGCTTTGGGTCGGAAGCAGACCTAATTCTATGCACCCGAATCCGTGCTTGCTGGCTGCCGTCTATCGGCCTGCTCTAACCGCCGTCGCCAGGCGCGCTTCTCGACGCTACGGACGTTTGGTTGGAGAGCCAGTTCTTCCAGGTAGCGCCGAAGATAGTGGAGCTCATCGTCTTCCGGACCGCCTAGGTAGGGTGCCACCGTCACCAGATTGCCGTAACTTCGAGCGTACTTTTCGGGGTTGTCATCCACAGCAATGACATGGCGTAAGTCGTAGCCCCGTCGCCTCACCTTGTGCAATGCCTTGGTATCCCACCATGCATCACGCTCGAAGTCTCGACGCGGCGTGCACCTGTTTCGAGCCCATACGAATTCTAGTTTCGAAATGTCTTGAAAGAGGATGCCCGTGACGATCTCCGCGTACATTGGCGACGACGAGGTCCAAACCGCGACGCGGAAGCGTTCAAGTGCCCAATTAAGAAAATCCTCCACGCCCGGGCGGAGATAGAGAACATACGGAGGGATCTGGAAATCAGGCGCACGCGACAAGGGTACGTTGGTGGCATGAACCAACGTTTCATCCAGGTCAAGAATCAGCAAATACCGATCACTCACGAAGCACTAGCTCCTCAATTTTCGGCCGATCATCCGCCCGCCCCGATGCCTTCTCCGGGTCGAACGCGGACCCATGACCCACACGGCCGAAGTGTCCGCTTCGGGTCGCAAGCGGACCTCATGCACCCTTGGAACGATTACGTCGTCGCCGGCGAAGCGGCAATCTTCGCGTCGATGAACCTCAGGAATTCCTGCTCGTCCACATCCGTATTCTGAAGCGATATTGAGGCCCCGAATTTCATCTTGGTCTTGCTCACTATCCACTGCGTCCAGCGAGATGAGAGTTCCAGCCATTTCTTTGGATTGCGGAAATAGAGAGTCAGGAACGTATTGCCTTTCACGGTCCGCGTTGCAACCGAATCAATCTCGTTCCACGCTATCGTGCCAAAGCTGGTTCGGAAATCCCGTATCCCGTAGTTATCGGCGTAGATCTTGACGCGTCTATCGAAAGCCTTGAATCCGAACAGGATGACACCGGCACCGAAGAATATCGCCCCTGCTATCGACGGCCAGTCGCTATGCGATGGTCCAAGCAACGCCAGCAGGGCCGCCAGGTCCAAGCCAAGAGAAAGGATAAACAGCGCGACGTTCTTCCATAGCGAGTTTCGAATCTCATAAGCGACGCCCTTGGCGTTACCCAACTTATCTTCCATTGCTCCCCCTAGTAGCACAGAAAGTCAGAATTCTTTGCGAGCTCTTAAGCTGCATTGGCGATGTCCGCTGCGGGTCGGAAGCTGACTGTTGCCAAATCAGCTTCTAGGCCCGATCCCCGGACTCCAACTTTCGTTGTGCCAACTGAAATTCGCGGCGCCACAGCAAGTAGTTTTGGGGCGCCGGATCTCCGTTGATGCCGAGATAGTAGTGAACCCGCATGGCCATCCCCATCGGCGCCTCATGGTTGAAGTAGTCGTCGTCCTGGACGCCAACGCCGATTGAGTCGCAATAAGACTCATCCCTGAACAAGTCGTAGTAGCGCCGAGTCAGCGCGACTGCCTCTGCCGGGCCATAAGCGAATAGCGACTGCAAGTTCGAAACGATTCGGTCGAACATCCAATGCTCGTCGTGCTGCATGACGCATCCCCTCCCTGATTCGCTCACCCCATAGAGCCTACCGGCAATGTCCGCCTCGGGTCGGAAGCGGACAGTTAGAAATGACCCTGCTGACGTTACGCCTCGTCCCTATGAAGCATCGCAAGCAAGGCCTCCATAGGCGAGCGCGCGGATACGCCGGTGCGGACAACTTCGGCAGACCGCGCGACTACATCGAGCGTATTGTCCTTAAAGCTCACAACCCAGTGGCGCGCGTTCAGGGCTGACCAGCGCGAGGATTCCTCAGACCCGGATAGCTCATTGAACGAATAGAACCGTAGCCCTGCCCGGGCGTACGTGTGCTTACCTAGCCCCTCGTCGTTTATGGGCGACAGGTGATGATCAATGACTCCGTCGAACTGCACTACCGCTACAAGGTCATCCTCTGCACGGACATAGGCCAACCAAAGGCGACTCGCGTCGCTAAAGATCGCGGGTGGCTCGGGGATGCCGGGCTCCGGTGCCTGCGTCCAAATTGACGACGTTACTGCGTCCAAGTGCTTCCCCTTTTAATTCTTTCGCTGTGCCCGAACTGTCCGCTTCGGGTCGATAGCGGACCTTTTCGGAATATAGCCGTAAGCGACTCTGATACCCATGGTTGGCGCCAGCGGGGTGTCAGTGGTCTCCAGGATTGGTGTCAGTCAGACAGGAATCCGAGTCCGACGCGTCGTGGACATGGCTTCGGCCGATGGAGAGACATTGACCTCAGTTGGTTTGCAGGTGTGCCCCTTCTGGCCGGCGTTTTCTGATGCCGGTATTCGTGCCGTTCCGCGCCCAATTCACATCGCCGCGTCGCGCTCGGGTTCATGGTTAGGGCATCAGGGCAACCCCAGGGGCACCAAGGGGTGAAGCGCATGGCTCAGGCAAGAAAACCTATCCAGGTGACGGTTTCTACTAATGGGCCGTACCTGGTCGTGGGCGATATCCCGCTGGCGACGCAGACCGTGATCGCCGACGGCGAGGGCGGTTCGGAGGACTGGGAAGAAGGGCCGCCGATCGATCATCCGGCGAGCTACGCGCTATGCCGGTGCGGCATGTCGCAGTCGAAGCCGTTTTGCGATGGCTCGCATAAGACGGTCGGCTTTGATGGCACCGAGACGGCAAGCCGGCAGGCCTATCTCGATCAGGCGCAGGTTGTGAACGGCCCTGCGCATAAGCTGACCGACGTGGAGAACCTGTGTGCGTTTGCCCGGTTCTGTGATCCCAACGGACAGGTCTGGAACCAGGTGGCCGCAACCGATAAATCGCAGGTGCGGGCCACGTTCCTGCGACAGGTCAATCGGTGCCCGTCCGGCCGCCTGGTGGCGTGGGACAGGTCGACGGGTGAACCGGTTGAATACGCGGTGCCGGTGTCCATCGGCCTCATTGAAGATCCCGTGGAAGCGTGCAGTGGTCCGCTATGGTTGCGTGGCGGCATCCCCGTCGTCGCCGCCGATGGTTTCGTGTACGAAGTGCGCAACCGCGTCACGCTCTGCCGATGCGGGCAGTCGAAGAACAAGCCGTTCTGCGATGGCACGCATGCTGCGGTGCATTTCAGGGATGATTGAGTGACGCCTGCGCCGGGAGAAGCAGGTGCTTCTTCCCTGCACTAGGGTAGGGCGCGAGCGGGTGCTGGCGCGACATCAAGAAAAACCCGCGTCGTTGATGTTCAAGGGCGATTGGACACGCTGGGTCGCAGGTAAATCGCCAGACACGTGCAAATGAGCAGCATGGCGGCCACAGGATATCGGAGGGCCAAAAGCGCGGCCAATACGAAGGTGCTCAGCGTGGCGATGGAGCGGATCCTCATCACCGTTCGGTCTGACGTGGAAACCTTGTGCATGCCTTGGCGATCGATAGCCTCCCTGCACAGCATCATGTAGGTGATGTTGATGAAGGCGAAGACCACGGCGTAAAGCGCGACCGGCAGGGGTGCCAGCTCGGAGTCCGCGATCCAGGCGGTCGTGAAGGGCACCAGGGACACGCTGAACAGATGGGCGAAGTTTGCCCAGATCAGTGATCGCGATGCTTCCGTGGAATAGCGAAATACGTGGTGATGGTTCACCCAGACGATGGCAAGAAAGAGATAGCTCACCGCATAGGCGAGCCCCGATGGCCAGAGCCGGAGCAGGGCGGCGAACGTGACCTCATGCGGTGGTCGTAGTTCGAGAACCAGCAAGGTGATGACGATGGCAAACACACCATCGGAAAAGTACACCAGGCGCTCTGGACTCTTGCTTGCATCGGCCATCGCGATTACCCCGGCTGCTCGGAATGAGGACAGGCGCGACGAGCATACAGTCAGGCACACGCTGCGGTTCGCAGTCTGTCGGCAGGTTCAGGCTTGTTTGCGTCGAGATGCCCAATAGGTGTCCAACGCCCAAGGGCCTGCGCCGCCGATGCATAGGGCAATCAGGCCTGCGGCATACAGCAAATCGGTTTCATAGCCGGGCTGGCCAAAATGCGCGCCCATGGCGTCATAGGACATCAGCTTGATCGAGCTGAAGCCATTGGGCAGGTGCACCGTGACGATCGCGACAGCGAGCACGACCAGCATCGGCAGTGCCGCCACGGGAACGAACGCACCCACCAGGATCAACACGCCACCAATCAACTCGATCGCAATCGTGGCCCAGCCGAGCAGGTCGGCGAAGGGCATGCCTAGTGCGTGCAGAATGGCGATGAATCCTTCCGGGCCGCGGGCGAGCTTTGCATAGCCGTGTTCCATGAAGCCAAAGCCGATGATCAGCCGCAACGGCAGGGCATGGATGCCGCGAGGCATTGGAATGGGAGCAATGGCCAACCTGGAAAGCAACGATGTCTTCATACCTGGCCATTCGTTGCAGAGACTGCGGCGGTTACACGAATGGTCTAGGGACCTCGCGGACGCGCCTTGATGGATGCGGAGCCGCCTGCCATGAAGGGATCTTCACGGAGCGGCGAGGGCGGGCGCGTAAAATCCCTGCGCTAGCCGACCTCATCCGGAACGGGACCGGGGTCGCTGGAAAGGCGGTCACCACGGCATGCCCGCACTTCATCGACATGCCTGGCGCGACCGGTTCCCTGGGGCGGAAGAGCGTCGTTTGGGGAAGGCCATGCATACATCGAAACGGCACCTTGCCGGTGTGGCCGCTGTGGCGGTCGCGATGGCGTCGGTGGGCGCCCTGGCATTGCCTTGGTCGGCGGACAAAGGAGCGTCGGCGCTCCATTGGGCTTACTCGGGCGAAGCGGGTCCGGCACATTGGGCGGCGTTGGATCCCAGTTATTCCGCGTGTGGCATTGGCCTGGCGCAGTCACCTATCGATCTGGAGTCGCACGACGCCAAGCCGGGTAAGGCAGGTGCGTTTCGTATCGACTACGAGAAGGGCGAGGTGGCGCTGGTGAACAACGGGCACACGGTGCAGGCCAATGTCACCGACCCCAAGGATGCCGTGGTCTACGACGGCGATACCTATCACCTGGCTCAGTTCCACTTTCATTCGCCCAGCGAGCACACCACGGACAAGACGCGGTTTCCACTGGAGATCCATTTCGTCAACCAGGACGGTGCCAAGCACATTCTCGTCGTCGGCGTAATGGTCAAGCTGGGCGAGGAGAATCCGAGCCTCGCACCCGTGTTCCACAGCCTGCCGCCGGCGGCCGGACATGCATCCGCAAGCGCCGGGCCGCCGGTTTCGGTGGATCTCGCGTCCGTGCTTCCCAAAAACCACGAGGCCTACGTCTACCGTGGTTCGCTGACCACGCCGCCATGCACGGAAGGTGTGCGCTGGATCGTGCTGGCCCATCCCATCCAGATGTCCCAAGCCCAGGTGGCTTCGTTTTCGACGTTGTTCCCGGATAACCATCGGCCGTTGCAGAACGTCAATGGAAGGGAGATTGATGACGACCCGGATTGAGGCAGCGCCCGGCGCGCCAATCACAGCACGACATTGCGGTCGATGCAGTCGGCGAATGGCGTCTTTGGGGCGCCCATACGGCACAACGCTATGCAACGCGCGCTTCACCGGCGATCATGCCGTTTCGACTTCAGGTAGCACGCCATGACGCCCTCCGACGACGACTACGAAACTGGCCACCACTTCCACGACGATGACGACAGCTCGCTGGAGGCGTATGTCTGGCAGTTGCTGTTGCTGATCAATCCGGGGGACGACGACACTGCGTTCCAGCAGTTTGCGGCCTATCGCGACGCGGTGGGTGGCACGCCAGACGATGAGGTCGATGTCGCGCAAGCGGTGGGGCAAGTGGCCGACTGGCGTTCGACCTTCCATGTGGGCGCCGAGGACACGCGTGGGCTGGTGCAGGCGCTCGAGGAGCTGGCGGCGCGGTGGAATCTTGCCATCGATTGGAACGGCGACACCGACGAGGACGACTTCCATGCCGACGTCGACCCGACCGAACTCGTCGTCACGGCTTACGACAATCTCGCACCCCACGGTTACACCCTGTGGGTGCGCGAGACCGATGACGACAGCCTCGCGGGTTGGATGACACTGTCGCGAGACACCGAGGCCATGCGAGAGCTCGCGACGGAATTGGGCATCCATCTGCGGCGGGGCAACGAACTTGGCTGATGTCGCGGCCCGACTTGCATGACGCCGATGCCAACGCCGGCATGCGCGTGACACGCGCGGCGGCTCACAAATGAGCCCGGCGCCGTCCTATCCGTACGCCGGCTTTCTCGCGCGGCTGGAAGAGGCTGCCGCCGAGCGTTCGCCGGACGCGCCCGGTACATGGCCGTCGCTACTGGACAATGTGCTGGCGACGCCTCCATCCCCTCGCGCAAACGTGATCGCCTCGCTCACGGCTTTATTGGTCGCGCACAAGGCGACGCTGCGGGCCGCGTTCGATACCACGTTGGCGGCCGATGAGCTGCGCCGTTATCAGAAGTTCGCCAAACCGGGAAAGCCGTCGGCGCATATCGTGCAGCTGCGCCAACGGCAGGCCGCTGCACGTCAGGCCACCAGCAATTCACGTCAGGCATTGATCAAGGCGGCAATGGCTTTCGTGCGCGACGCCGGCATCGACGTGCCCGAGCGCACGCCGCTGGATGCCTTCATCATTGGCTGGATCGAGACCGTTGTTCCCGCGGACAAGGCCTGAAACGCGCCACCTGCGTGGCCAAAATATGTTCTTTAACATAACTTGCCGCGGCGTAAGCTGGTCAGCCGGTAGCGTCATCTACCGCAGGATGGGCCCGTTCGCGGCTTGCCTGCTGACTTCCGACACGCGCGACGAGGAGTGAGGCCATGAAGAACTACCTGGCGGTGTATCTCGGCAACGAAGCAACACGCAAGGCATCCGGATGGGATGACCTGAGCGAAGAGAAGCGCAAGCAACGCGAGCAGGAAGGCATGCAGGCGTGGGGCAAGTGGGTCGCGACGCACCAGGCGGCGATCGTCGACACCGGCGCGCCATTGGGCAAGACGCTGCGTGCGTCACGCGGTGGCATCGAGAGCATTCGCAACCATATGACGGCCTACACCATCGTCCGCGCCGAGTCACACGACGCCGCTGCGAAGATGTTCGAAGGCCATCCGCATTTTACGATCTTCCCCGGCGATTCGATCGAGATCATGGAATGCTTGCCGATTCCCGGCCAGTGATAATGCCTGCGTTCTGACTGGCAGGCGAGCAGGTCGAAGGTGGATGCGAGTGCGCATCCATCGCGTGGAAACGTTCTGGCGATGCGCTTGCGGGCAAGCCGCGGCAGCCGTTGGATGCGGCGTCGCCTGTTCGACAGGCACCGCCGTGCCGACGGGTCGCTAGGTTGCGGCGATCAGGAACGCCTCGCCCCGCGGCGTTTCCAGGCCATCCGAGCGGCCGGCGAAGTAGCGCGCGTTGAGATCATCATTGGACACGTAGCGTGCGGTGTCGAAGCCGGCCTCGCGCGCGAGCTCCATGATGCCGTCGGGGCTGTAGAAACTGATGAAGGGCGTGCCGGATGCACGGGCGCGCTCATGCAGCGTCTCGTGCATCGGGCGCTCCGCGGCATCGATGAGATCCAGCGACAGCAGGAAGGTCATGGCCAGCACGGATCCAGGCGCGAGCGTGGCGACCTGGCGAAGCGTGGCGAGGTTGGCCTCCTGGCTGAGGTACATCGAGACGCCGGTGGACACCACTACGGCGGGTTGGCGGGTGTCGAAACCGGCGTCGACCAGCTCGTCCCACCACGATTGTCCCGCCTCGAAATCGACCGGCACCAGATGCAGCCACGCGGGCAAGCCCAGGCCGCACGCGACCAGTCGCTCACGCTTCCACTGTTGCGCACCGGGCTGGTCCACCTCGAACACCCGCAACCGCGAGGCGATGTCCGGGCGGCGCTGGGCAAACGTGTCGAGGCCTGCGCCAAGCAGCACGTACTGCGTGACGCCGTGCGCCACCTGTTCCGTCACCAGGTCTTCGATGAAGCGCGCGCGCGCCACGACGCCTGCGCGAAAACCGCGCGTTCCCTGCGGATCCATGTCCGGACGCTGACGCCAGCTTTCACCGGGTGCCAGCAACTGAAGTCCCACTGTGTCCTCCAGTACATGCGGCGGCGCATCCACCAGCGTGTGCATGGCGCGCCACAACGCGACGCGGGCGGCGGTCTTCTCCGGCTCGATCTGCATGGTGATGTTCTCGTGGGATAGGGCGGGCATATCGGCGGCGCCTGGGGGCCGACGACGGGAGGCATTAGAGGTAACGCATGATTCATGCGCTGGACAAGGGTCGAAAGACCCATGTCGCCTTGACCACGATTTGTATCTGCATGTATCCGCAGGGCCTTGGATACACAAGCATGCAAAGGCCCGGTGCGGCTTACACAATGGAAATACACGGCCATGGTCTTCTATCCCGGTACACCAATGACCCGGGAGAGGGCACATGTCGGACCGTATCGATCAACGCAGGCGCACGTTTCTGGGTACAGCAGCCTTGGGGCTGGCGGCCACGCAGGTGGGATGGATGTCCTTCGCCCACGCGCAGGCAGCCAAGCCTGCTGTCGATGGCAAGGCGGCGGCGCGCACGGGGCGCACGTCGTTCTCGTCGATCAAGCACGTGAAAACGGATGTGCTCGACATCGCCTATGCGGAAGAAGGTCCCGCCAACGGCAAGCCGGTACTGCTGCTCCACGGCTGGCCGTATGACATCTACAGCTTCGTGGATGTCGCGCCGCTTCTCGCGGCTGCGGGGTATCGCGTGATCATTCCGTACCTGCGTGGCTATGGCGACACGCGCTTCCTCTCGGCCGATACGCCACGCAATGGCCAGCAGGCCGCGCTGGCAGCCGATGGCCTGGCGCTGCTCGACGCGCTGCATATCAAGAAGGCTATCGTCGCCGGCTTCGACTGGGGTGCACGCACGGCGGACATCATGGCCGCGTTGTGGCCGGAGCGCTGCCAGGCGCTGGTGTCGGTGAGCGGCTACCTGATCGGCAGCCAGGAACTCAATCGCGCGCCGCTGCCGCCGAAGGCCGAGCAGCAGTGGTGGTACCAGTACTACTTCACCACCGAGCGCGGCGTCGAGGGCTACGCGAAGTACACGCATGATTTCGCCCGCCTGATCTGGGAAACCGCCTCGCCGAAGTGGGCCTTTGACGATGCCACCTTCAACCGTTCGGCGGCGGCTTTGGACAACCCGGATCAGGTGGCTGTGGCTATCCATAACTATCGCTGGCGCCTCGGGCTGGCGCAGGGCGAGACGAAGTACGACGACATGGAAAAGAAGCTCGCCGCACTGCCGGCCATCACGATCCCGACCATCACCATGGAAGGCGACGCCAATGGCGCGCCGCATCCCGCGCCCAGCGCCTATGCCAAGAAGTTCACCGGCAGATACGAACATCGACTGATCACCGGCGGCGTCGGCCACAACCTGCCGCAGGAAGCACCCGAAGCGTTCGCCAAGGCGGTAATCGATGTGGACAGGTTCTGATAACCGCCGTAGCGACAGCGCAAGAAAAAGGGGCGCATGGCGCCCCTTCTCGCGTGCCGGACGTCCAGCCGCTTACATGTTCTCGACGGGCAGCACGCGGCGGCGCGTGCGCTCACGCAGCGAGCAGTCGCGCAGTGTGTCGGCCATCGCCTCAAG
>Ga0209258_100655_pt1 | contig 25327 bp, 20 predicted proteins | sample Araplaol_mTSA_r2_FD_184281 | JGI IMG/M metagenome (GOLD analysis project Ga0209258, IMG submission 184281) | Arabidopsis root microbial communities from North Carolina, USA - plate scrape CL_Col_mTSA_r2 (SPAdes) (version 2) | ecosystem: Host-associated > Plants > Roots > Endosphere | place: USA...
GAACTGCACGACGCCGCCGACGTCCGCCTCGTCAAGCGCGCGGCCGGCCGCCTGCTGCTGCCGCGCGGCGAGCTGACGCTGGTGGTCGACGCCTGGGACCAGGTCGACGGCAACCTGCCGCGCCGCCGCCTGGGCCTGTACAGCCTGGGCTATCGCTGGCTGCACGCCGATGGCACGCCCGTGGCCGGCTTCGAGCAGCCGCGCACGGCGATCGAGTTCGCACGCCTGCCGGGCGACGACGTGATCAAGGATTACTACGCCGACAAGAGCGGCATCACGGTGCAGGGCAGCAGCGAGACGCATTTCCGCTACCGCGTCGGGCGCGCGGCGGGCGATGCCGGCGGGCCGTCGCCGTTCTCCACCGCCGCGCTGGCGCCCGGCGACTACGTGCTGCGCGTCGTCGCGAAGGACTTTTCGGGCAACGAGGCGACGGCTGGACGCGACGTGGCGGTGCGGGTCTTCTGAGGCGAAGTGCCGCTTCGAGGCGTGGACGCAGCGCCATGCCGTGACCCTGTGCGCAGCCAAGCGACAATCGCCGGACCCACTCCCGAGGTGGCGCCTCGGCGGGCGCGGATCCTGCGACTTCGCGCAGGATGACACGGGTTTGCCGCGCCGCGGCGACAGCATGACCGCCGCGCCCCCGCCAACCGTCGCCCACCCAGTTCGTCATCCTGCGCGCAGCGAAGCGGAGTCGCAGGATCCACCCCCAGGGCAAGCGCAACTGGCCTCGAACGCCAATTCCTTCCGGTTGTCTAGGGGATTGACCCCCGACCGGCGGTAAGGCTGCCTTCGCTAAAATTTGAGGCAAACCGCGCGGCCGTCACGGCCGCGCGGCTCTTTTTCTGCGTCGAAAGCGATTCCCATGTCTTCCCTCAAGGCCCGGCTGGACAAGATCCCCGAGGGCTCGGCCGCCCTGTTCTTCATCCAGATGTTCTCGACACTGGGCTTCGCGGTGCTGCAGGTCTCGCTGGTGCTCTACGCGACGAAGAAGCTGCACTTCAGCGACGACCTGGCGCTGTCGCTGATGAGCCTGTTCGGCGCATTCAACTACGGCCTGCACCTGTTCGGCGGCTATCTCGGCGGCCGCTTCCTCAGCAATCGCAACCTGTTCGTGGGCGGCATGGCGCTGCAGGTGTTCGGCTGCGGCCTGATCGCCACCGGCAGCGCCGCCATGCTGTACTGGGGCCTGGCGTTGTTCCTGACCGGCAGCGGCCTGAACGTCACCTGCATCAACATGATGCTGACCCAGCGCTTCACGCCGGACGATCCCCGCCGCGAAGGGGCGTTCCTGTGGAACTACGCCGGCATGAACGTGGGCTTCTTCATCGGCTTCACCGTGGCGGGCCTGTTCAACGAGGATGGCCGCTGGGCCCCGATGTTCATCTTCGCGACGCTGGGCAACCTCGTGGCCATCGTGCTGTCGTGGGTCTGGTGGGATGCGCTGAAGGATCGCTCGACGCCGCTGCTGCAGGCCACCCCGGCGCGTTTCCGCCAGCGCTTCGGCGCGGGCATCGCCATCCTGGTGGGCCTGGTGCCCGTCGTCTGGGGGCTGCTTCAGCGCCCCGACTCGACCACGACGCTCGTCGAGGTGATCGCCGCCCTGGTGTACTCGGCGCTGGTCTGGCTGACGATCCGCCACCCCGATCGCCGCGAGCGCCGCAACATGTTCGCCTACCTGATGCTGGCAGTCGGCTCGCTCGTGTTCTGGTCCCTGTACCAGATGTCGTCCAGCGGCCTGACGCTGTTCTTCGACCGCAACGTCGATCCGATGGTGGGCATGGTCAAGGTGCAGCCGCAATGGGTGCAGAACATCAACACGTTCGTGATCGCGATCGGCGGCCCGTTGCTGGCCTGGGTGTTCTCGCGGCTGCGCGCGCGCGGCTGGCGCATCGACGTGCCCAAGCAGTTCGCCACGGCCCTGCTGCTGATGGGCGCGGGATTCCTCGTGCTGCCGCTGGGCATCGCGCTCGGCGACCCTGCGACGGGCCGCTCCGCGTTCGTGTGGATCTTCCTGAGCTACGTGCTCCAGAGCCTGGGTGAGTTGCTGATCTCCCCGGTGGGCTACGCGATGATCGGCAAGCTCGCGCCGCACAAGTACCAGGGCGTGATGATGGGCGCGTGGATGCTGCTGACGGGCCTGGCCTCGATCTTCGCGGGCGCGCTCTCGAAGTCGATCCCGACCGCCCAGGATGCCGCGCCGCAGGTGACCAACGCCTATTACGCGATGCTGTTCGGCCGCCTCGGCTGGGGCACGGTGGCGGTCGGCGTGATCCTCGTGCTGCTGATCCCGTTCCTGCGCCGCCTGATCGCCGACAAGGACACGCCCGAGGTCGACGAGCTCGCGCCGGCGGTGCAGCCCCACTGAGACCTGCCCGGCGCCTCAGCCGGGCGCGCGCGGGGGCAGGGACAGCCGGTGGCTCCAGCGGATGCTCGGGCGCTCGATCGCGCGCCAGAACGCCCAGGCCGTCGCGAAGCAGGCCAGCAGGATGAACGCGGCGTCGACGAGCTCGCCGGCGATGCCCGCGTGCGGCGGCAGCCGATGCAGCAGCGCGGCGGCCAACGCGATGGTCGGCACGTGCATCAGGTACAGGCTGTACGAGACGCGGCCCAGGGCCTGGGCGGCGCGGCCGGAGAGCCACGCCTGCAGCCCGCCGCGCGCATGCGCCGCCAGCAGGGCCAGCGCCGTGGCGCCCGCGATGCCCGTGAACAGGTCGTCGCGCGCGATGCCGCAGGCCAGCAGCAGGACGGCGAGCGCCAGCGCGAACGCCCGCGGCGCGCACCGTCCACGCATCGCCTCCCAGGCCAGCACGCCGGCCATGAACTGGCCCCAGAACGGCAGGAAGCCCGCGGGCTGCACGGGCGTCGCGAGCCAGCCGAGCGGCCAGGCCAGCGCGAGCGCGGCGACGACGCGGCGCGAGATCGTGCGTGCACGCGCGGCCCGCGCGGCGCCCAGCGTGTCGGCGAGCCAGGTCAGGAGCGCGAACGCGACATAGAACTGGAACTCGATGCCGAGCGTCCAGAACACGACGCCCACCGGCGGCACGTCCGCCAGCGTCTGCACGAACAGGACGTGCGCGATCAACTGCCGCGCGTCGAACGATTCGCCCTTGGCCAGGCCGAGGGCCACCGTCGCCAGCAGTGCGACGACATAGGGCGGCGCGAGCCGCAGCAGACGGCGCAGCACGAACCGGCCCGCGCCGGCCGCGTCGAGTGCGACGCGTTCGGCCGTCAGCGCCAGCACGCAGCCGCTCAGCACGAAGAACACGGCGACGCCGCCATGGCCCCATGTGAACAGCACGCGGTCGACCGGCGCCGGCAGCGCCGCGAGCAGCGCGTCGACGTGGTGGCCGGTCGACAGGTGGAACAGCAGCACCCACAGCGCCGCGAGGCCGCGCAGGCCGTCGGCGAAGGCGAGCCGGGCCGACAGCGTCGCGATCGGACGCTCAGGCACCGCCGTCCGGCGCGGGCAGGGCGGTGCCGCAGGCGCTGCAGAACTTCGCGCCGGCGCCGGCCGGGGTGCCGCATGCCGTGCAGAAGCGGCCCGCCGGCGCGCGCGTGACGCGCGGCACGGGCGTGTCCGCGTGCGCGAGCGCGTCCACGCGCGCGGGCGGCTCGCCGCCCAGCAGCGATTCGGTGGCGCGCAGCGTCGCGATGCGCTGGCCGTCCCCGGCGGCGCGCGGCGCGACGAACACGCTCTGGCGCGCCGCGAAGGCCTCGAGGTCGTCGGCCAGGCGGGCGGCCTTCTGCGACGTCGCGTACATCGCCGTGACCTGCCGCGTGCCGTCCTTGCCGAACACCACCGACTCGACGCGCGCCCGCCAGATGCGCAGCGTCATCGACTCCACGCGCACGACGTCGTTCTCGGTCTGCAGCCGGCTGTTCAACTGGTTGCCGGTGCCGATGCGCGAGGACTGCCAGGTGCCCTGCAGCTCGATCCACACCAGCTCCGACTCGAAGTTGAAGCGGCCCCAGATCGCGCCCGCCGACTGGAAGCAGAACGCCGCGATCGCCAGGCACACCGCCGCGTAGCCCACCGTGGCGGTGTTGCCCCAGCCGTCGACCAGCACCCGCGACGGATCGAATCCGTGCACGTAGACCAGCGCGCACACGACGCCGAACACGGTCAGCAGCGTGCCGTAGAGGTCCAGCATCACCAGCCAGCCGTGGCGCGGCGCCTGCAGCGCGCTGGCCAGCGTCACGGCGGCGGTGCCCGACATCGGCATCGGCTGGGTCTCCTCCAGCAGTTCGCCGGCGAAGCCGCCGGAGCCTGCGGCGCCGTGCGTCACGGGCTCGACACGCGTGTAGCGCCGGTTCGGGATCTTCTCGACCCACTCGTTCTGCAGCGTGCGATCGAGCTCCGTGATCAGGGACGCGGGCGGCCCGTTCATCGACAGCGTGCGTTGTTCGCAACTGCGCTCGGTCTGGGGCGACGCGTCGAGCTGCGCATGCAGCGCGCACAGGATCAGCACGACCGCCACCAGCGAACAGGCCAGCAGGAACGCCGCCTGGCCCGTCACCGAGTAGCGTACCGACGGCAGCGCCGAGCCCAGCAGGTTGGCGGCCACCGGGCCGACGATGGCCGCGACGATCAGCGCGATCAGCGCCCCCGTACCCAGTCGCGCCTGGTTGCCGCTGACCAGCGGCCGCAGCAGCACCACGGCGCCGAACGCGAAGTAGACGAGCGAGATCAGCGGACGCGCCTCCTCGGTGCCGAACAGGCCCCACGCGAGCACGAAGCTCAGCAGCGTGACGAGGAAGGACAGCGCGTTGAAGAAGTGGCGCTGCGCGAGCTCCTGCACCACCACGGGCGCGGTGATCAGGCGCGGCAGCGCGTGGTACAGCACGCCGTTGAGCGCGCCCTGCGGCTCGGGGTATTCGAGCCCGCCTTGGCGCAGCGTGGCCTTGTAGAAGTCGGCGCGCGGCGAGTTGCCGGTCGCGCCGATCGCCACCTCCGGCGCCAGCGACCGCGGCCGGCCGCGGCCGAAGAAGAAGCGCAGGCGGCGCGCGGCCACCACCGCGAACGACAGGCCCGCCGCCAGCAGCGCCACGCCCACCAGCAGCGGCGCGATGCCCAGCTTGGTCGAGTGCGACTGGATCGCGGCGCGCGCCCACAGGAGCCCCGTCAGGCCGCCCAGCAGCGTGATCGCGGCGCAGGCGAACAGGAACATGTTCTCGACCCGGAACGGGTTGGGCAGTTCGAGCCGCTTGTTGTCCGAGCTGTAGTCGTAGGCCAATCGTCGCTCCCGCTTCAGGGTGTGCGGCGATTCTAGGTGGCCGGTTCGTCCGGCTCGGCGTCGTCGGGCGGCGCCGGCTTGACCTTGCGGCCGCGGCGCGCGAGCGCCTCGCGCAGCAGGAACTCGACCTGCGCGTTGGCGCTGCGCAGCTCCTGCGCGGCCAGGCGCTCGATCTCGGCCCACAGCGCGGGGTCGATGCGCAGCGGATAGGACTTCTTGCCGGGGCTGGCCATGGCCTCAGGCCCCGTGCCTCGTCGATGCGCGCATCTGGTCAGCCGTACAGCGTGCCGGCGTTGATGATGGGCTGTGCCTCGCTGTCGCCGCACAGCACGACCAGCAGGTTGCCGACCATCGCGGCCTTGCGCTCGTCGTCCAGGGCGACGACGTTGCGCTCGCTGAGCGCCGTCAGCGCGGACTCGACCATCGCCACCGCGCCCTGCACGATCTTGTGGCGCGCGCTGATGACGGCCTCGGCCTGCTGGCGGCGCAGCATCACCTGCGCGATCTCGGGCGCGTAGGCCAGGTGCGTGAGGCGGGCGTCGGAGACGAGCACGCCCGCGCTGGCGAAGCGCGCCGATAGTTCGTCTCCGAGCGCCTGCGCCACGGCGTCGAGGCCGCCGCGCAGGGTGATCTCGCCGGCATCCTCGCTGTCGGCCTCGTCGTAGGCGTAAAGCGACGCGACGTGGCGCAATGCGGCCTCCGATTGCAACTTGACGTACAGGTCGACGTCGTCCACCTCGAAGCGCGCCTTGGCGGTGTCCTCGACGCGCCAGATGATGACGGCGCCGATCTCGACCGGGTTGCCGCGCTTGTCGTTGACCTTGAGCGCGGGCGAGTTGAGGTTGCGCGCGCGCAGCGAGATGCGGCGCTTGACGAAGAACGGATTGGCCCAGCGCAGGCCCTCGGCGCGGTCGGTGCCGGCGTACTGGCCGAACAGCGTCATGATCGCGGCCTCGTTGGGCTGCAGCGTGTACAGGCCGGCGCCGATCGCCGCCGTCGCCAGCACGCACAGCGCGCCCGGCAGCACGTGGGCCAGCAGCAGGGTGCCGGCCTCCATGTCGTCGCGGAGCGAGACGAAGCGCGAGAGCGCGACGACCGCCAGCACCACGGCCAGCCCGAACATCGCATAGCCGTTCAACGACGCGAGGCGGCGCTCCGAGTATTCGACGCGCGTGGGTTGCGATGCGCCGCGCCAGGCCTGGTTCGAGGTCATGGAAGCTCCGTTAGGTATCAAAGTGATATCACTCTAGGCTGCGGCCGCCCGGCTGTCAATCCCACCGAGGCGTGCGGTCGTGCGCACGTTTTGCGACAACGCCGCGCGCAAGGCCGGCCCGTGGCCGCCTAACATCGCGGACGGTCGAATCCAGGACAACGAGGAACGCTTGAAGGTCACACCGCAGCAACGCGCCCGGGCGCTGAAATGGATCGCGGGGGCCATTGCCGCCGCCGCGATCGCCACGCTGGCCGCCTGCGCAGGCGGCGGCGCGAGGCCGGGCGCCGCCAACGGCGAGGTCGTCACCCCGGTCGCGCCGGGGCTGCGCAGGTACCCGTTCGCGGCCTCGCGCACGACGACGCAGGACTACTTCGGCGTCCCGGTCAGCGACGACTTCGGCTGGCTCGAGAACGCCGGCGACCCGTACACGCGCTCATGGATCGCGGCCGAGAACGCCTACGGCCGGCGCTACCTGGACGCCATGCCCGCGCGCGCCGAACTGCACCAGCGCCTGAAGTCGCTGCTCGAAGCGACCTCCAGCGCGTATTCGGGACTCGTCGAGCGCGGCGGCCTCGTGTTCGCGCTCAAGGCGTCGCCGCCGGCGCAGCGTCCGGTGCTGGTCGCGCTGAAGTCGCTCGACGACCTCGGCAGCGAGCGCGTGGTGTTCGACCCCAACGCGCTGGCGCCCGACGGCTCGGTCTCGATCGAGTTCTTCCGGCCTTCGCCCGATGGCCGCCGGGTCGCGGTCGCCTTGTCGGCGGGCGACGCGAGCACGGCCGTCGTGCGCATCGTGGACGTCCCCACCGGGCAGGTGCTGCCGGGCGAGGTGGCGCACGTGCTGTCGGCCGGTGCCGGCGGCGACGTCGCGTGGGCCGCGGGCGGGGCGGGCTTGTTCTGCACGCAATCCGCGCCCCGGGGCGCGCAGGCCCTCGTGCAGGTGGTGTTCCACCGGCTCGTTGCGACCGCGGCGGATCGCGTCGAGCTGTCGACCGGCCTGCCGCGCCTCGCGCGTGTGCGCCTGGAGAGCGCGCGTGACGGCCGGCGCGTGCTCGCGCTGGTGGAGAACGGACGCGGCGGCGACGTCGCGCTGTACGTGAAGTCCACCGACGCGAACGGCGACGGCCCCTGGCGCCGCCTCGCCGCCGAGACCGACGGCGTGCGCGACGCGCAGTTCGGCGACGACGACGCGCTGTGGGTGCATGCGATCGGCAACGCGCCGCACGGCAAGATCCTGCGGTTGCCGCTGTCGGACGCCAGGCCCGTCGTCTGGGACCGCCTCGCCGCCGTCGCCATGCCGGTCGACGGCGCGCTGCAACGTTTCGCGGTGGCCGGCGGCACGCTCTACGTGGCCGAGGGGCAGGGCGGCCCGACGCGCCTGCGCGCCATCGACCTGAAGACCCGGCGCGCCACGACGCTCGCGCTGCCGGCCGGCAGCGGCGTGGCCGCGCTCGCGCGCGTGGGCCGCAACGACGTTGCCGCCCAGCTCACGAGCTGGACCGAACCGTCGGTGTGGACGCGCGTGTCCGGTGCACGCGTGCGCCGCACCGCGCTCGCGATGACCGCGGACGCCAGCTTCAACGACTGCGACATCGTGCGCGAGGTCGCCACGTCGCGCGACGGCACCGCGGTGCCCGTCGACATCCTTCGCCCGCACGGCACGCGCCTGGACGGCCGCAACCCGGTGTTGCTGATGCCTGCCGGCTCGCTGGGGGCCGGTGCATCGCCCGACTTCGACGTGACGCGCCGCGTCTGGCTCGATCGCGGCGGCGTCGTCGCGCTGGCCACGCTGCGCGGCGCGACGGACGCCGGCGAGGCCTGGCGCGTCGACGGCGTCCGCACGAAGCGACAGAACGGCGTCGACGATCTCCTCGCCGCGGCCCAGATGCTGATCAAGCGCGGCTACACGCAGCCGGCGCTGCTGGCCGCGCGCGCCCGCGGCGACGGCGCCACGGCCGTCGCCGCCGCGCTGACCCAGCGGCCGGAGTTGTTCCGCGCGGTCGCGATCGCGCAGGGCCGCTACGACCTGCTGCGCCTCGAGAGCGACACCGCCGGCGAGTACGACGTGCCCGACTACGGCAGCGTTCGCGAGCGCGCGCAGTTCGACGCGCTGCATGCCCTGTCGCCGCTGCATGCGGTGCGCGACGGCGCGCCGTATCCGGCCGTGCTGCTGTCGGCCGGCCCGCGCGACGGACGCGTCAACCCGGCTCAGTCGCGCAAGATGGCTGCGCGCCTGCAGCAGGCCGATCCGAGCGGACGCGCCATCCTGCTGCGAACCGACGTCTCCAGCGGACAGGCGGCGCAGGCGGCCCTGTCGGCGGCCATCGACCAGGCGGCCGACGAATACGGCTTCCTCCTGCACGAGGTGGTGGCGGCGCAGTGAGGCGCGGGCCGCGGCGGCGTGGCCTCTCCGGTACGCAGCGGCAATGCCGGACCCCGACGCCGCGCCGCCGCGTCCCTATGCAGGACGTTCACCACCAGGACTGCGCGATCTGTCGCCCTGCCCGCGCCCGTTAGGAGGCCCCCGAAACGTCATCCTGCGCGCAGTCGCAGGATTCACCCCTGCCGTGGCGGTGGTCGGCAGCCGACGCGACGCGCCCCTGAACCGCAGTATCCCGTCCGTGGCCTGACGGATGCCTTGGCGGGCGTGGATCCTGCGACTGCGCGCGGGATGACCAACGTTTGGCGCTCGCGTCCGGATCGCGACGGTGCGCCGGGCTTGCGTGGACATCCAGGCCGTGACGAGACGCGCGGCGACGTGGCCCCGACACTTCGACGAGCAACCAGGAAAAAAGGAGGCACCGCGGTGCCTCCTTCCCTCTGCATCACGCGACCTCGACGATCAACGTTCGCGCTCGCCGTTCTTCTTCTCGCGGTCTTCCTCGCGTTCGCGCGGAGCCTTCTTTCGCTCTTCCTTCTGCGCGTTGCGGTTGTCCTGCGCCGGGTGCTGCTGGCCTGGTTGCGGGCTCTGGGCGGCCGGTTGGACAGCCGGTTGCTGGCCGCCGGGCTGTGCTCCGGGCTGGCCTTGCGGACCGTGCGGGTTGTCGCCGCGACGGCGCTGGTCCTGCGGGTAGCCCTGCTGCGGCTGGCCTTGCTGCGCCGGTTGCTGGGTCTGGCCCTGGACCGGCTGGGGCTGGCCGTAGCCCGGGCGTTGCTGCCAGCCGGGTTGCTGGCCTTGCGGCACCGGCTGCGGCTGCGGCTGGGCCTGGTATTGCGGCTGTGCTTGCGGCGGCTGGCCGTAGCCTTGGCCCGGCTGGCGCTGCTGGCCCGGCTGCGCCGGTTGGCCCTGCGGCTGGCCTTGCGCCGGCTGTCCGTAGCCCGGGCGCTGCTGCCAACCGGGCTGCTGGTTCAGCGCCGGCTGGCCGGCCTGCTGGCCCTGCTGCCATGCGGGCGGCTGGCCGTTGATCGGCGCGGCCTGGCGCGGCGGCTGGTCGAACTCGGGACGTCCGCCCTGGCCGGGGCGCCCGTTGCCGGGCGCGTCGCGGTCGCGGTCACGGCCACCGCGGATCGGCTGGGCCGGCGGCAGCTGCACCGGGGCCTGGCCCGGGTGGAAGACCGGCACCGCCTGGGTCGACACCGGCTGCGGCGCCGCGGGACGACCGGCCGGCGCGAGTTGCGCCGCCAGGTGCGCGCGGGCCGGCACCGAGTTCTGGAACGCCTGGCCGTTGGCCGTGCTGCCCGCCGGAGCCTCGATCGTCACGTTGGTCACGTTCGTGACGTTGGTGACGTTGTTGACGGTGTTATGGCTGTTGACGTCCACGTTGCCGCGCACGCGCATGCCCACGTTGACCACCGGCGGCGCGCTGACGACGACCGCGGGCGGCGTGCCCACCGGCGCGGGCACGATGATGCCGTGGCGCGAGCCCGGCGGCGGCGGCACGAACACGCCCTGCGGGCCCATCGGCGCGCGGCCGAAGCGCACGCCGGGGCCGGCGATGGCCACGGAGATGCTCAGTCCCGGGGGCGGCGGCACGAAGTGGCGTTGCGGCGCGCACCAGAATCCGGGCACGAAGACGACGACGTCGCCGCGATGCTCGTAGTACGGTTGCACCCAGGTGTAGTAGGGGCGCGGCGGCGGCGACCAGCGGCCCGCGGCCCAGACCCAGCGGCCTTCCCATGCCCAATAACCGCCCGTCCAGACCGCGTCCGGATAGGGCTGCATCGGCGGCACTTCCACCAGCATCGGCGGCGGCGCCCACTGCACGGCGATCGGTTCGGGCTGCTCCAGCGGCGGGTCGACGTAGACGCTGACGACCGGCTCGTCCTGGTCCTGCGACGAGTCGTACGCCGGTGCGGGTTGCGGGTAGGTGGGTGCAGGCTGGTGGTACACGGGCGCCGGCGCCACGTAGCGCGGCGCGGGGGCCTCGACGACGCACGCGGACAGGAGGGCGGCGGCACCGAGCGCGGCGCCGAGCGTGCTCAGGCGCAGCAGGGCCTGGCGGGTCGAAGTGGTCATGTCAGGAGAATCCTCTGATGTCGCCCCTGTCGTGCGGGCGGGTCCGGGCATTGTCGCGGGCCCGTGCGGGTTCAACGCCCGAATGGCGGAGTTGGTGGGCAGGCGACACGCAAATTTACATTCCGGCCGCCGCTGTCGTGTGATCGTGACGGGACGCGCCGGCACCTGGGGCCGTCCGTCGGGGCCAGCGAGCCGGGGCCCGGCGCGCAGGAGGCTCGGGGTGCCCGGCCCGACTCGCGAGAGCACCAGTTGCCCGCGCGCCCCGCCAGACACGCGCACGGCGGCCGGTCGACGCTCGAGGGCCGCGGGCCGTGCCGCGCGTCTTCAGGAGCCCGGATCGCCGCGCTGCCGCCGGCGGCGGATGCGCTGGAACCACCCGTGGACGGCCAGACCGACGAGCGCGCCGGCGAGCAGGCCCATCCCGGCGCCGATGAGGGCCGGGCGGGTCGAGACGACCGTGGCGTCGCGGGTGGCCAGGGCGGCACCCCAGAGGGCGCCGGCCACGGCCCAGACGGTGGTTCTGACGATGGCGATCATGGGTGAGTCGCGGCCCGGGGCCGCCAGCAGGGCGCCGACGCGGCGAAGCACCGGCCCCGTGGCGCGCCGGCCGGATGCCGTCTCAGGCGCGCCTGTCGCGACGCCGGCGCGCGAGCAGGCCCAGCACGCCCAGGCCAGCGAAGCCGAGTGCGATGCTGCCCGGTTCGGGCACGGCGGCCAGGCTGGCGGCGTACGTGCCGTAGTGGAAGTCGGGGCAGCCGTCGGCCGTGCAGTGGAAATCGACGAAGTCGTCGGTCTTCCACGTGTTGCCGCCCGAATTCAGGTCGAGCTGGTCGCCGTAGCTCGTGAACGCATGCGCAGCGCCGCCCGCGCCGCCGAACAGGCCGGAGGTGGTGTCGAAGTCCAGCTCGGCATGCAGCTCGTCGTAGTTCCACGCGTCGGGTGCGACGCCGATGACGATGCCAAAATCGCTCACCGCGAAGACGCCCGGGTGGCCCGCGACCTCGGTGCCGAGCACGAAGCTGCCGACGGCCGGCGGAGCGACCAGGTTGTGCGGGTCGTAGGTGAGCGTCAGCGTGTACGTGTCGCCGGCACCGGCCGCGGTGGCAGGGGCGCTGGCTGCGGCGGCGAGCGCGAGCAGCGCGGACGAGGCGAAGGCCCGAAGCGCGAGCGCCGAACGGCGCGAGGGGATGGTGGACATGGGCGGATCTCCGGCAAGAGGTGGCTGCGCGCCGGCGCCGCAGAACGCGCCACCTGCGGCTGGGACGCCTTGGGGTGTCTCAGCGTCTGCACGGTAGCGGCCGCTGCCGCGCTGGCCCATCCCGCATTCGTGGAGCGCGTCGGGCGCCCGGTGGTCGACGTCCGTGCTTTTGCGCGGCCGCCGTCGTCCGCCGTGTCCGCTGCAATGCGGCGTTTGGGATGGCGCGCGAGGGCCTGGCCGACAGTGTCGCCGCGAAACCGATCGTGCGACGCAACATCGCCGGTTCGCAGTCCGCGAGCCGGGCCGGCACGCTCAGGCGTCGGGCGGCCCCTTGAGTTCGACGAGGTTGCCCTGAGGATCGCTCAGGTAGATCGACGGGCCTTCGCCCTCGGCGCCGTAGCGCGATGCGGTGGGGCCGGCCTCGACGCCCAGAGACGCGAGGTGCGCGCGGATCGCGGCCTCGTCGAAGGGCTCGACGCGAAAGCACATGTGGTCGACGTTGTGGCCTTGCTTGCCCGGCGCGGGGCCGCCCGCGCGGCCGAGCTTGCCGTCGACGGGCACGAGATCGAGCATGGAGCGGCCCGCACGAAGCTGGATCAGGCCGATCTCGTCCTGCCGGCGCTCGATGTGGCAGCCCAGGACTTCGCAGTAGAAGCGCAGCATCGAGGGCAGGTCGACCACGCGCAGGACGATGTGGTCGATGTCGCGGATGTGGATCATCGGAAAGCCGTGAAGGGTGAGGCGATGCACGAGTGTCCCACGCATGCACGCGCGCGACCCGCGCGCATCGCGGTGAAAACCTGTCAGTTGGCGCGTGCCGAGTCGCCCGGTGCCGGCAGGTACAGCTGCTCCTGCGGCACGAGGATCCACAGCAGGATGTACAGCGCGAGCCCGCAGCCGGCAAAGACGATGCCGAACGTGAACACGAGGCGCCACACCCACGACGGCACGCCGGTGGCCTGCCCGATGCCGCCGCACACGCCGCCCAGCCAGCGGTCGTTGAGGCTGCGGCGGAACTGGTGCAAGGGCGAATACGACGGCGTGCTGCGCGCCGCCGACGAGCCGCTGAGCACGCGGGCCTTGGCGCGCGCGAACTCCTCGTCGGACAGGATGCCGCGCTGGTGGAGGTCGCCGAGCTTGCCGAGTTCGTCGCTGTCTGACATGGTGTTCTCCTGGTGGGAAGCGTTGATCGATGACTGCAGGTTACGCTCGGGTCACCGCGGTCGCCAGGCCCGTGCGACGGGCTGCAGCGAGAGACGACGGGGCTGCCCGGCCGGCCGATGGAACGGCGTTCAGTGTGGCTGCAGCACGTCGCCGGCGAGCGCGAGGTCGTGCACCCAGCGTTCGAACTCGCGCTCGCGCCCGGCGGGGTCGCCGCGCAGCAGGGCTGACGGATGCAGCGTGACGAGCACGCGCCGCCCGTCGGGCCGTTGCAGCCATTGCCCGCGCTCGGACAACACCTTCACCGGACGCCCCACCAGCGAACGCGCGGCTGTGCCCCCGAGCGCGACCAGCGCGGCCGGATCGACGGCGTCGATCTCGCCCTGCAGCCAGTGCGCGCAGGCGAGGATCTCGAGCTGGCCGGGGGTCTTGTGCATGCGGCGTTTGCCGCGCAGTTCGTACTTGAAGTGCTTGACGGCGTTGGTGACGTAGATCGCGTCGCGGTCCCAGCCGAGCGCCGCGAGCGCCTTGTCCAGCAGGTGTCCGGCGGGCCCGACGAATGGCCGGCCGACGAGGTCCTCGCGATCGCCCGGCTGTTCGCCGACGATCATGAGCCGCGCATGGCCGGCGCCTTCGCCCCAGAGCGTCTGCGTGGCGAGCGCGCCGAGCGGGCACTCGCGGCAGTGCGCCGCCTGGGCGCGCAAGGTCGCCAGCGCGACGGGCCGGCGCGCCGGCGCCTCGATGGCGCTGCCGGTGGACGCCGCGCCCGAGGCCGCGGCGCGGGCGGGGCGTGCGGACGTCGGACGCGTCTTCCCGGCATGTTCGGAAAGGGCGGAGCGGGTCACGGCTCAGTGCTTCGCGTTGTCCTTGTTGAAGCCGCGCGTGGGCACCATCGTCGGGCGCGGTCCGTCCTGGGAGTCGCTGCAAGGGGCCTGCCATTCGCGCAGCTCGGTGGCCAGCAACCTGTTGCCATCGCGTTCCGCCAGGGCGATCAGCTCGAAGACGTTCTGGTCGTTGACCAGCTCGTGCGCGACGCCGAGCTTGAGCTGGCGGTAGATGTGTTGCGGATCGGTCGAGTCGTTCTGCGCTTTCATGGGCTCTCCAGAAATGAATCGCTTCGCGGCAACGCCTGTGCCCGTCCCGGGGAAAGGACGCGCCGTGTGCGCAGTGTGCTCCGCGCGCGATAGACCTTGGTCGCTACAGGCGCAATTGCCCGGCGTAGCCCGTCAGCTCGAGGTAGCCCCAGCCCACGGCTCGGCCGTCGTCCGTGCGCAGCGCGGACAGGCCCTCCCAGTAGATCGCGCCGGTGGACCCGCGGCTGTCGAGCTCCTGGTCGTCCTGCAGGGCCGCGACGCGCCAGCGTCCGGCGGGCGTCGTCAACGTCCACTCGACCGGCCAGCGGGCCTGCGTGCGCGGGCTCGTCCAGCGACGCAGCGGCTCGAAGCGCACCTCGCTCGCCGCGAAGTCGCGCCGCACGCCGCTGGCGCTCCGGTAAGAGCCGCCGGCCCAGACGGCGCTGCCGTCCGCACGGCGCAGCCGGAACGCCATCAGCGCCGCGCCGTCCACCAGGTTGAAGCCGACCCAGTCCCAACCGACGGCGCCGTGGGCCAGGTACTGGTCGCTCCATTCGTGGTCGAGCCATGCGCGCCCGCTCACGTCGCGCGCGGCAGCGCCGGCGCGCTCGATGCGGCCGCGCACCACGAGCTGCGGTTCGCTGTAGTAGTGGCTCGCCTCGGCAGGATCGGGCCCTTTCTGCGACCAGCCGGCCTCGCCTTGCAGCAGCACGGGCTGCGTGCCGGCCAGGTCGAGCGCCAGGGCGAAGCGGTCGGCTCGGATGTCCACGCGCAGGCGGGTGCGGGCGTCGCCCGGAGCCGATGGTGCCAGGCGCCGCAGCGACCAGTCGTGCAGGCGCACCGTCTGCGGCAGCGACGGCCCCGGCGTCTGCGCGATGCCGAAGCCTTGGCGCGCGACGCGCTGGTCGTGCAGCGCGGCGGACGACAGGTCAGTGAGCGCGACGTGCGCGAACACCAGTTGGCGGGGGGCGAAGCGGCTGGCCGAGTCGGCGCCCAGGCCGGTGCGCGTGCGGAAGAAGGTGACCTGGAAGCCGAACTCGGGCGTCTCGCCGGCGTGTTCGTCCGGGCCCGAGCGCAACCAACCGGTGACGTACCACCATTCGACGTGCGTGTCGGGGTGGCTGCCGTGGTCGGCCGGAAAGACCAGGCGGCGGTGCGAGACGCCCAGCGCCGGGTTCTCGGTGGCGGACGCGGGTGCGGACGGCTGGGCGCCCGCGAGGGCGGCCGGCAGCAGGCCGAACAAGGGGCGGCGGCGCATCAACGGACGCTCCGGGGGCGGGCAAGGATCGAGCAGGGCATGCGGCAGTGTCGGCGAGTTCGGGCGCGGGACGCCGGCAGTGGGGCGCGGACGTCTCGCGGGACCGCGTTCCGCCTGCCCGGGGCATCAGGCGACCAGCGTGCGGATTCTCCAGGAGATGGCGCCGTCGGCGGCCGGCCCGCTTCTCCCGGCCCGTCGCCGGTCATGCCGGCGCATTCGTTTCCGCATCGGCGTTGCTACCAGTCCTCCTTGACCGCGCGCACGACGTCGCGGCTCGCCGCCGCATGACCGCTGACCCAGGCGGTCAGGGCGCCGGCCAGCGCGACGCCCAGCCCCAGCGCGAGCAGGGTGCCCGGCGGCGCGCTCATCTGCATCGTCCAGTGGAAGCTCTGCGGGTTGACCACCTTCACCAGCACGACGCTGACCGCCAGGCCGAGCGCCAGCCCCAGCACGGCGCCGACGGCGCTCCACAACGCGCCCTCGCAGGCCACCAGCGCCAACACTTGGCGCCGCGTGAAACCCAGGTGCTGCAGCGTGCCGAACTCGCGCCGGCGCGCCAGCACCTGCGCGGAGAAGCTCGCGGCGATGCCGGCCAGCCCGATCGCCAGCGCCACGCCCTGCAGCCAGCGCGTGACGGCAAAGCTGCGGTCGAAGATGCGCAGCGAGTAGGCGCGCAGTTCGCCGGCGGTCGCGACCTCGGTGGGTGCGTCGGGCCGGACGGCGGCTTGGATGCGGGCGACGACGGCGGCGCGGGTGGCCGCGCCGGCGCCCGCGCCCGCGCGCGCGCCCGTGCCCGCGTTCGCGTTCGCGTCGACGCCCGCGTGCGGGTGCGTGACCGTGTCTGCGTCCACGTCCATGCGCGCCGCGTCGCCCTGGCCGCCGGCGTCGACCAGCCACACCGCCAGTCCGCTGATGCGCTCGTCGCCGGTCAGTCGCAGCCAGTCGGCGCGCGACATCAGCAGCGCGCCTTGCTGGCGGGCGTAGTCGCGCCAGATGCCGCGCACGACCGCGCGCACGCTGGTCGTCCGCGGCGCCGTCGCCGCGTTCGCGCCGCGAGGAGGCGGCAAGGGCAGCGAGATCACGTCCCCCTTTTTCAGGTGCTGCAACGCGGCCAGCACCTCGGTGGGGTAGACGGCCAGCAGGCCGGTCGGCGCAGGGGAGGCGTCGTCCGGCGCCACGACCCATGGCAGCCGCGGTTGCGTCTCGCCGGGGAGCAGGTCGCGCACCAGCAGCGCGGCCTCGGGCTGGTCGGGCGCGAGCGTCACCGGCACGAGACGCTCGGCGCGCACCTGGCGCACGCCCGGGCCCGACGCGGCGGCGACCACCTCTGGCGGCAGGAACACGGGCGTGTCGCTGGCGCCGGGCACCTGGCGCACATAGAGGTCGGCGGGCAGGACATCGTCCAGCCAGGCAATCAGCGAATCGCGAAAGCTGCTGACCATCACCGTGAGTGCCACGACCAGGCTCAGGCTCGCGACGACGCCCGCCACCGCGGCGGTGGCCGTGTGGCGCTGGTCGACGGCGCGCGCCACCGCGAGCGCCGCCACCGGGTTGCGGGCACCGCGAAACCCCGCGAGCAGCAAGGCGACGACCTGGGGCACCAGGCTGATGCCGCCGAGCAGCAGCACGCCCACGCAGGCGTATGCGCCCCAGGGAATGGCGTGCCACGGCGGCACCAGCGCGAGCAGCGCTGCCAGCGCGATCAGGCCCAGCCCCGCGGCGGCGGGCCAGTCGGCGCCCGCGGCCGTGCTCAGGCCCTTGAGGCTCTGGGCCGGCGCGATGCCTTGCGCGGCCCGTGCCGGCCACCAGCCGCCGGCGAACGCGGACGCGATGCCCAGCCCGCCATAGGCCAGCGCGGCGAGCACGCTCCACTGCAGGTGCGGGGCGCTGCCGCCCAGCGTCCCGCTGCCGAGGTCGCCGCCGAGCGCGCGCAACGCCGCCGCAGCCAGCGCGGTGCCGAGCGCCAGGCCGGCGGCGCCGCCGAGGACGCCCACCGTCAGGCTGTCGATCCACACGAGCGCGCGGCGCTGGCGCCCGTCCATGCCCAGCACGCCCAGCAATGCCAGCTGCGGAATGCGCTTGGCCACCGCGAGCGACTGCACCGAGAACACCAGGAAGGCGCCGGTGAACAGCGCCACCAGCGACAGCACGCTCAGGTTGACGCGATAGGACTGCGACAGCCTGGCCATGCGCAGGGCCGCCTCGTCGGGCGCGGCGGCGCGCACGTCGGGGCCGGCGTCGAGCGCCGCCATCACGGCTTCCTGGCGCGCGCCGGGCGCCAGCCGCACGTCGATGCGCGACAGCGAACCGACGCGGTCGAAATGCGTCTGCGCGCCGGCGATGTCCATCACCAGCAGGGGCGGGCCGTCGGCGGCGATGCGGCCGCCGATGGAGAACTCGTGCGTGCGGCCGTCGACCTGCAGCGTGAGGCGCCGTGCCTTGCCGACGAGCGCGCGTGCCGCCGCGTTGAGGAACACCAGGTCGGGGTCGAGCGCGGCGAGCGGCGCGCCGGGAGAGGCCGCCCCAGACGCCGCCGGCTCCTCGGGCTGGACGAGCCAGCCCGGCGAGATCCAGGGCGCCACGAAGGCGTCCAGTCCCAGCAAGTGCGCGGGACGGGCCTGCCCGTCGGCGGCGCGCACCGTCACCGGCAGGTCGATCACGGGACTGGCCTGCGCCACGCCCGGGGCCATGGCCAGCCGCGGATAGAGATCCTCGGCCAGCAGGCCGTCGCGCGGACGCACGCTGAAGTCCGGCGCGCCGCTGGCGGCGTGCACGGCGGCCGAGAACTCGGACAGCGCCGATGCGTTGATCAACTGCACCGCGAAGGCCAGCGCCACGCCGAGCGCCACGGCCAGCACGGCGGCGGCCTGGCGCCACGGGTGATGGCGCCATTCCGCCCACATCAGGCGCAGGTGCAGTGCAACGAAGGACGCGCGGGGCGGGCGTTGCGGCGAAACGGACAGGGCGGAGTTCAAGGGCAGGGCGATCGACGGGACACCGGCATCCTGCCATCGATTGGCAGTTCCGCCGGCGCGGATCGGGCGATCAATCGCCCGTTTGGCGCCGTGCGCGGCATTTCCCGGGGTTTGTCGCCGAAGTGGCAGCCGCGGCGGCGCGACGTCCCCATCATCGGCCGCGGCGCCGTATGCTTTGCGCCAGACAAGCACGACAACTGCGAGACATCACCATGAGCACCGCCAGCCCCACCGACGTCGCCGGCTCCACGCGTACCGTGCAGCGCATCTGCCCGCTGTGCGAGGCGTGCTGCGGGCTCAGCCTGACGGTGTCGGGCACCGGTCCTCAGGCGCGCGTCGTCGCGATCCGTGGCGACGAGCAGGACGTGTTCAGCCACGGCTACGTCTGCCCCAAGGCGATCGCGCTGAAGGATCTCGAGGACGACCCCGATCGCCTGCGCCAGCCGCTCGTCAGGCGCGAGGGCCGCCTCGTCGAGGCGAGCTGGGACGAGGCGTATGCCGAGATCGCGCGCCGATTGCCGCCGATCCTGGCCGCGCATGGCAAGGACGCCCTCGCGTTCACGCTGGGCAATCCGAACGTGCACCGCCTGGGGCTGGGCCTGTACGTGCAGCGCCTGCTGCGCGCGGCCGGCACGCGCAACATCTTCAGTGCCTCCACGCTCGACCAGATGCCCCGCCAGGTCGCCAGCGGCTGGATGTACGGCCACGCGCTCACGGTGCCGGTGCCCGACATCGACCACTGCGATTTCCTGCTGATGCTGGGCGCCAACCCGATGGCCAGCAACGGCAGCATGTGGACGGTGCCCGACTTCCGCGGCCGTGCGAAGGCGATGCGCGCGCGCGGCGGCCGGCTGGTCGTGGTCGATCCGCGACGCACGGAGACCGCCGCCGTCGCCGACGAGCATCACTTCATCCGCCCGGGTACCGACGTGTTCCTGCTGCTGGGCCTGGTCAACGCGGTGTTCGACGAAGGCCTGGTGCGCCCGGGGCGCCTCGAAGCCTTCCTGGCCACGGGCGAGACGGGCGTCGAGGCGCTGCAGCGGGCCGTGGCGCCGTATACCCCCGAACGCATGGCCGCGCGCTGCGGCGTGCCGGCCGAGGCGCAGCGCGCGCTCGCGCGCCAGCTGGCATCGGCACCGCGCGCCGCGGTCTACTCGCGCATCGGATCGAGCACGCAGCGCTTCGGCACGCTCAACTCGGTACTGGTCGATGCGCTGAACGTCCTCACGGGCCATCTCGACGCCGAGGGCGGCGCGATGTTTCCGCGGGCGGCGGCGTTCGCCGCCAACACTCAGGGCAAGCCGGGTGTCGGCCGCGGGTTGGTCACGGGCCGCACGCGCAGCCGCGTATCGGGCGCGCCCGAGGTGCTGGGCGAGTACCCGACCAGCTGCCTGGCCGAGGAGATCGAGACGCCCGGGGCAGGGCAGGTCAGGGCGCTGATCTCGGTGGCCAGCAACCCGGTGCTGTCGGCGCCCAACGGCGCGCGCATCGCGCAGGCGTTGGGGCAGCTCGACTTCATGGTGAGCGTGGACATCTACCTGAACGAGACGACGCAGCACGCCGACGTCATCCTGCCGGGCCTGTCCAGCTTCGAGGAGCCGCACTACGACGTCAGCTTCCCGCAGCTGTCCTGCCGCAACCATGCGCGCTACAGCCCACCGGTGTTCGCGCCGCGGCCTGGCGCGCAGGCGGAATGGCAGGCGCTGCTGCGTATCGCCGCGATGCTGCGCGGCGAAACCGGCGCCGGAGAGACCGGCTTCGATCTGGCCGCCTTCGACGAGCGCCTGCTGGCCGACGACCTGCGCCGGCTGGCGGCGGGCGTCCCCGAGCCGTTGCAGGCGGCGATGCTGGATGCCTTGGGCCCGGAGCCCGGCCCCGAGCGCCTGCTGGATCTCGCGTTGCGCGCGGGGCCGTACGGCGACCGCTTCGGCCAGAAGCCGGGCGGGCTGAGCCTGGCCGCGCTGAAGGATGCGCCGCACGGCATCGACCTCGGCGCGCTCGCGCCGCGACTGCCGGACATCCTGCGCACGCCCAGTGGCCGGATCGAACTGTGGCCGGCTCCGGTCGCCGAGGAACTGGGCGCCGTCGACGCCGCCCTGGCCGACGCGCCGCCGGCCCTGGTGGTGGTGGGACGCCGCGACGTGCGCTCCAACAACAGCTGGATGCACAACCTGCCCACGCTGGCCAAGGGCCCGGAGCGCTGCACCGCGCTGCTGAATCCGGGCGACGCCGCGCGCCACGGCGTGCGCACCGGCGACCGCGTGCGCTTGCAGGGTGCGGCGGGCCGCGCGATCGAGCTGCCAGCGATGCTCACCGACGAGATGATGCCCGGCGTGGTCAGCGTGCCCCATGGCTGGGGCCACGACCAGGCGGGCACTCGCCTGGGCGTAGCGGCGCAGCGGCCCGGCGCCAATCTCAACGAGTTGCTGGACGATCGCCTGCGCGATCCGCTGTCCGGCACGTCGGTCCTGAACGGCATTGCGGTGACGCTGAGTCGCTGCACCTAGGGGCAGGGCGCGGACGCGGGCGCGCGCGCCGGAACGCGGCGCGCGAACCGGTCAGGCTGGCGCTGCCGCCGGCAGACGCACCCCCTGGGCCGTGAGCTCGAGCACCCGGTCGCAGCGGGCGGCTGCCGGCGGCGAGTGGGTGACCATCAGCACGCCGGCACCGGTGCGTCGCGCGGCGTCGACCAGAACGTCCATCACCAGGCCCGCGCTGCGCGGATCGAGGTTGCCGGTGGGCTCGTCGGCCAGCACCAGCGCCGGCTCGTGCACCAGGGCGCGGGCAATGGCCACGCGTTGCAGCTGGCCGCCCGAGAGCTGGCGCGGAGCGCGCTCGCCCAGGCCGTCCAGGCCGACGGCCGCCAGCATGCGGGCCACGCGGTCGCCGCGCGCGCGTCCCAGGAGCTGCAGCGGCAGGCCCACGTTGTCGGCCACGTTCAGGTGCGGCAAGACGTGGAAGGCCTGGAACACGAAGCCCAGGTCCTCGCGGCGCAGGCGGGCCGCGTCGGGCTCGGACAGGCCCAGCACGTCGCGGCCGGCCAAGGTGATGCAGCCGGCGTCGGCGGTGTCGAGGCCGGCCACGCAGTTGAGCAGCGTCGACTTGCCCACGCCGGATTCGCCCAGCAGGGCGACCAGCTCGCCCCGTTGCATCACGAGCGAGACGTCGCTGAAGACGAAGGTGTCGCCATAGCGCTTGGCGAGGCCGGCGACCTCGAGGAGGGGATCGGTCGCGGGAGTCAGGGGCGTGTCCATCGGGCGCCAAGCATACGGGATGCGGCATGCTGGACAGCGCCGGCTGCCGAACTTCGCACGGCGGGCTCGCCCGCGCCGCGAACAGACTCACCATTTACGTGATTTTGAGCCACCGGACGCTGTCCGGTTTCCGGCCGCTGCCGCACAATCGGTCAAAGTTTCCGCTCATGGGCGTTCCGCGACGGCCGATAGTGTCTGAAGTACCGTCGCCCCCCGGGGCGCGCACGGGAAGCCTGGCCGGCAGAGCCGGGCGCTGTATTTGCCCGCGACCTGTCCAGCGGGCATGACATCTCCTGAGGTGGAAGGGTGACGGCTGAAATCGATTCCTCGACGTTGAGCGGGCTCGTGAAGGTGCTCGAGCGTCGCAGCACCCGCTTCTGGGCGGGCACGGCCATCGCCGTCGCCCTGGGCGGCATCGCGGTCGCCACGGGCCTGGGCATGCTCATGGGCGGCACGGGCGGACTGATCGCGCTGAGCGTCGCCGTCTTCTTCGGGTTGGCGGCATTGGTGCTGGCGGGCGTGGTCATCCGTCTGGCTCGCGTCGTGGCCGATACCCGGGCGCGCCAGGTGCTGCAGGCCGTCGACGACGACCTGACCGGCCTGTCCAACCGCCGCCATTTCCTCGAGCTCGTCGAGCGCGAATTCGCGCGCTGCCGCCGCTACGGCGACGACGGCGCGCTGTTGCTGATCGACGCCGACCACCTGCGCCGCATCAACGAGCACCTGGGCCAGCTGTGCGGCGATGCGCTGCTGCTCGAAGTCACCAAGCGCGTGGGAACCACGCTGCGCCAGCCCGACCTGCTGGCGCGCTTCGGCGGCGCCGAGCTGGCCGTGTTCCTGCCCAACACCGACCCGCTGGGCGCGCTCGACGCCGCCGAGCGCATCCGCCAGCAGGTGGCGTCCGCGCCGTACACCTGGAACCAGACCCACGTCGTGGCCACCGTCAGCATCGGCGTGGCCACCGTGCACCAGGGGCAGCTGAGCGTCGACACCATGGTGCACGAGGCCGAACAGGCGCTCGAGGCCGCCAAGGAAGCCGGCCGCAACTGCGTGCGCACCGGGCCGATCAAGCCGCGCAAGAACGGCGAGCGCGTGTCGACCTGACCGGGTTGCCCGGTCGGACGCGGTCGCTGCGTCGACGCAGATGCCAGCGGCCTCTTCCTTCCAGATCACGTCGCGCCGCCGGATCGCCCGCGGTCGAGCCGCACGCGACTCCGTCCGGGGCGATGACGCCGCCGCGGCGTGCGAAGGCGGCATTTCTGATAAGGTCGGCTGGACCCTTCGACATTCCTCGCCGCATGAGCAGCCCCCCTTCAGCCGCGGGGAGCGGCGCCGACTGGATCCAGATCCGTCGCGACGCCGAGACCGGCATCGAAAGCGTGCATGCGCATTTCCGCGGCCACGCCTACGACGCGCACGACCATGACGAGATGCTGGTCGGCGTCACGCAGCAAGGCGTCCAGCGATTCCGCTGCAACCGGGCAAGCCACACGAGCGTCCCGGGCCGTTCCATCCTCATCGAGCCCGCGGCTGTGCACGACGGGCATGCGCCCGACGCGAGCGGCTTCACCTACGCGATGCTCTATCTGCCCCAGCAATGGGTGGCGCAATACCTGGAGCGCAGCGAGCAATCGCCGATGGAGCGGGTGCTGCCGGCCTTTCGCACGACGTTGTCCGAGGACGCCCAGTTGGGCAACGCGATACAGCGCGCGTTCCACAGCATCCACGACGGCGAAGGCCGACTCGCGCGCGACCAGTGCCTGGAGTGGATGATGGCCTTGCTGGCGCGACAGACCCAGGGCTCGACACGACCCTGCCTGGATCCCGGGATGTCGGCGGTGCGCGACTACCTGCACGAGCACATGGCCAGCGACGTGGGACTGGACGAGCTCGCGCGCTTCGCGGGCGCCGACCGATTCCGGCTGACGCGGCAGTTCACGCGGGCCTTCGGCTTGTCGCCCCATGCCTACCTCGTGCGCCTGCGGCTTCGCGCCGCACGCAGGCTGCTGGCGACCGGCGCTTCGGCGGCCGAGGTCGCGGCAGCCGTCGGCTTTTCGGACCAGAGCCATCTCGGACGCTGGTTCCAGCGCGCCTATCGCCTGTCCCCGGCGGCCTACCAGCGAAGTGCACGAACGTTCTAGCGCGGCGCCCCGCCTGGAGCAACGATGAGGGCTTCAACCAACGAAGGCCCTCGGATGTTCGATACGAAAGTCGCCCTCATCGTCCGCGACGACCTGGCTGCCTGGCAGCGCATGAACGTCGTCGCCTTTCTCGCGACCGGCATCGCCCACGCCGCGCCGGAGATGATCGGCAAGCCATACGTCGACGCGGCGGGGCGCACGTACGGCAGCATGCTGGGTCAGCCCATGATGGTGTTCGAGTCCGACCGGCCGGGCCTGCAGTCCGCGCACAGGATCGGTCTGGATCGCGAGCTCATGCTCGTGCCCTACGTCTTCGCGATGTTCTCCACAGGGCACGACGAGGCCAACCGCGAGGCGTTCAAGGCGGAGGATCCGGACGACCTCGACCTGGTCGGCCTGGCGCTGCGGGGCCCGAAGAAGGCCGTGGACAAGGCGGTCAAGGGGCTGGCCCTCCACCGGTGACCGACGATGCCTCGACTTGCCGACGCGGGCCGGCGCGAAGCGACGACGGCAACCCGTCGCGCAACATGACGGCCGGCGGCCTCCAGGCGAAGGCTCGCAGGCGCGCCGCGACGACGACGTCCGGCACGAGAACCGTCGCCGCCCCCGCGATGGACATGCCAGCGATCTACCGGTCGCCGGTGGCGAGGGGGTCGCCCCAGCGTCTCATCGGCTCAGGAACCGGGCCGTTCGACGGCGGGTGCGGCTCCCGCGGGGCCGATCAGTGATTCGACCTGCGCCACCAGCCGGAGCTCGACATCCGGCGCATCCGCCTCGACGACATGCCGGTGCGGCATGCTCCGCAGCCATGTGATCTGGCGCTTGGCCAGCTGCCGCGTGGCCGCGACGCCGCGCGCGCGCAGGTCGACCAGATCAGGCGGGTCGGCCGCGTCCAGCGCCTCCCAGGCCTGGCGGTAGCCGACGCAGCGCATCGAGGGCAGGTCCAGGTTCAGGACGGGGTTGGCGCGCAGGCGGCGGACCTCGTCGAGGAAACCGGCGTCCAGCATCGCGTCGAAGCGTTGCGCGATGCGCGCGTGCAGCCATGCGCGGGACGCGGGCTCGAGCGCGAGCAGGGCGCCGTCCATCGCCGGGGCCTCGCGCTGCGCGCGCTGGTGCAGCGCCGACAAGGGCGTGCCGCTGGCGCGCCACACTTCCAGGGCGCGCTGGATGCGTTGCGAGTCGTTGGGCTGCAGGCGTGCGGCGGTGGCCGGGTCGACCTCGGCCAGGCGCGCGTGCATCGCGGGCCAGCCTTGCAGCGCGGCCTCGGCGTCGATCGCGGCGCGGATCGCCGGGTCGGCCGGCGGCATCTCGTCGATGCCGTCGACGAGGGCCTTGAAGTACATCATCGTGCCGCCCACCAGCAGCGG
>Ga0209258_100656_pt1 | contig 25278 bp, 25 predicted proteins | sample Araplaol_mTSA_r2_FD_184281 | JGI IMG/M metagenome (GOLD analysis project Ga0209258, IMG submission 184281) | Arabidopsis root microbial communities from North Carolina, USA - plate scrape CL_Col_mTSA_r2 (SPAdes) (version 2) | ecosystem: Host-associated > Plants > Roots > Endosphere | place: USA...
CTGCTTACCATCGCCGACATCATCGGCACCAGTCCCAAGCTTTGGAACGGATGGAAGGATCGCCTTCTGGCGGACCTCTATACGGCCACACGTTATGCACTGCGCAGCGAGGACGAACTTCCATCCGATGCCGCGGCTCGTGTTGCTGCCTGTCGCGAGCAGGCACAGGCGATTCTCGCGAAAGAGGGCTATGCGTCCGATGCGCTTGCGCGGGTGTGGCGCGGTTTTCCGGAGCAGAGCTTCCTGCGCCATCGACCCGAGCAGATCGCCTGGCAAACAGCCGCCATCCTCGACGCGCGGGGGGCCACGCCGCTGGTCGCGGTGCATCCGCAATCGGTGCGTGGCACGACCGAATTGTTCGTCTATACGCCTGATCGCGACGGCCTGTTCGCCGCGGTGGCGATCATGCTCGATCGTCTGCATTTCTCTGTGATGGAGGCACGCATCCTGAGTTCGTCCACGGGCATGGCGCTGGATACTTTCCTGTTGCTGGAGTCGGAGTCGCAACAGCCGGCCTCGGCCGAGCGTGCCGAAGAACTGAAGCAGCGCCTGCACCGCGCGCTTTCGCAGCCTGGGCATATCCACCAGCCCTCGCGACGCGGCATGTCGCGCCATCTCAAGCACTTCCAGGCGGCGCCGAAGATTTCGTTCAGCACCGTGAGCGGGCGAACACGGCTGGCGCTGGTGTGCAGCGATCGCCCGGGACTGCTCGCCGCGGTGGCGCAAGTGATGTTCGAATCGGCTGTCCGCGTGCATGACGCGCGCATCGCCACCTTCGGCGAGCGCGTGGAGGATTTCTTCCTGATCACCAATCGCCACGATGCACCGCTCGGCATCGACCAGCAGGACAAGCTCCTGCATGCCTTGCTCGATCGGCTGGGAACCAGCAGGGCCGCCTAAAGTCGTCGGCCGACAGGCGGGTACTGCAAAAAGACCGCCATCGAATGGTGTTTTTTGACGGAAGCAGGATCATTTTCGTTACGACGGCCCTGTGCCTGCGTTAGCATTCGCGGGTACCCACTCAGTCCTGCGAAACACCCATGCAAAGCATCGAGTCCCTCATCGAGGACGCCTTTGAGCGTCGCAACGAACTGACCCAGGCAGAGATCGAGACGCACCTGCGTCCGGCCGTGGAGCAGGTCATCAACCTGCTGGAAAGCGGCGAGCGTCGCGTGGCCGAGCCGGACGGGAAGGGCAGCTGGACGGTGAACCAGTGGATCAAGAAAGCGGTGCTGCTGTATTTCCGCATCAACGGCAACCAAGTCGTCGACGGCGGCCCGGCGCTGGCGTTCGACAAGGTGCCGCTGCGCTTCGCGCATGGCAACGATGCCGAGCTGCAGGGTCTTGGCGCCCGCGTGGTGCCAGGCGCACTGGTGCGCCGTGGCGCGCATGTGGCCAAGGACTCCGTGCTGATGCCGAGCTACGTGAACATCGGCGCCTACGTGGGCGCGGGTACCATGGTCGACACCTGGGCCACGGTGGGTTCGTGCGCGCAGATCGGCGCGGGCGTGCATCTCTCTGGCGGTGTGGGCATCGGCGGCGTGCTGGAGCCCCTGCAGGCCAACCCGACCATCATCGAAGACAACTGCTTCATCGGTGCGCGTTCGGAAGTGGTCGAAGGCGTGATCGTGGAGAAGGGCAGCGTGATCGGCATGGGCGTGTTCCTGGGCCAGTCCACCCGCATCTACAACCGCGCCACCGGTGAGGTCAGCTACGGCCGCGTGCCGGCGGGTAGCGTGGTCGTCGCTGGCAGCCTGCCTTCGAAAGACGGCACGCACAGCCTGTATGCGGCGATCATCGTCAAGCAGGTGGATGAGAAGACGCGCAGCAAGACCGGTATCAACGAACTGCTGCGGAGCGCCGAATGAGCGTGACCCTGTACGGCCTCACCACCTGCGATACCTGCCGTAAGGCGCGCAACTGGCTGGACCGTTTCGAGGTGCCATACACCTTCGTTGACTATCGCGCGAATCCGGTGCCGGCAGCGACGCTCAAGACTTGGGCGCAGCAATTGGGCAGCTGGGAAAAACTGGTCAATAAGTCGTCGACCACCTGGCGCAATCTGCTGCCGCAGCGCAAGAACCCGGGCAGTGATCCGGAGTGGACGCTGCTGCTCAAGGAATATCCCGCGCTGGTACGCCGGCCTGTAGTGCTGCAGGAAGACGGTTCGGTCAGCGTCGGTTTCACCGACAACGGCTTCAAGAAGCTGTTCGGACGCTGAGGGGAGGCGCTCCATGGTGGTGCGCCTGTCCAAGATCCTGCTGATGGCCGCCATCGCGTTGTGGCTGGCGCTCGTGGCCTTCGGCAACCTCACCGATTACGGCAGCAACTGGCCTTTCGTGCAGCACGTGCTGGCGATGGACACGATCTTCCCGGATGCAGGCATCCACTATCGCGCCATCACCTCGCCATGGCTGCAACGCGTCGCGTACGCGCTGATCATCGCGATGGAAACCCTTGCCGCCGTGTTGTGCGGCCTGGGCACCTGGCGCCTGTGGCGCACACGCATGTCGGGCAGCGAAAGCTTTCACCGTGCGAAGCGGCTGGGTGTTCTCGGCATCACGACCGGTGTCCTGCTATGGCTTGGCGGTTTTCTTGCCGTGGGCGGCGAGTGGTTTGGCATGTGGATGTCCACGCAATGGAACGGCCTGGAGAGCGCATTTCGTTTCGTGGTCGTGTTGCTGGCCGCACTTCTCTATCTCGGCCAGCGCGAAGAGCCGTTGGACGAATGAATCCTCAGGGGACGGTATGACCACGCATCGCACGCAGCGCTTCAAGAGCAACTTGCGCATTGAGCGCGACAACGCCGTGTTGTATGGACGGCTCGCCAAGCTCGCGCGCAACGAGCGTCTCGCCACCGCGTACCGCCGCATCGCGGACATCGAGCAGACCAATGCGGGGTTTTGGGAAGCGCGGCTACGCGAACACGGAGAAGCCGTGCCGACGCCGCGCGTCAGCTTGCGCGTGCATGTGCTGAGCTGGCTGGCCGCGCGGTTCGGCACGGAGTTCGTCATGCCGACGGTCGTGCGCATGGAGCACGCCGATCACCTGGCGACACCGGTGGATCGACAGGGCCAGCGCAATCACTTTGCCGATGATGCCTTGCCGATGCGGCATGGAAGGCACGCCACGCAGAGCGGCAATACCCTGCGCGCGGCGGTGCTCGGCGCAAACGACGGGCTCGTTTCCAATACCAGCCTGGTGATGGGCATGGCCGGCGCGTCGACCGGCGATCACGCCGTGCTGCTGGCAGGCCTCGCAGGCCTCGTGGCCGGCGCCTGCTCCATGGCCTTGGGCGAATGGCTGTCGGTAAACAGTTCGCGCGAGTTCTATCAGGCGCAGATCACCGAGCGCGCGGAGCGCCTGGCAGTGGCGCCCGAAGATGGCCTGCAATATCTGGCGCGCACATACCGCGAGAAAGGCCTGGATGCCAAGGCGGCGGACGCATTGGCCAAGCATCTGCTCGATACGCCGCGTGCGGCATTGGACACGATGGTGCGCGAAGACCTGGGCGTGGACCCTGCGGATCTCGGCGGCTCGGCGTGGAGCGCATCCATTTCCTCGTTCTGCCTGTTTGCCTTTGGCGCGATCTTTCCGGTAGCGCCGTACTTCGTGCTGCACGGAAAAGAGGCGCTGGCGGTAAGCATCGCGTCGACCTTCATCGGGCTCGTGCTCATCGCGCTGGGCACCTCCCTGTTCACCGGCCGTGGCCTGCTGTTCTCCATCGCGCGACAGGTAGGCATCACGCTTTCGGCAAGCGCCATCACGTACCTGGTCGGACATCTGCTCGGCGCGGCGATCTCCGGCTGACGGGCGCACGCATCGCTGCTTGGTATGCTGTGGCAGCCTTCTATCGCGACCCGTATGCCATGACCGATGTGCTCGAACTCACCCGTGACCTGATCCGCCGACGCTCGGTAACGCCGGACGATGCCGGCTGCCAGGCATTGATTGCGGAGCGGCTCACCCGGGTCGGATTCCGCTGCGAGTCGCTGCGCTATGGCGAGGTCGACAACCTCTGGGCCACGCATGGCGAAGGCGCGCCTACCCTGGTGTTCCTCGGGCATACCGACGTGGTACCGACCGGTCCGGTCGACACCTGGAGCAGCGACCCGTTTGAGCCATCCATTCGGGACGGACGTCTGTACGGCCGCGGCACGGCCGACATGAAGGGCTCGGTGGCAGCGATGGTGGTGGCACTCGAAGCATTCGTCACGCGGCATCCACAGCATCGCGGGCGCGTGGGATTGCTGCTGACCAGCGACGAGGAAGGGCCGGACAATTTGGATGGCGTGCGCCGCGTCGCCGAGCATTTCCGCGCACAGGGCGAGCGCATCGACTGGTGCGTCGTGGGCGAGCCGTCTTCGAAGGAGCAACTGGGCGATCTGATTCGGGTAGGGCGCCGCGGCTCGCTGTCCGGCACGTTGACGGTGCGGGGCATACAAGGGCACGTGGCCTATCCTGAGAAAGCCAGGAACCCGATCCACGCCTTCGCGCCCGCGCTCGCCGAGCTTGCCGCCGAACGATGGGACGAAGGCAACGAGGATTTCCCGCCCACGTCGTTCCAGGTATCCAACCTCAATGCAGGCACGGGCGCGAATAACGTCATTCCCGGCCAGCTCACGGCGTTGATCAATTTTCGCTACAGCACCGCAAGCCGTGCCGAAAATCTGCAGGCACGCACCGAAGCGATCCTTGCGAAGCATGGCCTTGACTGGCAGATCGAGTGGTCGCTTTCCGGCGAACCGTTCCTCACGCCGCCTGGTGGTGCCGTGCGGGACGCGGTGATCGCCGTATGCGAAGAACTGTGCGGCATCTCGCCGGAAGAGAGCACCGGCGGCGGTACGTCGGACGGCCGTTTCATTGCTCCCTTGGGCGCCGAAGTGGTGGAACTCGGCCCGGTGAATGCAACGATCCACAAGGTGGATGAATGCGTGGCGATGGCCGACCTCGAAAAGCTGCCTTCGCTTTACCAGGCCGTGTGCGAGAAATTGCTCGGCTGACGAGGCGCGGGTTTGCCCAAGGGCTTGGAGCGTGGCACCCTCAGCGGAGTCCAGACATCCAGAAGTCCACTTCACGGGAGTCCCCATGTCTCGCACGCTACTCGCGGCTGTCTTCGCCACGACGCTCTCGGCCACGGCCTTCGCCGGCGCCGCTTCGCAACAGCAGGCCGGCCTTGCCCAGATTCGCGAAACCGACCTGCGCGCCGATATCGGGTTTCTCGCTTCCGATGCGCTCGAAGGCCGGCTTTCGCTGCAGTCGGGCGATGACGCGGCCGTGCAATGGATCGCGTCCGAATTCGCGAAGGCAGGCCTTAAGCCCGCCGCCACCGATGCCGATGGCAAGCCCAGCTATCTGCAGGCGGTGCCGCTGATCGAATATCGACCGGATGCGAAAGCGACACGCCTCACCATGAAGCGCAACGGCAAAGTGGTGGAGTGGAAGGATCCGGATGTCGCCGGCTCGTTTCCCGAGGATCGCGATGTCGACGCGCCACTGGTTTTCGCCGGCTACGGCATCACCGCGCCGGAACTCGGTTATGACGACTACGTCGGCCTGGACGTGAAGGGCAAGATCGTCGTGGTGTTCGATCACGAGCCGCAGGAAAAGAACGCGAACTCCGTCTTCAACGGCACCGGTAATACCCGTTACGCCACCAGCTACGTGAAAATCCTCAATGCGCAGGAACACGGTGCGGTGGCGGTGCTGCTGGCTCCCGAGCCGTCGCACAATCACCCTTCCGCGCAGGAAATCCGCACGCGCATCGGCCACCACGCCGAGCACGCCGCCAACCCGATCCCCGCGCAGGCGTTGGCGGACAACCCCGTGCACATTCCGGCGATGGTGATTTCGTCGGCGGTATCCGAGCAGCTGCTCGGCACAAGCGGTGAAACGCCGATGGCGTTGCAGGGTGCGATCGACAAGGACCTGAAGCCGCATTCGGAGGCCCTGCAGGACGGCACGATCAGCCTGCACCTGCACAACAGTTCGCGCCGCGAGGCCACCACCTGGAATGTGGTGGGCCTGGTGGAAGGCAGCGATCCGAAGCTGGCGCCGGAGACCATCATCATCAGCGGCCATCACGACCACGACGGCCAGAGTGGCGACAAGATCTGGCATGGCGCAGACGACAATGCGTCCGGCACCGTGGGCGTGGTAACGCTCGCGCGAGCGTTCGCAGCGAATCCGGCCAAGCCGAAGCGTTCGATCCTGTTCGCGGTCTTCGCGGCGGAAGAGCGCGGCCTGCTGGGCGCCTATTACATGGCGGCGCATCCGCTGCGGCCACTCGACACCACGCGTGCCATGATCAATTTCGACATGATCGGCCGCGACGAGAAGCCGAGCCAGCAGACGGACGGTCTGATCGACGTGCCGGCCGATACCAGCAACCGGCTCAACCTGATTGGCGCGGCCTACAGTCCCGATTACCAGCACACGGTCGCCAAGCAGAATGAGCAGGTCGGTCTGGTGCTGGATGATCGCTTCGACCACGAGTACGCGTTGAACGTGTTCTTCCGTTCCGACCAGTTCCCGTTCGTGCTGCACAACGTGCCGGCGTTCTGGTGGTTCACCGGCTTCCACCCGGACTATCACCATCCCAGCGATACGGCCGAGAAGATCGACTATCCGAAGATGGCGAAGATCCTGAAGCTGGCTTACCTGAGCGCCTGGCAGTTTGCCGACGAATCCACACCGCCGCGCTTCATCTCGCACCCGGGCCGCGCACCGGGTCGTTGAACGGGCAGGTCACCATCGCGCTCTGTGGTGCGATGGTGGTGGCGTCAGAGCATGGACAGCCGCAGGCACCTGCCGCGCATCGTGAGATGACGCGGCAGGTACATCGCGTTTCCGTCAGGCCTTGGCCAGTGATGCCCCGGTGCGTTCTCCGCATTCGGGGCAGAATCGACTGCCCGCGGGAAGCTTGGCGTGGCATGCACCGCATTCATCCGGTGCGGCGAGGCGGAATCCGCAATCCGGACAGAACTTGCCGCCACGCGCTTCGCAGCCGCATTGCGGGCACACGAGCTGCTTGGCGGTGGCAACATCGACCTGTCCGGCCTGTCCCTTGCCAAACTCGCGCGCGTTGTCCATGGCTGCTTCGAGCTGGCCCTGATGACGCGCCGCCTGCACTTGTGTGGAGAGGTCGGGTGCACAGGTCTGGCAAAGGCCGCTGTCGGTGCTCCAGCAGCGGTCGCATACGTAGTTGTGACACTTGGCGCAGCGATGGAAGTGCGCCTGGGCGGCCGCGATGGCCTCTTTGAACGCTTCGTCGCGCGCACCGCCCCAGCCGGCTTTTGCCAGTCCGTCGACCGCATTGTCCAGGCCGCTGCCCAGCCCACCCAGCAGGTTGCTGGCGAAGTTGCCGATCTCACGGACCCAGCCGGAAGCCTGTCCGCTTCGGTAGGGAGCAAAAGGCGAGCGCCACGTGTCGTTGCACGACTGGCAATAAAATTCGAACTGAAAGCCTGACCCGGTGCCGTACTGCTCGCTCAGGTCGCGGTGGTTGCTGGAAAAATGCAAATCGTCGCTCATCGTTCCCTCGTGGCGTGCCGGCTTGCGAGTGCCGGAACGGAGATTCTGCCGGGCCATGGCATCGCGCGAAAGTAGCCCGGTTGGATGGCCGGGCAGATCAGTTGTCGTCGACGCCGAGTTCGTTCATGTGTTTCTGCACGAAGGCGATGTTCGCAGGATTCACCAACTCATCGCCGCCACTCTTGGACTTTGCGTTGCCATATTTCACCGTCATTACCGCGCCCAGCGTGGCGGCGCTCGTCAGCACATATTCGTGGGACGTGAGTCCGTGCGACTTGAGGATGTCATGCGCGGCGGGTTGCGCGTCCAGCGCCGCTGCCGATTCGTCGAGCGAGTGCGCGCCCGGTTTGAACGGGTTGAGCGCGACCCCCTTGGCCTGGGCGTCCTTGCTGGCTGCGCGCACCTTGTCGAATACCGGCTCGGTGATCACGTACTGACGCACCGCCGTCTTGTCGGCGGGCGTGAGCGCATGGGATGAAATGCCCTGGCCGAATGCGTGGCTGAAGGGGAGCAGCAACAACGCCAGTGCGATGCCCTTCAAAGGCGACGTCATCGATTTCATGCGATTCATCAGGTCTCTCCCGGGCGATGCCCAGATAGGTTTGGGGAATTCGCTGCTATTGCGCCACCAGCTCGACGCGCCGATTTTGCGTGCGTCCCGCTTCATCCTGGTTGCTGGCAACCGGTGCATAGGACGCCACGCCCTTTGCGGCGACGCGCTGGGCCGCGATGCCAAAGCGCGAGGTCAAGGCCTTGGCGACCGATTCGGCCCGCTTTTGCGAAAGCGCGAGGTTATGGTTGAGGTCGCCAGTGTTGTCCGTGTGGCCCACGATGAAGACCTTGAGCGCCGGCTCGTTCTTCAGCAATTGCGCCATCTGGTTGAGCGTGGAGTCGGAGTCTGCGGTGAGGTCAGCGCTGTCGGTGGCGAAATGGATGCCATACAAGGCGATGTGACCCTGCCGGCTCAGCCCTTGGCTCATGGCCTTTGCATCGACACTCACCTGGCCGGTCGCCATGGGCTGGGCCTCGACGATCTGCAAGAGAACGCCCGTTGGCTGGTTCTCGTCGGACTGCGCCACGAGCAGCGAGACGTCGACGCGTCCCTCCGGTCGTTCCAGGCGTGCCGTGAGCTGTCGCATATTGCCGTCCACCGCATACAGCGCCTTGCTCATGGCGTTGCGGGCGTGCATCGGTTCGAGCAACGGCTGTATCACACGGTCGGAGAAATCCGCGCCGTTGCCGCAGGACTGGTCGGCACATTCGAAGCGTGTCGTGAAGCCTGCTTTCGCCAAGGCCTGCGCAAAATTTCGATACACCTCGATCACGGACTTTCCCGCGGGGGCCTCGTACGCGATACGGGTAATGCGGCCCTCCGCCATGTCTGATTTCGTGAACTGGTCCGATGTGCCTGGCTTGATCGGGCCCAGCGGCAGCACCGCCTTGTCATAGGCGACTTGCTGGTAGCCCACGATGCTCGAGCCGGCGAAGCGCGTCACCAAAGGATGGTCGTGTGCGCCTGGAACATCTGTAGCAATGGCGGCATGGGTGAACATGGCAGCCCCTAGGAGAAGGAGGGCCGACATCGTGCGATGTGCGCTGAACATCATGTATCGCATCTCTTCGTTTCCCTACGGCGTAACCATAACGGAGCGGCGACGTTTTGAAAGATTGTGTCGGCGCATTGCCTTGATTTGTTCAGCGTTGTGAAGATTGTGCGCATTCATATTCCTACTTCCGTGTCAGAGAATACCTACGCGCGTTCCGCGGAATCAGTCACACTTTTGAGCATTCGCGCTTAAGTTTTCACAAAGCGAACATCTTGATTCGCTAGTTTGCACGCCGCTGAAAGTTCATGCGTAGCTTTCAGTGCATGCGTAGTCGCAAGACTGATACAGGGGACGCTTGCCTCTTGATCCTTAGTGGATCGGACTCGTCATGGACGAGCCGTCACCTTTATCGATAGGGGTAGTCCGATGGACCCGAAGCGTCAGAGCAACCGCAACACCTCGTACCGCATCCGTCAGCGTGGCCAGGGCATGACGGAATACATCATCATCACCGCACTCATCGCGATCGCAGCGATCGCGGCCGTGACCTATTTCGGCGGAACGGCCCGCGCACAGATAGGCGGCATGGCCCGAGAGCTGTCCGGCCAGAGCGCAACGCAGGACATCAGCCGCGCTGGCAATCAGGGCAACAAGGCCCACTCCGAGGGAACGAAGGACAAGACCCTCAAGAGCTACAACAACGCGACGGCGCAGTAATTTCGCCATCCCTTGGTCAGCGATAAGGGCGCGCCGCCTGATGGCGGCGCGCCTCGGGTGAACTTTTGCCTGAGCCTTGCAACGACGGCGTCGCCGAACATGACCCGCTCGTATAGCTGTTTCCGGCAGGGACGTGGGCTGGTGATGGATGCAGGATGAATCGACATGAAGATGCTGCGACGGGCTGAGCCTGTGGGTGCAGGCTTCGTACAAGGGAAGGCGAAGGGGCAGGCGCTGATACTGGCCGTCATCTCCTTGCTGGTGCTGTGCCTTGGCGTGATCGTGCTTTTCAACACGGGCCAGACGGTTTCGAAAAAAGTCGAGCTCGTGAACACCGCCGATGCCGCCGCTTACAGCGTGGGCGTGGAGCAGGCGCGCGCGTTCAATCTCATCGCGTACATGAATCGCGCCACCGTGGCGAACCAGGTCGCCGTGGCACAGATGGTGAGCTGGTATTCCTGGACCAATTACATGCTCCGCGGCACCGACAACTTCAAGGATGCGGTGCAGGCGATCGCGGTCATTTTCGACATAAGCATCGTTGGCGCGGAGGTCGGGGCGGCGCTGCAGGAAATCGTTTCCGCATTGAGCGAGGTAAAGACCGCAGTGCAGGAACTTCGCGACGGCATGCAGGTGGCGTTCTCCGCGGGCGTCACCGCCATCAGCGCGCTGGATGCCGCGTACTCGGATGCTTCGCAGCTCATTGCCATCGGCGAGCCTCAATCGTCGCTGCTGCTCGCGCGGAAAATCGTTCAGCTGAATACCGACAACAAGGCGACCGTTGGCGTGCGGGGCATGGGGTTGCTCGAGACTGATGCAATCGCCGCGGCGCAGTACGCCAGACGCTACACCATTCCCACCGCAGGGCGCCGTACGGCGGACGCCGATCGCCTGGCGAACGTGGTGATGGAAGCGCGCGATGGCTTTTCGAAACAACGCAACGGCAGCATCGGCCCCATCCACAAACGCGGCGGTACTGATCTGGTGAATTACCGCGACTGGGTGGGCGTGGACACGCTCAATGTGAAGTTCAGCTCCCTTATTCCTCCAGTAGATCTCGATGTGCCCCTGGCTTGGGGCGGCGCGGCCGCTGTGGCGCGGACACCGGGCTCTTTCCGCTCAGTCGCGTCCCCCGGAATCAACAGTGGCCGTGGCTGGGACTCTCCTTATGAAATCGATCGCGGCCATTACAGCCGCTACGCAGGCGGCCTCGACAATCATGCGGCGAGCGGCAGCGTGCTGTCCTCGCCCGCCATGGGTGGTACCAGCAAAGCGTGGCTGAAAAGCTACTCGGGAACTTCCCCGGGCCTGCAGGACTACAACGACGTCGCGGCCGACAAGGCCACAGTGCCCTACGACAACGGGCGCAACGCGACGCAGAACGGCGTCAACAAGGTTGACGTCGGTCCTGTGTTCACCGTGCTCGTCGAGCAGCCCATGAATACCGTGCGCACCAGCGAGAACGTGCAGGGCATCGGCGGTCCACCCGATTTCCAGACCAAGGATCAGGCGGTTGCGGACAGCATGACGGCCATGTCCACGGCGCAGGTGTACTTCAGCCGGCCCCGCGAGCTGTTTGCGAACGTGATCGATTCACGCCGGGAGCTTGGCAGTCTTTTCAGCCCCTACTGGCAAGTGCGCCTGGTCGACACGCCGTGCGCCGTGCGCTGGGAAGTGGCCGCGAGTTACGGCGGTGCAGCGGCCTGCGCCAAATGATCCGGCGATCTCTTTTAATGCAATCGAGGAAATTCATGCAGCATCGATCCCTGACCTGGCTGGCGTCCGCATTCGTCGCGCTTCCGCTCGTGGCATGTTCGGCCAGTGGCAATCATGACGCGGGCACCGATGGCGCAAAGAATGCCGCCAACGCGACACCGCCCATCCACGTCAGCCAGACCATGGTGGTGTTGCGCGATGGTCGACCCGCCAGCGAGGAAAACTATCGCCAGGCGCTGGCTGACTGTCGCAAAGGCTCGTTGCCGACCCAGCCACTTGGCGACGACGTGGTGGGAAAGTTGGGTCGAACGTTCTATGACGTGTGGTACGAAGGCGCGCGACTCTCCGAGCGCGCGGACCGATGGGATTACCAGACCGCGGGCACCTGCCAGTTCAAGCCCGTGCACGAGTCGACGCTGGCCATCATCAAGCCCGGCAAGACGGTGACCGTCGACCTCATCGGCAAGACCGGCACGCGCCAGCCTTCGGAAGGCGTCGTGCGGGAAGTCGGTACGGATGCCGCCGCCGAGCACGCCGCCAAGCCCGCGGAAAGCGACGACGATGCCGCGCTGCGTGCAGCCGTGGCGGCGCAGTTGAACAAGCAGGGGCAGGGTGACCTGATGGCGCGGTCCGCGGGCACGGACAGCGCCGCAGGCCAGCCATGCAAGCGCCTCGATCAGCCCGGCATCGGTGAATCGTGCGTGTGGAGCGGCGGCAGAAAGTGGGGTTTCTCCTCCGATGTGGTCGACGACACCGAAGGTCTCAATGGCCGCCTCGACAGCATCCTGCTCTGGCGTCATCCGCCGCAGGGCACGGGCAAACAGTGGACCACGGAAAAAATGACGGTAGGCGCAGCCATCGACGGCAAGGTGTTCGAGGTGCCCTCCGGCATATCGCTGACCACGGCGAACTGAAGTCAGACGTTTCACGGAGGGAGCAATGGACGCGAAGCATGGGATGACCCGACGCCACCGGCCTGGATCGAGGCAACGGCAACGTGGGCAAAGCCTCATCGAAATGGCGGTGGCGTGCATCGTGCTCGTGCCGCTGGCGGCAGGCATCATGCTGCTTGGCCAATACATCCATGTGAAGCAGCAGACGCAGGCGGCGGCGCGCCAGGCCGCGTGGGCCGCCACGGTGGATCGCAGCCTGATCGGCGAGCAGCTCCCCTCGCGCGGACGCGTCGAACAGAACCTTCGCGTGCGCCAGTACGGCGACAGCAAGGACACCTTGCGTAGCGGCGCAAACACGCCAGGCAGGTTCAACGACGCCATGCTCACCACGTTCGCGGGCAACGAGTTGCTCAAGCCCAACGCGGTGACCTTGCAGGTCTACAAGCAGGACAGTTCGCCGGGCTACCTCGACAAGGGACTGGCGATCATCGGCAAGGCAACGAAGTCGCTGGGCAATCTCCCCCCGAACACCAGGGGTCTCGTCACCGCCGAAGTGCACGCCAAGCCCGAGGTCATTCTTGGCAGGGATGGCAGCCCGCTCGCCTATCTCGATCCGCTGGACACGATGAAACTGGATTTCTCATCGCGGACCGTCTTGCTGGCCGACGCATGGGACGCGGCCGGGGGCGGTGAGGATCGCGACGGCAAGGGCATCAGCGGCGCGAGCAACCGCACCGTGCGCAACGTGATACGTCCGCTGGTTCCGACGTCTCTGGTAGGCGACAAGTTCGACGACGTCACCAACAACGTGATGCACCTGTTGGGCAGCATTCCTTTCGTCAATGACATCTTTACTCCGGGTTTCAACGAGTTCGAACTTGGCAAGATGGCGCCGGACGTCGTGCCGTCCGACAAGCTGGTGAAGTATGCGGACAAGCGCTAAGCACCGGCTCGCCTGGGTCGCCTGCGCGTTGCTGTCCTGCACGGCGCACGCAAGCTCATGGCCCAGTCCACCGCTGCCGTCGGGGACGCGTACGAACGAGGTCGCGCAGCACATCGTCTTCAATGGCCTGGACATGCGCGCGCAGACCTTCGTCTCGCCGCGCAGCCAGGACGAACTGATCGATTTCTACCGCAAGGCCTGGGACAAGGAAGTCGTCGTCAATCGCATGGGCCCGGCCGAAGTGATCGGCCATCGCGATGGCGACTACTACATCACCGTGCAGGTGAGCAGCAGCGGTTCGGGGAGCAAGGGCAACATCGGCATCGTGGACGTCGCCTCCGCGCCGAAGCACTTCGTGCCGGGCAAGGGTCTGCCCGCACCCGCGGGTTCCAGGGTGTTCAACGACATTGCCTACCCGGACGACAGCGTGCCGGCGCGAACGGTCGCCATGCGCAACAGCCTTTCGCCGACGCAGAACGGCGCGTATTTCCGCGAAAGGCTGCTCGCCGACGGCTGGAAGGTGAGCGATGCAGGCAACTGTGGCGGCAACGACTGCGTCATGCGCTACGAGCGCGGCGACAGCAAGCTCACCCTGCTCGTCATGCGTGAAGGTGCCAGCCAGTCGCAGGTGTTGATCAACGTGTTGCAACCGTGATGAGGCAAACCATGCGCCAGCTTTCGCGATCAGTGACCCGGCGATATCAGCGTGGCAGTGCGGTGGCGGAATACACCATCGTGGTGCTGTTCCTCGTGCTCGTGCTGGTGGCCAATCCGGATGCGATTCCGAAGCTGGTGCAGAGCCTCAAGGAAGCCTACAGCAGCTTCGTCTACGCACTTTCAGTCAGCTGGATCTAAGGGAAGGGAACTCGTATGCCAAAGATCAACCGCAACCTGCTGTTTCTCGGGGTTGCCATCCTGCTGGGCATCGCAGCCAGTTTCATGGCGGTGCACTACATCAACAACAAGGTGGCCGAACGGACCCAGGTCGCGCCACAGGCGACGCGCACCGTAGTGGTTCCCGTCAACGACCTTGAAAAAGGCGCGCTGCTCAGCGAAAACGATGTTGCCACGCGCGACGTACCGCAGGAATTCGTGCCTGCCGATGCGTTGACCCCGGAGAACTACCAGAACTATCTCGGGCAGCTCTTGCGCTCTCCCCTGACGAAAGGCGCACCGATCCCGGGAAGCGCGATCGATCTCGTCAGCGATCATTTCTCGACGGTGATCGACCCGGGCAAGGTCGCCTACACCATCAGCGTGGATGAATCGGGCTCGGTGTCGGGCCTGATCGTCCCGGGCGATCACGTGGACATCATGCTGCTGCTCTCGGGCGATGCGGCCGGCAAGGACCAGATCCGTCCGCTGCTGGGCGACGTGCTGGTGTTGGCCACCGGCAAGCGTGCGCAGGGCGTCAAGCCGTCGGGCGACGATGAGAGCTATTCCAACCTGACGCTGGGCCTGACACCCAACGACGCACAACGGCTCGGCATGGCCATGAAGGTCGGCGAGCTGCGCGTCATGCTCCGCAGCGCGGGCAACAAGGAAGCGTTTGGCCTGGAGACGCTCAGCAAGGCGGATCTCCTGCGGATGGGGCGACCCGTCGTCAGTGGTTCGGGCATCCAATTCATCATTGGCGGGAAAGAGTAAGCATGGAAGCGATCAAGCGAATCGGAAACGTATTGCTGCTCGGCATGTTCGTCATGGGAGTGGGCGTATCGACCAGGCCATCGGAGGCGGCCGTGCAGGGCGCCAGCAAGGTCATCCCGGATGCCGTGAGCATGTATGCGGGACAGGCCCTGGTGCAGGAGGCGCCGGGCGCGCTCAGCCGCGTTGCCGTAGGCGACGGCAAGCTGCTGCAGGTCAAGGTGATCGGGACCAAGGAAATGGTGCTCATCGCCAACGAACCGGGCGACACGTCGGTGCAGCTGTGGATGAGCGATGGCACACAGCGCAGCGTGAGCGTGCACGTGGTGGCGGGTAACGCGGACCAGGCGGCGGATCTTGTCGGCCGACTGGTCGGCGATGGCAGCGCCATCCGCGTCAATGCGGTGGGTGGCAACGTGGTGATGACGGGCAACGATCTTTCGCCGGGCGATGCGGCCAAGGTGGCGGCGATCAAGAAGCTCTATCCGCAGGTGCTGGATTTCACCAGCGCGAACGCGGTCGACATGAAGCCGATGGTAATGATGCAAGTGCGCATCATGGAGTTCGACAAGAAAGCCATGAGCGACCTTGGCATCAAGTGGGACAGCATGATCGCCGGCCCCGGCGGTGGGCTGGTGCACGATTGGGTAACCAATCCCTACTACCGCCTCACCGATCCGGCCTTCAAGGGCATCGATGCGGCCGGACAGGCGGCGAAGTTGCCATTGCGCGTACCGGGAACCGCGTCCTTCTTCGGCATCGCCACGTCGATCGGATCGCAGATCAACATCATGGAGCAGACCGGCAACGCATGGGAGCTGGCCTCGCCGCAGCTGGCCGCGCGCAGCGGCGGCATTGCCGACTTCCTGGTGGGTGGCGAAGTGCCCATTCCCATCACGCAGGGCCTGGGTGAAACCACGGTGGAATACAAGCAGTACGGCATCAAGCTGCACATCGCCCCCATCGTGAGCGCCAGCGGCGATATCTCCACCGACATCGAGACCGAGATCAGCCGCATCGACCCCAGCGTCAACGTGCAGGGCTACCCCGGATTCATCACGCGTCGCGCCAGCGCGCAGCTCAATGTGCACGAAGGCGATTCCATCGTGATCTCCGGCCTGGTGGATGCCACGGCTTCCAAGACCTTCGACAAGGTGCCTGGCCTGGGCGATGTGCCGATCCTCGGTTCGCTGTTCCGTTCACGCAATTTCCAGCGCAACCGCACCGACCTGGTGATCTTCGTGACGCCGGTGGTGATCGATGCCGCGTCGCCCAAGAACCATGAATTGATCGAAAAGAGCGACCACCTGCGCGACGACATGCGCAAGGTGGCCGGCAGCGATATCGTCGATTGAGGTGGATGCATGTTCGAGGTTTTGATCGAAACGGCCAACCGCGACCCGCGCCAGGTGCGGTGCCTGAATACGAGCTGCGGCATCGGGCGAGGCGAGGACAATCTGGTCATCCTGCAGGGATGGAACATCGCCAAGGAACACGCCACGCTCAGCGCGCGCAAGATGGGTGTGTTCATCGAGGTGTTGAGCAGCCGCGCGCCCATCACGGTCAACGGCGAGCGGGTGCAGAGCGAACACGGCCCGCTGCAGCGCGACGACATCGTACTGATCGGCGCCTATCGCCTGCGCGTGCTGGCCGAAGCGCCTAGCGACCATGTGAAAGGCCCGTTGCAGGCGGCGTCGAACCATGAGCCGCAGGCCGACCTGCCGGAGCCCGGAGCGACACGCGCCGAAGCCACCAACGTGCCCTCCACGGTGGTGATGCCGCCGGACATGCTGGAGTGGCGCACGCGCGTGCATCAATCGCTGGTGCGGCAGATGGATCTTCGACGCGTCGACGTACGGGGCATGAGCGATGAGGAGCTTCGCAGCAAGACGGCGGCGCTGATCGAGGAGATCATCGATCGCGAGTTCGTCGAGGAGCTGCCCAAGACCATCAATCGCCGTCGCCTGGCCAAGGAAGTGCTCGACGAGGCCATTGGCCTGGGGCCGCTCGAGGATCTGCTCGAAGACGACACCGTGACCGAAGTGATGGTGAACTGCCACGACGAGATCTTCATCGAGCGCTCCGGCCGCATCGAGAAGTCGCCGGTGATCTTCACCAACGACAAGGCGGTGATCGCCGCCATCGAGCGTATCGTTGCGCCCATCGGCCGACGCATCGACGAAAGCTCGCCGATGGTCGATGCCCGCCTTACCGATGGCTCGCGCGTGAATGCCGTGATTCCGCCGGTCGCGCTGCGTGGTCCGAGCATCAGCATTCGTAAGTTCAGCAAGCGCAAGCTCAGTGGCGAGGACTTGCTCAAGTACGGCTCGATCAACCGCGAGATGCTGGAATTCGTGCAGGTGGCGGTGCGCGAGCGCCGCAACGTGGTCGTCACGGGCGGCACCGGCTCGGGCAAGACCACGCTGCTGAATATTCTTTCCAACTTCATTCCCGACCACGAACGCATCGTCACCATCGAGGACGCGGCCGAACTCAAGCTCAACCAGCCCAATCTGGTGGCCATGGAGTCGAGGCCGGCCAATGTGGAGGGCAAGGGGTTGATCACCATCCGCGACCTGGTGCGCAACGCGTTGCGCATGCGACCGGATCGCATCGTGGTGGGCGAGTGCCGTGGCGGCGAAGCGCTGGACATGCTGCAGGCGATGAATACCGGCCACGAGGGTTCGCTGACCACGGCGCACGCCAACTCGCCGCGCGATGCACTGTCGCGCCTTGAGGTGATGGTGATGATGTCGGGCATGGACCTGCCGATGGTGGTGGTGCGCGAACAGATCGCGTCGGCCATCGATCTCATCATCCACCAGCGACGCTTCCCCTGTGGCTCGCGCAAGATCACGCACATCTGCGAGATCACCGGCATCGAGAGCGGCACCATCCAGACGCAGGACCTGTTCGTGTTCCGCGCGCGCGACCAGGGTGGGCCGGGTGGCAAGGTACGCGGCCAGTTCGCCGCCACGGGTTCGGTGCCGGAGTTCTACGAGGAACTGGCGGCCCGGGGTGTGTCCGTCGACCTGGGCATCTTCCGTCCCGAAGGCGAGGAGCGCTGACATGCTTGGCATCGCCATCGCCGTATTCGCTTGCGTGACCCTGGTGGGGTTCCTGATGGCGCGCTCGTCCACCGTGTTCTGGGGGCGTTACCAGGAGACGTTCACCGAGCAGGCGAGGTTCAACCTCGCCGACATGTTCATGTTCATGGACACGCGCAACCTGTTCCGCTTCAACGTGATCGCGATGGTGCTGCTGCCCCTCGTGTTGTGGGCGGCGACCGGCAATCCGTTGCTGGCGGGCGCCGTGCTGGTGCTGATCTTCGTGCTGCCGAAAAAGGTCTACACGTGGATGCGCCAGCGGCGTGTGGATCGCATCCAGTCGCAGCTGCCGGACGGACTCATGATGATTGCCGGAAGCATGCGGGCAGGCCTGGGGTTTACGCCTGCGCTCGAAAGCCTGGCGCGCGATATCGAACCGCCCCTCGCGCAGGAGTTCGCACTGGTGCTGCGCGAGCAGCGCATGGGCGTGAAGCTCGATGATGCGCTGACGCATTTCAACGAGCGCGTGCCGGTGCAGGACGTGGCGCTGTTCGTGTCGGCGGTAGGCATCTCGCGCGAGGTCGGCGGCAATCTTGCCGAGATTCTCGCATCGCTCTCGGACACCTTGCGGCGACGGCAGATCATGGAAGGCAAGGTGAAGTCGCTCACCGCGCAGGGACGTTTGCAAGGCATCGTGATGGCCATGATGCCGGCCGGGCTGATCGCCTTTCTGACGTTCGCCTATCCCGACACGATGCGGGCCATGTACCACACGCCCATCGGCTGGGTGGTCATCGCCATCTGCGCGGTGATGGAGTACCTGGGTTACCGCATGTGTCGCAAGATCATGAGTATCGACATATGACCTTCCTGCTCATCGTGCTTTCCGTATGCGCGGGCGCCTGCATCGGCCTGGTCATCTGGTCGGTGTATGGCTTCATGCGCGAAGTGCCCCAGGCCGATCGCCATTTCCAGGATCCGCTGCCCTTCGGACTGCGCATGATCTGGCCGTTGGTCAACGCGGCCACCTTCGTGATCGGTCCACGCCTGACGCCGGACAAACTGGAGCGCGCGCATCGCGAACTGCAGACGGCCGGACAGGATTTCGTGCTCAGCCCGGAACAGTTGTGGGGCCTGCGCGTCGTGGCCGCGGGATTGGTGGCGCTGTTCATGTGGCTGCTGCTCGGGCTGCTCAAGGCGCAGGGGCTGATGCTCTATGTCAGTGCGATCGGCTTCGGCGCGGTGCTAGGCTGGTTTTACCCGAACCTGTGGCTGGGCGAGCGTCGCAACAAACGGCGACGCCAGGTGATCAAGGACCTCCCGGTCTACCTCGATTTCATCACGATGGCGGTGGAGGCGGGGCTCAACGTGACCGGCGGCATCGAGCAGGCCACGCAGAAGGGTCCGCCGGGGCCTCTGGGGCAGGAATTTACCCGTCTGCTGCGCGACGTGCGCTCGGGGCTGCCGCGTTCCGAGGCGCTGTCGCGCATGTCCGAACGCATGGACATGCCGCAGATCTCGAGCTTCACCGGCACGCTGATCCAGGCCGATCGCGTCGGGGCCAGCCTGGGTGACACCTTGCGCGCCCAGGCATCGCAACGCCGCGAGGAACGTTTCCTGCGCGCGGAGAAACTGGCGCTGGAAGCGCCCGTCAAGATGATGCTGCCGCTGGTGATGTTCTTCTTCCCGCTGATCTTCCTGATGCTCGGCTACTTCATCTTCCTGCGCATGCAGGAGGAGGGCATTTTGTGAGGTGCGGCGTCATCCGAAGCGGTGGGCAATTGATTGCAACGAAGGCCTGGCGCGCTGATCGACCCTGGTCGCGCCTGCGCGGGTTACTGGGACGCGCGCCGCTGAGTGTCGAACGCGGCGAAGCCCTGTGGCTGGTGCCATGTGGCAGCGTCCACACGATCGGCATGCGGTATCCGCTCGACCTGGTGTTTCTCGACCGCAGCGGCGGTGTGATCGATTGCCATGAGCATGTCGAGCCCTGGCGAATGCGCCGCGCGCGCGGCGCCCACCAAACCATTGAATTCGCCTCGGGCGCGCTGAGCCGCCTGAAGCCCAGCCTGGGAGACGCATGGATATGGGAGTCCGTATGAGTGACACGCTGCGCATCGCGATGACAGCACTGGCCTGCGCCTTGCTCGCTGCCTGTGCATCGTCCGGTCCATCCAAGCCCACGTTGGCTGGCATCAAGGCGCTGCAGGAGCAGGCCGAGCGCGACGCGTCGGGCGGACGTCCCGAACAGGCGCTGGCGAGCTACCAGAAGCTCGCCAACCAGCTGCCGACCAATGCCGACGCCTGGTTCCGCCTCGGCAATGCGTATGTGCGCATGGGGCAGCCGGAGCAGGCGGTGGATGCCTATCAGCAGGCGTTGAAGATCGAGCCCAAGCACGCGAAGGCCTGGCACAACCTGGGCGTGTTGCGTCTGCGCCAGGCGGCGGCTGCATTCTCGGAAAGCGCGGTCGATGCAAACGGCAACGATCCCACGCTGCAGCAGCAGAGCACGCAGCTGGTGGATGGCATTGCGCGCCTCACGTCGGCGTCCGATGGCAGTCGCGCACCCGCACCAACGTCCACGGATGCGGGCCGCGGGCCATGAAGCGGCGTTCCGTCCGGCAGCGACAGCGCGGCCAGAGCGTGGTCGAAACCTGCGTGGTGATGGTCGTGTTCGGCACGTTCCTGCTGGGCATCTTCCAGATGATCCTGTTCTATCGGGCCAAGAGCCTGGTCGACTATGCCGCGCTGGAAGCCGCGCGCAACGGAGCCACGCATGGTGTGGAAATGGATGCCATGCGTGTGGGCTTGGCGCGCGGCCTCATGCCGCTTTACAGCACCGAAGCAGGCAATGCCGCCGTGCTGGGCGCCTATGCGAAAGCTTATGCCGATGCGCTCAATCCACTCGCTGCGCAGATCCAGGTCATCAGCCCGACCAAGGCCGCATTCGCCGATTGGAAGGTGCGCCAGTTCGACGGCGTCGATGCGATTCCCAACGACAGCCTGCCTTATCGCTCCACATCGACCGGCGGCCGCAGTGGGTTGACGGTGCAGGATGCCAACGTGCTGAAGATCCGCGTGGTGTACGGCTACAAGATGATCGTGCCGGTGATCGACAAGATCATCCTCGGCGTCTACCGGCTGGCCTTCTATCAAGGCATGAGTGCGCAGGAAGTCGCCATGCTGGAGAGCGGGCGGCTGCCCATCGCCACGCAGGCGATGGTTCGCATGCAGACGCCGATCCGCGACAGCGGGTTGCTGCCGTGACGTTGCGAAGTCGGCGACTCCTGTGGCGCGGCCTTGCGCTGCTCGCCATGGCCTGCGTGCTGCCAAGTGCGTTTGCTGCGGACGAGCCGAAGGACGTCAAGCTGGCTTCCGTCATCACGGGCGATGGGATTCGTGCCGCCACAGCCAGCGTATCGCGTGAAGGGTCGATGGTGTTGACCACCTGGCTCAGCGGCGACAAGGTGCGCGTAGACTTCGACGCGGGACCGGACGTGCGGGGACGCATCCTGCGCGACAAGGATCATGCCTGGCTGATCCGGCCCAACTCGCACCAGGCCATACCGGCGGGTGGCGTGGCGATCGGTCGCGTCACCAGACTTGATCCGAAACGCCCCTGCTGGGATCTCGGTTTTCCATGCCAGGAGCTGGAGAGCAAGACGATTGCCGGGCGACAGGCGACCGGCTGGCGTTACCGCCATGCCGAACGCGGCGGTCCGCATGGCACCGACCAGGGCGAATTCTGGATCGATGCCATCACGGGCGTCGTGCTCGCGTTCGACGCGCGTGACCTCGCCGAACACCGCTATCGCATGCAGACCGTGAGTTTCGAGCAGGTCACGCTCGATGACGCGGTGTTTGCAGTGCCCAAGAGCGTGACGCTCCCGACAGGGCGCTGGAGCCACTAGCCGCACGGCGCGGGTATATGCAAGTGGACGCGTGTTCGCGCCACGGCGAACACGCGCCTTCGTCGCTCATGACGACGCAGGCATCAGCGTCAGCGTGTGCTGGTCCGGGCCCGGCAGCAGCGGGGTGGGACGTCCGTTCACCCAGTCCTCTTCGCCGGCGCCGTGGTAAGGCGACAGCGGATGGCCGCTCTGTCCGCCCGGCATGTGCAGGATGCTTTGCGCTTCATGGCCGGGCATGACGTCGAGTCGCTCGGAAGCGCCGAAGCCCGGCGAGACGACGCGCGGCATGTTGTGATCGCCGGCCACGGGTTCGTCCGGCATGTCGAGCGCGCGGCCGAGGAAGGAAGGCAGCGCACGCGACAGCGGGTTGCGGATTTGCGTGCGGTTGTACTCGCCCCACGTACGCGCGGCGAGGCCGCCGGGCTGGCTGCCGAGTTCGTCCACCACCTCGTGTGCGGCCGCGGTGAGCAGGGCATTCCAGTTGTCGTACTTCGGATCGAGCAGGTTGGCGGGGCGGTCGCGCAGCATCGCCCACACCGCGGCTTCGGCGTCGATCATGCCGGGCCACGCGAAGTCGTCGTACCTGGCCTTCACCCGCGCCACGAACGGTGCAAGCGTGGCTTCCTTCACCTTGTCGCGGAAGGCGCGCACCAGACGGTAATCCACGCTTTCAATGGCCGCGCGGCCGGTCCAGGTGGCGGTGAGCTGGCGGAGCTGCTCCAGGCCGGGATCGTGCGTGCCGGCGAGCGTGTCCTGCAGCAATCGCTGCCAGCGCGTGAGCATCACGGCGCGGTTGTCGAGCTGGATGTCCAGCAGGTTGCCGGGCGTGAAGCTGTTGCGGCCGCGCAGGTCGTCGCGGATCTGCTGTGCGCGTGCGCCAAGATCGTGGCCGCCGTTGCCCAGCATTTCGAGTTCGGTGCCATCGACGGTGCGGTTGTTTGCCGTCCACAGGCGGCCATCCGATGGATCCTCGATACGAGGGTATTGCGATGCATCGGCGCAGCCCATCCAGCCCGTATCCGGCGTGGACCAGTCCGCCGGGCCCCTCGGGTCGAAACCCTTGCGCAGCGGAATGCAGTTGCCGGTAATCGTCCAGCCGATATGGCCGGCAGCATCGGCTGCCAGCAGGTTCTGCGGCGGCATGCCCATGGTGGAGGCGAGATCCAGCGCCGCGCGCATGGTGGTGGCGTGTTCCAGCTGCATCACGTTGATGTTGTAGCCGCGCGGACGATCACCCACCCAGGCCAGCGCGAGGGGCGTGCCGTCGGTGTCCTTGCCCATGATCGGGCCCCAGCGTGTCACTTCCACTTTCAGCGTGTGGCTGGGCGCATCCTTGATGCGGATGATTTCGTCGTGCGTCTCGATGCTGGCCCAGCCGTCAGCCACCTTGTAATGGCTGGCATCGTTCGGATCGCGTTGCACGCGCACCCAGTCCAGCCAGTCGCCGTAGCTGTTGGTGAAACCCCAGGCCACCTGGCCATTGGAACCGACGACCAAGGCCGGGGTGCCGGGCAGGGTGACGCCGCTGGCGTCGCGCTGGCCGCCGGGCGCAGTCGGATCGGGATAACGCAGCCGTGCGCGAAACCATATGTTCGGCACACGCAGGCTCAGGTGCATGTCGTTGGCGAGAATGGCGGCGCCCGTCTCGGTCAGGTTGCCGGAGACCGCGAAGCTGTTGCTGCCGGGACGCGGCTGGTCGAGCGCCGGCAGCAGGGCGGCGGTAAGCGCGGTGCTGTCTGCGCGCGTGGCGGGTTCTGCATGATGCAGGTCGAATACCTCGGCACCGGGGATAACCGGCGGGCGCGAGAGATCACCCTTGAGCGGCGCCTCCCAATCCGGATCGGGCGACAGCAGGAAATCCGCCACCGCACGCGGCAGGGTGGCGCGCAATTGGGCCATGTGCAGTTCGCGCTCGTTGCGGCCGTCACCGTTGAGGTCCAGATACATCGCCGCGATCACCAGGAACGAATCCTCCGGACGCCACGGTTGCGGCTTGGTGTTGAGCAGCAGGTATTCCCAAGGCTTCACGTGCAGATGCGAGAGGCCGGCGTTGACGCCCGATGCGTAGAGGTCGAGCGTGCGCTTCTGCTCCGGCGGCAGCGCGGCATACGCCGCTTCGGCCACGGCGCGCAGGCGATGGCGGCGGTGGTTGATGTCGGTATCCAGCGCCTTGGCGCCCACCAGTTCGGAAAGCTCGCCGGCAGGCAGGCGCCGCATCAGGTCCATCGCGAAGAAGCGCTCCTGGCCGTGCACGTAGCCGAGCGCGTAGCTGATGTCGTCGCGGCTCTTGCCTTGCAGCGTGGCCGTGCCCAAGGCGTCGCGCGTTATGGCCACCGCATCGCCCAGCCCGGCGACGCGCACTTCGCCATCCAGCCTGGCGCGGCTGCCGGCCAGCAGGAACCATCCTGCCGCGAGCGCGCCGACGATAAGGATCAGCACGGTGCCGATGAGGTAACGAAGCCAGCGGAAACGTCGTGGTTGGGTCATGGCGCGCGATGCTCGATCCGTTGGTGGCGTTGTGTAAGGAAGGAACCGGGCAGCGAGAGCGCCAGGATCAGGGCGTGGGTTGCGCGAACACGGCGAAGATGCCGGCGTAGGGCTTCACCATGAATGTCGGCGCGCCGGCATAGCCTTCGCCATCCACGTAGAACTGCGAGATGGTGCCGTCCAGATACAGCGCATCGCGGCAGCCGAGTTCTTCCTTGAACAATCGCGCGAACGTATGGAAGTTCACCGGCGCCTCGCTGACGGCGAACACCACGTGGTGCGGGGTCTTCGCGCACACGCCGCTGCGCCACTTCAGGCTGTTGGAGTCGTCGATGAACTGGTCGTTGAGCTTGCCGTCGATCACCAGCATCGGTCCCGACTGGCTGGCCCATCGCACCGGCTTGCCGTCCGCCTTGAAGGCGGCACTGGTACGCACGGCGGCATGGCCGTCGGGATAGACGGCGAACACGCCGTTGGGCAGCAGCGAGAAATTGCCCGAAGCCGGGTTGCCGTGCGCGAGATTGAGCGGCACGACCGTCTTGCCGTTTTCCACATACAAGCCTAGCGGGGCGTTTTGGCGATCGTAGATGCCGGCATTGGCGGCAAACAGCATGCGTCGACCGTGCGACATGCCCCACTGGCGCAAGGCGTTGATGGTGCCGTAGGGCTCGCCGTTGTCGGGGTCTTTCCAGTGCAGGCTCAGCATCTCGCGCTTGAGGTCGACGTTCACCACGCGGAAATTCTGGCCTTCGAAAACCTGCTCGGTGCTGTCCACGGCGCGCGCCTGCCGGTCGCAGCCCGCCAGGCCGGCAAGCAACAGCAGCGGCACCAGCGAGGGCC
>Ga0209258_100658_pt1 | contig 25024 bp, 23 predicted proteins | sample Araplaol_mTSA_r2_FD_184281 | JGI IMG/M metagenome (GOLD analysis project Ga0209258, IMG submission 184281) | Arabidopsis root microbial communities from North Carolina, USA - plate scrape CL_Col_mTSA_r2 (SPAdes) (version 2) | ecosystem: Host-associated > Plants > Roots > Endosphere | place: USA...
CGCGGAAGTCGTTGACGTTGGTCAGCGTGGGCCCGGTCACCACCGAGTCGCCGAGCGCGCGGAAGAAGGTGTGCGCGTCATTGGCGTCCAGGCTCGCGCGCGGGTTCGTGCCCAGGGCCCAGGCGCGCGCGAGCGTGTCGGGCGCCACGTGCGCGCCCGCGATCTCCTCGGCGCCGTCGACGCCGTCGGTGTCGCCCGCGATCGCGTGCACGCCGGGCAGTCCGTCGAGCGCCAACGCCAGCGACAGCAGGAACTCGACGTTGCGCCCGCCGCGGCCGGGGCCGCGCACCGTGACGGTGGTCTCGCCGCCGGACAGCAGCACGCATGGCGGCTCGACGGGCTGGCCGCGCAGCGCGACCTGGCGCGCGATGCCCGCCATCGCCTTGCCGAGGTCGCGCGCCTCGCCTTCCAGGCTGTCGCCCAGGATGTGCGCCGCGATGCCGGCCTCGCGCGCGACGCGCGCGGCGGCCTCCAGCGCGAGCTGCGGCGCGGTGATCATGCGCAGCTCATTGCCGGCCAGCCGCGGGTCGCCCGGCTTGACGGATTCGCCATCGCCGGACGCCAGCACGCGCCGCACCGCGGCCGGCACCGCCAGGCGATGGCGGTCGATGATGGCCAGCGCGTCGGCGCAGGTGGTGGGGTCGGCCACCGTCGGGCCCGAGGCGATGTCGCGCGGGTCGTCGCCGGGCACGTCGGAGATCTCCAGCGTCACCACGCGCGCCGGATGGCACAGCGCGCCGAGCCGGCCGCCCTTGAGCGCGGACAGGTGCCGGCGCACGCAGTTCATCTCCGAGATCGTCGCGCCGCTGGCCAGCAGCGCGGCGTTGACGGCGCGCTTGTCCTCCAGCGTGAGGCCCGGCGCGGGCGCGACCAGCAGTGCCGAGCCGCCGCCCGAGATCAGCGCGATGACGAGGTCGTCCGCGCCCAGGCCGGTCACCAGGCCGGCGATGCGGCGGGACGCGCGCAGGCCCGCCTCGTCGGGCACCGGATGCGCGGCCTGCACGATCTCGATGCGCTCGCACGGCTGCGCGTAGCCGTAGCGGGTGACCACGAGGCCTTCCAGCGGTCCGGGCCAGTGCCGTTCGAGCGCCTGGGCCATCGCAGCCGAGGCCTTGCCTGCCCCGATGACGATCGTGCGACCCTTGGGCGGGGCGGGCAGGTGGGGCGGCAGGCACAACGCGGGCTGCGCGGACGCGATCGCGGCGTCGAACATCCGGCGCAGCAGCGTGCGGGGATCGAGGGAGGCGGTCATGGCTTCATTCTGCGCGCAGCGCCGCCAGCCGGGCGCGCAGCCGCGGCGCGGCGAAGTCGAGGAAGGCGCGCAGCTTGGACGTCACCCGCTGCTGGCCGTCCCAGACGAGGTGGACCGGCACCGGCTCGGGCTCGAAGGGGCGCAGCAGCAGGCGCAGGCGCTTGTCGCGCAGCGCGGCGTCGGCCTGGTACGACAGCAGGCGCGTGACGCCCAGCCCGGCCACGGCCGCGTCGACCGCCGCCTCGGCCGTGTTGACCACCAGCCGCGGCCGCGCGGGCGCGAAGCTCGCGCCGCCGGCGAAGCGCCAGGGCGCGGGAAAGGTCGATTCGAAGGTGATGCAGCGGTGCGCGGCGAGCTCGTCGGGCGTCTTCGGCGTGCCGTGTGCCCTCAGCCAGGCCGGGCTCGCGCAGACGACCGAGCGCAGCTGGCCCAGCCGCGTGGCGTTGAGCCGGCTGTCGGGCAGCACGCCGATGCGCACGGCGACGTCGACGTGCTCGTCGATCAGGTGCGCGATGCGGTCGCCGAGCGCCAGCCGCACGTCGACCTCGGCATTGGCGCGCAGGAATTCGTTGACCACCGGCAGGACGTGCAGCCGCCCGAAGACGAGCGGCGCGGTGACGGCCAGCTCGCCGCGCGGCGCGTCGTACTCGCCGGCCGCCGCAGCCTCGGCCCCGGCCACCTCGTCGAGGATGCGCCGGCAGGCCTGCTCGTAGCCGCGGCCGGGCTCCGTGAGCTCGAGCCGGCGCGTGGAGCGGTTCAGCAGCCGGGCGCCGAGGTGCTCCTCGAGCTCGGCCAGCTTGCGGCTGACGGTGGCCAGCGGCATGCCCAGCCGCCGCCCCGCGGCCGACAGGCTGCCCGCGTCCACGACGGCCAGGTACACCTTCATCGCATCGAGCCGGTCCATGGATATTCCCGAAAAATGGAAGAGTGATTCCACATTCTGCGGTCTGGTGGATCCGATTGGAAGGATCCACAGTGAGCCCATGGGCGCCGTGCCCGACCCGGAAGATCGCCATGACTGCCATTGACTATCCCAGCGACGTCGTCTTCACGCCCACCGTCAAGGCGCTGCAGCAGGCGCGCGGTTCGCGTCACGCCTACGCGCGCATGGAGCAGGGGCCGGGCTGGCGCACGGCGATCGACGACGAGATGCGCGGGTTCATCGAGGCGCAGACGAGCGTGTTCCTGGCCACCGCCAACCTCGACGGCCAGCCCTACATCCAGCACCGCGGCGGGCCGGCCGGCTTCCTGCACGTGCTGGACGACCGCACGCTGGCGTTCGCCGACTTCTGCGGCAACCGCCAGTTCATCACCACCGGCAACCTGGCGGACAACCCGAGGGCGCAGCTGTTCCTGATGGACTACGCGCACCGGCAGCGGCTCAAGATCTGGGGCGAGGCGCGCGTCGATACCGATCCGGCGCTGGTCGATCGCCTGATGCCGCCCGGCTACAAGGCGCGTGCCGAGCAGGCCATCGTCTTCACGGTCAAGGCGTTGGACGCCAACTGCCCGCAACACATCCCGCAGCTGGTGCCGGTCGACGAGGTGATTCCGGCGATCGCCGAGCGCGACCGCCGCATCGCCGAGCTGGAAAAGGAAGTCGCGGCGCTCAGGAACGTGCGCTGATGTCACGCGCCGGGCGTATCGTGGCGGGATGAGCCACCGCGCCACCGTCGGTCACCAGGTCTTCGGCTTCGCCGATCTGCGCGAGCTGATGGCCAAGGCCAGCCCCGCGCGCTCGGGCGACGCGCTGGCGGGCGTCGCGGCGGCTTCGGCGCAGGAGCGGGTGGCGGCCCAGGCCGCGCTCGCCGACGTGCCGCTGAAGGCCTTCCTGTCCGAGGCCGTGCTGCCGTACGAGCAGGACGAGGTCACGCGGCTGATCGTCGACACGCACGACGCCCCCGCGTTCGCGCCGGTGCGCCATCTCACGGTGGGCGGGCTGCGCGACTGGCTGCTGTCGGACGCCGCGACGCCGGCGACGCTCGCCGCGCTGGCGCCCGGCCTGACGCCCGAGATGGTGGCCGCGGCGAGCAAGATCATGCGCAACCAGGACCTGGTGCTCGTCGCCAGCCGCTGCCACGTCGTCACGCGCTTTCGCAACACGCTGGGCCTGCCCGGCTCGCTGGCGGTGCGGCTGCAGCCCAACCACCCCACCGACAGTCCTGCCGGCGTCCTGGCGAGCATCGTCGACGGCTTGATGTACGGCGCCGGCGACGCGGTGATCGGCGTCAACCCCGCGGCCGACAGCGTGCCGCAGCTCGTGCGCCTGCTGCACCTGCTCGACGACCTGATCGCGAGCCAGCGGATCCCCACGCAGGCCTGCGTGCTCACCCACGTGACGAACACGCTGCGCGCGATCGAGCAACGGGCGCCGGTCGACCTCGTGTTCCAGTCCGTCGCCGGCACGGAGCAGGCCAATCGAGGCTTCGGCGTCTCGCTGGCGCTGCTGGACGAGGCGCATGCCGCGGCGCTGGCGCTGGGGCGCGGGCCGCTCGGCGACAACGTCATGTACTTCGAGACGGGGCAGGGCAGCGCGCTGTCGGCCGGCGCGCACCATGGCGTCGACCAGCAGACGCTGGAAGCGCGCGCCTATGCGGTCGCGCGGCGCTACCGCCCGCTGCTGGTCAACACGGTGGTCGGATTCATCGGGCCCGAGTACCTGTACGACGGCAAGCAGATCGTGCGCGCCGGCCTCGAGGACCATTTCTGCGGCAAGCTGCTGGGCCTGCCGATGGGCTGCGACATCTGCTACACCAACCACGCCGAGGCCGACCAGGACGACATGGACACGCTGCTGGTGCTGCTCGCGGCGGCCGGCCTGAACTTCATGATGGGGGTGCCCGGTGCCGACGACGTGATGCTCAACTATCAGAGCACCTCGTTCCATGACGCGCTGTTCGCGCGCAAGCTGCTGGGACGCCGGCGCGCGCCGGAGTTCGAGGCCTGGCTGCACGCGATGGGCATCACCGACGCCGACGGCGCGCTGCGCCCGGTCGCCGCGATGCCGGCGCTGGCGCAGGCGATGTCCGCGCGCCTGCTGGAGAACGCGCCATGAGCCGCACGCTGCCCGACCAGCCGGTGCACTGGGACACCGGCGAGCCGCCGCCGCACGCGCCGTCCGCGCCGGCCGATCCATGGGCGGCGCTGCGCCGGCACACCCCGGCCCGCATCTCGCTGGGCCGCGCGGGCACCAGCCTGCCGACCTCCGAAGTGCTGCGCTTCGCGGCCGCGCACGCCGCCGCGCGCGACGCGGTGCACCTGCCGCTGGACGTCGACCCGTTGCTGGCGGCGCTACGCGGACACGGCTTCGAGGCGGCGACCGCGACGAGCCGCGCCGCCTCGCGCACCGAGTACCTGACGCGCCCGGACCTCGGCCGCCAGCTCGCGCCCGCCGCGGCCGACGCGCTGCGGCCCGGCGCCGACGGCGGCCTGTGCATCGTCGTGGCCGACGGGCTGTCCGCGATCGCCGCGCAGCGCCACGCGCTGCCGTTGCTGATGGCCTTGCGCGATGCCGGCGTCGTCGCGGATCGCCTCGTCGTCGCGACCCAGGCGCGCGTCGCGCTCGGCGACGCGATCGGAGCGCGCACGGGCGCGGAGCTGGTGCTGGTGCTCATCGGCGAACGCCCGGGCCTGAGCTCGCCCGACAGCCTCGGCGCCTACCTGACATGGCAGCCTGGGGCGGCCCGCATCGACAGCGAGCGCAACTGCGTCAGCAACATCCGGCCCGAAGGGCTGGCGATCGCCGACGCGGCGGCACGCATCGCCTGGCTGGTGCGCGAGGCGCGGCGCCGGCGCGTCACCGGCATCGGATTGAAGGACGACAGCGAGGTGCCGCGCCTCGACGGCGACGCCGCTACTTGAGCGTCCTGAGGTACGCGACGAGGTCGGCGCGCTCCTTCGCGTCGTCGTCGCCGCCGTAGGCCATCGACGTGCCGGGCACCACGCCGCGCGGATCCTTGAGGAAGGCGTCCAGCGTCTTGTCGTCCCACACGACCGTGGACTTCTTCATCGCGGGGCTGTAGGCGAAGCCGTCCTTGGCGCCAGCCTTGCGGCCGAACACGCCCTTCAAGCCCGGGCCTGCGTTGTCGGTGCCGCCGGGGCTGTGGCATTCGGCGCATTGCTGGAACGCCATGCCGCCCGCCGCGGCGTCCTGCGCATGCGCGCCCGCGGCGGCGAACGCGAGTGCGACGAGGGGGAGGGCGGTCGACGGGCGAATGGTCATGGAGGTCTCCGCTGAGGGTGGCCGACATGGTGCCCGGGAATGCGCGCCTTGGCGACGGGCGGACCTGCAAGCCCCTGCGCCCCCGTCGGACGAAGCGCGCCGGGGGACGCGGGCCGCGAGAATGGACACGCCATGCACGCCCACACCCTCGTCGCCTTCACCGCCGTCGCGGCGGTGGCCATCCTCAGCCCGGGGCCGGCCACGCTGCTGGCCTTGCGCAACAGCATGGCGTGGGGGCCGCGCACGGCGATCTGGTCGACGCTCGGCAACGTCTGCGGGCTGTTCGGACTGTCGGCCGCGGCGATGCTGGGGCTGGGCGTGTTGCTGCAGTCGTCCGCGCTGCTGTTTGCCATCGTCAAGCTGCTGGGCGCGGGCTACCTGTTCTGGATCGGCCTGCGCCAGCTCGCGGGGCGCGGCATCCCGCTCGTCCCGGCCGAGGGTGCGTCCGCCCTGCCGCGCCCGGCGGCCCTGCGCCTGTTCGGCGAGGCCTTGCTGACCGCCAGCACCAACCCCAAGCCCATCCTCTTCTTCACCGCGCTGTTCCCGCAGTTCCTCGACGCGCAGGCGCCGCTGCTGCCGCAATTCCTGGTGCTCACCGGCCTGTTCATGGCGCTGTCGTTCACCTCCCTGCTGACGTACGCGCTGCTGGCGGCGCGGGCGCGCGCGCTGCTGGCGCGGCCCCGCTTCGCGCTGTGGCTGGGCCGCAGCGTCGGTGCGATCTTCGTGGGCTTCGGCGCCGCGCTGCTGACGCTACGGCGGCAGGCGGCCTGAGCGCGTCGCGGCCGCGCCGCACGTCCGGCGCGCGGATCCTGCGACTGCGCGCAGGATGACACCTGGTGGGCGCGAAGCGGCGACAGTGCCGCACGCGGTCTTTGTCCCGGCGATATCCTCGCGGATCCACCTCCGCCGACGCACCGCCATGACCGCCACCCGCCTGCCCACGTACTTCATCTCGCACGGCGGCGGCCCCTGGCCGTGGATGAAGGAGCAGATGGGCGGCGCGTACGACCGGCTCGAGACCTCGCTGGCGGGCATGCCCGCCGAGATCGGCGTAACGCCGCGTGCCGTGCTGATGGTGTCCGCGCATTGGGAGGCGCCGCGCTTCACCGTGCAGACGCATCCGAACCCGCCGATGCTCTACGACTACGGCGGCTTCCCCGAGTTCACGTACCACGTGCAGTACGCGGCGCCGGGAGCGCCCGACGTCGCGGCGCGCGTGCGCGCGCTGCTCGCCGGCGCGGGCATCGACTCGGCGGAGGACGCGGCGCGCGGCTTCGATCACGGCATGTTCGCGCCGATGGCGGTCATCTGGCCGCGGGCCGACGTGCCGGTCGTGCAACTGTCGCTGCGCCAGGGGCTGGACCCCGTCGAACACCTCGCGCTCGGGCGCGCGCTCGCGCCGCTGCGCGACGAAGGCATCCTCGTCGTGGGCAGCGGCCTGAGCTACCACAACCTGCGCGCGTTCGGCCCCGCGGCGCGCGCGCCGTCGGCCGCCTTCGACGGGTGGCTGGACGACACGCTGGCGATCGCCGACGCGTCCGCGCGCTCGGCCGCGCTCGCCGCGTGGGAGCGTGCGCCGGCGGCGCGTCTCGCGCACCCGCGCGAGGAGCACCTGCTGCCGCTGATGGTGGCGGTGGGCGCGGCGGAGGACGAGGCCGCGACGCGCGTGTACCACGAGCGCGACTTCTTCGGCGGCATCACCGTGTCGAGCTGGCGCCTTGGGTGAGGCGCCGCACCGACGCGGCGGCGCCGTTTCGCTGCTGGCGCTGATCGCGTCGCTGGTGTCGCAGAACCTGGGCGCGGCGATCGCCAAGAGCCTGTTCCCGGTGGTGGGCGTCGCCGGCATGGCGGCGCTGCGCATCGGCCTGTCGGCCCTGCTGCTGCTGGCGTTCTGGCGGCCGTGGCGCCATCCGCTCGCGCGCCGCGGCTGGGGCAACCTGGTGGCCTACGGCGCGATGCTGGGTGGCATGAACCTGTGCATCTACCACGCGTTCGGCCGCATGCCGATCGGCATCGCCACCGCGATCGAGACCACCGGACCGCTGGTCGTCGTGCTGGCCGCGTCGCGTCGCGCGCTCGACGTCGCGTGGGTCGCGCTGGCCATCGCAGGCCTCGCGCTGCTGCTGCCGCTGGCCAGCGGCAGCGTGCTCGATCCGCTGGGTTTGCTGTTCTCGTTCGGCGCCGCGCTGTCGTGGGCGCTGTACATCGTGTTCGGCAAGCGCGTGTCCACGCTCGCGAGCGGCCAGGCCGTGTCGCTGGGCATGCTGGTGGCGGCACTGTTCGCGGTGCCGCTGGGCGTGGCCGACGCGGGCGCCGCGATGGCGCAGCCCGCCGCGCTGCTGGCCGGGCTGGGCGTGGCGCTGCTGTCCAGCGCCGTGCCGTATTCGCTGGAGATGGCCGCGCTGCGCCGCCTGCCGCGCCACGTGTTCGGCATCCTCGTGAGCGCCACGCCCGCCGTCGGCGCGGCCTGCGGAGCGATCGTTCTGGGCGAGCGGCTGTCGGCGCCGCAATGGCTGGCCATCGCGCTGATCATCGGCGCGTCGGCCGGCGGCGCGGCGAACGCCGGTCGGCCGTCGCCCGACACGGCCGGCGTGTAGGGAAAGCGTGTCGCGCGCTGTCGGGGGCCGGATTCCGATACGCCGGAGCGATTGACCCCACCGGGGGTGACTCCTAGACTGGTTCGACAGCCTGCGTTCAGCTGGCGATGACACCGCAGGCCGCCACCGAGTTCCCGAGGTTCGCGCATGGTTCGATCGCGTCGTCTCGTTGCTGGCCGTCCCGCCCGGGGCGCCAACCGTCCGGACGTGTCGCGAATCCCGCGCACACGCGGCGCCGCCGTGCGTCCCGCGTTCCGAGAGCGCCGGCCGTGAACTCGCAGCGACCGTCCGAGCCGGCCCGGGCCCCGTGGGGCGCGTCGCGACCATCGTCCGCCAGGGCCACGTCATGAAGGCCGGCCTGCTCGCCATCGACCAGCTCGTCGCGGCGCTGGCCGCCGATCATCGGCCGGTCGTCCTGGACGTGCGCGACCTCGTCGAGTCCGAGTCCGGCCACCTGCCCGGCGCCGCCATCCTGCCGCGGCGCCGCCTCGAGTTCCGCATCGACGCGCTGGTGCGCGATCGCGCCACGCGCCTGGTCGTCGTCGACAGCGGCCTGGAGATCGCGCCCGGCGTCCGCGATCCGCGCGCCGCGCTGGCGGCCGACACGCTCCTGGCGTTCGGCTATCGCGAGGTCGCGGCGCTGGACGGCGGCATGGCCGCGTGGCGGCAGGCAGGGCTGCCGACGATCTCCGGCACGCAGTGCTCGAGCCGCGCCTTCGGTCGCCGCGTCGCCGACCTGCAGCGCGTGCCCACGACCGACGTCGCGACGCTGCGCCAGTGGCAACAGTCGGGCCGCCGCGTGGCGCTGTGCGACGTGCGCAGCGCCGGCGAACACACGCAGGACTGCATTCCGGGCGCGGTCTCGCTGCCGGGATTCGAGGCGGTGTCGCACGCACTCGACATGGCCGCCGAAAGCGACGTCATCGTGCTGTGCTCGAGCGCTCGCACGCGCAGCCTGGCCATCGCGCGCACGCTGATCGACCTCGGCCTGAGCGAGGTCGTCGCCCTGGACGGCGGCACGCTGGCATGGCAGCTGGCGGGCCACGCGCTGGAGCAGGGCTCGCGCCGCCGGCGCGTCCAGCCGTCGAACGCGAGCCGCCAGTTCGCCGAACTGGGCTCGGCGCGCCTGGCCAAGCACCACGGCGTCGAACGGGTCGAGGCGGGGACGCTTGCCGCGCTGGTCGAGTCCGACGGCAACTTCCACGTGTTCGACCTGCGCAACCTCGGCCAGCACGGCGTGGCGCACGTTCCGCGCAGCGTGCCGGTGGCCTGCGACATGCTGCTCGTGCGGCATGACGAGCTGATCGCGACCGCCGACGCGCCCGTCGTGCTGGTCGACGACGATGCCGTGCGCGCCCATCTCTCGGGTGTCTGGCTGCGCCGCTTGGGCCAGTCGCGCGTGGGCACCCTCGCCGGCGGCTTCGCCGCGTGGATCAACGGCGGCCGTCCTGCGCGCACGACGGCCGCGATGCCGCTGGGCTGGCGCGAGGCGAGCGCGGCCGCGCCCGGACTGGGCGTGGACGACGTCGCGCGCTGGCTCGCCGCCCATGCACCGGCGCGCGTGCTGCACGTGGACACCAGCGCGTCCTGGCAGCGCGGGCACCTGCCCGGCGCGCTGTGGCTGCCGCGTGGCTGGCTGGAGGCGCGCATCGCCGCCGTCGCGCCGTCGGTGGAGGAGGGGCTGCTCGTCACCTGCGACGACGGCTCGCAATCGGCCTACGCGGCGGCCACGCTGCGCCAGCGCGGCTACGCGAACGTCGCGTGGCTGCAGGGCGGCACGAGGGTGTGGGCCGGTGCCGGTCGCACGCTGCAGGCCGCGTCGGCGCCGCCACCGGGCGACGACGCGCTGCTGCCGCCGGCGCGCCGCGACGCCCGGGCGATGCGCGACTACCTCGACTGGGAGCGCCTGGCCGGAGATCCGGGTCAGGCGTAGCGCCGCCGCGCGCCGGCGTCGAGATCCTCGCCGGGGCGCACGATCGTGGCCTCGCCGAACGGCGTGACGCGGAAATCGCTGCCGGCGGGCGAGCCGCTCAGCTGCGAGACGGCACGCGCCAGCGCGCGGGTCGGCGCGTCGTACGAATCGTCGGCGAGGTTGAACGTGGCGAAATGGATGGCCAGCGAGGTCTGCGACTCCAGCGTCAGGCTGGCGTGCAGCGCTTCGTCCGGATCCATGTGCACGCGCTCCATGAACCAGCGCGGCGCATAGGCGCCGATCGGCAGCAGCGACAGCGTCATCGGGCCGAAGCGCTCGCGGATCGCGCGGAAGTGGACGCCGCGCGCCGTGTCGCCCGCGAAATAGACCTTGCCGTGCGGCGTCTCCAGCACGAAGCCGCCCCACAGCGACTTGTCGCGGTCGAACAGCCCGCGGCCGGAGAAGTGCTCGGCCGGAACGTAGGTGGCCGACAGCCCCTCGCCCAGCGCATGGCGCTCCCACCAGTCCAGCTCGACGACCCGGCGCGACGGCACCTTGCGGCCCACGCGCTTGCCGGTGAGCACGAGCGGGTTGTCGCGCGCCGCGAGCCGGCGCAGCGTGGGACGGTCGAGGTGGTCGTAGTGGTCGTGGCTCAGCAGCACGACGTCGATGCGCGGGATGGCCTCGAACGGCACGGCCGGCGGCCGCACGCGCTTCGGGCCCGTCCACGGCGTCGGGCCGATGCGCGCGGACATCACCGGGTCGGTGAGGACGTTGAGTCCGGCCACCTGCACCAGCACGGTGGCGTGGCCGACGATGGTGGCGCGGATCGAGCCGTCGTCCACGCGATCGGCGGGCAGGGCCACCTGCACGTCCTCGACATGCGTCGGCCAGGGGCCCGGCGAGCGCGTGAGCAGCCAGCGCAGCACGTTGGCGAGGCCGTGCTTCTCGCGGCCGCTCGCGTTGTGGAACGTGCCGCCACTGAACGGGGCGGGCTCGAAGGCGTTGGGCGGCAGGGGCTCGGTCACGGCACTGGGTCGTTGGGGTCGGCAGGCGCACTGTACGTGCGTCCTGGCGCGCGATGTGCGAACGCGGGCGGAAAGTTTTGCTGTCGAGTGAGAATTCCTGCCGCGTTGCCGGGCTGCTCAGCGCGACCCGCCGCGGCCGGACAGCGCCGCCACCAGGCCGGCCGAAGCGCTGAGCACCACCGCGACGAACAGCATCGTCCACTCCATCCGGCTGTCTGGACGCGCCAGCACGCGCGGCGCGTGCACCAGCACGACGAAGCAGGCCATCATCAGGCACTCCAGCCAGGCGGCGAGCGTGCGGCGCACGCCGGAGACGATGGCCAGGCCGGCGAGCGCATGCGCCGCCCCCGTGAACCAGGCGAGCGCGACGCGCTCCGGCAGCCAGGGCGGGATCATCGAGGCCGTGAACTCGGCGTACTTGAAGTGCGCCAGGCCGAACACGATCGCGCACAGCCCGAACACCACGAACGCGCCGCGCCGGAGGACGCCGGAGGACGCGTTGCCCGCCCCGGCCACCGCGAACATCAGCGCCGCGCTCGCCATCGCGGCCGTCTCGGCCAGGCCCAGCCAGTCGGCGATCGACGCCGGCCGCTGGACGACGGCGGGCACGTGCAGGGCCGCCCATCCGAGCAGCAGGATAGCCGCGAGCCAGGCGCCCGCCGCGCGCAGGCGCCCGGACAGCAGCAAGAGCACGGCCGCTGCCACCTCGAGGCCGCCGGTAGCCATCGCGAGCGCGCCGCGCGAGGGCACGTCCGGCGGCACGGGCTGCCACTGGAAGGCGAAGTCGCCGCTGCCCAGCGAGAGCACGCCCAGCGCGCCCAGGCCGACCGCCAGGGCGACCAGGGGCGGCGCCGCCTTGCCGGAGGCCGGATCATGTCGCAATGCGTCCATCGTCTCTCCTGCGAGGGCGGCGGGTGGCGCGCCGCGGCCGGGTGGTCGAGCAGATGCGCAATGTACGCGCTGGCACGTCCGCCGCACGGCGTGGAATCCCTCGCAGGCCGGCGACACGCAGTGCGCACCGACTGTCCGTCCTGGACGCAGCTGGTCGCCGCGCCGCGGCGCTGCGTCGCGTGGCGCTGGCGGCGCGACGCGCGGCGAACGACAGTGCGTCCATGGCGAGGCCTGCCAGCGGCGGCCTCTTCCTCGACGACTCGCGAAAGGATGCCGACATGACCCCGATCCGCCACACGTTCTTCGCCGCGCTCGCGACCGCCTGCGCCATCGCCGCCGTGCCGGCACAGGCCAAGGGCTGCATCAAGGGCGCCGTCGTGGGCGGCGTCGCAGGCCACGTCGCCGGACGCCACGCCGTGGCCGGCGCGGTGGTCGGGTGCGCGGTGGGCCATCACCTGGCGGCCAAGAAGGAGCGCGAGGAGCGCGCGGCCGCCCGCGCGGCCGATGCGAGCCCGGTGCCGGCCAGCGCGCCTCGCCCGTAGGCGCACGGCGTCCGGTCGAGCGGCCGGGCCAGACGGCGCCAGCCGGCACGGCGCGTGCCTGTGCAAGGCCATGTCCACAAGAAACGGGGTGACCGCATGTCGTTCCTGCTCTACACCATCGGCCTGATCCTGCTCATCGGCGGCGTCGCCTGGGCGCTCGTCACCGCGCACGTCGCGTCGACCTACATCGCGATCATCTGCCTGGTCATCGCCGGCCTCGGCGTCATGATGGCGGTGTCGCGCACCCGCCAGAAGGATCCGCCGAATTGACCCGCGTCGCGGCACGGGCCCAGAATCCGGGCCCATGCCCGACAACGATTTCATCGAGGTCTACGACGACGCCCTCGACGCCGCCACATGCCGTGTGCTGGTCGAGCGCTTCGAACGCGCTGCGCGCGACGGCCGGGTGCAGCGCGGCGCCACCGGCAGTGGCGTCGACACCAGCATGAAGGACAGCTGGGACCTCCAGCTCGACCGCCTGCCCGACTGGGCCGACGCACGCCAGGCCCTCGACGCCGCCGCCGTGCGCGGCATGCGCCGCTACCTGCGCCGCTACGCGCACGTGGCGCTCGCGCCGTTGCAGCTCAAGATGCGCGACCCGGCCAGCGGTGCCCTGCGCCTGCTCGATGCGGACGGTGTCGCCGCGTTGAATGACGAATTCCTCGACGGCCTGATCGCCAAGGTGTTCCGCCCCGGCGGCATCAACATCCAGAAGTACGTCGCGGGCCAGGGCGGCTACCCGTACTGGCATTGCGAGCAGTACCCGCGGATGGATGGCGGCGAGGCGCTGCACCGCGCCGTGCTGTGGACGATCTATCTGAACGACGGCTTCGATGCCGGCGAGACGGAGTTCCTCTACCAGCAGCGCAGGATCCGCCCGCGCACCGGCAGCCTGCTGATCGCGCCGGCGGCGTTCACGCACACCCACCGCGGCAATCGTCCTGAAGGCAGCGACAAGTTCATCGCCACGAGCTGGATCCTGTACCAGCGGGCCGAGCAGCTGTACGCGTGACTGCGGATCGTCGTCGGGGAGACGACTGCCCCCGGGCGAGGCCATCACCGGCGAAGCTCCAACCCGTCATCCTGCGCGCAGCGAAGCGGAGTCGCAGGATCCACCCCTGAGCGAACGCATCGGCACGCGTGGATCCTGCGACTGCGCGCAGGATGACACCCGGTGGGCAGCCGGAAGGAGTCTGGCACCCCCCCGGGCGCGCGAGCGCGACGCCTTCACGCGAGGCGCCTGTGTCAGACGTTGTCGACGATCACCGGCGTCAGGCTGCCGGCGTTCATCGTCATGCGCGTTCGCTTGAGCAGCGGCGACGCCGGTGCCGTGCCGTCGGCGTTCAGCGGTTTGACCTTGGTGAACGTCACCACCATCTGCGCCGCGGTCACGGTGGCCGTGGCGTAGCCCTGGGCGTCGTGGTCGTGGTACAGCAGGTCGGGATTGTTGCCGCCGACCACCGCCTCGAACGTGGGCGGATTGGCCACCAGCGGCGCGAGCGGCGTGCCCGCGGCACCGGCCTTGAGGTAGCTGTAGAAGCTCGAGCTCGAGATGCCTGCCGTCACGAAGTCCACCAGCACCGGCGTGCCCGTCGTCGGGCTGGGCGTGTCGCGCACGACGCCGCACTGGAACGCGTGCAGGTCGCCCGTGATCGCCACCACGTTCTGGACATTGTTCGCCTTCAGGTAGCCCATCAGCTCGGCCTTGTGCATCGGGTAGCCGTCCCATGCGTCGCAGTTGACGACGTAGACCGCGTTGTACGGCGGCGGCGCCAGCTGCGTCAGGTCGACCCACAGGCGATTGAGCATCACCTCGTTGCCCCACACCTTCCAGGTGGCGCCGGTGGACGACATCTTGTCCTTCCACCACTGCGTCTGCGTCGTGCCCAGGATCGACGACGGGCGGCCCATCGCCTGCGCCTTGCCGGCGTCGAACTGCGCGAGCACCGGCTGCTGGACGAAGTAGCGCGCGCCCACGGAGTCGCTGCCGTTGATCGGGTCGTGGCCCTGGGCCTGCGCGATGACGGCCTCGGGGACGACGTGGTCGTCGCGATACAGGCGCTCGTCGGTCATGACGAGATGCATCAGGTTGCCGAACTGGAAGTCGCGGTAGATGCGGATGTTGTCGTAGGCCGCGTTGGCGGTGTCGAACGACACGTCCCCGAAGTCCAGCGGCATGTACTCGACCCAGGCCTGCGACGCGGCGCGGCGGCGCGCGGTCTGCTGCGCGTTGGCGTTGGTGTAGGTCTGGTGGTCCTGCCAGCAGTCGTCGCTGAACTCGTGGTCGTCCCAGATGGCGATCAGCGGCCACTGCTGGTGCAGCGTGCGCAGGCGGGCGTCGCTGCGATAGGTGCGATACAGGTAGCGGTAGTCGGCCAGCGTGGTGGCGTACTTCGCGCTGCCGATCGCGGTGCCGTCCGGCAGCGCGAGCGCGGTGTGCGCCGGCTCGGCGGCACCGACCTGGAACGAGGCGCCCACGGTCTCGTAGACGTAGTCGCCGACGTGCACGAGGAAGTCGAGCTCCTCCTGCGCGAGCAGCGACATCGCGCCCCAGTGGTTGATCGACCAGTCCTGGCACGTGAACCAGCCGAACCTGACCTGCGCGACGTTGGCGCCGGCGGCCGGCGCCGTCTTGGCGCGACCCACCGGGCTGACGTCGCTGCCGGCGATGAAGCGGTAGTACAGCGGCGTGTCCGGCGCGAGGCCCGTGATCTTGGCGCGCAGCGTGTTGTCCCAGTCGCTGCTGGCGGTCAGGTGCACCCACATCAGGTTGGCGTTGAAGTCGGCCGCGGTCGACACCTGGAGCAGCACGTCGATCGGCGCCGTCGTCCCGTCGGCGCGCACGCAGCGCGTCCAGAACACGCAGCTGGTGTCGCGCGGGTCGCCGCTGGCCACGCCCTGGTCGAACTTGTAGGTGCCGGCCGGCTCGTTGCTGCCGCCGCACGCGGCCAACGCGCCGGTGGCCGCGACGACGGTGAAGAAGGCGCCGCGCTTGAGTAGTTGTCGACGGTCCATGGAAACGCTCCTGACTGCAATTTTTGTGGCGCGAGGATAGCGAGGCCACATGTCAGTTCAACCGGGACAACACGGGTGCGACGGGCCGGCGTTGTGCCCTCGCATCGCGCCGCGGCGGCCCCTGGTGGATGCCCTCTTGCAAACGCCGGGACCGGGGCGCGGGGCTCGTTGGCCCTGCGGCGCCGCCTCCACGCAGGACCTGTTCGCGGCGCGCCGCATCGGTCGTGAAAGCGCGTGCGCGGGCCCTCGGCGGCCCCGCGCCGGCGCGCTAGGGATGCGCGTCTAACCGCTGCGTTCGGACGCCTCGCGCTGGGCGGCGGTGTCCTCGGGGCGCCGGATGCCGGCCACGTACTCGAAGCGGCGGCTGTGGCCGTCGCGACGATAGATGGCGAAGCGGGCGATGCCCAGGTTCTCGAGGTTGGGCAGGCCGGTGGTCCAGAACTGGTGGCGGCCGCCGACGACGACGATGCGCACCATGCCGTTGTCGCGCGCCGGCAGCATCTGTTCGACCGACGCGTCGCCCGCGGCGTCTATCGCGGCGCGGAACTGCTTGGCGTGGACGGGCCGGGCGGTGTCGGGCTGGCAATGGTCGCATTCGCGCGCCATCTGTGCCTGCACGGCGGCCCAGCGCATGGCGGCCGTCTGCTGGCCGGGGTTGATGTCATCGTTGCGCTGGCGGGCGGTGGCCGCGCTGTGGCGCATGCCTTCGAATTCGTCGGGCCCTTCGCCGGCGCGCTGCGGCGCGGCGTCGCGGGCGCCGCTGGCCATCGATGCGCGCTGGCGCGCCTTGCGGGCGGCCTTGGCGGCCTGGCGCGCGGCATGCAGCTGCGCGGTCACCTGGCCGTGCAGGTCGTCCAGCCGGCGCAGGATGCGCGTCGACTCGGAGAACACGATGGTGCGGCCGTAGCCATTGACCTCCATGCGCCAGCCCGATACGAGCGCGTGGGCGCGGCCGGCGTGCGGCGGCAGCTGCGACAGCAGGTCCTGCACTTCCATGTAGCGCGTGGAGATGCCGTTCTGCAGTTCGCCGACGGAGCTCGCGCGATCGACGATGCTGAACTGGGAGCCCCAGGTCTCCCAGTCGATTTCCTGCCAGCTGCGATCGTGAAAATTCGGCTTGGCCATGGCCTTGCGGTGCGGTTCGTCGGCATCGTCCTGATGGCGGCGCACGAGTCTGCTCGTGGGACTTCGCCCGGCCTTCGTCGAAGTCGGCCGAGCAGGATGCTACAGGCCCGCCGCCCCGCTTTGAAGACCACGCGGGCCGAAGCTAGGGATTCCCGCGGGCAAGCACCCGCCAAGGCGGGAGAACTGCAAAGGCGCGCGGGCTCGACCGGACCTCGGGCGTGATGCGGGGGCATGGGGCACGGGGTATCTGTTACTATATGTTACTAGACTTCGCCGTGCCACCTTTCCTGTTTCGGGCAGGCCGCCAGCGCGCGCGACGCCGGCGACTTCGCCGCGACGCGGCCGGGATCCGCCAAACGGCGGTAAGTCGGCGGAAAGCCGGTCGCGGCGACGATGCGGCAATCCGACCACCGCCCTGGAGCGCCCCATGACCCTCGCCGCATCGCCCCCCGACGCCCTGCGACCCGACGCCGCGGGCAACGAGCCGGGCCTGTTCGAGTCGGCCCTGCTGAAGGTGATGGCCCACGAGACCCGCGTCACCGCCGTGCACGCGTTGTCGCCGCGCTTCCGGCTCCTGTCGCTGCGCAGCGAGGCGCTGCGGCGCATCGCGTTCGTGCCCGGCGACAAGGTGCAGGCCCGCGTCGCCGGCATGGCGTTCCGCACCTTCACGCCGTTCCGGCTGGGCGAGGGCGACGACGCGCTGGAACTGCTCGGTTTCGTGCGGGACGGCGCGCCGGCTGGCGAGTGGCTGGGCGCGGTGGCCCCGGGCGACCGTTGCCACGTGCTGGGCCCGCGTCGCTCGATGAACCTGGCGGCGATCGACCGCTCGACCGTCTTCGTCGGCGACGAGACCTCGCTGGGCTTGGCGCTCGCGCTGTGCGGCACGCCGCTGGGCGGGCTCGACACCCACTTCATCTTCGAGGTGACCGACGCGGTCGAGGTGCGCGCCGTGCTGGAGGCGATGAGCCGTGGCATGCTGCGGCATGCGTCGCTGGTCGAGCGGCGGCCGGACGGGTCGCATCTGCGGGAGGTCGAGGCGTCGCTGAAGCGCTACGCGGGCGCCGACTCGTTCCGGCAGTACGTGCTCAGCGGCCAGGCGCCGACGCTGCAGCGCCTGCAGCGCGTGCTCAGGGCGGCGGGCGCGCGGCCGTCGCAGATCCTCGCCAAGGCCCACTGGGCGCCGGGCAAGACCGCCCTGGATTGAATCGTCCGATCGACCATGAACCGCATCGCCCTCGTCGAAGACCACGAACGCCTGTCCACGCTGGTGCGCAAGGCGCTGGCCGCGGCCGGCATCGAGGTCGACGTGTTCGATCGCATCGCCAGCGCGCGCCATGCGATCGCCGAGACGCCCTATGGCGCCGTGGTCGTCGATCGCGGCCTGCCCGACGGCGACGGCCTGACGCTGGTGCGTCGGATGCGCGCCGACGGCAACGTCACGCCCTGCCTGATGCTGACCGCGCGCGATGCGGTGCACGATCGTGTCGAGGGCCTGGAGGCGGGGGCGGACGACTACCTCGCCAAGCCGTTCTCGATGGAGGAGCTCGCGGCCCGCGTGCGCGCGCTGCTGCGCCGGCCCGCCACGATGCAGAGCCTCACGCCGTCGCACGGCGACATCCGCCTGGCGCCCGACCAGGGCACGATGAGCTGCGGCGACGAGACGGTGACGCTGCCGTCGGCCGAGCTGCAGATCATGCTGTGCCTGGTCAAGGCCGAGGGCATGGTGGTGCGCCGCGCCGCGCTGGAGGCCGCGGCCTGGGGGCTCACCGAGGCCGTCACGCCCAACGCGCTCGACGTCGCGCTGCACCGGCTGCGCAAGAAGCTGCTGGCGATCGATTCGACGCTGCAGGTCATCAACGTGCGCGGCCACGGCTACGCGCTGCGTTCCGATGCGCACTGACCCGCGCGGCGCGCGCCACCCATGGCGCGACAGCGACTGGCGCCACTGGGACGCCGGCACGCCGAACCCGCGGCGCGGCGACGACGCCCATGCCGCGCGGCGCGAGCAGCGCTTGCGCCGGCGCGCCGCCTGGCACCTGGTGCACTACCGCCGCCATCACCAGGGCGAGAGCCTGGGCAAGCGGCTGCTGGCCACCTTCATCCTCGCCTCGCTGCTGAGCATCCTGCTGGCGGCGCTGGGCCTGGAGACGGCGTTCCGCTGGCGGCCGACCATCGGCGTGACCCACGCGCTGGGCGAGCAGGCGGACTGGATCGAGTCGCACCTGTCCTTCGACGCGAAGGGCATGCCCGTCGCCTTGAACGAGCCGCCGGATACCTCCTGGGTGTATGGCACCGCTTCGCACGACTGGAAGTACCGCGTGGTCGACGGGCGCGGCGTGGCGCTGCTGTCCTCCGACGCCGGCCTGCCCCCACTGGCGCCGGCGGGCAGCGCCTTCGACGCCGCGCGCGATCACTTCGACGTCGTCGTCGACGGCCTGCCGATGCACGTCGTCACGCAGGCCGAGTCGCGCGGCGACCGGCCGCACTGGATCCAGGTGGCGGTCAGCGACCGCGCGGCGCGGCTGTTCAGCGGCGCGATGGTCGGGCCCATCCTGCAGAACGCGCTGGTGATCGCGGCGGTCGCGCTGCTGCTGTTCGCCGGCGGCGTGCAGGCGATGCTGCACCACCTGCTCCTGCCGCTGCGTCGCGCCTCGGACGCGGCCTCGCGCATCGCGCCTCGCAGCCTCGAGACGCGGCTGTCGGAGGCCGCGATGCCGCGCGAGCTGCAGCCGCTGATCCGCGCCTTCAACGAGGCGCTGGATCGCCTGCAGCAGGGCTATCGCGTGCAGCAGGAATTCCTCGCCGCGGCCGCGCACGAGCTGAAGACGCCGCTGGCGTTGATCCGCGGCCAGGTGGAACTCAGCGCCTCGGAGGATCGCGAGCTGCTGCTGGGCGACATCGACCGCATGGCGCGCCAGGTGCACCAGCTGCTGCACCTGGCCGAGGTGAGCGAGTCGCACAACTTCAGGATGACCGAGCTCGAGCTCGGGGCGGTGGCCGGCGAGGCGGTCGACTTCCTGCAGCGCCTCGCGCAGCGCGCCGGCGTGCACCTGGACCTGCGCGTCGCCGACGGCCTGAGGCTATGCCGCGCCGACCATGGCGCGCTGTTCGTGCTGCTGAAGAACCTGATCGAGAACGCGATCCAGCATTCGCCGCACGGCGGGGTCGTGACCGTGGACGTCCGCGCCAACGGCCTGTCGGTGCGCGACGAGGGCGCCGGCATCCCCGAGGCGCACCTGTCCGAGCTGTTCAAGCGCTTCTGGCGCGGCGACGCGCGCCGCGACACGGGCGCCGGCCTGGGCCTGGCCATCTGCCACGAGGTGGCGCTGGCGCATGGCTGGTCGCTCGAGGCGCGCAACGGCAGCGTCGGCGCGGAGTTCGTGGTCTCGTTCGAGACGGACTGACGGCGCTCGTCAGCGCTCGCTCGAGAAGGCCACGTCCACGGCCAGGCCCGTGCCGCCGCCGGCCGTACGCAGCGTCAGCCGGGCGCCCAGCTGAGACGTGAATTCCTTGACGATGGCCAGGCCGAGCCCGCAGCCGTCGGAGTCCTGGTCGGCCAGCCGATAGAAGCGCTCCAGCACGCGCTCGCGCTCGGGCTCGGGAATGCCGGGCCCGTTGTCCTCGACCGTCAGCGTGGCGAGCCCCGGGGCGACGACGATGCGCGTCGTCACGATGCCGCCGGGCTGCGTGTAGCGGATGGCGTTGTCGACGAGGTTCACCACGATCTCGTGCAGCGTCACCGCGTCGCCGCGCACCTCGACCTCGGTGGCCGCGCATTCGAACCCGAGGTCGATCTGCCGGCTCTGCGCGCGGCCCGCGAGATCGACCAGCACCTGGCGCGCGACGTCGTCCAGGCGCGCACGCGCCCCGGGCTGGTCGGCGGGGCCGCGCACCTCGGCGCTGGACAGCGTCAGCAGCTGGTTGACCAGCCGTACCGACTGCTGCACCGTCTGGCGCATCGCGGCGAGCGACTCGGCGCGTCCTGCGGTGTCCGATGCGCGGATCGCGTAGCTCACCTGCGTGGTCAGCAGCGTCAGCGGCGTGCGCAGCTGGTGGGCGGCGTTCTGGATGAAGGTCTGCTGCACCAGCGTGTGCCGCTCCAGCCGCATCGCGTACTCGTTGATGGCGCCCACGAGCGGGCTCAGCTCGCCGGGCACGGCGCCGATCTCGAGCGCGTGCAGCGAGCCCGGGCGGCGCTCAAGCATCGCGTCGCGCAGGCGCAGCAGCGGCTTCAGGCAGCTGCGCAGGCCCACCAGCACGAGCAGCGCGACGAGCGCGAGCGTCGCGAGCTGCTGCAGCAACGCGTGCATCCACAGGCTCTTGGCGAGCGCGCTGCGCCCCTGCAGCGTCTGCGCGATCTGCACCCGCACCGGCTGGATGCCGGTCTCGGTCAGCACGGGTTGCAGGTAGATCACGGCGCGCACCGGCTGGCCGCGGACGACGGTGTCGAAGAACCGCGAGGTCTCGGGCTGAAGGCGCGCGGGCGACAGCGGGAACTCCGGATAGCCGGTGATCGTCCGACCGTCGCTGGTCACGACGCGGTAGTAGACGCGGTCGGTCTCGCCCGACTGGAACAGTTCGAGCGCTGCCGGCGGGATCGGATCGGCGATGACGCCATCCTCGAAGCGCAGGTCCTCCGCGACGATCCGGGCGGAGCCGAGCAGCAGGCGATCCTGCACCACGGCCGCGGTGGCCTCGGCATTCTGGCGGCTGACGACGGCGTCGAACACGAGCGCCCCCGCGAGCGGCAGCATCACCCAGGCCAGCAACCGGCCACGCAGGCTATGGGCCATGGTGGACGGGCCGCAGCACGTAGCCGAGTCCGCGCAGCGTGACGATGGTGGCGTCGCTGCCCTCGAGCTTCTTGCGCAGGCGGTGCACGTAGATCTCGATGGCGTCGGCGGAGACACCGTCCTCCAGCGACGACAGGCTCTGGCCCAGCGCCGTCTTGGACACGGTGGAGCCGGCCTTCATGACCAGGACCTCGAGCACGGTGCGCTCGCGCGGCGTCAGCGTCAGCGGCCTGCCCGTCAGGGTGAATTCGCGCGTGGCGCCGTGGAAGACGAGGTCGCCGCAGGCAATCTGGGGGGTCGCCACATGGGCCGAGCGGCGCAGCAGCACGCGGATGCGGGCCTCGAGCTCGTCGACCTCGAACGGCTTGGCGACGTAGTCGTCCGCGCCGTGGTCGAGCTCGGTGACGCGGCTGCGCGTGGTGTTGTCGGCGGTCAGCACGAGCACCGGCGTCGTGTTGCCGCGCTCGCGCAGGCGGCGCAGCACCTCGTGGCCGCCCAGCCGGGGCAGCGCGAGATCGAGCAGCACGAGGTCGTAGGTCTCGGTGCGCAGCACGAAGTCGGCATCGACGCCGTTCTCCACCCAGTCGACCGCATAGAGCTGCTTGCGCAGCGTGCGCGCGAGCCATTCCGCCAGCACCTTGTTGTCCTCGACGAGCAGCAGTCGCATGGCGCCGGCGCGGTGTCGTCAGCGCGCGGCCTGCGCGAACTCGTTGGTGTACGTGCGCGACAGGTCGATCGGCTTGGCGGTGACCGCGCGCTCGGCCAGGCGCATCACGCGCAGCACGTTGCCCGGGCCGTCGGCCGGCATCACGCCGTCGACGGTGAACATCGACTTGGTCTGCTGCAGCGTGCTCACGTACAGCGCGCGGTCGCCCGCCAGGTAGTCCGCCGGCAGCTGTGCCGCGATGTCCTGCGCGCTGTGCGCGGCGATGTAGCGCAGCGCCTTGACGAGCGCGTTCACCAGCCGCTGCACCTCGTCGCGATGCGCGCTGATCCAGGGCGCCGACATGTACAGGCAGGCCGCCGGATAGGGGCCGCCCAGCGCGGTCGTCGCGTGCTCGGGCGTGCGCAGGTCCACCAGCAGGCGGGCCTGACCGGATTTCAGCAGCCGCGACGCCGTCGGCTCGGTCGTCATGCCCACGTCGATGCGACCCGAGCGCAGCGCGTCGGCGAAGCCGTCGCCCGAGCCCACGCCGGAGATCCGGAGCTCGCCCTGCTTCAGTCCGCTGGCGCGCGCCAGGTACTGCATCAGCAGGTGCGTGGACGATCCCATCCCGGTGACCCCGAGCGGGTGGCCGCGGAAGTCCGCCGGCGAGCGGATCGCGTCCGCGTGCCGCGTCGCCACCAGGACGGCTTCGCCCGGCGCCTGGCCGAACTGCACCACGGCCTGCACGAACTTGCCCTTGGCCTGCAGGTCGATCGTGTGGTCGTAGAAGCCGACGACGCCTTGCACGCTGCCGGTGAGCAGGCCGTCCTCCGCGTGGCCGCCGGAGGTGTCGCTCAACACCTGCACGTCCAGGCCCTGCTCCTTGAAGTAGCCGAGGCGATCGGCGAGGGCCGCCGGCAGGTAGATCTGCTTCTCGATGCCGCCCACCATCAGCTGGATCGACTCCGCGCGCGCGGGCGTCACGCACGCGAACGCGCATACGGCCGCGGCCAGCGTGCGCGCGAGGGTCGTCCGCGGGATCGTGTCGATGCTCATGGCCTGGTCGCCAGTCGTTGTGGGGGCCGTCTCCGGTTCGAATACTACGGGCGCGCGGGCCGCGCCGCACCTGTCGCCAGCCCTTCGTTGTTTGGGCGACTACGTGGTTTCCCTCGACCTGTCGGGCTGAAAGCTGTTGGAAGGGTGCGTGCTCATAGCCTCGTCGACAGACGGGAGACGCCATGACGTCCGCCCCGCAACCACGGAGACAGACCCTCATGACACACGTCTTTTCGCGCCGCGAGGCCCTCCTCGCGGCAGCCGCTGCACTGGCCGCCTCGGCCTCGCGCGGTGCCCGCGCCCAGGGCGCGCCCATCCTCATCAAGTTCAGCCACGTCGTCGCGCCCGACACGCCCAAGGGCAACGGCGCGCAGCGCTTCAAGGAGCTCGCCGAGGAGCGCACGAAAGGGCGCGTGAAGGTCGAGGTGTACCCGAACAGCCAGCTGTACAAGGACAAGGAGGAGATGGAAGCGTTGCAGCTCGGCTCGGTGCAGATGCTCGCGCCGTCGCTGGCCAAGTTCGGGCCGCTGGGGGTCAAGGAGTTCGAGGTCTTCGACCTGCCGTTCATCTTCAGGGACCAGGCCGCGTTCCGCGCGATCACCGACGGCGCGGTGGGCGCCGACCTGTTCCGCAAGCTCGAGCCCAAGGGCATCCGCGGCATGGCGTACTGGGACAACGGCTTCCACATCATGAGCGCGAACCGGCCGCTGCATCGCGTGGCCGATTTCAAGGGCCTGAAGATGCGCATCCAGTCGTCCAAGGTGCTCGACGCGCAGATGCGCGCACTCGGCGCGATCCCGCAGGTGATGGCCTTCAGCGAGCTGTACCAGGCCTTGCAGTCGGGCGTCGTCGACGGCACCGAGGGCGTCCCGTCGAACTTCTACACGCAGAAGATCTACGAGGTGCAAAAGCACATGACGCTGTCGTACCACGGCCACCTGGCCTACGCGGTGATCGTCAACAAGAAGTTCTGGGACGGCCTGCCCGAAGACCTGCGGACGATCCTCGACGGCTGCGTCAAGGAGGCGACGACCTACGCCAACGCGCTGGCCGCCAGCGAGAACGCGCAGGCGCTGGACAAGATCCGCGCCAGCGGCAAGACCACCGTCTACACGCCCACCGCAGCCGAGATCGACGAGTGGCGGCGGGCCCTGATGCCGGTCCACCACGAGATGGCGGCCCGCGTGGGTCAGCCCACGATCGACGCCGTCTACAAGGCCGCGGGCTTCGTGGCCCCGGCGTGAGTTCACCCATCTGGACTTTTCCCCAGACGACCAACCGCCCCGCGGAAGGGGCGACAACCACCGGAGACAACACCATGACCAAGTTCGCAATGCGCGCGACCGCGCTGGCCGTGCTCGCCCTGAGCCAGCCCGTGTTCGCCAACGAGATCGACGACCTGAAGGCGGAGATCGCCGCGCAGAAGGCGGCCGAGGCGGCGCAGAAGGCACGCCTGGACGCGCTGGAGGCCAGGCTCAACGCCACCGCCAGCCAGCAGGCGCCGGCCCCGACGCCCAAGGCCGCCAAGTCCGGCTTCGACGGCCTGTCCTACACCAGCCCCACCTTCGACATCAAGCTGTATGGCCTGATCGACGCCACGATCGGCGTGATGGATCACGCCACGTCCGCTGGCGGCCACAAGGTCGGCTTCGACGCCACGGTGACCGACGCCCCCTGGTTCAGCGGCGCCCGTTGGGGCATCACCGGCGCGCGCAAGTTCGCCGACGAAGGCATCTCGGCGATCTTCAAGCTTGAGAACGAATACCTGATCAAGGACGGCTCGGCGGACGACTCGAACGCCGCCTTCGGCCGCGACGCCTGGGTCGGTTTCCAGAGCGACAGCCTGGGCAAGCTGACCTTCGGCCGCCAGAACACCCTGGCGCGGGATTTCGCGCTGACCTACCTGGACCCGTACGGCAGTTCCACGGTCAGCTACGAGGAAGGC
>Ga0209258_100659_pt1 | contig 24988 bp, 25 predicted proteins | sample Araplaol_mTSA_r2_FD_184281 | JGI IMG/M metagenome (GOLD analysis project Ga0209258, IMG submission 184281) | Arabidopsis root microbial communities from North Carolina, USA - plate scrape CL_Col_mTSA_r2 (SPAdes) (version 2) | ecosystem: Host-associated > Plants > Roots > Endosphere | place: USA...
TGGCGGCCGGCCTGATGGGCACGACGCGCCGGAATGGATGAGGCGAACGAACCGGCGCCGGCGACCGGCGGGGTTCGAGGCGGGGCGGTGCCGGCGCGCGCGGGCGCGGCGGAATCGCGGCTTCAGGCAGACAGGGCGTTGGCCGGTGGCGCACGCGACGCGTAGGCGAGCGTCGTGCGCGGGCTGAAGCGCCGCAGCGTCGCGGCAGCGACGGGGGCGTCGGGCAACGGGGCCACCCGGACGATGGCCGTGGGCGCCGGCGCGGCGCCGCCGAGGGCGGCCGCCAGCAGGCAGGTGGGACATTCGTGCTGCGCGCCGACGTGCGGCTCGTCGTGCGCCGAGGCGGCACTGGCGACGTGCGTGTAGGCGTGCGCCGTGGCGGCGAACTGCGCGCCGCCGAGCGCCAGCGCCAGGCCCAGCACCCACGGGAGCGGGTGCCGCGCGATCCAGCGGCGAAGGGCTTGCAGCGACATGGTCGATCGATGGGCGCCGCGCGCCTCCGAAGGGGAGATCGCCGAACGGCAGGCCGCCAGCTTAACGCATCGGTCGGCGGCCGCCCTCGCCATTCAGACCCGGAAAGCCATCGTCCATCGCGCGGCGGGCAGCCGGCAGACTTGAAAACCGATCGGTTCGAGCGCCTTCATATCCGCCTCCGGCGCTCGATCGGCCAATAAGAAGTTCGAGGGAGCGCCGGCCGGCTCTGCCGGGCCGGTCGCGGCCGGCCCCTCGGGGGCAGGTCGCGCGCGCGAAGCCTCCCCTCGGTGGACAGCGACCGTGGGGCGCCGTTTATTGCTCGACGAACGCGCGCTCGATGACGAAGTCGCCGGGCGTGGTCGTGTTGCCTTCCTTGAAGCCGCGCGCTTCCATCATCGTCTTCAGGTCGCGCAGCATCTCGGGACTGCCGCAGATCATCACGCGATCTTCCGCGGGGTTCAGCGGCGGCAGACCCAGGTCGGCGGCCAGCTTCCCGTTCTCCAGCAGCGTGGTGACGCGGCCCTGGTTGCGGAACTCCTCGCGGGTGACCGTCGGGTAGTACAGCAGCTTGCCGCTGAGCATCTCGCCCAGGAACTCGTGCTTGGGCAGGTGTTCCTCGATGAAGTCGTGGTAGGCCAGCTCGTTGACCTGGCGCGTGCCGTGCACCAGGATCACCTGCTCGAAGCGCTCGTAGGTTTCCGGATCGCGGATGATGCTCAGGAACGGTGCGACGCCGGTGCCGGTGGACAGCAGGTACAGGCGCTTGGCCGGCAGCAGGTAGTCGATCAGCAGCGTGCCGGTGGGCTTGCGGCCGACGATGATGGTGTCGCCCACCTGAATGTGCTGCAGCCGGGACGTCAGCGGGCCGTCGGGCACCTTGATCGACAGGAACTCGAGGTGCTCCTCGTAGTTCGCGCTGGCGATCGAATAGGCGCGCAGCAGCGGCTTGCCGTCGTCCTTGCGCAGGCCGATCATCGTGAAGTGGCCGTTGGAGAACCGCAGCGAGGTGTCACGCGTCGTGGTGAAGCTGAACAGGCGGTCGGTCCAGTGATGCACGCTCAGCACGCGCTCTTCGAGGAAGGCACTCATGGTCGGTGGTCGGCAGATCGGGGAAGACGGTCGCGGCCCGGCTTGGAAAACGGGCTACGGGGAAACCCGTCATTGTCGCAGAGGCCGCTTCCTCGCGATTGCCATAAGCTCAAACGGAATATGAATTTGGCCCGACCGGAGGAATTCAGGCCGCGGCCTCGGCCTGCAGCCAGTCGGCGAAGGCGCGCAGCGCCGGCAACTCGGCCTTCTCCTCCGGCCAGATGAGCGAATAGGCGCGCTGGCCGCTGACCGCGTGCGGGGCGATGTCCACCAGCCGGCCCTGGGCCAGTTCCTCCCGCACGAAGAACGGCGGTGTCAGCGCCACGCCCATGCCGTGCACGGCGGCTTCGGTCAGCATGGAAAACAGCTCCAGGCGCGGGCCCGCCATCGGCTGGGGCACCGCCAGGCCGAGGCCCTCGAAGAACTGGCGCCAGGCGTAGGGGCGGGTCGACTGTTGCAGCAGCGGCAGGCGCGCCCAGTCGGCGGCGCTGCGCGGGCGGCCGGCGGCCAGCGCCGGAAGCGCCGGGCTGGCGACGGCGATCAGCGATTCGCTCATCAGGAAGCGCTTCTCGGTGCCGGGCCAGGCGGCCGAGCCCGTCTCGCCGGCGTGGATGGCGGCGTCGAACGGGGTGTCGGCGAACAGGAAGGGCCGCGTGCGCGAGCTCAGGTGCACGGCCACGTGCGGGTGCGCGCGCTGGAATGCCGGCAGTCGCGGCAGCAGCCAGCGGGTGCCGAAGGTGGGAACGACGGCCAGTTCCAGCGAGCTGCCGCGGCCGCCCCGGGCCATCAGCTCGAGCGTGTCGCGCTCGACTTCGTCCAGCCGGGCGCCGACGCTGCGGCTGTAGTCCAGCCCCGCCTCGGTGAGCATCACGCCGCGCCGGGTGCGGCGGAACAGGCGGACGTCCAGGAAGGACTCCAGCGCCGCCACCTGCCGGCAGACGGCGCTCTGAGTCACCGACAGCTCCTCGGCGGCCTTGGTGAAGCTTTGGTAGCGGGCGGCGGCCTCGAAGGCCTCGAGCGCGCCAGTGGAGGGCAGCTTGCGTCGCATGGTGGTCTACAAGTGCGTATTGTGCACAGATCGGTGCGGATAAAGCGGTTGTTTGGCCCGAATCCGCAGCCTATAGTGCCGGATTCATGCGTAAGACGCACGCCGTCTGCCGCTCAAGACCACTCTCACGCAGAAAGTCCGCCATGGCCTCCTCCCGCGCCAGCTTCCACTGGGACGACCCGCTGCTGCTCTCCGAGCAGCTCTCCGACGACGAGCGCATGGTGCTGGACTCGGCGCGCGCGTACTGCCAGGACAAGCTCAAGCCGCGCGTGCTCGAGGCCTTCCGCCACGAGAAGATGGACGTCTCGATCTTCCCGGAGATGGGCGCGCTCGGCCTGCTGGGCCCGACGATCCCCGAGCAGTACGGCGGTGCCGGCCTCAACTACGTCAGCTACGGCCTGATCGCGCGCGAGGTCGAGCGCGTGGACTCCGGCTACCGCTCGATGATGAGCGTGCAGAGCTCGCTCGTGATGGTGCCCATCAACGAGTTCGGCAACGAGGCGACCAGGCGCAAGTACCTGCCCCGGCTGGCCACGGGCGAGTGGATCGGCTGCTTCGGCCTGACCGAGCCCAACCACGGCTCCGACCCGGGCAGCATGGTCACCCGCGCCCGCAAGGTCGACGGCGGCTACGCGCTGACCGGCGCCAAGATGTGGATCACCAACTCGCCGGTCGCCGACGTGTTCGTGGTCTGGGCCAAGGACGACGAGGGCGCGATCCGCGGCTTCGTGCTGGAGAAAGGCTGGAAGGGCCTGTCGGCGCCGGCGATCCACGGCAAGGTGGGCCTGCGCGCGTCGATCACCGGCGAGATCGTGATGGACGAGGTGTTCTGCCCGGAAGAGAACGCGTTCCCCGAGGTGCGCGGCCTGAAGGGGCCGTTCACCTGCCTGAACTCGGCGCGCTACGGCATCGCCTGGGGTGCGCTGGGCGCCGCCGAGGATTGCTGGCACACCGCGCGCCAGTACGTGCTCGATCGCAAGCAGTTCGGTAAGCCGCTCGCGGCCAACCAGCTGGTGCAGAAGAAGCTGGCCGACATGCAGACCGAGATCACGCTGGGCCTGCAGGGCTGCCTGCGCCTGGGCCGCATGAAGGACGAGGGCACGGCGGCGGTGGAGATCACGTCGATCATGAAGCGCAACTCGTGCGGCAAGTCGCTGGAGATCGCGCGCCTGGCCCGCGACATGCTGGGCGGCAATGGCATCTCCGACGAGTTCGGCATCGCGCGCCACATGGTCAACCTCGAGGTGGTCAACACGTACGAGGGCACGCACGACATCCATGCGCTGATCCTCGGTCGCGCGATGACCGGCATCGCGGCATTCTGACCCCCACGGTCGCTGGCGCTCCCTGCCCCCGAGGGGGCCGGCCGCGAGCGGCCCGGCAGAGCCGGCTCCGCCGCTCCCTCGAATTTCCGTTGAGGTGCGCGAGCGGCAGCGCCGGGGCAGGTCCGGCGCCAGCACCTTCTCTTCGATCGGAGTCTTGATGACCGCAACCCCTCGCTCGCTGGCGGGCGTGAAAGTCCTGGATCTCTCGCGGGTGCTCGCGGGCCCGTGGTGCGGCCAGCTGCTGGCCGATCTCGGGGCGGACGTCGTGAAGGTGGAGCGGCCCGGGGCCGGCGACGACACGCGCTCGTGGGGGCCGCCCTGGCTCAAGGATGCGAACGGCGAAGCCACGCGCGACGCCGCGTACTACTTCTGCGCCAATCGCAACAAGCGTTCGGTCACGATCGACATGGCCACGCCGGACGGCCAGGCGCTGGTGCGGCGGCTGGCGATGGAAGCCGACGTCGTGCTCGAGAACTTCAAGGTCGGCGGCCTCGTGCAGTACGGCCTCGACCACGCGAGCCTGCTGAAGATGAAGCCGTCGCTCGTCTACTGCTCGGTCACGGGCTTCGGCCAGACCGGCCCCTACGCGCAGCGCGCCGGCTACGACTTCCTGATCCAGGGCATGGGCGGCCTGATGAGCGTCACCGGCCGTGCCGAGGGCGAGGAGGGCGCGGGCCCGCAGAAGGTGGGCGTCGCGCTGACCGACATCCTCACCGGCCTGTACGCCACTGTCGGCGTGCTGGCCGCGCTCGCGCACCGCGACCGCACCGGCCAGGGCCAGCACATCGATCTGGCGCTGCTGGACGTGCAGGTCGCCTGCCTCGCCAACCAGACGGCCAACTACCTGATCGGCGGCGCCGTGCCGCGCCGCATGGGCAATGCGCACCCCAACATCGTGCCCTACCAGGACTTTCCCACGGCCGACGGCGACATGATCCTGGCGGTCGGCAACGACGGCCAGTTCGCCAAGTTCTGCGAGGTCGCGGGCAGGTCCGGGTGGGCGAGCGACGACCGCTTCGCCACCAACGCGGCGCGCGTGAAGCACCGCGCCGAGCTGGTCGTGCTGCTGCGTCAGACCACCGTGATGCGCACGACCCACGACTGGATCGTCGCGCTGGAAGCGGCCGGCGTGCCCTGCGGCCCGATCAACCGGCTCGACGAGGTCTTCGCCGACCCGCAGGTCGTCGCGCGCGGCCTGCGCATCGACCTGCCGCACGCGGTGGCCGGCACGGTGCCGGGCGTGGCCAACCCGATCCGCCTGTCGGCGTCGCCGGTGGCCTACGACCGCGGGCCGCCGGTGCTGGGCGAGCACACGGCGGAAGTCCTGAGGGATTGGCTGGGCGCCTGAGGTGGGAGTCGATCGCGAGCGGCGCGTCGGATCAGGCGTCCCGTTCGGAATCCTGCTCGTCGGCCGGGTTCTGCGCCGCGGGCACGCGGTAGGACTCGGTGGCCCAGGCGCCAAAGTCACCGTTGCGGCAGCGGTCGCTGCAGAACGGACGCGACGGGTTGGACGGGCCGTACTTGCAGGGCTTGCCGCAGCCCGGGCACCGGATGTCGCGCTCGGGGCCCTCGAGACCCGGCGGGATGGCAGAAGCGGTCATGCGAAAACTCTCGGGTGTCCCTGCGTCAGGAGCACAACGCCAGCTCGAAGGCGCAGTCCTCGGCCAGCGGGCGCAGGCGGCCTTCGCTGTCGGACTTCATCAGGCGGATCGACACCATCAGGCGGTGGCCGCTGATCTCGGGGACGAGGTCGGCCTCGCGCGGCAACCGCACGCGCAGCAGGTGCCAGGTGCGCGCGGCGGTCAGGCTCTGCTGGTACTGGCCGCCGATGGCCACGACCTTGTGCGGCACGCCGGACTCGCGCAGCAGGCCCAGCAGCACGTGCAGCGAGGTCGACAGCGGCGCGAGCGTGTCCGTCCAGCGCAGCAGGTCGGCGCGCCGGTGCTCGGGCGGGTATTGCTGCCACGCGTAGTAGGCCGGCAGGTCGAACGCGCAGGTGCCGCCGGGGATGCCGATGCGGCTGCGGATGCTCATCAGCCACTCGTTGGACGTGAGGGCCTGGCCGGCCTTGCCGGGAGACTCGTTCAGGCTGGTGAAGGCGACATCGATGCGGCCGATGACCTCGTCGAGCGCGGCTTCGGAGATGGCCGGGTTGCCGCGGTAGCTCAGCAACTGCTGCTTGTGGCGATCCAGTTCCTTGAGCACGTCGGACTTGAGGTCGGCGCGCGCGGCGACGTCCATGATCTCGAACATCGAGGCGAGCGCGTAGTGGTGATCGACCGGTTCGTCGCGCGCGATGAGGCCGGCCATGCGGTCGAACAGGTGTTCGAGCCGGAGCATCGTGCGGATGCCCTCGTTGAACGGGTATTCGTATAGGACCAAGGCGTTCTCTGGTTCGGCGGTGAGCGCGATTGTTTCACACGCGTTACGAGCTTCGCTCCCCTAGACGCGCTTGTGAGCGCAATCTGCAGCTTTGTCCTACAAGATCACGCCGCGCCGCCGAGGTTCCATGCCGCGCACAGGGCGTCGACCTCGCCGTCGAGCTGCGCGAGCGTCAGCGCGTCATTGACGATGACCGCGTCGGCGATCGCGCGCCGCTGCGCGCGCGTGGCTTGGTGGGCGATCACGCGCTCCACGGCGTCGGGCGTCCAGCCCGAACGCGCGACGACGCGTTCGACCTGCGTGGCCGTCGAGCAGTCGACCACCAGCACGCGGTCGACGCGCGCGCGCCAGGTGCCCGACTCGGCGAGCAGCGGCACGTCGAACACGACGGACTGCCCCGCGCCCGCGCGTGACGCCTGCGCGCGCGTGGCGGCGGCGATCATCGGATGCAGGATGGCCTCGAGCCGCAGGCGCCGCGACGGGTCGGCGAAGACGACCGCGCGCATCCTCGCGCGATCCATCGCGCCGTCGGGGCCGATCATGTCGTCGCCGAAGGCGGCGGCGATGGCCGGGATGGCGTCGCCGCCCGGCGCGGTCAGCGCGTGGGCGAGGGCATCGGTGTCGACCACCAGCGCGCCGTGCGCGGCCAGCCGCCGGGCGACGCTGCTCTTGCCGCTGCCGATGCCTCCCGTGAGGCCGAGCCTCAGGCCCCGAAGCTGATGCCCGCCCATGACAGCAGGGTGTCGTTGCCCACGAACATCACGAACAGGCCGCCGCCGGCCAGGAACGGGCCGAACGGGTATTGCTGGTGGCGCTGGTGCTTGCCCAGCAGCATGCGCGGCACGTTGACGCACAGCCCCACGAGGGAGGCGATCAGGATGATGGGCAGGATCGCCTGCCAGCCCAGCCAGGCGCCGAGCGCGGCCAGCAGCTTCAGGTCGCCGCCGCCCATGCCCTGGCGCTTCATGAGCAGCGCGAAGCCGGTGGCGATCAGCCAGAGCGGCACGTAGCCGGCGACGGCGCCCCAGACGGCGGTCGACAACGGGATCGTGCCGCCGAGGGCGGCCATCAGCAGGCCGAGCCACAGCAGCGGGTAGGTGAGGTCGTCGGGCAGGTACTTGGTATCGAGGTCGATCAGCGCCATCGCCACCAGCAGCGCGATCGCGACGCACCAGCCCAGCGTGGCCAGGTGCGGTCCGAACTTCCAGCCCGCCAGGCCGAACAGCAACCCGGTGCCGAGCTCGACGAGCGGATAGCGCACCGAGATCGGCGTGCCGCATGCCGAGCACTTCGCGCGCAGCGCGAGCCAGCTCACGAGCGGGATGTTCTCGTACCAGCGGATCGCGTGGCCGCAGGCGCCGCAGCGCGAGCGCGGCGTGGCCAGACCCAGCGGCGTCAGCACCTCGAGGTGGGCGTCGATGTCGCGCCCGGCCGCGGTGATCTCAGCCGGCTGCGGCTTGCCGAAGACCTGCTTCCAGACCTCGCCGTCGCCCAGCATGCCACCGAAATCGAGCAGCCACTCGCGCATCATGATGATCGGCTTGCGATGGATCACCACGTTGAGGAAGCTGCCGACCAGGAGTCCGAAGACTCCCAGCACGACGGGCGAACCGCAGACCCACTGCAGGCTGGTCAGGAGTTCGTCCAACGCTCAGACCACTTGGCCGATCTTGAAGATGGGCAGGTACATCGAGACGACGATGCCGCCGATCAGCGTGCCCAGCACGACGATGATGATCGGCTCCATCAGCGTCGACAGGCCCTTGACCATCTCGTCGACTTCATCTTCGTAGAACTCGGCGGCGCGGGCGAGCATGTCGTCCAGCGCGCCCGATTCCTCGCCGATGGCCGACATCTGCAGCACCATCGTCGGGAAGACGTTGGCGCTGGTCATCGAGGTGGTCAGCGCCGAGCCGGCGGCGACGTCGCGCTGGATCTGCTGCGTGGCCTGCGTGAACACGAGGTTGCCTGCCGTGCCGCCGACCGAGTCGAGCGCCTCCACCAGCGGAACGCCGGCGGCGAACATCGTCGACAGCGTGCGCGTCCAGCGCGCCACCACCGACTTCATCACCAGGTCGCCGAAGATCGGCATGCGCAGCAGCAGGCGGTCCATGAAGAACTGCACCTTCTCCGAGCGCTTCCACGACTGGATGAACACGTAGCCGCCGAGGAAGAGCGTGCCGAAGATCAGCCACCAGTAGTGGATGAAGCCGTCGCTCATGGCCATCACGAACAACGTGGGCGCCGGCAGTTCGGCGCCGAAGGACGTGAACACTTCCTTGAACGACGGGATCACGAAGATCATGATCACCGACAGCACGGCGAACGCCACCACGATGACGGAGGTGGGGTAGATCAGCGCGGACTTGACCTTCTGCTTGATGGCGATCGTCTTTTCCTGGTACAGCGCCAGGCGGGCCAGCAGTTCCTCCAGGATACCGCCGGCTTCGCCGGCCTCGACCAGGTTGCAGTACAGCGCATCGAAATATTGCGGATGCTTGCGGAACGAGGACGACAGGCTCGTGCCGGTCTCGACGTCGCCGCGGATCTCGTTGAGCAGGCGCGTCATGCGCGGGTTGGTGGAGCCCCGGGCGACGATGTCGAAGGCCTGCAGCAGCGGGACGCCGGCCTTCATCATCGTGGACAGCTGGCGCGTGAAGACCGCGATGTCCTTGGCCTTGATGGAGCTGCCGCCGCTCACGCGACGCTTGCGCACCTTCGTGACCATGATGCCCTGGCGGCGCATGCTGGCGCTGACGGCCGCTTCACCGCCCGCGCGCAACTCGCCACGCACCAGCTTGCCGGTGCGGTCCTTGCCTTCCCACTCGAAAATGTGATCCGGGGCGCTCTTCGCCGCCATCGCAGTAGCCATCAGTCCTCCAACCGCCCTGTCGGGCATGGTTGCGCGATTCTGCCTTGGGCAAGGCGTGATTTGAGCCCGACTTGTAAGCGACTCATTCGTTCGTGCAGGAAATGACTTCTTCCAGCGTCGTCACTCCGAGCCGCACCTTGACCAGGCCGGACTGGCGCAGGTCGCGCACGCCATCTTCCTTGGCGCATTGGGCGATGTCGGGCGCATTGCCTTGCGCCAGGATGATCTGCTGCATCTTCTCGGTGATGGGCATGACCTGGTAGATGCCGACGCGGCCGCGATAACCGTTGTTGCAACTCGAGCAGCCCACGGCGCGGTAGGGACGCCAGGTGTCGTCCAGGTCTTCCTCGGTGTAGCCGGCGCGCAGCAGCGACGCGCGCGGGTAGTCGGCCGGCACCTTGCAGCTCTCGCACAGGCGGCGCGCCAGGCGCTGGGCGGTGATCAGCAGGATCGACGACGCGATGTTGAACGGCGCCACGCCCATGTTCTGCAGCCGGGTCAGCGTGGTGGGCGCGTCGTTCGTGTGCAACGTGGACAGCACCATGTGGCCGGTCTGGGCGGCCTTGATGGCGATGTCGGCGGTCTCCAGGTCGCGGATCTCGCCGACCATGATGACGTCCGGATCCTGGCGCAGGAACGATTTGAGCGCCGCCGCGAAGTTCAGGCCGGCCTTGTCGTTGACGTTGACCTGGTTGACGCCCGGCATGTTGATTTCGGCCGGGTCCTCGACGGTCGAGATATTCACGCCCGGCTGGTTGAGCATGTTCAGGCAGGTATACAGCGACACCGTCTTGCCGCTACCCGTGGGGCCGGTGACCAGCACCATGCCGTAGGGCCGGACGATGGCGGCCAGCAGCCGTTCCTTTTCCGCCGGCTCGTAGCCCAGCGCCTCGATGCCCAGGCGCGCGCTGGACGGGTCGAGAATACGGATGACGATCTTCTCGCCGTACAGCGTGGGCAGCGTGCTGACCCGGAAGTCGATCGACTTGCTGCCGAACTTGAGCTTCATCCGGCCGTCCTGCGGGACGCGCTTCTCGGAGATGTCCAGCCGCGAGATGACCTTGATGCGCGACGCCAGCTTTTCCTTGATGGCGATGGGCGGCTGCGTGATCTCGCGCAGTTCGCCGTCGATGCGGAAGCGCACGCGGTAGTTGAATTCGTAGGGCTCGAAATGCAGGTCGGACGCGCGCATGTTGATCGCGTCGATCAGCATCTTGTGCAGGAACTTGACGACCGGGGCGTCCTCGACCTCGGTGGCGACTTCCTGCTTTTCCTGGGCAGCGTTCGGATCCTCGTCGGAGACCTCGAACTCGAAGTCCGAGGTGGCCAGCGCCTCCATCGTCTCCTTGGCGGACGCCGACTGGTCGTTGACCAGGCGCATCAGCTTGTCGTATTCGACGACGATCCACTCGGGCGCGAGCTGGGTGGCGAACTTGATGCGCTCGACGGCCTCCTGGTCGGTCGGGTCGGCGCAGGCGATGAACAGGCGCCCGCCGCGCTTGCCCAGGGGATAGACGCGATATTGGGCGATCAGCTTGGCATCGATGATGCCCTGAGGCAGCGACTTGGCATCGACGGCGTCCAGATCGAGCAGCGGCACCGCCAGCGCGTTCGACAGCGCGTGCGCCAGCGCGAGCGGCTTCATCGTGCCGGTCTCGATCAGCTGGGCGACGAACGGGATGCGCTTGTCGTGGGCGGTCTTGGTCAGGTCCTCGGCCTGCTTGGGCTCGATCCGGCCCGCGCGCACCAGGATCCGCGCGACCCCGGCGAGGTTGGTTTGGGGTGCGTCGAGGAAAGTGTCAACAGCCATCTTCGAGGAGCCGCAGCGAAGTGATGGGCGCCCACGGGCGCCGAACGGCGATCATCGCCCAGGAATAAGGTGAAGTAAATCGCGAAAAGCCTACGATAACTCGCCCGTTTCGCCCTGGCGGCGAAAGCTTGGGTACTCGTCGATTGGAATCGTCAGTTAATTGGCGAAATCCAAATGAAATTGGATTCAGGAAGTAACTCGACAGCAGAAATGACAAAAGGAGCCCGCGGGCTCCTTCGTCGTGTCGCGCCGGGCCGGGGCCCCGCGCATCGCATGGGCCGGACAGGCCGGCGCCAGGCGGATGATCTGGTCGGGGTGAGAGGATTCGAACCTCCGGCCTCTACGTCCCGAACGTAGCGCTCTACCAGGCTAAGCTACACCCCGATGTTCAGCGAAGCTTGTTTAGCCTCTGACGTCGCCCTTGCGGGCCAGCCTTGTCGACTGTTCGCTCGATCCGTCGCGCTGCTTGTCACGCGCTCCGTTTCGCTGAGCTAAGGATTCTCGCACAGTTCTCGCAGGCTCGACAAGTGCCCGCGTGCCGATCGCTTCAGGACGAGCGTTCGACCGAGCGCACGCACAGGTCCAGCAGGAGCTGCTTGGTGTCGGAATCGGGCAGGAGGGCGAGCTGCTCGCGGGCGTGGTCGGCCTCGCGGCGGGCGGCTTCGCGCGTGGCGTCGATCGCGCCGGTGCGCCGCACGATCTGCACGATGTCGGACAGGCGCTCGACCTCGCCTTGCTCGATGGCGTGGCGGATCAGCGCCGCTTCCTCGGGCGTGCCGTGGCTCATGGCATACAGCAGCGGGAGGGTCGGCTTGCCTTCGCGCAGGTCGTCGCCGACGTTCTTGCCGAGCGCGGTGGTGTCGCCCTCGTAGTCGAGCAGGTCGTCGACCAGCTGGAACGCGGTGCCCAGCGAGCGGCCGAAATTGGCGCAGGCGTCCTCGATCTCGCGCGGGGCGTCGGCGATGACGGCGCCCAGGCGGGCGCTGGCCTCGAACAGCTTGGCGGTCTTGTAGCGGATGACGCGCAGGTAGTCCTCGACGGCCAGGTCGGCGTCGTGCATGTTCATCAGCTGCAGGACCTCGCCCTCGGCGATGACGTTGGTGGCGTCGGCCAGCACGTCCAGCACGCGCATGCGGCCGATCTCGACCATCAGCTGGAAGGCGCGCGAGTAGAGGAAGTCGCCCACCAGCACGCTGGCGGCGTTGCCGAACAGGGCGTTGGCCGTGGCGCGGCCGCGGCGCAGCGCCGATTCGTCGACGACGTCGTCGTGCAGCAGCGTGGCGGTGTGGATGAACTCGATGATCGCGGCCAGCTCGAACCGGCTGTCGCCGGTAAAGGACAGCGCGCGCGAGAACAGCAGCACCAGGCGCGGACGGATGCGCTTGCCGCCGGCGCCGACGATGTAGTTCGCGATCTGGTCGACGAGCGCGACTTCGGACGTCAGCCGGCGGCGAATGACGTCATCGACGGCCTGCATCTCGGCGGCCATCGGGTCGACAGGCAGGGGCGCGTGGGTGAGGGGGGCGTTCACGACGACGGTTCGCGGGGGGAGGGGAATCGACCATTATAGGTAGGCCGGCGCGACGCGGGCGGGGCGGGGCAGCTCGCTTTGACGTTCCGAGCGGCCGGTGGTATGATGGAGGGCTTCGCCGACCTTGGTCGGTCTAGGTGTGTCCGGACTGGACGCCACTCGCAGGCAACAAGCGGGGCATTCCGGTCGGGGCGGCAAGCGGGAATCACGGTTCCCGCGCGTCGTCCGGGAGGCGGGCGACACCGGATCTCACTGCCGGTCGGGAAGCGAAGTCAACTGAAAGGTCATATATGTACGCGGTCGTAAAAACCGGTGGCAAGCAATACAAGGTTGCTGCCGGCGAAAAGATTAAGGTAGAACAGATTGCTGCGGACGTTGGCCAGGAAATCGTGCTCGATCAGGTTCTCGCAGTCGGCAACGGCGCGGAACTGACGGTCGGCGCGCCCCTGGTCGCGGGTGCCAGCGTGAAGGCTACCGTGGTTGCGCAAGGTCGCCACGACAAGGTCCGCATCTTCAAGATGCGCCGTCGCAAGCACTACCAGAAGCATGGCGGCCACCGCCAGCACTTCACCGAACTCGAGATCTCGTCGATCAACGCCTGAGCGTTGCGTCCGAGAAATCACTGCACAGGAGCTAATGCACCATGGCACAGAAAAAAGGCGGCGGTTCCACGCGGAACGGCCGTGACTCCCAACCGAAGATGCTCGGCGTGAAGGCCTACGGCGGCGAAACCGTCTCGGCGGGTTCGATCATCGTCCGCCAGCGCGGCACCAAGTTCCACGCCGGCGAGAACGTCGGCATGGGCCGCGACCACACGCTGTTCGCGCTGGTCGACGGCAAGATCTCGTTCGGCGTCAAGGGCAACCTGAACCGCCACACCGTCACGGTGACGCCGCTGTAAGCGACCGCCCAGTCGGCGGAATGCCGCTGCCAGCCCCCAAGGGCCTAGTCCTTGCACGTCGGGCTAGCGCAGCGGCCTTGTGGCATTCGCCCTCCGTTTGACTCGTGTTGCGCGAACAAGCCCCGGCATGCCGGGGCTTTCTCGTTTATTGTTCCCACGTCGGCGCCGGCCAAGGAAGAAGGACTCCTCCCCATGAAATTCGTTGATGAAGCCGTGATCGACATCGCCGCCGGCAACGGCGGCGCCGGCTGCATGAGCTTCCGTCGGGAGAAGTGCATTCCTTTCGGCGGCCCCAACGGGGGCAACGGCGGCAAGGGCGGCAGCGTGTGGTTCGTGGCGGACCGCAACCTGAACACGCTGATCGACTACCGCTACAACCGCCGCCATGAGGCGCGCAACGGCGAGGCCGGCCGCGGCTCCGACCAGTTCGGCGCCGCCGCCGACGACATCGTCCTGCGCGTGCCCGTGGGCACGATCGTCAAGGACTTCGAGACCGACCAGATCCTGGCCGAGCTCATCGAGCCCGACGTGCCCGTGCTGCTGTGCAAGGGCGGCGACGGCGGCTTCGGCAACCTGCACTTCAAGACCAGCACCAACCGCGCGCCCCGCCAGAAGACGCCGGGCTGGCCGGGCGAGCAGAAGAAGGTGCGGCTGGAGCTGCGCGTGCTGGCCGACGTCGGCCTGCTGGGCATGCCCAACGCCGGCAAGTCCACGCTGATCACGGCCATCTCGAACGCGCGCCCGAAGATCGCCGACTACCCGTTCACCACGCTGCACCCGAACCTCGGCGTCGTGCGCGTCGCGCCCGAGAAGAGCTTCGTCGTGGCCGACATCCCCGGCCTGATCGAGGGCGCCGCCGAAGGCGCCGGCCTCGGCCACCAGTTCCTGCGCCACCTGCAGCGCACGCGCCTGCTGCTGCACGTCATCGACGCGGCGCCGGTCGGCGACAGCGTCGACCCGGTCAAGGAGGCCAAGGCGCTGGCCAAGGAGCTCGAGAAATACGACCCCGAGCTGGCCGCCAAGCCGCGCTGGCTCGTCCTCAACAAGCTCGACATGGTGCCGTCGGAAGAGCGCGCCGCGCGCTGCAAGGACATCGTCAAGCGCCTGAAGTGGAAGGGCCCGGTGTTCGAGATCTCGGCCCTCGCGCGCGAGGGCCTGCAGCCGATGTTGCACGCCATCTACGAGCACGTGCGGGCGCAGGTCGTGCAGCCGGCGCCGCCGGTCGACCCGCGCTTCGAGGCGCCGGCTGCGCCTGCCCCGGTGGTCGAGGAGACGATGCGACCCGTGCGCGCCGCCAGGAAGATGGCCAAGGTCGCCAAGTCGACGACGGCCGACAACGACGAGCCGGTCGATCCGCGCTTCGCGCCGATCGAGCCCGAGGCGGACGCGGCGCCCACGCCCGCCGCGCCCGTCCGGCGACGCACGCGCGCGGCATGAGCGCCGGCGCAGCGTCTTCGGTGGCCGCCGCTGCCGCGGTCAACGGCGAGCTGCGCGCCGCGCGCCGCATCGTCGTCAAGGTCGGCTCCAGCTTGGTCACCAACGAGGGCCGCGGCGTCGACGCCGAGGCGATCGGCAACTGGTGCCGCCAGATGGCCGCGCTCGGCCAGGCCGGGCGCGAGATCGTGATGGTGTCCTCGGGCGCCATCGCCGAGGGCATGAAGCGCCTGGGCTGGACGGCGCGGCCCAAGGAGCTGCACGAGCTGCAGGCCGCCGCCGCCGTGGGCCAGATGGGCCTCGCGCAGATGTACGAGAGCAAGCTGCGCGAGCACGGCTTCGGCAGCGCGCAGGTGCTGCTCACCCATGCCGACCTGGCCGACCGCGAGCGCTACCTCAACGCACGCTCCACGCTGGTCACGCTGCTCGGGCTGAAGGTGATCCCGGTCATCAACGAGAACGACACCGTCGTCACCGACGAGATCAAGTTCGGCGACAACGACACCCTCGGGGCGCTGGTGGCCAACCTCGTCGACGCCGACGCCTACGTCATCCTCACCGACCAGCCCGGCCTGTACACCGCGGACCCGCGCAAGGACCCGGACGCGACGTTCGTCGCGCGCGCCCGCGCGGGCGACCCCGAGCTGGAGCGCATGGCCGGCGGCGCCGGCTCGGCGATCGGCCGTGGCGGCATGCTCACCAAGATCCTCGCGGCCAAGCGCGCCGCCGGCTCGGGCACCAGCACCGTCATCGCCTGGGGCCGCGAGTCCGACGTGCTGATGCGCCTGGCCGCGGGTGAACCCATCGGCACGCTGCTGGTCGCGCAGACCGCCAAGGTCGCGGCGCGCAAGCGCTGGATGGTGGATCACCTGCAATTGCGCGGCGCGGTGGTGGTCGACGACGGCGCCGCGATCAAGCTGCGCGAGGAGGGCAAGAGCCTGCTGCCGATCGGCGTGCGCGAGGTCGAGGGCGAGTTCCATCGCGGCGACGTCATCGCCGTGCGCGCGCTCGACGGCCGGATGGTGGCGCGCGGCCTGGCGAACTATTCGTCGGCCGAGGCGCGCCTGATCGCGCGCAAGCCGTCCTCGCAGATCGAAGCGGCGCTCGGCTACGCCAACGAGCCCGAGCTGGTGCATCGTGACAACCTTGTCCTGGGTTGAAAACGTCATCCGGTTGTCGATTCGCCGGTGGAACGCTCCCCTAATTCGGTGACCTGACAGGCCGGCTTCAGGCGCGCGGCGCACGGTCGGGGAACATTCTCGACTGTGCACGGTTCACATGCGGCTCCCGCCTGTGCCGTGGCAACGCGGGAAGTCAGGGCCACCATGGCTGCAGGACGCATAGAACAACAGAGGGTACCGGTCGTCGTCGTTGGCGAGAGTCTCAACAGCCTGGGCATCGTGCGCAGCCTCGCCGGCCGCGGCATCGAGGTCCACGTGGCCGCGACCACGCGCTGGTGCCCGGCGGCCCTGTCGCGCCACGCACGCGTCGCGATCGTGCCGGCGCTCGAGGGCCGGCCGCTCGTCGACGGCCTCCTGGCGCTCGCACGCCGCCTCGGCCGCCGTGCCGTGCTGATGCTGTGCGGCGACCGCCAGGTCGATGCCGTCAACGACCATCGCGACGAGCTCGCGGCGCTCTACCAGTTCACGCTGCCGCCCGCCGCGATCCTGCGCACGCTGGCGAACAAGGCGACGTTCCAGCAGTTCGCGCAGCAGCACGGCCTCGACGTGCCGCGCACGGCGATCCTCCGCGCCGGCGAGCCGGTGGCCGCGGCGCTGCGCGACCTGACGCTGCCGCTGGTGCTCAAGCCCGCGGACAAGGTGCTGGTGCTCGCCGGCCACACGGAGCGCGCGGTGCGGGTGGACACCCGCGCCGAGGCCGAGGCGATGGCCGCACGCATGCTCGCCGGCTCGGGCTGCGTCGTGGCGCAGGAATGGATCGTCGGCGACGATACCGACATCTACTTCGCGCTGTTCGTCTGCGACGCCGACAGCCGCGTGGCAGGCATGTTCTGCGGCCGCAAGCTGGTGTGCGAGCCGCCGGGTGTCGGGAGCACGGGCATCTGCGTCGACGCCGGCGAGCAGTCCGCCGCGCTCGCGCGCGAAGCGCTGCGCTTCATCCGGGCGACCGGCTACCGCGGCATCGGCAGCGTGGAATACAAGCGCGACCGCCGCAGCGGCCGCTTCGTGATCGTGGAGCCCACCGTCGGCCGCAGCGACTGGCAGGAGGAGATCGCCACGCTGTGCGGCGTCAACCTGCCGCTGCTGGCCTGGCTCGTCGAATGCGGCCTGCCGCTCGAGACGCCGCGGGTGATCGCCGCGCCGCAGGCCTGGAGCGCATCGCTGTTCCATCCGCGCCCGGCGCTGCCCGAGGGCACGCGCTTGCGCGACGGCTGGTTGCGGCTGGACGACCCGCTGCCGGGGCTGCACCACTACCTGGTCGGGGAACTGGGCCGGCGCGTGCTGCGCCGTCTCGCCCGGTTGCTGCACGGCGCACCGGCGCGGGCGCGCATGGCCGCGGTCGAGACGGTCGTCGCGCACAAGGCCCGGCCATGAGCACGGTCCAGGCCGCCATCGTCGGCGCGGGCCCCTACGGACTGTCGATCGCCGCCCACCTGCGCGCCGCGGGCGTCGGCCATCGCCTGCTGGGACAGGCCATGCACAGCTGGGCGCACTGCATGCCCAGCGGGATGATGCTGCGCTCGGAGCCCTTCGCCTCGAGCCTGTGGGACCCGCGCCGCCGCTACACCTACGCCCGCTTCTGCGCCGAACGCGGGCTGCCCTACCAGCCGATCGGCCTTCCACCGACGTTGCAGCGCTTCCTCGAGTACACCACCTGGTTCCAGCAGCACGCCGTGGGCGACGTGCCCGGCGACATGGTGTGCCACATCCGCCGCGAGGCGAAGGGCTTCGCCCTGGCGCTGGCCGACGGCAGCGAACTGTTCGCCCGCAAGGTGGTGCTCGCCACGGGCCAGATGGCCTTTCGCAGCGTGCCCGACGAGCTCGCGCAGCTGGCCGCCCCGCACGTTGTGCACAGCGCGCTGATGGACGAGCCCGGGACCTACCGCGACCAGGACGTGATCGTCGTCGGACGCGGCCAGTCGGCACTGCAGTGGTCCGCCCTGCTGCACGAGGCGGGGGCGCGCGTGCGCGTGCTCACGCGCGGCGAGCGGCTCAAGTGGAACGGCGGCCCCAAGCCGGACCGCGGCTGGATCGACCGGATCAGGAAGCCGTATTCGGGCCTCGGGCCGGGCTGGAAGGACATCGCGATCGCCGAGCTGCCGCAGGTCTACCGCGCGATGTTCCCGGCGCCCAAGCGGCACCGGCACGTCGGCGAGAGCTTCGGGCCGTCCGGCGCGTGGTGGCTGCGCCCGCGCGTGGAGAACCGCATTCCCACCGTCTTCGGCACGACGCTCGTCGACGCGCGGCTGGCGGGCGATCAGGTCGCCCTCACCGTGCGGCAGGGCGGCAGCGAACGGGAGCTGCGCGCCGACCGCGTGATCGCGGCGACCGGCTTCCGGATCGACCTCGACCGCGTCGACTACCTGGATCCGGCGCTGTCCGCGTCGATCGAACGCGAGGGGCGCGTGCCGCGGCTGGATCGCCACTACCAGACGTCCGTGCCGGGCCTGCACATCGTGGGTGCCGCCAGCGCACCGACGTTCGGACCGGTGATGCGCTTCATGTTCGGCGCCAAGCACGTCGCGCCGACGCTGGCGCGCCGCCTGCGCAACTGAGCCGCGGCTGATCGCCGGCGCGGCCGCGCGCGCAGCGCGGCTCAGTGGGCCGTCTGGTCGAGTTCGTCGGGGCCGACGTGCGGGCCCGTCAGGCCCCCGTTGTCGGCAGCGTCCTCGGGCACGTCGCTGGCGCGGTCGTCGCGCGGTCCGCGCGGGCCGCCGCGCAGGTAGCGGTTCTGGTAATTCTGCTTCGGCAGGAAGCGCGCCAGTTCCGTCAGCGCCATCTGGTAGACGCCGCGCTTGAACTCGATGACGACGTCCAGCGGAACCCAGTAGTCGTTCCAGCGCCAGGCGTCGAATTCGGGGTGGTCGGTGGCCCGCAGGTTCATGTCGCTGTCGCGGCCCATCAGCTTGAGCAGGAACCAGATCTGCTTCTGCCCCCGGTAGTGCCCGCGGGCGTCCTTGCGGATGTAGTGCTCGGGAACCTCGTAGCGCAGCCAGTCCCGGGTGCGGGCGAGGATCTTCACGTGGTCGGGCAGCAGCCCCACCTCCTCGTGGAGCTCGCGGAACATCGCCTGCTCCGGCGACTCGCCATATTTGATGCCCCCTTGCGGGAACTGCCAGGAATGCGTGCGGAGACGTTTGCCCCAGAACACCTGGTTGCGCGAGTTGAGCAGCACAATGCCGACGTTGGGCCTGAAGCCCTCTCGGTCGAGCATAATCTGACCCCGATTCTTTGACTGCAACCATTATTGCACCGGTGGCATACAAAGCACGAGCCCGCGTTTTTCCGCATAAGCCGGCCCGATTCGTGATTTGTTGATGACAAAGCCGGTAACCTTGCGTCCATGAAAGCCTCCCAGTTCTTCGTTTCCACGCTCAAGGAAGCTCCCGCCGACGCCGAAGTCGCCAGCCACAAGCTCATGACCCGCGCGGGCATGATCAAGAAGCTCGGCGCGGGCATCTACAACTACATGCCGATGGGCCTGCGGGTCATCCACAAGATCGAGGCCATCATCCGCGAGGAGATGAACCGCGCCGGCGCGGTCGAGCTCGTGATGCCGTTCGTCCAGCCGTCCGAGCTGTGGGAGGAGAGCGGCCGCTGGGGCAAGATGGGCCCGGAACTGCTGCGCGTGAAGGATCGTCACGACCGCGACTTCGTGCTGCAGCCCACGTCCGAGGAGGCGATCACCGACATCGCCCGCCAGGAACTGCGCAGCTACAAGCAGCTGCCCAAGAACTTCTACCAGATCCAGACCAAGTTCCGCGACGAGCGCCGTCCCCGCTTCGGCATCATGCGCGGCCGCGAGTTCACGATGAAGGATGCGTATTCGTTCGACCGCGACCAGCAGGCCGCGGCGAAGAGCTACGACGTCATGCGCGCGGCCTACCGCGCCATCTTCGACCGCTTCGGGCTGAAGTACCGCGCGGTCGCGGCCGACTCCGGCGCGATCGGCGGCGACCTGTCGGAAGAGTTCCAGGTGATCGCCGACACCGGCGAGGACGCGCTGATCTACTGCGCCACGTCCGACTACGCCGCCAACATCGAGCTGGCCGAAGCCGTGTCGCTTCTCCCCTCGCGCGCGGACGCGGGCGAGACGCTGACCAAGACGGCCACGCCGGGCAAGAGCACCTGCGCCGACGTCGCCGCGCTGCTGGGCCTGCCGCTGGCACGCACGGTGAAGTCGCTGATCCTGGCCACCGACGAGCTCGACGAGCGGGGCGATGTGAAGAAGACGACCGTGTGGCTGCTGCTGCTGCGCGGCGATCACGACATGAACGAGGTCAAGGTCGGCAAGATCGCCGGCCTGAAGGACGGCTTCCGCTTCGCCACCGTCGCCGAGATCGAGGATCACTTCGGCTGCAAGCCCGGCTATCTCGGTCCGATCGGCCTGAACAAGCCCGTCAAGGTCGTCGCGGACCGCACCGTTGCCAACATGAGCGACTTCGTCGTCGGCGCCAACGAGCCGGACTTCCACCTGACCGGTGCCAACTGGGGCCGCGACCTGCCCGAGCCCGACCTCGTCGCCGACATCCGCAACGTCGTCGCCGGCGATCCCTCGCCCGACGGCAAGGGCGTGCTCGCGATCGACCGCGGCATCGAGGTCGGCCACGTGTTCTACCTGGGCACCAAATACTCGAAGGCGATGAACGCGACGTTCCTCGACGAGACGGGCAAGCCCCAGCCGTTCGAGATGGGCTGCTACGGCATCGGCGTCACGCGCATCGCGGCCGCGGCCATCGAGCAGAACCACGATGCGCGCGGCATCATCTGGCCGGTCGCGCTGGCGCCGTTCACCGTGGTGCTGTGCCCGATCGGCTACGACCGCAACGCCGAGGTGAAGGCGGCCGCCGACAAGCTGCACGACGAGCTGGCGGCGCTCGGCATCGACGTGATGCTGGACGACCGCGGCGAGCGCCCCGGCGCGATGTTCGCCGACTGGGAGCTGATCGGCGTGCCGCAGCGCGTGGTCATCTCCGACCGCGGCCTGAAGGACGGGCAGCTCGAGGTGCAGGGCCGCCGCGACGACAAGGCCAGCAGCGTGGCCGTGGCCGACGTCGTGGCCGAGCTGCGGGCGCGCCTGGCGGCATGAGCGCGCAAGGCCGCTGCGAAGCGCCCCTGCCGGAGCGCGAGGCGCGCAGGTTCGTCCGATGATCGTGTCTGCCATCCGGCGCAGGGCCGTCGCCGGTCTGGTCGCCGGCGCGGCGGCGCTGTTGCTCGCGCGCCCGGCGTGCGCCGGCGGCCAGATCGAGGAGCCGCTGGCGGACTCCGTGCGCACCGCGCTGAGCGCGGCCATCGCCGGCAGAGCTCCACTTCGACAACATCCAGGAGCGCCTGGCCTACCTGCGATGGCTGGGGGCGATGAGCGAGCGCCTGAAGAAGAACAAGACCGAGGGCCACGAGCGCATCGAGTTCCTGCAGACCGTCTGGTACGAGAGCAAGCGCGCCGGCCTCGAGCCCGCGCTGGTGCTGGGCCTGATCCAGGCCGAGAGCGGCTTCCGCAAGTACGCGATCAGCAGCGTCGGCGCGCGCGGCTACACGCAGGTGATGCCGTTCTGGGCGCGCCAGATCGGCGACGGCGACGCCGCGCGGCTGTTCGTGATGCAGGTCAACCTGCGCTTCGGCTGCGTGATCCTGCGCCACTACCTCGATGTCGAGAAGGGCGACCTGTTCATGGCGCTCGGCCGCTACAACGGCAGCCGCGGCCAGGCGGCCTATCCGAACATGGTGCTCGGCGCGCGCAAGCGCTGGGAGTGGAAGGATCCCCAGGCGAACCCGGCATCGGCGCCGCATTGACGCGCTTGCGCGCCGCCGCTCAGAGCCCGTCCCAGCGCTTCGGGGCGGCTCCGGGCACACCCAGCATCTCGATGACCCGCTCCACGGTGTCGTCCACCATCTCGGCGATCGACTGCGGCTTGTTGTAGAACGCCGGCAGGGGCGGGAAGACCACGCCGCCCATCTCGGTGACGGCCGTCATGTTGCGCAGGTGCGCGAGGTTGAACGGCGTCTCGCGCACCATCAGCACGAGCCGACGGCGTTCCTTGAGCATGACGTCGGCGGCGCGCGTGAGCAGGTTGTCGCCGAAGCCGTGGGCGATGGCCGCGAGCGACTTCATGGTGCACGGCGCCACCACCATCGCCTGCGCGCCGAAACTGCCGCTGGCGATGCAGGCGCCGATGTCGCCCACGGGCCACGCGTGCGCGGCCCTGGCGGCGAGCTCGTCGCGCGACAGGCCCAGCTCGTGGTGGACGTTGATGACGCCCGAGGGCGTGACGACCAGGTGCGTCTCGGCGCCCAGCTCGCGCAGGCGATCCAGCAGGCGCACGCCGTAAGCGGCGCCTGATGCGCCCGTGATGCCGACGATGATCGCCGGCGCGGTGCTCAACGCAGCCATCCTCGATCCGACGCGGATGACAGGGGGCAGATCCGGACAGCCGGGGCGCAACCGGCCCAGCCGGGCCGCCGGGGGCACCCCCCGGGGGGCAGTGCCGCGGGCGCTTCGGGGGGGATCAATTCGCCAGCAGCGGCTGCAGCTCGCCCGCCTCGTACATCTCCATGAGGATGTCCGAGCCGCCGACGAATTCACCGTTGACGTACAGCTGCGGGATGGTCGGCCAGTTGGCGTATTCCTTGACGCCCTGGCGCACTTCCTCGTCCTCGAGCACGTTGACCGTCTTCAGGTCCGTCACGCCGCAGGCCTTCAGGATCTGGATGGCACGGCCCGAGAAGCCGCACATGGGGAACTGGGCGGTGCCCTTCATGAACAACACCACTTTGTTGTTCTTCACGAGGTCATCGATGCGTTGCTGGACGTCGGACATGGCAATCGGAATCAGAGAAGGCGCGCATGGCGCCGGTCTTCCGTTTATATGCCAAATGGATAGTCAGCGCACACCAAAGGTTGCGCTGCAACAAGCGGCCTGGCGCGCCTCAGAACGAATAGCGGACGTTGACCGCCATCACCGGCGCCCAGCGCAGCTGGCTGGCGACATCGTCGAGGCTGCTGGCACTGGTGAGCAGGCCGTGGCCATGGGCCTGCGAGGCGAGGCCGAAGTCGGCGTTCAGGCTCAGCTGGCTCTTGAGCCAGAGGTGGCTGTAGCCCAGGCCGATGTAGGGCAGGCTCTGCAGCGGATCGGGGCGGGTGTCGTACAGCGACAGCGGCTGGGCCAGGCTGACCACGCCGGTGCTGGCGCGAAAGCCGCCGACGAGGCCGCCGGGGGTCGAACCGGATCCGGTCTGGCCGGGGTCGACGAAGTAGTAGTCGCCCAGCAGGCGGATCGAGCCGGCGGAAACATGGGAGTTTGTGAGCGCATACTCGGCGCTGGCGTGCGTGGCAGCCGGGTTCTCGTACGTTCGCAAGACCAATCCTTCAGCTCGCGCGCCCAGCGTGGTGGCCGCGAGGATGACGAGGGCGGCGGCCTGGTGGCCGACGCGCGCGCGCTGCGCCGTCGAAAGTGAAGGTTCCATGGTCGGCTCCCGATACGCCCCGAGGGGCAGAAAAACCAGACTCCAGAAATTCCATGCTACGCCTGTCGTCGTGTTGGATGTATCGACAAACAGCAGGCCTACTCCAGGCTTGATTACCTCCTGTGACGACCCAGAGACGCTGTCACGATAGCGCGATTCGGCCCCTGGAGGCAGAGCCGGAAGGCCCTAAAACTGGTGAGTCAGGCGCCCAGGCGGCCGCCCGTGCAGCGGGGCCGGTGCTCGATGTCGCGTCGCGTGGCGATACGACCGAGACCCGCCTGCTCGAGGATGGCCGCCACGGCGTCCGCCTGCTCCCAGCCGTGCTCGAACAGCAGCCAGCCGCCGGCGCGCAGCCGGTCGCGCGCGCCCCCGGCGATGCGGCGGATGTCGGCCAGGCCGTCGTCGGCCGACACCAGCGCGGCGAGCGGCTCGTGCGTCAGGCCGGCCAGGTGCGGGTCATCGGCGGCGATGTAGGGCGGGTTGCTGACGACGAGGTCGAAGAGGGGCGCGTCCGTCGTCCCGGCCAGCGCGTCCCACCAGTCGCCCTGCACGAAACGCACGTCCAGGGCCAGCTGCGCCGCGTTCGCGCGCGCGACCGCGAGCGCATCCCCGCTGCGCTCGCCCGCCCACACGCGGGCGCGCGGGCAGCCGTGCTTGACGGCCAGCGCGATCGCACCGCTGCCGGTGCCCAGGTCGAGCACGGCGGGGGCCGGAGCTTCGCGCAGCTCGCCGTGCAGCAGGTCGAGCGCCCAGTCGACCAGCGTCTCGGTGTCGGGCCGGGGCACCAGCACGGCGGGCGCCACCGCCAGCGTCAGGCCGTGGAACTCGCGCTGGCCGACGAGGTAGGCGACGGGCTCGCCCGCGGCGCGGCGCGCGACGAGGGCGTCGAAGGCCGCCGCGTGCTCGGCAGACAGGACGTCCTCGCCGTGGGCCAGCAGCCAGCTGCGCGGCCGGCCCAGCACGTGGGCCAGCAGGAGCTGCGCGTCGAGCCGCTCGAGGCCGCGCGAGCGGGCGTCGCCCAACGCGGCGTCGACCGTGACGGTCACGCGCCCGACTCCAGCGCCGCCAGCTGCTCCTGCGCGCGTGCGGCGCGCAGCGCGCCAACGACCTCGCCGAGGTCGCCTTCCATCACCGCGCCCAGCTTGTAGAGCGTCAGGTTGATGCGATGATCGGTCAGCCGGCCCTGCGGGAAGTTGTAGGTGCGGATCCGGTCGGACCGGTCGCCCGAGCCGATCAGGCTCTTGCGCTCGGCGGCGTCCCTGGCCTCGCGCTCGGCCCGCTCGCGATCCTGCAGCCGCGCGAGCAGCACGGCCATCGCCTTGGCCTTGTTGCGGTGCTGCGAGCGGTCGTCCTGGCATTCGGCCACGATGCCGGTGGGCAGGTGCGTGATGCGCACGGCGCTGTCCGTCTTGTTGATGTGCTGGCCGCCGGCGCCGCTGGCGCGGAAGGTGTCGATGCGCAGCTCGGACGGGTTGAG
>Ga0209258_100660_pt1 | contig 24858 bp, 21 predicted proteins | sample Araplaol_mTSA_r2_FD_184281 | JGI IMG/M metagenome (GOLD analysis project Ga0209258, IMG submission 184281) | Arabidopsis root microbial communities from North Carolina, USA - plate scrape CL_Col_mTSA_r2 (SPAdes) (version 2) | ecosystem: Host-associated > Plants > Roots > Endosphere | place: USA...
CAGTGCGACACGCTGGCCGGCGACACCTGGTGGCACGGCGACCGCCTGGGCGAGCGCGCGAGCCGCTGGACGCGGCTGCTGACCGACGGCAAGGGCACGTACTGCACGACGCAGCAGGAGGACAACGCCACCTACGAAGCGCTGCGCCGCGGCGCGGCCGCCGGGCGCCTCGACCTGAAGCGCGTCGCGGTGCTGCGCACGGGCGCGAACTTCGATCGCCCGCATCCAGAGCAGACGGACCAGGAGTCGCTCAACGCGCAATCCGGAGGCTTTCCCATCGCCACCGCCAACCTCGTCCAGGCGGCGTGGCCGCTGGTGTCGGACATCGTGGCGCACTGGCCGCAATGGCGCGATGGCGTGCCGGCGAGGTGAGGGCGCCTGCGCGTGACGCGTGACGCGTGACGCGCGGGGGCAGGGCGCCCGGGCGCTTCGCGGTGCGGCGGGAGGCCGCTTTCGTGCGCGGCGCACTGGAATCGGGCGCGCCGCCGTTGACGCCCATACAGGCCACCGTATCCGGCGCCCGCCGTCCCCTGCGGCCTGTGGGCAGGCGCGCCGGACAGCATGCGCCGGTCGCGACGGGCGAACCTGTCAGGCGCGTGACGTTGGGCCCCGCGCCGTGGCGCAATCGCCCGAACGCGGGAGTGGCGCGCGGTTCACACCCTGCCTGAATCCCCCCGTGGCCTTCGTCTTGCTTTACGGTGCGCGCACAAAAATTTTCGGGAATCCATCTGATGACCACTCGCACCACGATCCGCCCGGCCACGCGACCCATGACGCCGGTCAAGCCGCTGCCCCTGTTCATCGCGCTCGCATTCGCGGGCACCGCCCATGGCCAGGCCGCCGCGCCGGCCGACGCCGCCTCCGCCGCGGAGGCCGGCAAGCTGCAGACGATCACCGTCACCGCCCAGCGCATCACCGAGGATGTCAGGCAGGTGCCGATCTCGGTGAGCACCGTGGGCGCCGAGGCGCTCGACGTCCTCAATGCGTCGGGCGACGACATCCGCGCGCTGTCGGGCCGCGTGCCCAGCCTCAACATCGAGTCGTCGTTCGGCCGCGCCTTCCCGCGCTTCTACATCCGCGGCTACGGCAACACCGATTTCCATCTCAACGCGTCGCAACCCGTCTCGCTGATCTACGACGACGTCGTGCAGGAGAACCCGATCCTCAAGGGCTTCCCGATCTTCGACACCGACCAGGTGGAAGTGCTGGCCGGCCCGCAGGGCACGCTGTTCGGTCGCAACACGCCGGCGGGCGTGGTCAAGGTCGATTCGATGGCGCCGGGCCGCATCGCAGGTGGCTACGTCAACGCGAGCTACGGCACGTTCCACACCGCCAACCTCGAGGGCGCGTACGGCATGCCGCTGGGACCGGACTGGGCGATCCGAGCCTCCGCGCAGATCCAGCACCGCGGCGACTGGGTGAGCAACACGGCGCCGAGCCAGCAGACGGGCAAGCTCGAAGGCTACGACGACGATGCGCTGCGGGTGCAACTGCTGTACAAGCCCTCGGCCGCGTTCAGCGCGCTGTTCAACGTGCACGGCCGCGACCTGCACGGCACGGCCCGACTGTTCCGCGCCAACATCATCAAGCCCGGCACCAACGACCTGGTCGACGGCTTCGATCCCTACCAGGTGTCGTTCGACGGCCAGAACCGCCAGACGCTGAACTCCGACGGCGCCAGCGCGAAGCTGCGCTGGTCATTGGGCGACTACGTCCTGCACTCGATCACCGGCTGGGAGCACGTGCACGCGTTCAGCCGCGGCGACGTCGACGGCGGCTACGGGGCGTCCTACGCCCCGCCGATGGGCCCGGGCTTCATCCCGTTCTCCGACGAGACCTCCGACGCGCTCAAGGGTCATTCGCAGGTGAGCCAGGAATTCCGGGTCGAGCATGCCGACGCCAGCCCGCTGTCGTGGCAGGCCGGGCTGTACCTGTTCCGCGAGAAGTACCAGATCCACAGCCTGGCCTACGACACCCTGTTCGGCTCGCCGCCCACCGAGGTCGATGCCACGCAGGTCAACAACGCCTGGGCCGTGTTCGGCTCCGCCGGCTACCAGCTGACGCCCGACTTCAAGCTGCGCGCCGGCGTGCGCTACACGCAGGATCGCAAGTCGCTGGACACGATCCCCGTCAGCGACACCAAGGTGCTGGCCACCAAGGGCCTGGCCGCGGGCACCAGCGATTCCAAGACCAGCTGGGACCTCAGCGGCACCTACGCCGTGACCAAGGAGGTCAATGTCTATGCGCGCGTGGCCACGGGCTTCCGCGGCTCCAGCATCTTCCCGGCCTCCGACTTCAACGTGTTGACGGCGGCCAAGCCGGAGACGACCACGTCCTACGAGTTCGGCACCAAGGCGGACCTGTTCGACAAGCGCGCCCGAGTGTCGGCCGACGTCTTCCACTACGACGTGAAGAACCAGCAGCTCAGCGCCGTCGGCGGCGACGGCAACGGCACGCAGCTGTTGAACGCGCGCAAGGTGACGGGCCAGGGCTTCGAGCTCAACCTCGACGCCTACCTGCTGCCCACGCTGCTGGTGAACCTCAACGGCAGCGTCAACATGACCAAGATCAAGGATCCGGCGCTGTTCGTGGCCACCTGCGCGAGCTGCACGGTCACGAACCCGCAGGGGCCGACGGCCGGCACCGCGCTGATCGACGGCAACCCGCTGCCGCAGGCGCCCAAGTACGTGCTCAACCTCAACGCGCGCTACGGCATCCCGGTGGGCGGCGGCGAGTACTTCGTCTACACGGACTGGTCGTACCGCAGCAAGGTCAACTTCTTCCTGTACGAGTCCAAGGAGTTCACAGGCAAGGCGATGACCATCGGCGGCCTGCGCGCGGGCTACGACTGGTCCGACGGCAAGTACGAGGTGGCCGGCTTCGTGCGCAACGTCACCAACCAGATCCGCGTGACCGGCGGCATCGACTTCAACAACCTCACCGGCTTCGTCAACGATCCCCGCACGTACGGCGTGCAGTTCAAGGCCGCGTTCTAAGATCGCGGGCCCACGGCGGTCGCGCGGGTCCTGCGCCCGCCGCGGCCGCTTTTCATTTCCGGGAGATCGTCGTGAAGAAACTGTTCGTCGCCGCCGTCCTGGCCATGGGGCTGTCGTCCGCCTTCGCGGCCAGGCCCGCGGCGCGGGCCGCCTGCCTGTCCGAGTGCACGCCGCGCATCGGCATCGTCTCGGCCTTCGGCCAGGAGGCGGCCCTGCTCGTCGCCCAGACGCGCTCGGCGCGCACCTGGACGATCAACGGCAACCGCTTCACCACCGGCGTGCTGCGCGGCGAACCGGTGGTCGTCGTGCTGAGCGGCGTGAGCATGGTCAACTCGGCCATGGTCACGCAGCTGATGGTCGACCATTTCAAGGTGAGCCGGCTGGTGATGTCGGGCATCGCCGGCGGCATCGATCCGGCGCACCACGTCGGCGACGTGATGATCCCCGACCGCTGGGCCATGCCGCTGGAGGTGTTCTGGAACCGCGACAACGTCCTGCCCGCCACCTGCGGCAAGGAGGCGGACGTGTCGTGCCTGGGCCTGAAGCTGGCCACGGTCGACGGCAAGCCCGTGCCGCCGTTCTACCTCGCGACGCCCGCGGCGCCGATGCCCAGCGGCCTGTTCATGCGCGAGAACCACGTGATGACGGCCGCCAACGCGCCCGCCGGCGAGTTCCGCTTCGACTATCCCGTCAACGCGGCGATGCTGGCCGTGGCGCGCGAGATCCGGCCGGCGCTGGCGCGCTGCGGCCCGAAGGCGGTGATGACGCCGGGCGCCGAGCCCGATCCCGCGCTTTGCGTCAAGACGGTCCCGCAGGTGGTCGTCGGTGGCCGCGGCGTGTCCGGTTCGGCCTTTCTCGCCAACCCGCAGTACCGGCGCTACCTGTCCGAGCAACTGCAGGCGCAGGTCTTCGAGATGGAGACGGCCGCGCTGGCGCATGTCGCCTACGCCAACGGCATTCCGTACATCGCCTTCCGCAGCCTCAGCGATCTGGCCGGCGCCGAGGCGTTCGACGCCGACGCCGTGGCGCTGTTCGCCAGCGGCCTGGCCGAGACGAACGAGGCCGCCGTCACGCTGGCGTTCCTGGACGGCTGGCACCGGCGCCGCTGAACGGCCCTGGGGGTGTAAGGAATCGCGGAGGCGGCGCGACGAACGCGATGGCCCCTCGCAGCGGTCCTTCCCGCCGTACGGGACCTCGCATCGAAAGTCGAGGATCGGTGTAAGCGAACCGATGTCCGGTCGACCAACGGAGGTCGCGGCCACAGCCGGCCGCGGCGCGCGCCGCCCGTCCAGGGAGCGCGCCACACCACCTCCAGGAGCGAGACCATGACCATCGAACGAATCCTGACGGCTGCCGCTGCCGCCGTCGTGTTGGCAGGCGCCGCCGTGCCCGCATCCGCGCAAGCCGGCACGCAGCGCACGTTGGTGCTGACCACCTCCAACGCGACGACGAACGAACTGGTGGTGCTCGACACCGCAGGCAACGTGCTGCGGCGCCTGCCCACGCAAGGGCAGGGCGGCGTCGCGGGCAATGCCGGCGGCATCGCGGCGAGCCGCGACCGCGTCGCCGTCGTCAACTTCGGCTCGTCGAACGTCTCGGTGTTCGCACGCGACGAGGGCGGGCGCCTGTTCCGCCTGGAACGCGTGATCCCGACCGTCGGCAGCCCGGTCAGCGTCGCCTTCGGCCACGAGCATCTGTACGTGTTGACGACCACCGGCGTCGAGTCGCATCGCGCGGGTCCGTGGGGCGTGTCGCCGGCCACCGACGGCCGCGCGCAGCTGCTGCACGGCGATGGCAGCGCGGCGCAGGTGGGCGTGCTGACCGACGAGCTCGTGTTCAGCGAGAAGAGCAACGCGATCGAGACGGCGCGGCTCGCGGGCGACGGCGCGGTCGCGGGCCCGGCGTCGCTGGTGGCCGCCATTCCGGCCAACGTCGACGCGCCGTTCGGCCTGGCCGCGCGCGGCGACGACGCGTACGTGACGATCGCGCACGCCGACGAGATCAGCCTGGTGCGGCATGACGCCGTGCTCGCGACGACGCCCTCGGGCACGCAGCACGCGCCCTGCTGGGTCGCGCTGGACGGCCCGTTCCTGTTCTCGGCCAACTCGCCCAGCAAGAGCGTGTCGCGCTATGCCGTGTACGGCCAGAAGATCGTGCAGGACGCGGCCGTCGTGGCCCAGTTCACGGGCAGCCCGACCGACATCGCCTACCGCGGCGGTTTTGCCGCCGTGGTGGATGCGGCGGGCGGCCTGTCGCGCGTGTCGATCTTCAAGGTCGACGAGGACGGCAACTTCGCGCTGCGCGGGGTGGCCGACCTGGGCGCCGCGCGCACCAACGGCGTGGCGATCGTCGAGAGCGAAGACGGGCGCTGATCCGCGCCAAGACCCCGCGGCCGCCGGCATGTCGCGTGCCGGCGTACCATCGGCGCCCGGCGCGCGATCCGCGCCGGCGGACTTGAGAAGAGGCGTCCCGGCCCGACATGGCAGGGACGTCGTCGAAGGAGATATCGAGATGCCCGACTACAGGAAGACCCCCGAGGCGCTGGCCAAGCTGACGCCGATCCAACGCCACGTCACGCAGGACAGCGGCACCGAGCGCCCCGGCACCGGCGAGCTGCTGCACAACAAGGAGGCCGGCATCTACGTCGACATCGTCTCGGGCGAGCCGCTGTTCGCATCGTCCGACAAGTTCGAGTCGGGTTGCGGCTGGCCCAGCTTCACCAAGCCGATCGCGCCAGCCTTCGTCGACGAGTTCCGCGACACCACCCACGGCATGATCCGCACCGAGGTGCGCTCGCACCACGGCGACAGCCACCTGGGCCACGTGTTCCCGGACGGCCCGCGCGATCGCGGCGGCCTGCGCTATTGCATCAACTCGGCCTCGCTGCGCTTCGTGCCGCGCGAGCGCATGGAGGCCGAAGGCTACGGCGAGTACCTGGACCAGGTGGAGGACGTGCAATGACGAATCCTGTGTCGACCTGTTTGCGGGACGGGCGCCGGGCCGTCCCGAGCCGACCCGCAGTCCCCTCGGGGGACGGAGCGACGTACCCGGCGCGGGAGGGGCTTCAATGACGACCGAACGCGCAGTGCTGGCCGGCGGGTGCTTCTGGGGCATGCAGGAGCTGATCCGCCACAAGCCCGGCGTGCTGGAGACCCGCGTGGGCTACACCGGCGGCGACGTCGAGCACGCCACCTACCGCCGCCACGGGACGCACGCCGAGGGCATCGAGATCGTATTCGACCCGGCCGTCATCAGCTACCGCGACCTGCTCGAGTTCTTCTTCCAGATCCACGATCCGAGCACGAAGAACCGGCAGGGCAACGACGTCGGCATGAGCTACCGCTCGGCGATCTACTACACGACGCCCGAGCAGAAGGCCGTGGCCGAGGAGACGATCCGCGACGTCGATGCCTCGGGCCTGTGGCCGGGCAAGGTCGTCACCGAGGTGGCGCCGGCGGGCGCGTTCTGGGAAGCCGAGGCCGAGCACCAGGACTACCTGCAGTTGTTCCCGAACGGCTACACCTGCCACTTCCTGCGGCCGGGCTGGAAGTTGCCGAAGCGCAACGGCTGAGGACGAGGGACGCCCGCCAGCGCGCTCAGCGCGGCGCGGCGCCCATGCGACGCGCGTCCATCGCCTGGCGGAAGGCGTCCAGCGCGTCGTCGGTCAGCAGGCGCGCGGCCGTCGGCAGCAGCTCGGTGTCCTCCAGCCTGAACTCGTGCTCGCAGTGCGCGACGAGGGCGTCGACCTCGGCGGCGGGCAGCGTCACCGGTTCGCCCGCGGCCAGTTGCACGAGCGCCGGGCGCAACTGCCGCCAGGCCTGGCCGAGCGCGCGATGGGCGGCCGTCGCGGCCTCGACGAGCTCGCGCAGGCACACCGGGTCCGAGCCGGCCATGGACTCCAGCAGCGCCGGATGGAGGTCGTCCTCCTCGTCGCGATGGTGCACCGTGACCGACAGGTCGAAGTAGCGCACGATGCCCTGGGCCGCATGGCGGTCGCCCGCATCGGGCGTCGCAGCGCGCCCGGTCCGCTGCAGCCAGCGCAGGGCCTCGAACTGCCGCTCGCCAAGCCGGTGCCAGGCCGACAGCCGATCCAGCGGCGAGCCGAAGAGGGCGGGGCGGAAGGCCATGGCGTCGCGCTCGCGGCTCAGGGGCGGGCTGCCGCGCCGGCGCCCTGCAGTCCGGTGCCTGTTCGGCGCCCGGCGAACAACGTGATCATCGGCGTCGTCATCGCGGTGGTGACAAGGGCCATCAGCAGCAGCGTCGTGAACATCTCGCGGCCGATCAGGCCGGCGTCCAGGCCGATCTTCATCACGATGAGTTCCATCAGGCCACGCGCGTTCATGAGTGCCCCGGTGGCCAGGCTGTCGCGCCAGGGCAAGCCGCTCGCGCGCGCGCCCAGGCCCGCGCCCGCGACCTTGCCGACGGTCGCGGCCAGGATCACCAGCGCCAGCGCCCCGAGCCCGGTCGGCGATAACGCGCCCGCCGCCGTCGACAGCCCCGCGAGCGCGAAGAACAGCGGCATGAGCACCACCATCGCGATCGGCTCGACGCGCTGCACCAGCGAGCTCAGCAGGCGGTCGTCGCGCGGCAGGCCGGCGCCGAACAGGAATGCGCCGAACACCGCGTGCAGGTGCATCCACTCGGTGAGCATGGCGCACACCAGCAGTCCGATCATCAACGCCGCGAGCACGGTGGCCGACGGCTCGCCATGGGCGGCATGGGTGCGCAGCAGCCAGCCGAAGGCCGGCTTGAGCACGAGGAAGACAAAGGCCAGCAGCGCGACCACGCCCAGGCAGGCGGCCGCCGCGCCCGCCAAGCCCTTGCCGTTGCCGACGAGGGCCACGACGAAGGCCAGCAGGATCCATGCGACAGCGTCGACGACCGCCGCGGCGGCGAGCGAGAGCTGGCCGAACGAGGTCTGGGCCAGGCCGCGATCCTTGAGGATGCGCGCCATCACCGGAAACGCCGTGATCGACAGTGCCGCCGCCATGAACAGCGAGAACGGCCAGAAGCCGACGCCGGCCGGTGCCAGCGCGGGATGCAGCAGCGGCGTGATGGCCAGCCCCAGCAGCATCGGCAGCGCGACGCTGGCGACACCCACGGTCGACGCGGCCCGGATGCGCGACCGCACGCCCTGCGGCCAGCGCAGCTCGAGGCCGATCACGAACATGAACAGCACGAGGCCGAGGGTCGACAGTGCCGACAGGCCGGCCAGTGACTTCGGCGAGAACAGCGCGATGCCGACCTCCGGCGCGATGGCGCCCAGCACGATCGGACCCAGCAGCACGCCGGCGGCCATCTCACCGACGACGCTCGGCTGGCCAAGGCGCTGGGCGATCCAGCCGCACAGGCGCGCCGCGACCAGCACCACGACGAGTTGGAGAAGCAGCAGGGTGGTCGGGGACACGGTCGGATCGGGGTCAGTTGGCGGGAACGGCCTCGGCACGCTCGAGGCCGGCTCGGAACAGGGCCGCGACCACGTCGGATTGCGTCAGCATGCCGACCAGGCGCCTGTCGTCGTCGACGACCGGCAGGTGGTGGCGTCCACCGTCGGAGAACGCATGCATGAGGTCGACCAGTTCCTGCGCGGGCGATGCCGTGAGCACGTCGCGCGTCATGATATCGCCGACCAGCCAGGCCGCGTGGCCGGCCTGCGTGGCGACCTCGTGGCCGACGAAGAAGTCGTGCAGCGTGACGATGCCCAGCAGCCGCGACTGCGCGTCGACCACCGGCAACGCCTTGACGGCGTGGTGGATCATGCGCTGCCAGGCGTCCTGCGCGGCCGTGGACGGCGTCACGGTGATGACGTCGTGCGACATGATCTCGTTGCAGCGCAGGCGGCCGAAGCGGCGCTGCCAGGCGCGGTGCTCGGCCTCGACGAACAGCTCCTGCAGGTCATCCTCGCTGACGTCGAGCAGTTCGCCACGCGCCTCGAGGGCGGCGTGCAGGTCCTGCAGCGACAGCCCCACGCGCGCGCTCGGGGGGGCGTCGCGCGTGAGGTGCGTGGGCGCCGGCGGGGGCGCACGATGCGGGTAGCGCCGGCGCGCGGACACGTTGTACAGCAGCGCCGCCATCAGCAGCAGCAGCGAGTCGATCGCCACCGGCCACAGCACGAACGCATAGCCGAGTGCGCGCACGGCCGGCCCGCCCAGCACCGCGGTCAACGCCACGGCGCCGCTGGGCGGATGCAGGCAGCGCAGCGTGAACATCGCCACGATGGCCAGCGAGCCGGCCAGCGCGCCGGCCAGCGCGAGATCGGGCACCCAGCGCGCGCAGGTGACGCCGATCAGCGCCGCGACGAGGTTGCCGCCGATGATGGACCAGGGCTGGGCGAGCGGGCTCGACGGCACGGCGAACAGCAGCACGGCCGACGCGCCCATCGGTGCGATGAACCACGGGTTCAGGCCGGCCAGCATGTGGTGGCTCAACCAGGCCGCGCTGCCCAGGCCGAGCAGCGCGCCGAGGGCGCCCAGCGCGATCTCGCGCCGCGAGACGGTGACGGGCGCGGGAACGAAAGCCGCGAACCACTGCGCGACGTTGCGACCGCCCATCTCAGGCGTCCTCGTCGTCGTCGAGCTCCGGCGGTTGCGACACCTCGGTGAGCGCACGGAAGCGGGCGCGGGCCAAGCCCAGCGGCGGCTCGAAGAAGCGCTCGGTCTGCAGTTCCTCCTCGCCGATCGCCAGCGACGGCTTGATCAGGTCGCTGCGCGAGACGATGCCGATCAGCCGCCGCGACTGCGCGTCGGTGACCACGGGCAGGCGCTCGAGGCCGTGCACGGCCAGGCGCGTGGCGATCTCGCGGCAGTTCTCGTCGGCCAGCGCCATGGCCGGCACGTTCGCGCCGAACAGGTCCGCCACGCGCGCGACGCCCGGCCTGGCCAGGCCGGCGGCCAGCGTGTCGCGATCGATCATGCCGATGAATCGGCCGCCGACCAGCACCGGGAACGCGCGATGGCGCTGCGCGCTGCCGAAGTGGCGCTCGAGCGCGCCGTGGATCGTCGCCTCGCCGTCCAGCGTCTCGACCTGGCGCGTCATGACCTCCGCGACGATGTGGCGCTCCAGCGGGTCGATGCCGTACTCGCGGTAGATGTGGTGGCCGCGGCGCGAGATCTTCTCCGTCAGGATCGAGCGCGGCATCGTCGCCACGGTGAAGCCGTAGGCCACCGCGGACGAGATCAGCAGCGGCAGCAGGGCGTCGATGTCGTGCGTGAGTTCGAGGGCGAACATCACCGCCATGATGGGCGCGCGCATCATGCCGCCCAGCGTGGCGGCCATGAACACCAGCGGCCAAAGCGCCGGCTGGCCGCCCGGCAGCCAAGGGCCGACGAGCACGCCGAGCGCGGCGCCCATCATCAGCAGCGGGGCCAGCACGCCGCCCGAGGTACCGGAACCGAGGGCCACGACCCACATGGCGGCCTTGCACACGATCAGCGCGAGGACGACGTCGACGGCGAGCCGATCGGCCAGCAGGTCGCCGATGACGTCGTAGCCCACGCCGAGGGCGCGCGGCTCGAGCCAGCCCCCGATGCCCACGGCCAGGCCGCCCAGCGCGGGCCACCACATCCAGTGGATCGGCAGCTCGCCGAACAGGTCCTCGACCTTGTACAGGCTGGTCGACACCGCCCACGACAGCGCGCCGGCGGCCAGTCCGGCGACGACGCACGACGCCAGGGTCTTCAGGTCGGGCGTGGCCGTATGCAGCGGGAAGAGGGCGCCCCCGTCGAGGATGAGCGGGCGCACGGCCGCGGCGACGCAGCAGGCGATGGCCACCGGCAGCAGGCTGCGCGGGCGCAGCTCGAACAGCAGCAGTTCGACGGCCAGCATCACCGCGGCGATGGGGGTGCCGAACACGGCGGTCATGCCGGCGACGGCGCCTGCCACCAGCAGCGTCTTGCGCTCCGCGGCCGTGATGTGGAAGAACTGGCCGATCAGCGAGCCGAGCGCGCCGCCGGTCATGATGATCGGACCCTCGGCGCCGAACGGGCCGCCCGAGCCGATCGCGATGCCCGACGAGATCGGCTTGAGGACGGCCACCTTGGGCGACATCCGGCTCTTGTTGAACAGGATGGCCTCGATCGCCTCGGGAATGCCGTGGCCGCGGATCTTCTCCGAGCCGTAGCGCGCCATCAGGCCGATGATCAGGCCGCCGATGGCCGGCACCGCGATCACGGCCAGGCCCAGCGTATTGGTGGCGGGCGAGACAGGCCGGTCGGACAGCGTCTGGAAGAAGAACAGGTTCGTGAAGATGCGGATCAGGTGCAGCAACGCCCACGCCGCCACCGCGCTGCAGCCGCCGACGACGGCGGCGACCGCGGCGATCGCCGGCAGGCGTCGGGCGGAGGCGAAGTCGCGGCGTTCGCCCTGCGCGCGCTGGGGGTCGCGCAGGTCGGGCGGGTCGTTCGCGTCGATGCGCGCGGTCATCGGTTGATGTTGGGAACGGCGAACACGCTGCCCAACGATTGCAGTTCCGTGCGGTGCAGTTCAGCCAGGTGCGCCAGCACGCGTTCGCCGGCGGGCAGCAGGTGGATCTGAACCTGGCGCCGGTCGACCTCGCTCGGGCGCCGTTCGACCAGGAGGTTCTCCTCGCAACGCGACACCAGCGCGACGACGCCATGCGGCTTGGCCTGCAGGCGGTCGGCCAGTTCGCCGACGGTGGCGTACTCGCGGCCCGGGAAGCCCTTGATGTGCAGCAGCAGCAGGTACTGCAGCGGCGTGATGCCCTCGGCCTGGACGACGTCCTCCGAGAAGCGCTCGAAGCGGCGGATCTGGTACCGGAATTCGGACAGGGCCTCGAAATCGGTCTTGGTGAGCGGCGGCGGCATGGTTCTCGTCGGGATTGGGCGAAGCCCGCGATTATGTCACGACGTGATGTATTCTCGAAAGCCGATTCGTGCACGCTTTCAACAGGCGGGTCGCTCGACGCGCCGACCCCGGGCGCAGCCTGGCTGTCCAACGGCGGGACGCAACGGCGGCGCGTGGCGGGTCGAACGAGGCGTTCCAAAAAAAGAGCCCGGCGCGATGGCCGGGCCCGAGACCTCGTCGATCCAGTCGGTGAAGACCGCCAAGGGGTTGAATCTGCAACTTGATCAGGCTGCGATCTGGAAAGGGACTGTAGGCCGGCTCAAGCTCACCGAATGAGCCTGTCGCCGGCGTCCCCGCCGGCCGGTCAACGGTCGTTCAATCCCAGCCCGTCCAGGATCAGCGGAATGGCTTTCTCGACCCGGGATTCCCGCGTCGCGGCCTGCTTGGCGCCGGTGAAATGCAGGTGGTATTGGCGCTGGCGTCCCGGCGTCAATGCGAAGAACGCCTCGCGCAGCGCGGAATTTCGATCCAGCTTGTCCTGGAATTCCTTCGGGTACACCAGGTCCTCGCTCTTCCTGAATTCCACCTTCGCGCCGGATTTCTCCAGCTCGACGGCCTCCTTGACATAGCTGCGGATGGTCGCCTTGAGTTTCGTGATCTCGCCGGCCGACGTGAATCGCATCTGCCGCGCCGACTGCGAGTTCTCGCCGGGCTGCACCAGCAGGCCCTTGGCGTCCTTCAGCAGCGCGCCTTTCATGAACAGCAGCGTGCAGGTGTCCTTCAGCGGCATGATCAGCACGATATTGGCGCCGTCCGCTGTATACGTCGGCTTGCCCCATTTCAATTCCTCGCCGAGATCGCACTGGAGGAGTATCTCGCGCAGTTTCGCGATCTCCTCCCCCCAGGCCTTGGCCTTGGCGAACCAGGGGTCGACGGAGGGATTGGGTGCACTCATCTGGAATCTCCCGGTCAAAGTCATGTCGAGTGGGCGTGACTCTAACTCGGGTATCGGCGCCTGGTCGTCCCCGCCGGGCCGCACGGCGCCTTCATTTCGCCGGCACGCCTTCAACCAACGTGGCGAGCGTGCGCAGGTCCGCGGCCACCAGCCCGCAGTCGCGCTCGAACGCCTCGTCCGTAGCCTCGGGCAGGCGCAGCACCACGAACGAGAGCAGGCTGCCGTCGCCGGTGGGCGTGACGCGCAAGGCGTTGTGCACGGTCAGGCCGTCGGGCAGCGTCACGTCGTGGTCCATCACGCGGTAGTCGTTGTGCGGCGCCATCGCGATCCGGATGCGGCCCTGGGGCGTCTCGCCGAACCACTGGCCGTCCTCCAGGACGAGACGCGTCGCCAGGCCGGCGGCCCACTGGGGCAGGTTCTCGATGCGATGGGCGAAGTCGTAGACCGTGTCGGCGTCGGCGGCGACCGGCTGCGAGACGATGCGTGCGGCGTGGTTCATGGCGTCCCCTGCGAGCGGCGAGAAAGCCCACTGTAGCGGCGCCGGGCGCGCCGGAAGCGCGCGCGGGATTGCGGTGCTCGGCGGTCCATTCGCGCCAATCTTGTTACTCACGCACGCGGCGGCACGCGGCCACCATGGACTCCGTCGACGCGCCACCCCGGACGTCGCGCCCCACGAATGACAAGGAGCTCATCATGAAGGACATCATCCATCGCATCGGCATCCGGGCCCCGGCCGCCGAGGTCTACGCCGCGCTCGCCACCATTCCCGGCCTGGCCGGTTGGTGGACGGAGGAGACGACCGGCGACGCGAAGGTCGGCGGCGTGGTCAAGTTCGTGTTCCACCTCGAGAACGGCGAACTGCTCGGCGGCTTCGACATGGACGTGCTGGAACTGTCGCCGAGCGACAAGGTCCGCTGGCAGGTCAAGGACGGGCCGCCGGAATGGATCGGCACGGCCATCGAGTTCAGCCTGTCGCGCCAGGACGATTTCACGGTCGTGCTGTTCGGCCACCGCGGCTGGCGCGAGGAGGTCGAGTTCATGGCCCACTGCAGCACCAAGTGGGCCACGTTCCTGGTCAGCCTGCGCGACTTCGTCGAGACCGGCAAGGGCCGGCCGGCGCCGAACGACCTGCGCATCGGCAACTGGCACTGAAGCGTCAGCGCGCCTGCGCGAACGCGTCGGGCGCGCGGTGGCGGGCGGCACCGGGCGGTCGCGTATCCGGGACGGCCGGCGCGCCGCCCCGCTGCGTCACTGACTCGCGCCACACCAGGATCGGCCTGAACTCGTGCACCACGGGATGGGCCATCCCGAAGCAGGCGTTGAGCAGGTAGCGGCAGGCGTTGGCGGCCATGTGCTCGACCGGGATGCGCACCGTGGTGAGCTGCGGCGAGGTGTAGATCGCGAGGTCGCTGTCGTCGAAGCCGACCACCGAGACGTCCTGAGGCACGCGCAGCTGCGCCCGCGAGAGGCGGGCGATCGCGGCGACGGCCATCGCGTCGTTGGCGCAGAACAGCGCCGTGAACCGGCCCGCGGCGCGGCGCAGCAGCTCGCGCGTGGCGGCGTGCGCGCCTTCGAAGGTGAAATGGCCGGTGACGCGCAGTTCCTGCGGCACGCCCAGGCCGTGCCGCGCGAGCTCGGCATGGAAGCCGTGCATGCGCAGGGCGTTGTCCGGCGCGTCGTCGGCACCGGCCATGCAGGCGATGCGCTCGTGGCCGCGCTCCAGCAGTGCGCGCGCCGCGAGGCGTCCGCCGAGCTCGTGGTCGATCGCGAAGCAATGGCGGTCGCCCGGCGCGCCGGCGCGGTTGACGAACACCAGGTGCGGATGGCGCTGGCGCAGGGCGGCGACATCGGCCTCGCTCAGCGCGGGCGCCACCACCACGATGCCGGCGCAGCGGCGCTCGAGCAGGAACGCGATGCCCTGCAAGGCCTGCTGGCGCTCGTCGCCGGCGCCGGTGCCGCAGGCCGCGATCAGGTGGCCGCCGACGGCGCGCAACTCGGACTGCACGGCCTGCATCAGCGGCGCATGGAAGTTGCCCGTGAAGAAGGGCACGTAGATGCCGATCGCGTCCAGCGCGGGCGCGCGGCGCCGGCGTGCATCCGGACGTGGCTCGAAACCGAGGGCCCGCACCGCCTCCTCGACGCGGCGACGGGTGTCGGCTGCGACCGAGCCATGGCCCGACAGCGCACGCGACGCCGTCCCGAGGCCGACGCCGGCCAGTTGCGCAACGTCCTTGATCGTGGTCACGTGATCGGTCTCCTCGCGCCGGGACGGCGCAGCGGGCGCCGGTCCTGCGGCCGCCCGACCTCGCCCGCATTTCCAACACCGTTTCCAATGTTTGTCATTACCTGAACAGATTGTGAATGGGGTTCCCGTTTCTTAATATCCCCTGGACCCGGGACGCCCGCCGCACCAGGGAATTCGAACAAATCCAAGGAGACACCTCATGACCATCCGTTCGCGGAGGGCCCGCCGCGGCGTGCCCTTCCTGGCCTCCGTCCTGGCGCTGGCGCTCGCGGCCTGCGGTGGGGGAGGAAGCGACGACGCCAAGACGACGCCGGAATCCGATCCGGCGAGCCAGTCCGCCGCGACCGCGACCGCGGCCGCAGCGACGACCGCGCCGACGCCCCTGCCGGTCCTCGGCGACTGGCCGCACATCACCAGCGCCTTCACCAAGGAGGCCGACATCGAGGCCAGGGTCGAGGCGACGCTGGCCCAGATGACGCTGGAAGAGAAGGTCGGCCAGATGACCCAGGCCGAGATCCAGTACGTGACGCCCGACGAGATCCGGCAGTACCACATCGGCTCGGTGCTCAATGGCGGGGGCTCGTGGCCGGGCGGCGACAAGGCGGCGCCCGTCCAGGCCTGGCTCGACATGGCCGACGCGCTGTGGACGGCCTCGATGCAGGATCGCCTGCACATCCCGCTGCTGTGGGGCACGGACGCCGTGCACGGCCACAACAACGTCAAGGGCGCGACGATGTTCCCGCAGAACATCGGCCTGGGCGCGATGCGCGATCCCGAGCTGATGGGCCGCATCGGCAAGGTGACCGCGCTGGAGGTGGCGCGCACCGGCATCGACTGGGCCTTCGGGCCGACGCTGGCCGTGGTGCGCGACGACCGCTGGGGCCGCACGTACGAGGGCTACTCCGAGGATCCGTCGGTGCAGCAGTCGTATGCCGGCCGCATGGTCACGGGCCTGCAGGGCAAGCTGCGCAAGGACGCGGCCGTCAACGAGAAGGTGATCGCCACGGCCAAGCACTTCCTGGGCGACGGCGGCACCACCCGCGGCACCGACCAGGGCGTCACGGTGGCCAGCGAGGCCGACCTGATCAACATCCACGGCCGCGGCTACGACTCGGCGCTGCAGGCGGGGGTGCAGACGGTGATGGTGTCGTACAGCAGCTGGCTGGACACCGCGCTGGGGCCCGACGGCAAGGCCCTGAAGATGCACGGCAACCGCTATCTGCTGACCGACGTGCTCAAGGGCAAGATGGGCTTCGACGGCTTCGTGGTGTCCGACTGGAACGGCATCGGCCAGGTCAAGATGAGCAACAGTGCCGCCACGCGCGACTGCACGACCGGCGACTGCCCGCAGGCGATCAACGCGGGCGTCGACATGATCATGGCGCCCACGCGCGCCGACTGGCTGCCGTTCATCACCAACACGCTGGCCAGCGTGCGCTCCGGCGAGATCCCGCAGGCGCGCATCGACGACGCCGTGCGCCGCATCCTGCGCGTGAAGTTCCGCTTCGGGCTGCAGGACCGGCCCAAGCCGTCGCTGCGCAACGCGTCGCACGAGATCGGCACGCCGCAGGACCGCGCCGTCGCGCGCGAGGCCGTGCGCAAGTCGCTGGTGCTGCTGAAGAACAACGGGCACGTGCTGCCGCTGGCGCGAAGCGCCAAGGTGCTGGTGGCCGGCAAGAGCGCCGACAGCCTGGCCAACCAGTCGGGTGGCTGGTCGATCACCTGGCAGGGCGGCAACTCCAACGCCGACTTCGGCGGCGGCAGCACGCTGTGGGGCGCCGTGCACAGGATCGCGCCCAACGCCGTGCTGGACACCAGCGCGACCGGCGCGCTCGCCGACGCGTCCTACGATGTGGCCGTCGTCGCCATCGGCGAGACGCCGTACGCGGAGGGCGCCGGAGACATCGGCAGCTCCAAGACGCTGGAGCTGGCGCGCCTGCATCCGGAAGACCTCGCGCTGATCGACGCGCTCAAGGCCAAGGGCATCAAGAAGATTGTCACGGTGCTGTACTCGGGCCGCGTGCTGTACGTCAACAAGGAGCTCAATCGCTCCGATGCATTCGTCGCCGCCTTCCTGCCCGGCACCGAGGGCGACGGCCTGGCCGACGTGCTGTTCCAGAAGGATGGCGGCGGCGTCGCCTACGATTTCCAGGGCACGCTGTCGTACTCCTGGCCCAGGAGCCCGTGCCAGACCAGCCAGGATCGCTTCGCGCCGGACTACGCGCCGCTGTATGCCTGGGGCTATGGCCTGCGCTACACGTCCAATGACACGCAGGGCGCCTACGACGAGACCACGCAGGACTACGGCTGCGGCCAGCAACCCGGCGGCACGGCCAGCCAGCCGCTGGCGATCTTCGACCGCATCAACCAGGACAACTGGCAGATGCAGATCGGCGCCCCCAGCAACTGGGACGTGCCGGTCGCGTTGTCGACCAATGCGGCCACGTCGACGCCGTCCGGCGAGATCAGCGTCACCCCGGTCGACGACCAGAACGGCATCCAGTGGGCGGCGCTGGCGGTCAGCTGGCACGACGCGTACGGCGAGTTCTTCGCGCAGGACGACGCCAACGCCAAGGTCGATCTCTCGGCCTACGGCGGCACGTCCGGCTCGCTGGCATTCGACATCAAGGTCGTCACCCCACCGACGCAGCCGGTCAGCGTGCGCATGGACTGCAACTACCCGTGCCTGGGGCAGGCCGATGCGACGGCCGCGATCCAGGCCCTGCCGACGGGCACCTGGAGCACGCTGTCGATCTCGATCGACTGCCTGGCGGAGCGGGGCGCCGATCTGGGCGCGATCAACCGGCCTTTCCTCCTGAGCACCAGCGGGCGCTTCGACGCGCAGATCGCCAACATCCGCTGGGAACCGCACCGCGCGGGCAACATCGCGTGCACGTCGCCGGTCGTGCCGTTGACGTCCGACGCCGACATCTACGTCGACGGCGTCTCCAACACGACGCTGTTCGATCCGCCGCGCGTCTGGCAGTCGGGCGGCAGCGGCACGGCGACGCTGGATCCCGCCTTCGTCGCCGAGGATGGCCACCACGTGCTGGATGTGCGCCTGGCCAACCAGAAGGAGACGGGCGGCAACGCGGGCTTGCCCATCGACTCCAAGGCCGGAACCAAGCTGGACGTGTCGACCATCGCGGCCACGGGCGGCGTCGAGTACGACATCCGCATCCTGGACTACGGCGGCATGACGCAGGGCTTCTGGACCAAGCTCGTGTGCAACAGCGCGCCCGATTCGTGCCGCACCGGCGACCTGATGGACCTGATCGGCCGGCCGCCGCTCGACACCTGGCTGCACGTGAAGCTGCCGTACAGCGCGCCCAGCTACGCGGCCAACGGCTTCGACCCGAGCCGGCTCACGTCCGGCGTGGAGGTCCTGCCCGCCTGGGGCGACCAGGCCGGGAACATCCATTTCCAGCTGCGCAACATCCGCGTCAGGAAGACGCTGAACTGAAACGAGGACCCGACGCCATGAACAAGACACTGCACCTGACCGTCGCGGCCGCGCTGGCCGCCTGCACCGGCGTGGCGGCAGCCGGCCCGGTGGCCGTCACCGGTGACAACCACGGCTATGCCAACCCGTTCGTGCTCGATCCGTCGGCGTTCGACCGCAACGCCGACCCGGACATCGACGACGCGACGACCATCCCGCACGCCTCGCTCGTCGTCGATGCCGCCGGGCCGGTCGACTACTACCGCATCGATGTCGGCAGCAGCGGGGCCCTCACGCTGGACATCGACTACGGCGACGGCTTCGACCACGCCGGACCGGGTCTCGACCTCGAGCTCGCCGTCTGGGCGCCCGACGGCAGCCTGCTGGCCAATGACGACGACGACCCGCGCAGCTGGGGCTTCCCGGGCCCGTCCGCGGACAGCGGCAGCTCGAGCATCCTCGATCCGTGGCTGCACCTGGACGGCCTGCGCGCGGGCAGCTACGTCGTTGGCGTGGCGTATTCGGGAGCGCAGGCGGACGCGGCCGGCTGGCTGGGCGGCGGCGAGATTCCCGCCGGCGGCATGTATGTGCTCCAGGTGTCGACCGACGCCGCGGTCAGCGCCGTGCCGGAGCCGGCCGGCGCGCTGGCGTGGCTGATGGGAGGGCTGGGCCTGGCCGCGCGATTCTGGCGGCGCCGAGCATGAAGCGGTGAGGGCGCCCGGTGCCCTCGCACCGCCGCGATCCGCCGGTGCCCGGGGCTGGGGCTGTCTCTGCATGGCTGCGCATTCGCAGCCATTATTTTTTTGGCCGGTCGCGGCGCGCCAAGGCGGCAGCTCCCGGCGATGGCTCGCTCGCGACAGCCTGCAACGGCTGGTTGCAACGTTGAAATGAAGCTGGCGCGGACTCGTTTGGATACAGCTCAGGAGTCAAACTTGCTGATAATGTGCAGCACGCACATTTTCTGTCGATGGCGACTTACTGATAGGAGACTTCCATGAACACCGCGACCAAATTCCTCAATACCGCCCTGATCGTCGGTGGCACGGCGGCTCTCGTCGCATGCGGTGGAGGCGGCTCGAGCGGACCGGCCGCGACCCCGATGGGCACGCTGCGGGTAGGACTGACCGATGCGCCCGCTTGCGGATACGACCACGTCAAGGTGACCGTCCAGAAGGTGCGCATCAACCAGAGTGCGACTGCGGCGGACACGGACGCCGGCTGGACAGACATCACGCTCAGCCCGGCGCTGCAGGTCGACCTGCTGACACTGACGAACGGCGCCTTCGCGACGCTCGGGCAGACGCCCCTGGGCGCCGGTCACTACTCGCAGATCGAACTCGTCCTGGCCGCCAACGACAGCGCGAACCCCCTGGCGAACTCGGTGACTCCCACGGGTGGTACCGAGACGGCGCTGACCACGCCCAGCGCGCAACAGACCGGCCTGAAGCTGAACGCGGACATCACCATCAACGCCAACCAGTTGGCGGACTTCATGCTGGACTTCAACGCCTGCAAGTCGGTCGTCCACGCAGGCAACTCCGGAAAGTACCTTCTCAAGCCGGTGATCACCGTGACGCCGACCTTCATCTCCGGCGTCACGGGTTACCTGGATCCGAGCCTGGCCAACGCCAGCACGCTGGTGTCCGTGCAACAGGGCGGGGCCATCGTCAAGAGCACCGCGCCGGATGCGACCGGCAAGTTCACGCTCGAACCCGTGGCCCCCGGGACCTACGATCTCGTGGTCGCAGCGCCTGGCCACGTCAGCGGCGTGATGACGGGCGTGGTCGTCGCCGACCAGACGATCGCCGTGCTGAACTCCTCGACCACGACGTTCAATTTCACGACGACGGCCGACGGCACCGTCGGCGGCACGGTCACCACGGCGACGACGCCGATACTCGCGTCGATCGATGCGCTGCAGACGCTGACCAACGGCGACACCGTCGACATCGGGGCAACGAATGCGGACTCCGACACGGGCGCCTACCTGCTGAGCCTGCCGGCGACGGCGCCGATGGTCGCCGCCTATTCCGCGGCCGCCTCCAGCGTCACGTTCGCTGCCGACGCCCAGGCTGGCAGCAACTACACGATCAAGGCGACGTCGGCCGGTGTCTCGAAGTCCGCGCAGGTCGCCGTCTCGGCCAGCGCTCCCGCCAGCGCGAACTTCTCCTTCTGAACGCGTCCACCTGGAAGGCCGCCTGCCCCGCGTCGCCGAAAGACCGCGGGGCGGGCTGGCCGGGCGCACACGCCCGAAGCGGTCGACTCAGCCGATCGAACCCGGCCGGCGATGATCGGGCGGCCGTCCCCTGGCGAGGGAGCGCCGACGCGGCCAGCGAGCGGACAGCCTCGTTTGTCGAAAGGCCGTCATCCTGCGCGCAGTCGCAGGATCCACCTCGCCATTCCCCTGCCATGTCCGGTCGACGCTTCGAGGTGACGAAGAAGAAAAGCGCCCGCAAGAGCGGGCGCCGGTCACTGTCGAGGAAGCGTCTCCCGGCTAGACGCAGCCGGGGTACTTGAAGGACCCGATGCGCGTGGACCAGTTGAACGAGCCGTTGGTCTTGATGTACTCGTTCGTGTACCAGAACGTGCAGTCGTCCACCGGGTCGACCGTCATCGCGCTGTAGTCGCCCCAGCGCGACAGGTTGTTGCCGGTCTGCGAGCCCGTGCCTTCGATGATCGAGGTCTCGGACTGCATGGTGCCGAGGGTGTCCCCAGCGCCGCGCATCGTGAAGCGGATGCCCGGATGGATCGCCGTGCTCGACACGCTGTAGCCCATGGCCATGTTGCCTTGCTTGTCCTGGGCGATGGAGCCCATCCAGCGCGACGTCGTGTCGGGGTTGAAGGTGCCTTGCTGGTAGACGGCGTTGGCGGTCGCGGGATTGCGCACTTCGTACCAGCGCACCGCGGTGTTGCCGTTCTTGTGCACGCTGCCGATCTGGACCGAGTGGGTCACGACCACGCTGTCGTAGGTGCCGAAGTTCCGGTACGCCAGGCGGAACATGATGCGGTCAGCCAGCGAGTCCAGCTTCTGGGAAACCCCGGCCTGCGGGATGCAGGTGCCGCCGCTGCACGCGGCCGCATACGATGCGACGGGCAGCGACGTGGGCGAACTCGAGAACGTGGTGGCCGACGGCGTCGTCCAGTTCACGTGCATGAGCCAGCGGTACAGCTGCGTCGAGCCCCGTCCCAGGAAGATCTCGGGCGAGCCGGACGGCGGCGCGGTCGTGCCGTCGAGGTCGGCCGGCAGCAGCCCGCCGTAGCTCGATGAGAGCTGGAAGCATTGCTGCGTGGCGGCCGTGCCCGCGAGCATGGCGCTGCGGTCATAGGCACACGCCTTGGCGCCGGCGAAGGTGTTGCCGTTGAACATGTTGAAGGTGATGTAGTACCCGTCCGGCCAGACTCCCATCTTCGGATAGTCGGGGAACACGGAGCCATAGTTGAAGGCGTACAGGTTGTAGGCGCCCGTGGCGTCGTCGGTCTGGGAGACCGCGACGCACTGGTAGTACGGCGTGGCCGTGACGGCGAACTGCGAGATCACCCAGCGCTTGGCCAACTTGTCGAACACGACGACGGGGTCGCCGTCGTTGTCGGCTGCGCAGGCGCCACCCAGCGGCTGGAACAGCGCGTTGATGTTGGCGGGGCCGTACAGCACGTTGCCCGAGGACTTGTCGAAGACGGCAAACGCCGTGTTGACCGTCTGGACGTATTGCGTGGTGCCGACGGCGCCATTGGTGTCGGGCGGCGCGGAATTGACCGTGAAGGTGCCTTGCGGCCCCTTGAATCCCTGGCCGACGCCGTCAAAACCCAGGCCGATGGTGGGCGCCGCAGGCGTGCTGACCTGGTTCTGCTGCGCCCCGTCGGTCGGACTGCCGGGGCCGTCGAGCCAGGGCAGGGGACGGGCCGCGTGGTCGATCGGGCTCTTGCTGAACTCGTCGTTCTTGGGCATGGCGCCGCGCAGGGACATCAGATGCGCCTGGTCGGCACTCGTGACCTCCACCCCGTTGGGCAGGGGTTGAGCTGCGCCGGCGGTGGCGGCGCAGGCCAGCGAGGACGCCAGGATGACGACGCCTGAGGCGGCTTGGAACAGGTGCGATCTCATCGAATACGACTCCTGTGAACTGACGTGCCGGCGACGCCTTCGTGCGACGACGCGACCCGCCGGTGGATCCCTGTAAGGGGGCTGAGAGGCGATATTCGAGCCAAATGTGCCAAATTCACATCAGTGACAACGAGGTCCGGGTTTGCTCGCCGACAGGACGCGGGCGAGGGTGCAGGACTCGATCCGGCGGGCTGTGCCTGCGGGCATACCCGTGGCCGTACACCTGGGCGGGCGGGTCGGCGCGCAGTCGCATCCGGAATGGGTTAGATTATCGATAATCTGCACTCAAGGATCTCGGAATGCACTATCGCGAACTCGGCCGCACGGGATGGCGTGTCTCGACCATCAGCTTCGGGGCCTGGGCCATCGGCGGAACCTGGGGCCAGGTCGACGACGACGCTTCCATGGCCGCCCTGCACAAGGCGCTGGACCTGGGTGTCAACTTCTTCGACACGGCGGACGTGTACGGCGATGGCCATAGCGAGCGGCTGCTGGCCAGGCTGCGCCGGGAACGCCAGGAGCCGTTCTATGTCGCGACGAAGGCGGGCCGGCGGCTGCAGCCGCATGTCGCGGAGGGCTATACGCGGGAGAACATCGTGGGCTTCGTGGAACGAAGCCTTCGCAACCTGGCTTGCGAGGCGATCGATCTCCTGCAACTGCACTGCCCGCCGACGCCGGTCTACTACGCGCCCGAGGTGTTCGGCGTGCTGGACGACCTCGTCCGCGACGGGAAGATCCGGCACTACGGCGTCAGCGTGGAGAAGGTGGAGGAGGCGCTGAAGGCCATCGAGTTCCCCGGCGTGCAGACGGTGCAGATCATCTACAACATCTTCCGCCAGAGGCCGGCCGAGCTGCTGTTCCGCGAGACGCTCGCGCGCCGGGTCGGCATCCTGGCCCGGCTTCCGTTGTCGTCGGGACTGCTGACCGGGGCCCTTGGCCAGCGCACCGTGTTCGCGGCGGACGACCACCGCCACTTCAACCGCGACGGCGCCGCCTTCGACAAGGGCGAGACGTTCTCGGGCATCGACTACGCGCGGGGCCTGGCGGCCGTGGAATCGCTGCGACCCCTCGTTCCCGCAGGACAGTCGCTTTCGCAATTCGCGCTGCGCTGGATCCTGATGCAGGAGGCGGTGACCTGCGCGATCCCAGGCGGACGCAAGCCGTCGCAGGTGGCCGAGAACGTCGCCGCCGCCGACCTGCCGCCGATCGCGGAGGCGACGATGTCGGCCGTCGCCGCCCTCTATGAACGCGAGATCAAGCCGCTGGTGCACCAGCGCTGGTGAGGCCACGCGTCATGTAGTCGCGCTTGGCTGCCTGCAGATGCGAGACGCAAAGGGCCGCCAACGCCTCGTTGTCGCGGCCGCCCAGCAGGCGCAGCATCTCGGCGTGATCCTGCGCGGCCGCCTGCGAGTGACCTTCGGCGGCCGTACGCCGGGCCCGCACCGGCAGGCTCAGCCACATGTAATGCCTGATCGACCCCAGCAAGTACGCGTTGCCGCAGGCCGAAAGCAATGCCAGGTGAAATTCGTCGTTCGCCCGATGCGCCGCTCCGAAGTCGCCGCGCAAGGCATGGCGGACGTAGTCGGCATGCAGCGACGACAGGGTGGCGATGAACTCCGCCGGGGCCGGCAACGGGATCCGCAGCGCGGCCTCGCGATGCAGCAGCTCGCGCACCTCGTACAGCTGGACCACGTCGGCCGGCGCCAGGACGCGGACGTGCGCCCCTTTGTTGGGCAGGCTGACGGCCAGGCCGATGCGGCTCAACTCCGCGATCGCGCGCCTCACCGAGTGTCGCGTCGCTGCGAACCGGGCCATCAGCGGATCCTCGACCAGTCGCGTGCCCGGCGGGATGCGCCCGAAGATGATGTCCTCGCCGAGGGTCTCGGCGATCCGGTCGGCGGCTTTCGATTCTGTTTTCGTGCGCGGCATCGCCGCGCCATTGTGCCAACGCATTGCTTGCGAGGAGCGATTTCATGACAAGGATCGGTTTCATCGGCGCGAGTGGCCTCATGGGCCATGGCATGGCGCGCAACCTGCTGCGCAAGGGCCACGAGGTTCGGCTGACGGTTCATCGCAACCGCGACCGCGTGGTCGACCTCCTGGAGGCCGGCGCGCTCGAGGCGGCCTCGTCCAGCGAACTGGCCGCCGACTCCGAGGTGGTCATCCTTTGCGTGACGGGTTCGCCGGAAGTCGAGGCACTCTTCACTGCACCGGACGGCCTCCTCGCGCGGCCGCGACCCGGGTTGGTCGTCGTCGACTGCTCCACCAGCGAGCCGTCGTCGACGGCGCGCCTGCGCGCGCTCTGCGAACCGCATCGGG
>Ga0209258_100662_pt1 | contig 24694 bp, 25 predicted proteins | sample Araplaol_mTSA_r2_FD_184281 | JGI IMG/M metagenome (GOLD analysis project Ga0209258, IMG submission 184281) | Arabidopsis root microbial communities from North Carolina, USA - plate scrape CL_Col_mTSA_r2 (SPAdes) (version 2) | ecosystem: Host-associated > Plants > Roots > Endosphere | place: USA...
TACGGTGGCTCCAACATGGGCAACAACGGCGTGATTTCCACCTTGCCCGAGCCGAGTCATGGCCACGCGCAGTCGCTGACGCTCACGCTGCCGCCGCTCGCCACGCTGATCCTGCGCGCGGAGGACAGCTGATGGCGGCGACGAGCTGGGGCGCTTCGCCGCTGCCCTCAGGGATGACCGAATTCCGGCTGTGGGCTCCTTCCGCCCGCGAGGTCACCGTCGCGCTGGAGCGCGGCAGCGTGCCGATGCGCGCATTGCGACACGGTGTGTTCGTACTGCGTACCCAGGCCGAGCCGGGAGAGCGCTATCGCTTCCACATCGACGGCGAGGACGCGCCCGATCCCGCGTCGCGCGCGCAGTTTGGCGACGTCCACGGGCCAAGTCTCGTGGTGGATCAGGGCAGCTATACCTGGGTCCACGAAGGTTGGCGCGGTCGCCCCTGGCATGAAGCGGTGATCTGCGAACTCCATGTGGGATGCATGGGCGGCTTCGAAGGCGTGACGCGGCAGCTCCCGCAGTTGCGCGATGCCGGCTATACCGCCATCGAACTGATGCCCATCGGGGAATTTCCCGGGCGCCGCAATTGGGGTTACGACGGCGTGCTGCCCTTCGCACCCGAAGCCACATACGGCACGCCAGACCAGCTCAAGGCTCTGGTCGACGCCGCGCACGGGCTCGGCATGATGGTGCTGCTGGATGTGGTCTACAACCATCTCGGCCCCGATGGCAACGCGCTGCCACGGTATGCCCCTGCGTTCTTCCGAGCGGATACGCCCACGCCGTGGGGCCCGGCGATCGACTTCCGCCGCGCCCGCGTGCGCGAGTTCTTCGTCGACAACGCGCTGATGTGGCTGCGCGACTATCGCTTCGACGGCTTGCGACTCGACGCGGTGCATGCGATCCACCCGGCCTCGTTCCTGTATGACCTGGCCACGCGCATTCGCAACGGCCTTCCTTCCCATCGCCACGTGCACCTTCTGCTGGAAAACGAGCGCAACGACCCCCGCCTGCTGCACGACGCCTATACCGCGCAATGGAATGACGACGGTCATAACGCACTGCATGCGCTGCTTACCGGCGAGCACGAGGGTTACTACGCCAACTTCGCGCGTCGTCCGCTGGAACAGACCATGCGCATGCTCGCCGAAGGCTTCGTCTACCAGGGCCAACGCGACCAGCAGGGTCGCCGGCGCGGACGGCCAAGCGATGGGTTGCCGCCCGAAGCCTTCGTACTGTTCCTGCAAAACCACGATCAGATCGGCAACCGCCCACTCGGCGATCGTCTGATCACCTTGATTTCCCGCGAGCGCTGGCGCGCCGCCATGGCGCTGGTGGCGCTGTGCCCGATGGTGCCGATGTTCTTCATGGGCGACGAATGGGCATGCGACACGCCGTTCCTGTATTTCACCGACTACCACGGCGAATTGGCTTCGCAGGTGCGTGAAGGACGGCGCAACGAGTTCGCCGCGTTCTCCGGCTTCTCCAATCCGGCACGGCGCGCGGCCATTCCCGACCCCAACGTCCGCACCACGTTCGAAGCATCGTGCCCGCAAGGAGGTGACACGGCTGCTGCGGCGACGATGCGCCGTTGGTTTCGCCATCTGGTCGACATGCGCATGCAGCACCTCGTGCCCGGCATACCCGGTTGCCACGCACTGGGTTGCGCATTGCTCGGCGGCCGCGCGCTGGTGGCCCGTTGGCGGCTGGGCGATGGCGCCATGTGGTCGCTGGCGTTCAACGTCGGCGATGCCACGCTGCGGTACAAACCGTCACCTTACGCGGTGCGCATCCATCTCGAGGCCGCCCAGGCCGGCATGCTCGAAGACGAGCTGCCACCCGACAGCCTTGCCGCATGGCACGAGCCTCCGCCATGAACGCCGCCGCGCTCCAGCAACAGGCAATCGCAGCGGGCATCGAGGTGGCATGGACCGACGCGCAGGGCAAGCCCCGCATGCTTTCGCTCGACACCATCGACGCGTTGCTTCATGTGCTGTCACCCCATGCCTCATCGGACAACCCCGCGTTCCGCGTGGTGACGTGCGGCGCACCCATCGGCATGCCGGCAACACCACGCGAAGCGTTCTGCCTCGATACGCGGCGCCACACCGCGCTTACGCACGACGCTCACGGGCGGGCGCATGCGCCCGAACAACCCGGTCACTACCTGCTGGAGGTCGGCGCGCGCGAAGTCCATCTGGCGGTGGCGCCAAAGCGCTGTTTCGGCGTCGCCGATCTCGCCGCGCGCGACAATGAACGCGCATGGGGCGTGAGTGCACAGGTCTATGGCTTGCGGCGCTCGGACGACGGAGGCCTGGGTGACAACCAGGCGGTATCGGCCGTGGGCCGTCATGTCGCGGCAGCGGGCGGGGATGCGGTGGCCTTGAGTCCCTTGCACGCAGCCACGCCACCGGATGCGGGGTTCAGTCCGTATTCGCCATCGCATCGCGCCTGGCTCGATACGTTGCAAATGGGACCCGCCCAGGTCGCCGGCACCGAAGCCCTGCACGACGCGCTCGAACAAAGCGGCCAGGCCCACGCCTGGGTGCAAAGCGAGCGCGAGCCGCTCATCGATTGGCCCGCGCAGGACGTCATGCGCCATCGCGTATGGACCTGCCTGAGGGAACGCTGGGGCCAGCAACCCGGCGTGCGTGCGGCATTCGAAGGCTTCATGCGCCAGGCCGGCGATGCGCTGCATCTCCATGCCGTGTTTGCCGCCCACCAGCGCCTTGCCCGCACGCGCGGCGAGAGCACCGACTGGCGCCACTGGGACGACGAGTGGAGCGATCCGCACAGTGCGTGCGTGCACGAGTTCACGCAACGGCACGCCATCGCGGTCGAGCACGAATGCTTCATGCAATGGCTCGCTGCGCAGTGCTGGCAACACACCCAGGCGCAGCTGCTCGGCTCGGGACAGCGCATTGGCCTCATCTGGGATCTCGCCACGGGCTTCGAGCCCGGTGGCAGCGAAGCGTGGCAACAGCGCGAGCTGGTGATGGAAGGCGCGCACATCGGCGCGCCGCCGGACGCGTTCAACCCCGACGGGCAGGACTGGGGCCTGGCTGCCTACGCGCCTGCCTCCTTGCAGCGCAGTGGCTACGCGCCGCTGCGAAATCTGCTCGACCGGATGATGTCGCGCGGCGGCGGCCTGCGCATCGACCACATTCTCGGCTGGGCGCGGTTGTGGTTCGTTCCGACCGGCATGTCGCCGCGCGACGGCGGCTATGTGCGCTATCCGCTGAACGACCTGCTGGGCCTGTTGGCGCTGGCCTCGTGGCAACACCGTTGCCTGGTGATCGGAGAAGACCTTGGCACAGTGCCTGTCGACCTGCGACAGACGCTGGCCACTCACGGCGTCTATGGCATGGACGTGCTGCAGTTCACGCGCGACGCGCAGGGCGCATTCGTTCCCCCGGCGCGCTGGCGCACCCAGGCCGTCGCCATGAGCAGCACGCACGACTTGCCACCGCTCGCCGCGTGGCGCGCCGGCACCGACCTTGGCGAACTTGCCCGCGTGCACGCGTGGAATGCGAGGGAGCGCAACGGCGCACTGCAGCGCCGCCACGCCGATATCGATCAGCTCGATCGCCTGCTGCAGCATTACCCGGCGAATTCACCCACCCACTCAGCCTTGCGCGCCGTGGCCGAAAGCGCCGGGCCGTTGGCGCTGTTTCCGCTGGAAGACGTGCTGGCCGAACGCCAGCAACCGAACCTGCCCGGCACCACGTCGTCGCAACATCCCAACTGGCGCCGCCGGCTGAGCTGGCGGGTGCCGCGGCTGGATGCAACCCTGCGCTGGATCGGCCGCCATCGTCGGGTGCGGACCCATGACTGAGTTGTTGTCGACCGCACGCCTGCAGCTCCATGGCGGCTTCGACCTGTGGCAAGCGCAACGGCAGGTGCCCTACTACCGCAGACTGGGCATCACCCACCTGTACCTGTCGCCCATCGCGGAAGCACGTGCGGGCTCGACGCATGGCTACGACGTCACCGACCCCACCGTGGTGCGGGCGGAACTCGGCGGCGAAGCCGCACTGCGGGCATTGGCGGACGCCCTGCACGAGCAGGACATGGGCGCGATCCTCGACATCGTGCCCAACCACATGGCCGCCGATACGGCGAACCCGTGGTGGCGCGATGTACTCAAACACGGGCCCGACAGTCGCTACGCGGTTTTTTTTGACGTGGACTGGGATGCACCGACGTCGCCCGGCCGCGTCTGGCTGCCTTGGCTGAAGGCACCGGTGCGCGACGTGCTGGCGCGCAACGAGCTTCGCATCGAGCACGCGCCGGAGCCCGAGCTCTGCCACGCCGACTGGCGCCTTCCGCTCGCCGAAGGCTCGTGCGAAGGCATCGAAGACGGCAACCCCGAGAGCATGCGGGTACTGCTCGATCGCCAGCATTACCGGCTCGCCTGGTGGCGCAGCAGCGGCGACGTGGTGAACTACCGACGCTTCTTCGATATCGACGGCCTGGTGGCCCTGAACATGGATGTCGAGGAAGCCTTCGATGCCACGCATGCCTTGCCGCTGCGCCTGCTTGCGACCGGCGTCATCGATGGCCTGCGCATCGATCACATCGATGGACTCGCCCATCCACAGCGTTACCTCGAGCGACTCCAGCAGGAGCTCAGGCCCATTGCCGCGCGACGTGGCAAACCGATCAGCGTGCACGTGGAGAAAATCCTGCGTGGCGGGGAAACCCTGCCCCTTACGTGGCCTGTCGACGGGAGCACCGGCTACGAGATCATGGATCGCCTTGGCGCCGTGCTGCATGACCCACGTGGTGAATCCACGCTCGCGCTCGCATGGCGCAAGGCCAGTGGACGACACATGAGCTTTGCCGGCGAAGAACGCCTCGCCCGCTACCAATGGCTGCGCCGCGGACTGCAAAGCGACTTCGCCCGCACCATGCGGGCGTGGGATTGCTGCCTGGATGCGTCACCGGAGGCTGGCGATCTCACGCGGGCATCGCTTGCGCGCGCCGCGGCCGACGTGCTCGCGCACATGCCGGTGTATCGCACCTATCTTGGCGACGACTCAGCCAATGACGCGGATCGCCGCGTACTTGCCGATGCGTTCGACCACGCCGAACGGCAAGGCCATCCCGACGATCGGGATGCGCTGCAATGGCTGCAGCGTGCCATGCTCGACGAGCCTCCACGCGATACGGCCTGGCACGCCTCGTGGCGAACGGCACGTTTGCGTTTCGAGCAACTCTCCGCGCCGCTCGCCGCCAAGAGCGTCGAAGACTCGGCGTTCTATCGCTACGGCGTATGGCTGTCTCGCAACGAGGTAGGCAGCGACCCGGCAAGGTTTGCCTGCTCTCCCGACGCGTTTCATCGCCACATGCAGCAGCGTGCCGCGAACAGCGCACGCAGCCTGTCCACGACGGCCACGCACGACCACAAGCGCGGCGAGGACGTGCGCGCCCGCATGGCCGCGTGGAGCGAGCGACCCGAGCGCTGGCTGGCCCTGCTGCAGCAGGCCATGCCATTGCTCTGCCCTCCAGGCGAAACGGTCGCGCGTGGGGATGTCGCCTTGCTGCTGCAGACCCTGGTGGCGGCGTGGCCGCTCACGCTGGAAGCGGACGATACGGCCGGCGTGCTGCGCTACTTCGAACGCGTGCTCGCCTGGTGGATCAAGGCGCTGCGCGAAGCGCGCCTGCATACACGCTGGACACGACCCGACGATCGCTACGAATCCGCGGCCACCGCCCTGCTGCAGCGGCTGGCGAGCGACGCCTCGCTTGCTCCCTTGCTGGCGAACCTGGCGAAGACCGCGCACTGGCTGGACGCGCCGGGCGCGCTCAACGGCCTGGTTGCCGTCACGCTGCGCAACACCCTGCCCGGCGTGCCCGACCTCTATCAAGGCTGCGACTACTGGGATCTCTCGCTGGTCGATCCCGACAACCGGACGCCTGTGGACTATGGCCTGCGCTACGGCACGCTCTCCCAGGCACTGCCACCGGGCGAGCTGATGCCACGCTTTCGCGATGGCGCCATCAAGCAGGCGTTGCTCGCGCGCCTGTTGTCCGCGCGGCGCGCATTGCCCGGCCTGTTTTCGCAGGGCGACTACCAGCCATGGGTGGCCGAAGGGCCGGCCGCGGATCATGTGCTCGCCTTCACGCGCAGGCATGGCACTTCGACGCTGCTGGTGGCCGTGCCGCGCCTGTGCATGCGCTGGATGGACGGCGCCACGCTTCCGCAGGTGCCGGCAGAGGCATGGCGCGATACGCGACTGCAGCCGCCGGAAGGCGTGCATTTTCGCGATCTGCTCGGCGAACGCGCGCTCTCCACACACGATCACGCAGGCTTGCCGCTGTCGCTCCTGTTCTGGGAGTGGCCAGTGGCTGTGTGGCATGCAACCACGGAGGAACCATGAACAGCACCACAGATCACGACGAGCGCGTTCGCCAGATGGCGCATCGCATATGGGAATCGGAAGGACGCCCGCATGGGCAGGACGAACGCCATTGGCACATGGCCGAGCGCCTGGTGGAAGCCAATGAGCGTGCGGTGTTCGAAGCAGAGAACGGTGAACCGCCGCATGAACCGGAAGCCTAGCCCGATCGAGAGCATCGACGTGCACGACGCCGCGCCGCAGCCGGCGCGCCGCCCATCGCGCGTGCGCGAAGGCCTGCCCTTTCCGCTCGGGGCCACCTGGGATGGCCTGGGCGTGAACTTCGCGCTGTTCTCGGCCCATGCGACGCGTGTGGAGCTCTGCTTGTTCGATGACGAAGGACGCGAGACCGAGCGCATCACCTTGCCCGAGCACACCGACGAGGTGTGGCACGGCTATCTTCCGGATGCGCGCCCGGGCCAGGTCTACGGCTACCGCGTGCACGGACCGTACGAGCCGCAGTCCGGCCATCGATTCAATCCGAACAAGCTGCTGCTCGACCCTTACGCCAAGCAGATCGTTGGACAGCTGCGCTGGCACGACGCGCTGTTCGGCTATGTGATCGGCCACCCCGACGGCGACCTCAGCTTCGACAAGCGCGACAGCGCGCCCTACGTGCCCAAGGCGCGCGTGATCGACCCCGCCTTTACCTGGGGCAGTGAGCGCCGGCCCCAGATCCCGTGGGATCACACCGTCATCTACGAGACGCACGTGCGCGGCTACACCATGCGTCATCCACGCGTGGCACCCGAGCTGCGAGGCACCTTTGCCGGCCTCGCCGTGCAGGAGGTCATCGAGTACATCAAGGGCCTCGGTGTCACCGCGGTGGAGCTGATGCCGATCCACGCATTCGTCGACGACAAGTACCTGCTCGACAACGGCCTGCGCAATTACTGGGGCTACAACACACTCGGATTCTTCGCGCCGCAGCTGCGCTACATGGCCACGCGGACCGTGGCCGAGTTCAAGGAGATGGTGGCGCACTTCCACGACGCCGGGCTCGAAGTGCTGCTGGACGTGGTCTACAACCACACCGCCGAGGGCAACGAAAACGGGCCGACGCTCTCGCTGCGCGGCATCGACAACCAAAGCTACTATCGCCTCGCCGAAGACCCGCGCCACTACATCAACGACACCGGCACGGGAAACACGCTCAACCTCAGCCACCCGCGCGTGCTGCAGCTGGTGACCGACTCCTTGCGCTACTGGGCCAACGACATGCGCGTCGATGGCTTCCGGTTCGATCTCGCCACCATTCTTGGCCGCGAGTGGCATGGCTTCGATCAGGGCGGCGGTTTTCTCGACGTGTGCGGTCAGGACCCCACGCTTGCGCGCCTCAAGCTCATCGCCGAACCCTGGGACCTGGGCCCGGGCGGTTACCAAGCCGGTGGCTTTCCGCCGGGATGGGCCGAGTGGAACGATCGCTTCCGCGACACCGCGCGCGCGTTCTGGCGGGGCGACGAAGGACGGCTGGCCGAGCTGGCCACGCGGCTCACGGGCTCGGCCGACCTCTTCGACCGCCGCGGCCGGCGCCCGTTCGCTTCGGTGAACTTCATCACCTCGCACGACGGGTTCACGCTCGAGGACCTGGTGAGCTACGACGACAAGCACAACGAAGCCAACGGCGAAAACAACCACGACGGCGCGGATCACAACCTCAGCTGGAACCATGGCCACGAGGGGCCCACCGATGACCCGGCCATCCTGGCGCTGCGCGACCGCCAGAAGCGCAACCTGCTGGCCACCTTGCTGCTGTCGCAAGGCACGCCGATGCTGCTTGCCGGCGACGAGTTTTCCCACACGCAGAACGGCAACAACAACGCGTATTGCCAGGACAACGAACTCACCTGGTTCGACTGGCTGGCCGCCGAGCACAGCCGCGACCTGTCCGCCTACGTGCGGCACCTGCTACGGATTCGCCGGCACTATCCGCTGCTGCGCCGCAAGCATTTCCTCACCGGCAAGGCCTTCGAGGGCGTGGACGTACGCGACGTGACCTGGCTGACGCCCGAAGGCAACGTCATGGAGCAGGCAGACTGGGAAGACGCTTCGCGCAGCACCGTCGGCATGCTGCTCGACGGTCGCACCGCCGAAAGCGCCAACCGCCGTGCCGGCGGGGAGTACAGTCTGTTGATGCTGGTGCACGCAGGGACGGACGCGATCGACTTCAAGCTGCCCTCCTCGCCCGGCGCGGGCGATTGGCAGCTGTTGGTCACCAGCGACCCGGATCTGCCGCAAGGCGCCTACCACGAAGACGGTGAAGCGCTCACCCTGCAACCGAGAACGATCTGCCTGCTGCGCGCCCGCGTCAGCCGGCGCCATCGTGAGTACGCGTGACGCGAGGCACGGTACGCTTCGTCAACTGGCGTTCTCCATGGTGTGCTTGAGGTCGCGCATCTGGTCGTGCCCATCCAGGACGAGTTGATAAGCGTCCTGCACGACCATGCGCGTGGCCGGCGTGAGGTCGTCATCCTTGAGCAGGGTTTCATACTTGGCCTTGATGTGGTCTTCGCCGCGCTCCACTTCCTTCACCACCGCCTCGTCGCCCTTGCTCAAGGCCGACCGCAGGTCGACGAACACGCGATGCACGGTGGCGGCCAGGGTGCCCTCGTCCGAGGGTGTGCCACCCAGGATGCGTACCTGCTCCTGCATCCGTGCCGCGATGCGCTGCCGCTCTTCGGCACGGCGCCCGAAAAGATCCTTCAGTTCCGACCGCTGCGCTTCCTTTGCCGCCTCGGCATAGCCAAGCATGCTGTCGATGGTCACCTCGATGAGATGGTTAAGCACGCGCATGTCGTGTTCATTGCTGCTCATGGATGTTTCCTCGCGAATATGCAAGAAAACCTTGGCCGAGCGCGAAGCATCATCCGGTGAATTCGACATGGCGGGCGGGTCAACACGTCCATCAGCGGGAGCGCGATGTAAACGCATCGTTGCGGTGGCCTGCACGCGACGTGATCGCCGCCGATGCCAGCCTGAACTCGTGCGTTCGCCGAACGCGCCCGGCGCAACGCTGCGATGCGCCTGGTATTGACGCGACGCGAGGTCATGACGCATGCCGCACACCAACATCATCTGCAAGCACGAGGTCTGCCTGTGCGAAGTTGCCGACCCGGGCGCCTTCTGCAGCAGCTATTGCAAGGAAGCCTGGGAAGACAACGTCCATGAGCCTGTATGCAAGTGCGGCCATGCCAATTGCAGGCAGGCTGCCGAAGAGGTCGGCGAAGGCGCCGACGAGGACCCCTCCACCACGTGAAGGCGTCTACGCCGCAAGCCATTCATGGGTCGGATGAACTGCCGTGGTGCGATCAAACCACACGCATGCGTCGAACTGCCCGGCAAGCTCCGCGCGCATGTAGTGGGACAGCGAGCTGTCTACAGCGGCGCCACGCGAGGCTTGCCTTGCATGCGATCGGCCCTCGGCATCGTCAGCCACTCAGGCGAACATTTCGCGCAGCGTCTGGCGTATCACGCCCGGCGCGTCCGGGTCGCCCTTGCTCAGCGCGGCCACGTAACGCTTCATCTGCTCGAAGGTCACGTGCGGCGGCATGGGTGGCACGTCGGGATCGGCGAGAAATTCGATGACCGTCGGCACGTCCGCCTCGAAGGCCTCACGCCAGGCACCGGCCACGTCTTCGGGACGCTCCACGCGAATGCCCCGGAACCCGAGCATCTGCGCATAGCGCGCATAGGGAAAATCCTCCACGTCCTGCGCCGGAGCGAATTTGGGGTCGCCGCCCAGCGTGCGCTGCTCCCACGTCACCAGGTTCAGGTCGCGATTCACCAGCACCATCACCACGAAGCCCGGATGCTTCCATTGCTTCCAGTACTGCTTGACGGTGATGAGTTCGGCGTTGCCGTTCATCTGCATGGCGCCATCGCCCACCATCACCAGCACCGGGCGATCGGGGTGCGCCATCTTGGCGGCAATGCCGTACGGCACGCCGCCGCCCATGGAGGCCAGCTTGCCCGACAGCGACGCCATCATGCCGTCGCGCAGCTTCACGTGGCGCGCATACCAGTTGGTGTGCGAGCCGCAGTCGCCGCAAAGAATCGCGTCATCCGGCAGCTGTGACGACAGTTCCCAGAAGATGCGTTGCGGATTGATCGGCCGCGCCGGCTCCATCGCCGCCGCCTCGAGCGATCGCCACCACTTGCGTACGTTCAGCTCGATGCGCTCGCGCCAGTCGATGTTGTCCTTCTTCTTCAACAGCGGCAGCAGGCGGCGCAGCACTTCGGCGCTGTCGCCGATGAGATTGACCTCGGTGGGATAACGCATGGACACGTTGCGCGGGTCGATATCGATCTGCACGGCACGCGCCTGCCCTTCCGGCGGCAGGAACTCGCCGTAAGGCATGGTGGTTCCCACCATCAGCAGCGTGTCGCAGTCATCCATCATCTGCCAGCTCGGCCGCGTCCCCAGGATGCCGATGGAACCGGTGACGATGGGAAGATCATCAGGCAGGGCGGCCTTGCCCAGCAGCGCCTTGGCGATGCCTGCGCCGAGTCGCTCGGCCACTTCACGCACTTCGTTACCCGCTTGCAGCGCGCCCGCGCCAATCAGCATCGCCACGCGCTCGCCCTGGTTCAGCACGTCGGCCGCGCGCTGGACGTCCTGGTCGGTCGGCACCGGGCGTGCCATCGCCGGACCCGTGCCCGACAGCACGTCACCATGCTGGCGGGGTGGCGATGGCATGGCCGGCAGCTCCTGCACGTCGTTGGGAATGATCACGCAACATACGGTGCGCTCCGCAATGGCGATGCGGATGGCGCGATCCACGACGTGACGCGCCTGCGCCGGTGTATTGATGGTTTCCACGTAGCGGGACACGTCCTTGAACAGTGAGTGCAGGTCTACCTCTTGCTGATAGTCGCTGCCGAGCGCCGAGCGCGGCTGTTGGCCGACGATGGCGAGCACCGGCATGTGGTCCATGCGGGCGTCGTAAAGACCGTTCAGCAGATGGATGGCGCCCGGGCCCGAGGTCGCCAGGCACACGCCGAGCGTGCCGGTGAACTTGGCGTGGCCACACGCCATGAACGCGGCCATTTCCTCATGGCGAACACGGACGTAATCGAACCTGTCGACGGCCCGGCCCATCGCGCCCATCAGGCCGTTGATGCCGTCCCCCGGATAGCCGAACACGCGATCGACCTGCCAGGCAGTCAAGCGTTCAAGCACAAAATCGGCGACCGTGTACTTCATGGCGAAATGTCCCTGCGGAAAGTCGTCATCGATAGCGGCAAGGCCGTTAGCACACGATCAATCGAACGACCAGAAAGCGTCAGTACGCATCAGGGAAAAACTTTGCCGGTACATATTCCTCATCCGTACCGTGCGCGCGCCTCTCGCGCATGAACCGCGCATGGCACAGCGCTTGCTGCATCCGCTTGCGTGTTCTCGTCGTTGCCGGCGAGCCCGCATCTCCAGGTTTGCAGACGAAGAGGAAATGCCATGAACCGAGACCACCGGCCACGCGACTATCGGGACACTTTTGGAAGCGATCAGGAGTACGAAGCGCGGCGCAGGGAAGAATCCGCCTGGCCGCGGCGCCAGGGCGCAGGACAACTGACGGAAGACGTCTATGCCGACACGCGCAACGACCAGGGCTTTGGCAGCTTTGGACGGCCTGCGGGCGAGTATTACGAACGCGACGATCCGTCATCGGCATGGGGCTCGCAGCGCGAGCAACGCTGGCCCGGCGAGCAGCCGCGCGGGCAGTCGCGCCAGACGCAGGGCGGGCGCCGACAGCAGCCATGGGGCACTCGCCATACCAGCTATTACGACGACGAACTGTCCAACTCGCCCTTCGACGAGGACGACACCAGCGGGTACGCGCAAGGTTATGCAGGTTACGGCCAGCCGCCGCGCAGGCCCTGGACGAGCACCGGCGGCTACGGCCCTTCGACAGACCGGGGCGCAGGGCCGCGCACTACGGGCGTAGCGCGTTATGGCGAACGCAGCGGTCAAGGCGAACGCAGCGATTACCGCGGCAAGGGGCCGATGGGTTATCGGCGCTCCGACGAGCGCATCCGTGAGGACGTCTGCGAAGCGTTGACGCTCGATCCGTGGCTCGATGCCACCCACGTGCAAGTCAACGTCGAAAGCGGCGTGGTCACGCTGCAGGGCACGGTGGCCGACCGCCACATGAAATTCCGTGCCGAAGAATGCGCCGACCAGGCAAGCGGCGTGCAGGACGTCGAAAACCGCATTCGCGTCGGCAACGCGACCACCAGCGAGGGCTTTGTCAATCCGTCGCCGACGCGGTCCGGTGACGATCCACTACTGTCGCGCTGAGTGCGAAGGAGACAAGTCATGCCCGAAGCACGCTACCACTGCGGCCACCCGGGCTGCCGATGCATGATCGACAAGAGCCAGGGTGAATTCTGCAGCGACTACTGCCGCCAGGCGGCAGAGCTGCCGACGACGGAAGCCCAGTGCGGCTGCGGCCATCCTGCGTGCCAGACGCAGGTGCATGCCGCACCGGAGCAGCAATCCGACGGATGATGCCGGATCTAGGCTTTCTGGTCGGTGCCTTCGACCGAAGCGCGCAATGCGGACGAAAGCGCCGCATCGCCGCTGACCAGGTCTTTCCAGGCCAGCGAAATACCTTGGCGATGACCGCGCAAGGTCAACTTGAGTCCATCGGGATCGATGAGCAGCGTATATCGCTGCTCACCGATGGCGAGTTCGCGACGCAAGGGTTTGTCGAGTGGGGTCATGAAGTTCTCCCGGCAGATGGCGAGTCTCCGCAGGTCGGAGTTGCCTAAGTGCCCAGTACGAGCCAGACGTTCATTCCGATCACCAGCATCGCGGCCACGGCAGCCAGTGCTACCACCACGTGCGGCACCGCATAGTTCCCCATGATTCGTGTCTGGCCGATGAACCAGACGATCGCGACCATGGGAAACGGCAAGGTGACGCTGAGTACCACCTGACTGACGATGAGGGCACGCGTGATATCCACGCCGCACGCCACGACCACCACGCTGGGCAGAATGGTCACCGTGCGGCGCACCCACAGTGGCACGCGAAACCGCACGAAGCCCTGCATGATCATCTGGCCCGCCATCGTTCCCACCACCGAACTCGACACGCCGGATGCCACCAGCGACAGCAGGAACCACCCTGCCGCCGCGCTACCGAGCAAGGGAACGAGCGTGCGATAGGCCTGCTCCAGGCCAGCCGGGCTGGCGTGCGCCTTGTGAAACGTACTCGCCGCCGTCGCGGTCATGGCCAGGTTGACCAACCCCGCGAGGCCAAGCGCAGCCAATATCTCCCAGCGCGAATAGCGCAGCAGCCGGTCGCGATCGACCTTCGGCAGCCATCCGAGTCGAAACCCAGACAAGCCCGCGTGCAGATACAGCGCGTGAGGCATCACCGTCGCACCGACGATGCCCGCAGCGAGCAGCAGCGCCTGCTTGTCGGGAAGATTCGGCGACACGAGGCCGTTGCCCAGTGCGCGCCAATCGGGTTTCAAGAAGAAGATCTGCACGACGTATGCGAGGCAAACAATGCCGATCATCACTGCGATGATCCACTCCGTTCGGCGAAAGCCATGGCGGTCCCAGTACAGCAAGCCACATACCAGGGTGATCGTGATGGCCATGGCCGGCAGCATCGGTATGTGGAGCAGCAGACCGATGCCCAGCGACCCGCCCAGGAACTCGGCCACGTCGGTCGCCATGGCGGCGACCTCGCCTGCCACCCACATCAAATAGACGACCGGACTCGGCCACTGCTCGCGGCAGATTTCCGCGAGCCCCTTGCTGGTGGCGATGCCCAGGCGTGCAGCGAGCGACTGGAACAACAGCGCCACGACGTTGGCCGACAGCATGACCCACAGCAGCGCATAGCCGTAGCGCGCACCCGCCTCGAAGTTGGTGGCGTAGTTGCCCGGGTCGATATACGCCACCGAAGCCATGACCGCCGGGCCCACGAAGGGAGCGAATGCGGCGACGCCGCGGCGTGAGCCATGCATCGATTCGCGCATGCCATGGATCGTTTTCTGGCTTCGGATATCCAAGATGCGATGCCTTGACCTCGCCTGTCGAGACCGAGTGTGGCGTCAGCGCAGGTCTGCACGATGGAAAACCGACCTGACGCCGGCTTTCACATGTCTCCACGTCCAGGCTCATCGACGCAAGCACCATGCGGCTCATCCGCGCCGTCCACCACCACACGGGCACGATGGATCGAAAAGACCCATGCACCCCGAAACAACGCAGGAGCAGACGATGGCGTCCATCACATCCATCACCGATCTATTCATCCTCGAACTTTCCGACATCTACAGCGCCGAGAAGCAGCTCACGCGAGCCCTGCCCCGCCTTGCCCACGCCGCCTCAAACGCTGAACTGTCCTGTGCCTTCCAGGATCATGCCGAAGAGACCCAGGGACAGGTCGACCGCATCGACCGCATCGTGGAACTGCTCGACGTCCGCCTGAAGCGGATGAAGAGCGTGGCGATGGAGGGCTCATCGATGAAGGTCGCGACATGATCGACAGCATCGCGAAGGGGCCCCTGCGCGACGCCGCACTGATCGGTGGTGCCCAGAAGGTGGAGCATTACGAGATGGCCGCCTACGGCACGTTGTGCGCGCTGGCCAGGCATCCCGGCTACAGGGATGCCATTCCGCTGCTCGAAGAAACGCTCAACGAGGAAAAGCAGACCGACAAAAAGCTCACTGCGATCGCCGAGCAGGGCGGAAAGAACGAAGCGGCTACCGGACAGCCCGCGAAACGCACTGCAACGTGATGGACCCACATCCGGCGACCATGTGCGCTTCTCGCGACGGCCGCCCCGCCCTCAAGCACACACCCAGTACGCCACCGGACGCTGGCTGGGTGGCGGCACGGGATCGCCCACGGGGGGCGGCGCAGGCTCCGGATCCGTGAGCGGCGGACGCGCCGGCTGCGGAACGGGTGGCTCCGGCGGCGGGATATCCGGCGACGGCGGCGACGGTGGCTTGGGTGGTTCCGGAGGTGCCGCCGGCGCGGGGTCCGGCGACACCGAGAGCAACCCGCGCATGAAGACCGAGACGACGCACGGGTGAATCAACGACTGCACATGCATGAAAATTCCTGACTGGCAAAAGCTGCTGTTCGGCCAGCTTGCGTCACGACGCCTGCATGCACCGCGATGTGCACGTTAAAGAACTCTTCCACAACCGCGGTCATGCAGGGGTTGCGCACTTCATCTCATGGCAGCGAAGAGGCTCGATGCCTTGAATCGCAGGGCGACGTCCGACGCCGCATGACGACCCGCGTCGCGCCGGTCAAGCGGAAACGACGCGATTGGCCGTATACCAGCCGGTCATGTCGTTGCCCCACGACGTGCAGCTGTCGGATTCACCCGTCGCCAGCCACTGGCGATGGAGGCCCTCAAGCGCGCGAATGAGGGCCTCGGCGGTAAAAGGTGCAAGCACCCCGCCGGCAAGGAAGGGGCGAGCCTGCTCGAAACGTTGCAGTGCCAGAGGCGAGTCGAACAACACCATCAGCGGCAGGAACGGCGCGCGGCCCTCCTTGCGCACCTTGTTGAGACGCGAGAAATTCGCGCGCCATAGATGGCTCTCGATGATCACAAATCCCACGGGATGCGGCGTCTCCCTGCTCTCCCGGGTGCGTAGCAGGCGCGAAAGCTCGTTGACGCAGCGGACGGTGAGAACCATGTTGCGCAAACCCGCCTCGCTCAGCTGAGTACGAATTTCCTGTGCGCGTTCAGGTTCTTTGACGACGAGGACGATGGTAGGCCATTCAGGCATCATGGAAACGACGCTGGATTGTGGAGACAATCCAATAGACGCAAGTCGCGTGCCATCGACCGCCGTCAGTTCAACTCATGACGGTCGGCTTGTCGAACGGAAGACGCGTGGCACCGAGTGCGGCGAGCGAATCATCGACGCGTTGGAGTATGTCGCGGGGTGCGTCGACCACGACGAGAATGCGCCCCAGCGTGATCTCTTCCTGGAACTGGCGCCGCACCGGATCAGGCACGGCCGACCCCGCCAGGGCGGTCGCCCATCCACCCACCGCTGCGCCGCCCAGGGTCATGGCTGCCGCACCGGCGAGCGTGACGCCCAGCGGCGGAATGGCGATGGCAATGAGGCCCGCCAAGAGACCCGTGGCCGCGCCGCCGGCGACACCGCGAATGGCCGCCGGATAAAAGTCGCCCTCGACGACCTTGCGGTCATCGGGAATGACGTCCAGCTCGATGTCCGAACGCGCGATGAGCGAAATGTCGTCGTCAGCCGCGCCACCGTCCCTCGCAGCGTCCATCGCCGTACGCGCGGCCGCCACGTCTGGCACGCTGAACACATGTCGCGTCTTCATGGTTCCAGTGCTCCGTGATTCATCGCCACACTAGCGGCGACGAAGTAAACGTGGCGGCAACTCCACGTGCCCATCGCGGCACGCGTATGGGAATAATTTTCCGACGCGGGAACTTCATGCCATGTTGCCGGCATCCAGACATCGGCACGACGAACCAGGCCTGAACCTGCCCGTTCCACCACGACGGACATCCCGAAGTGAGCGCACAGGCCTGGCTGTTGTTGCTCGGCATCCTGTTGCTGATCTCCTCCCTGCTGGGAGGCTGGATCCGGCATACGCCGGTGACGCCGTTCGTGCTGTATGTGGTCGCCGGCATCCTGCTCGGCCCCTGGGTCGCGGACCAGGCGCGCGTGGATGTCGTGAAGCACGCGGCCTTGCTGGAACGCGCCACGGAGATGGCGCTCGTCGTCTCGCTGTTCATCGGCGGACTCAAACTGCGCGCCTTGTGGCACGGCATATCCTGGAAGACGGGCGCTCGCCTAGCAGGTCCGGCCATGTTGCTCACGGTGGGTGCCATGGCCGTTGCCGCGCACTTCCTCTTTCATGCGAGCTGGCCCGAGTCGTTGCTGTTCGCGGCCGCCGTGGCTCCGACCGATCCGGTGCTGGCCAGCCTGGTGTCGGTGGACGATGCGGACGACACCGATGGGCTGCGCGTTGCCCTCTCCACCGAGGCCGGGCTCAACGATGGCGCTGGCTTGCCGCTGCTCTTGCTTGCGTTGCTGCTGTTCCGCGGCTCCACCACCAGCACGGATGTCTGGACATGGCTGCTGCGCGACGTGGTCTGGGCCCTGCCCGGAGGTATTGCGTTGGGGTTCGGCCTCGCCTTGCTCACGGGTGCGCTAGCGACGCACATCAAGGCCCGGAGCCGGGATACAGGACCCAACGACTTTCTCGCGCTGGCCCTGCTCGCCATGACTTATGCGGTTGCGGAGTACCTGCATGTATCGGTCTTCCTCGCCTCGTTTGCGGCAGGCCTCGGCTTGCGTCATGCCGAATGGCGCGTGGTCAGGCGTCATCCCAACCCGGACGTGAAGGAAAACCCGGGTGTGCATCCTCCTGCGGAAGTGCTGATCAACCCCAACCAGCGCGACAGCGAACTGGCCAAGCATCCGTGGGCGTCGATCGGCCTGGTGGTGTCGGACGCATTGTCCTTCGGCGATACGCTGGAGCGACTTATCGGCGCCGGCGTGCTGCTGTTCCTTGGTATCGCGCTCGCCACTTACGCGAGCTTGTCCGCTGTTGTGCTGGCCGCGTTGCTGTTTTTCGTGGTGCGGCCGCTGGCGGTGCTGGCGGTCACGGCACGTTGCGGCTATCGCTGGCCTCGCCGGCTGCTGCTCGGCTGGCTCGGCATTCGCGGGTTGGGCAGCCTGAGCTACCTCTCCTATGCCATTACCCACGGCCTGCCCCAGGCTTCTGCCACGCGACTGAGCGAATGGATCGTCACGCTCGTGGCCCTGAGCATTCTCGTGCACGGGACCAGCACGCAACCGTTGATGGCGTGGCGCGCCTCGCGCATATCGCGGCGACGCGACCACGAGACGTAGTCGCACGGCGACGATGTCTACTGGATGGCAAGCATTCGTCTGCTCGCCGTCATGCCGCGGTTTCGCGGCATGGACGACCTCCTTCGTGGCATGGAGCTTGCGAGCCATCGATGACCGCATCGCGACGGCTCGCATGCGTGTCTGCTCGCTACCCCGCCCGCCCCACGGAGGATTCCCCGATGTTTGCCCACAACAAGAAGCTGCAGTATTCCGTTCACGTCGAAGAGTGCAATCCAGGATTGGCCAACCTCATGCTCGAACAGTTCGGCGGCCCGCAAGGCGAGCTCGCTGCGGCGATGCGCTATTTCACCCAGGCCCTCGCCGAGGAAGATCACGGCAGGAAGGACATGCTGCTCGACATCGCCACCGAAGAGCTCAGTCATCTCGAAGTCATCGGCTCGATCGTGGCCATGCTCAACCGCGGCGCCAAGGGCGAGCTGGCGGAAGCCGTCGCTGCCGAAGCGGATCTGTACCGATCCATGCAAGGTGCGGGCAACGATTCGCACGTGACCCAGCTGCTCTATGGAGGCGGGCCGGCGCTCACCAATTCCGGCGGCATGCTCTGGACGGCCGGCTATATCGACTCCATTGGCGATCCCAGCTGCGACCTGCGATCGAACATCGCGGCCGAGGCCCGCGCCAAGATCGTGTACGAGCGGCTCATCAACGTGACGGCCGACCCTGGCGTGAAGGATGCACTCGGCTTTTTGATGACCCGCGAAATCTCCCACCAGCAGTCGTTCGAAAAGGCGCTGTACGCGATCGAACCCAACTTCCCGCCAGGCAAGCTGCCGGGCAAGCAGGAATTCGCCAACGTCTACGTCAACACCTCGCAGGGCGAGGGCGACATGCGCGGCCCGTGGAACAGTGACGACAACTTCCGTAACGTGGACGATCGCGCGTCCCAGCTTGCGATGGACGGCGGCGACGGCAAACCCTCAGTGAACTTGAGCAAGCAACAGCAGGAATGCCTGTCTGCGTTCGCCGGCCGCACGGCCTCGGAGACCGATAGCAACCCCACCACGGGTGCGGAACTGGGCAAGCAGGACTACTGAAATGCACGGGAAGACAGGCGGCCACCCTTCGGGGTGGCCGCCATCGCGTTACCACCGCGCTTGCGAGCTTTGACGCATTACTCGATCTCGCCGTAGCGCTTCATGATCTCCTGTGAGCCGCCGGAGCTCCGTCCTTGAGCTGCCTGACGACGTCGAGCACCTCCGATGCCGCTGAGGAAAACCCCGCCGTCCGCACCGCATTCGCGCTCTCAGCCTTGAACACATACCGCTCACGGTACGGCAATTGCTTGATTTCTCTTGCCTCCCGACCGGACTCCGACATGCGCGACGCCTCCTGCTCCGCCCTCATGGGCTATCCGTTGGCTGCCCGTTCGAAAAGCGCGAATCAACGCCGGCACGCGGCCGCGCTCGCGCCACCCTCGATCGCCGCGATGGCGCGTGATCGTCTGGACAGCCAGAACGTGATCGGCGGCATGTATTACCTCTGCCTGGAACGCTGTGCCGCGTGCGGCGATCCGCTGATGGCGAGCAGCGATCCCGCACGCTTGCGCGCCTTCCGTCTCGCGGACGGGCCCTACGCAAGGGACCTCAGGCGCATGCTCACCGTGTTCTCGTTCTGCGGCCGCATCGACAGCCTGTCCAGCGGCATCATGCTGCCGCAGATCCGCGCCCTGGCCGATTGCATGAAGTCCACGCGACCAAGCGCACTGGACTCGCTGCGACTCGTGCTCAGTGCCGAACAGATCGATGAGACGGCGTGGGGACTCTTGCTTGCCCTGGTGAAAGACGCCGAGCTGACCACGCTAAGCGAAGTCACCGCGACGCTGTACGCGGCACAGCGCGTACAGCGTCAGCTTGTACAGCAGCATTACGAGGAACTCATGTTGCTGCTGTCCCGGATCGGCTGCGGGTCACTTCCCGACGGCGGGCTGCACTACTGACCTCGCCCATTCATGACCAGCCATGACCGCTTTTTTTCCTGAATGAATGCAAGCCTAATGCAAGGGGCAGAAGGTAAGCCCTGCCATCGCAGGGAAACTTTTTCCATGGCCAGGGCGCCAAAAGGCACCAGAACGCGGTTGTAGAGCGGTTTCTGCCGTGGCACGGATGTTGCCCGTACAGGGTGCGTCGATAGGAGCGCGCTACTTCGGATTTTCAATCATGCCCAACCAGAATACGTCCCTGACACCCCGAGGCTTCGCTGCAATGAATTCCGAGCGGCAACGCGAGATATCCAGCATCGGTGGCCGCGCTGCACACGCCGGAGGCCACGCGCATCGTTTCACCTCGGAAGAGGCCCGTGCCGCCGGACGCAAGGGTGGCAGCGCCGTAAGCCGCGACCGCGAGCACATGGCGACCATCGGTCGTCGCGGTGGACGCAGCCGCAGCCGCGTGCAAGAGCAGGACGAAGGAGCTCCCGCAGCCATCGAGGAGACCTCTCGTGAGTCTTAAAAAACGGCTTTCATTCCTTGCCCTGACACTGGCCGGCCTCGCGCTGGCCGGTTACCTGCACGCGCAGAGCAGCGCGTCGGGCGCGGACGCATCGAGCACCAGCGCCCCTGATCAGACCTTCCTTCGCAAAGCGGCGACGGACGGTGCCACCGAGGTGGCACTGGGACAGCTGGCGATGCAGCATGCCCAGTCGGGCCCGACGAAAGAGATGGCCCAGCTTCTGGTCACGGACCATCGCAAGGCGAACGACGAACTTGCGAGCATTGCCATGCGCAAGCACGTCGAGGTCTCCGCACGTCCCGAGGCCGACGCCCTGGCCAAGGAAAAATCGTGGGGCTCCAGCGCGTCGTACGACCAGGCCTATGCACAGGCCATGGTCAATGATCACCGCAAAGCCGTGACGCTGTTCACCAAGGCCACGGAAAGCAAGGACCCCGACGTGCGCCAGTTCGCACAGACGACCTTGCCGGTACTGAAGAAGCATCTCTCGATGGCCGAAGCGCTCGCCAAGGGTGGTGAGACGCACGGTTCTTCAGCAGGAAGTACGCCGTAGCCGCCCTGCGGCATGCGATTGAACGAAGCTTGCACGCGGCCTCTACCTTATACGGGACATGCTCCCTGGGTAGGGCCGCTGTTTTGCCCATCTCATTCAGGGTTGCAAGGAACGTTCATCCATGGCTCAAGCTGCTCCGTCGGTTCTCCTGGTCGACGACGATCACACTTTCCTCAGTTCCGCGCGGGATTACGCCACGCTCAAGGGTTGCGAGGTCCATACCGCCTCCACCGTGAGGGACGCGATGCGCACGGTGGAGCAATGCGCCCCGCCGGATCTCATGCTGCTGGATCTGTCGTTGCCTGACGGCAGTGGCCTGGATGTGCTGGATCGGCTGGATTCGAGGGACTGCGGCGAGATCGTGGTGCTGACCGGTGACCCGGGGGTGGATACGGCCGTGCGGGCCATGCACCTGCGCGTGGACGACTATGTGATCAAACCCATGCGCGGCGGGTACTTCGATACCTTGCTGCAGCGCGCCACGCGCCGCGCCCAGTCGCGCTTGCTGAACAATCCCCTGGCCAGCAGCCAGTGCGGCGATCTGCTGGGCAATTCACTGATCATGCGGCGCTTGTTCAAGCTGATCGAACGCGTCGCCCCCACCGACAACACCGTGCTGGTGCACGGCGAGAGCGGTACCGGCAAGGAACTGGTTGCGCGGGCACTCCACCAATACAGTGGTCGCCGCGGGCGATTCGTCGCCGTCAACTGCGGCGCAGTGCCTGCCGACCTGGTGGGCAGTCAGCTGTTCGGCCACGAGCGCGGAAGCTTTACCGGCGCCATTCGCGATCACGCCGGTTATTTCGAGCAGGCGCAGGGCGGCACCCTGCTGCTCGACGAGTTCACCGAAATGCCGATGGCCATGCAGACCTACCTGCTACGCGTGCTCGAAACGCGCGACATCACCCGCCTCGGCGGGCGCACGAAACAACACGTGGACGTGCGCATCGTGGCCGCTTGCAACCGCGACCCCATAACCGCCGTGCGTGACGGCGTACTCCGCGAAGATTTGTACTACCGTCTCGCAGATTTCCCGATCGAAGCGCCGCCGTTGCGTGCACGCGGCGAGGACGCACAGATGCTTGCCGGTCGCTTCCTTCGTTCACTGAACGACGATCACGGCACTCGACACGCTTTTTCGCGGGAGTCCGAAGAATTCATTACGCACTACGCCTGGCCGGGCAACGTGCGCGAATTGCTTCATGCGGTGCGGCGTGCGTATCTCCTGGCCGAGGGCGGCAAGGTCGAACTCGCCGCCTATCCCGACCCCGCCGTACTCGGGGCGCGCTCCCCGCGTGGCGACCTGCAGTGGTCGGGGCAGACCCTGGAAGAACTCGAACGCGAAGCCATCGAGGCGGCGCTCGCGCGCTGCGGCAATGACAAGACACATGCCGCGCGCATGCTGGGGGTCAGCGTGAAGACGATCTACAACAAGCTGGTCCGCTACAAGAAAGAGGGCCTGGACACCTAGTCGACAGGCCTGGACGAACGCTTCAACACCACACCTGCACACGTGGGTCGAGCGCGGCGGGGTCGCGCAGCGGCACGGGCAAATCCAGGTACTCAGGCTCTGTGCAAGGCACGCTGCCGGGCCACGATGGGTGCCTGCCGCGCTCGCTCTTGCGCTGTCTGGCAGGTCGTGGGGTGGGACCGATATCGATGTGGATACCGATATCGATCTCGTCGGGTCGATACATCATCGCGTTGTACTTCCGCTGGCTGGCTGCGCGCTCGTGCTCGAGGGCGCGGCGGGCAGCGTGGTGGCGCCGCTTGGCGGCGTGTTGGTCGGCGCATACGGCGTCGACGCCGTAGCTGAAGGCGCCGGATGCGTACCGGGCTCGGTGCCATCGCTGTTGCGGTTGTGACAGCCGGCAAGCGTGCAGGCACCAAGCAGTACAGCTGGAACGAGATAGCGGTTCATGCCTTTCTCCCGTGGGGGGGGGTGCATGTCAATCGACGGCGAGCAATGCTCGTAAGGCACCGGGCCGGACGGCGGGGCGTTGCCCACGCTGCCTGTCCCGGCACCGCGTCGGTCAGCGATTCTTGTGACTCTGTTCGCCGGCGCGCACGTGTTGTTCGTGGCTTCCGCCACGGCTGCCAGCACTCTTGCCTTCCTTGCCTTGGCTGCCCTGGCCGCCGTGGCTGGCCTTGCCGCCCTTGCTGGCAATCTCGCGCTGCTTCTCATCGCTCATCGCGCCAAATCCGCGCTTGCCATGTTCGTTAGCCATCGTCTTTTTCCTCAGTGATGCCCGGCACAAAGGCCGCGACGTGGCGTTAGGTTGCGCAAGGCGTGCGCAAACGGATGCGCAGCCGCCATAAACGGCCTCTTTCACACGCAGCCGTATTCAGGGCGCATCCAACAACAGAGGATTGAAGGAATCAGCGCGGCAGTTCTGCGCTGACGGGTTCCATCGACTCGCACAGCGGAAAAAGCAGTGTCACGCTCGTACCCTCGTTCGGCACCGAATGCAACGCGACCGTGCCGTGCGACTGTTCCACGAAGCCATGGACCATCGACAGGCCCAGCCCTGTACCCTGCCCCAGCGGCTTGGTGGTAAAGAACGGATCAAATGCCTTGGAGGCCATGTCCTTGGACATGCCAACGCCTTCGTCCTCGACCATCAGGCAGGCGCTTGCGTGCCTGCCCTCGCGCGCACTCAACACGCGCGTGGACACGCGGACACAGCCGCCTTGCGGCATGGCATCGCGTCCATTGATCACGAGATTGACCAGCGCGGTCTCAAGCTGATGGGGATCGCATAGAACGCCCAACGGATCGGGGGCCAGGTCAAAGCGGATGCTCACGCGTGGGCCCACCGTGCGCTCCAGCAGCTCGGCCATCGAGGCCACGTGCCGGCTGAGATCGATGCGCGTGGGCATCAGTGGCTGGCGGCGCGCGAAAGCCAGCAATCGCCGCACGAGGTGCGTCGCACGCTCCACCGAGCGCGTTACGCTCTCGATCTGGTAAGCAGCCTTGCCGGCATCACCCCGCTCCAGGTGCAGCGATGCGACGTCAAGATGGCCGGTAATCGCCTGCAGGATGTTGTTGAAGTCGTGCGCCACGCCACCGGTCAGCTGGCCAAGCGCATCGAGCTTCTGCGCCTGCAGAAGCTGTTCGCGCGTGGATTCGAGCTCGGCCTCGGTGGCGCGCTGCTCGCTGACGTCACGCATGAGGAACGCGAAACCGTGCAGCACGCCGTCTTTGTCCTTGAGCGCACGAATGGTGAGTTTTGCCTGGAAGCTCGAGCCATCGCTCTTCACGCAGGCGCGCTCGTCCTCGTGCACGCCTTTGTCCGAGGCCTGCCTCAAGAGGAGTGAAGCCAGCCCCGCCGCCTGCTCCTCCTCACTGAACAGGAACGCCACCGACCGGCCTACGATCTCGATCTGCCGATAGCCGGCAA
>Ga0209258_100663_pt1 | contig 24677 bp, 26 predicted proteins | sample Araplaol_mTSA_r2_FD_184281 | JGI IMG/M metagenome (GOLD analysis project Ga0209258, IMG submission 184281) | Arabidopsis root microbial communities from North Carolina, USA - plate scrape CL_Col_mTSA_r2 (SPAdes) (version 2) | ecosystem: Host-associated > Plants > Roots > Endosphere | place: USA...
CGTCGCGTGCAGGGCACGCTGCAGCGCTACAAGGAGCTCAAGGACATCATCGCGATCCTGGGCATGGACGAACTGTCGGAAGACGACAAGCTGGCCGTGTCGCGCGCCCGCAAGATCGAGCGCTTCTTCTCGCAGCCGTTCCACGTGGCCGAAGTGTTCACCGGCTCCCCGGGCAAGTATGTCCCGCTGAAGGAAACCATCCGCGGCTTCAAGATGATCGTGGACGGCGACGTGGACCACCTGCCGGAGCAGGCGTTCTACATGGTCGGCGGCATCGACGAGGCCATCAAGAAGGCCGAGGAAATGGGCGCCAAGAAGGCGGCCTGATCGGTGTGAGGCATCATGGTGAAGCGCGGCCGTCGCGCTTCACCGGCATCACACAGCATCGTCTGCTTTTCACCGAACGCACCGGAATACCGTCATGAGTCATACCCTTCGTGTCGACATCGTCAGCGCCGAAGCCGAGATCTTCTCGGGCGACGCGCAGCTCGTGGTCGCCACCGGCGAAATGGGCGAACTGGGCATCGCGCCCCGCCATGCGCCGCTGATCACCCGCCTGAAGGCCGGCCACGTCGACGTGGTGCTGGGCAATGGCGAGCGTCAGCAGTTCTGGGTGTCGGGCGGCATCCTGGAAGTGCAGCCGCAGGTTGTCACCGTGCTGGCCGATACCGCCGCGCGCGCTTCCGACCTGGATGAGGTCGCTGCCCAGCGTGCCAAGCAGGAAGCCGAAGAGGCGCTGGCCAACCGCACCGACGCGGTGGAAATCGCCGAAGCGCAGGCCAAGCTCGCCGAAGCGATCACCCAGCTGCAGGCGCTCGAGCGCCTGCGCAAGACGCTCAAGCACTGAGTCCACGGCAACGTGGCATGGAAACGCCGGCCTCGTGCCGGCGTTTTTGTTTAATCTGGTCGGCGACCCGAGAGTGAGCCGAGCCGTGCCTTCCATGGGACTGCGCCTTCGCCATCTGAGCCGTGCGGCGTGCGTGGCTGCGGCCACCATCATGCTTGCGTGCTGCGCCAGTGCGCCGGTGTCACAGGTGAAGGCGGAGTCGTCATCCGCGCGGGCGATGCGCCACGTTCCGCTCGCAATGGGGCAGACGTCCACTGGCGCGACACCGCTGGAGCAACCCCTGCCGGTCTACCCGCCAGCGTTGCAGGCGCTGCATATGCCGCCACAGGAAATCGCGGCGAGGCTCGTGGTGGATGCACAGGGCAAGGTGGACGAAGTGCGCGTGATGGGCGAAGCGCAGGCCGATCCGTCTCACCGCCAGTTCATCGACGCCGTGCGAGAGGCAGCCATGCGCTGGACCTTCGTGCCTTGGCGGACGCGGCAATGGGCGGCCGACGCCAACGGCGACGAGCATTCAGTCGGCGATCACGCCCAGCCGTTCGAAGTGGGTTATCTATTTCGCTTTGCGATGTACGACGATGCGCCCGCGGTCGAGGTGCGAGCGATGTCGCCATGACTCGCCCCGCTTATGCCATACGGACGACTGAAGTCGTTCGGGCAGCGGCTGTTATGCTCCCTCGCCACTTACGACGGACCCGCCCATGATCAAGAACGCTCCGCTGCACGTGATCGTCCTCGCCGCCGGCGAAGGCAAGCGCATGAAGTCGAAGAAGGCGAAGGTACTGATGCCGCTGGCTGGCCGTCCGCTTCTCGCCCACGTGCTGGAGGCGGCGCGCGCACTGAAGCCTGCAGTGATCCATCTGGTCTACGGGCATTGCGGCGACCAGGTGCGCGCGGCGTTCGAACATGACACCGACCTGCGCTGGGTGCTGCAGTCGCAACGCCTGGGTACCGGCCATGCGGTGCGCGAAGCTTTGCTGGACGTACCCGACGAGGCCACCGTGCTGGTGCTCTATGGCGACGTGCCGCTGACGCGTCCGCAGACGCTGGAGCAATTGGTGCGTGGCGAGGGCACGGTGAGCCTGCTGGCGACGCGCGTGGCCGATCCGTCCGGCTATGGCCGCGTGCTGCGCGATGGCAACGGCCACGTGCGGGCCGTGGTGGAAGAAAAGGACGCCGACGACGCGCAGCGCGCGAACAACCTGATCAATACCGGCATCGTGGCGGCCGAAGCGGCCGCGCTCAAGCGTTGGACGTCCAAGCTGGATCGCAACAATGTGCAGGGCGAGTATTACCTCACCGACATCTTCGCGATGGCCGCCGGCGAGAATCGCGCCGCCAGCTGCGTGGAATGCGCGGACGAATTCGAGGCCGCGGGCGCCAACAATCCCTGGCAGCTGGCCGAGCTGGAGGCCCAGTACCGTGAGCGTGCCGCCAAGGCGCTCGCGCTCGAGGGCGTGCGCATCGTCGACCCCGCGCGCATCGACGTGCGCGGCACGGTGCGTGCGGGCACGGATGTGGAGATCGACGCCAATGTCATCTTTGAGGGCGAGGTCGTGCTGGGCGACGACGTACGCATCGGGCCCTTCACCCGCCTCAAGGATGTGAACCTCGCCGTCGGCACCGTGGTGCTGGCGCATTGCGACCTGGAAGGCGTGGTGACGCATGGGCCGTGCATCATCGGCCCGTTCGCGCGCCTGCGTCCGGGTACGGAGCTGGCGTCGGGCGTGCATATCGGCAACTTCGTCGAGACCAAGAAGGCGCAGATCGGCGAAGGCAGCAAGGCCAACCACCTGAGCTATCTCGGCGATACGGTGATCGGCAGCGGCGTGAACATCGGCGCAGGCACCATCACCTGCAACTACGACGGCGCCAACAAGCACCTGACGACCATTGGCGACGGGGCCTTCATCGGCTCCAACAGCGCGCTGGTGGCGCCCGTCACGATCGGCGCGCAGGCCACTGTCGGCGCCGGCTCCGTCATCGGCAAGGATGCACCGCCGGGCGAGCTGACGATTGCGCGCGCGCGACAGACCACGCTCCATGGCTGGCATCGGCCGGTGAAGCAGAAATGACCGGCATAGTCCGAATGGTCTGATGCCACTGCGGCCCACCGCGACGTATAACTCGCGCCGCGTCCGCCAAGGGGAGAGGGCCGTGCGTCGTCTTGGGACATTCAAGCTGACCGTCATCGTCATGCTGTGGTTGCTGTGCCTGTCGGCATTGCATGCGGCCACCGGCGTTCGTGAACTACGTTCCACGCCCGACCTGCGTTCGGCGCCGGATGCCGACTACGCACTGCGCACGGCCGCCGTCGCCGGAGCAACCGTCACGTTGGTCGACGTGCATGCCGGCGGAGCCGATTGGGTGCGCATCGACCCGGCGATGTTGCCGCCTGTTCCGAGCGATGCGCCGGCCGCCGGCAAATCACCCTTGCAGTGGTTCTACGGCGCGGTGATCGGCTGGATGCCGGTGCCGGCGGGCTGGCGCCTGCAGCGAGCGCAAATCGGCATGGACGGCGGCACCGTCTACACCTACGCGTCGCCCGATGGTGGCTCGGCAGGCTGGATCACCTACACGGTGATTCCCGCCTGCCTGGGCTGCATGCTTGAGGAGGCCGCCGGCTTGCTGCCGGGGGCGGGCGAGCGCCTTGCCGCCCTCACCGGGGAGCCCGAATCCAACCTTGGCCAGACCAATCCGGTGATGAGCTGGCAGTCTCGCCCCGACGAATGCACGGCGCTGTTCCGTTACCGCTCCGGCAGGCTCACCGTGCACGCGGCCGTGCTGAGCAGCGTGCCGATCTCGGCTCTGGGCAGTGGTAAGGGCGACTTGGCCGTGGCGGATGTCTACGCCGCCTTGCCGACGAGCAAATCGGCGGCGGCCGATTACCTGCTCGGGCATTTCAGGCAGGCGTTTCCCGCCTGCCATTCGCCGAACGGTTGGCCGGGCTGAGCGTCAGGCGTAGCGCCAGCCGTCGATTTCCACCAGTAGTTCCTGGCGACAGATGTCGCCGTGCAACAGCAAGACCGGCACGCCGGGCAGGCGCTGCTGCAGGAAATCGCGCACGACCGGCGCATCGGTAGGCTGGCGAACATAGGCCTTGAGCGGCGATTGCGTATCGAAGCCCGCCGTCATGCCGGCGCTGTGCAGCAGCGTCTCCAGGTTGGTCAGCGTCTCGCCCAGCTGGGCCAGGAGATCGTCCTCATGCGCAGAGGCATGTCCGACCACGGCGGCCGTACCCGAGATCGCCAGCGCGTCGCCGGCCGGCAGCATCATGGCGCGGGCAAAGCTGGGTGGCGTGCGGCCGTATTGGCGCGGGTAGCGCCAGGCGCTGACCTGGCGGGGGTTTTCAACGCGCAGGCCCGCCTCGTCGCAGGCGAGCAGGTAGATCTGCAGGCGCGGTGCGCTCGCGTGGTGCCCGATGGCCGTGGCCGCCGGAAAGCCTTCGGCGAAGAACGAGCCCATGCCGGTGGCGCGTCCATCGCAGAACAGCTTGTAGCGCTCGGCATCGCCTTCGCCCTCGTTGATGTCGCTCAGGTAGTTCCAGATGCGTTGCACGTGCCGCTCGCGGCGCCCGGCTACGAAGCGGCACAGCTGCCCGTACGCCTCGTGCGCGGTATCGCGGGGGCCGCCATGGCTGTTCTCGTCCAGCGTGATCGCCGCGAACAGCCAGCCATCGCCGGCCGACCATTGGACGTCTCCCTCGCGCCCCTGGCTGACCGTGCCGGCCACCTGCCAGATCTCGACCGGCACCGGAGCGTCGATGCCTTCCAGATCCACGCCCAGCCAGCGCGGATCCTCGCTGCGGGCGGCGCCGGTGCCAAACCCGAACACCGCCAGCGTGCCGGGCTCGCCCAGCACGGCCTCGGGTTCGTCGTGGCGATAGGACACCTGCGGCGCGCGGCGCAGCGCAGGCTTGACGTTTTCACAACCCTGAACCATGGGAAACAAGCCGGGCAATCGGGGTCGCTATGTTACACTCGCCGGTCGCCGCCTCCGGGGGAGAGGCGCTTGAAAGGGTACGGAATCGGGCATGGTCGAGCAGAGCACCGCACAACACGAACTGGCCACATTGATCGTGGAAAGCCTCAACCTGGAGACCGTGTCAGCCGAGCAGATCGACCCTGATGCCCCCCTGTTCGGCGGCGATCTGGGCCTCGATTCCATCGACGCGCTGGAGATCGCGCTGGCCGTGTCCAAGCGCTACGGCTTCCAGTTGCGCTCGGACAATCCGGAAAACCGCCAGATCTTTTCCAGCCTGCGCATGCTTTCCGAGCATGTCGAACGGCACCGCGCCGTTTAACCGCCGTCGGGCATGATGTCATCGTCGCGCGGCACACTGGTGCCGTCGCCATGACGTCCAGCGAACAGGCCCCATCACGCATGTCCCCGGCTCCCGCCATTCCATCGAAGTCCTCGTCGCGGCGCTGGCTGCCGCTGATGCTTGGCTATCCGGTGCTGGCGATGGCTGGCGTGCTCACGCACCGACAGGGCTTTTCGCTCGCCGCGTGCGCGCTGCTGCTGACCTTGCTGATGGCGCCGGCCCTGGCGGCGCGCCGCCTCGGCGCGTGGGTGGTCTGGACGCTGACGTCCTGCGCGATGGGTTGGCTGTGGATGCGCGGCTACGTGGGGATGCTGCTGGAGTGCGTGCCCATCGCCATCAACGTGCTGGTCGCCTCGGTGTTCGGGCGCAGCCTCCGCATCGGTTCGACGCCGTTGATCGCGCGGTTCATCGAGGCGGTGGAAGGGCCCGAGCGCCTACAGATGCCCGGCCTGATGCGGTATGCGCGCCAGCTGACCTGGTTCTGGACACTGTTGGCGACGACTCAGGCCACCCTACTCGCCGTCCTGCTGCTCTGCGCCGAGCCAGGCGGACTGTTGGCCTCGCTGGGCATCGCCTCGCCATGGCGGGTACCGGCCGAATGGGCGCAGACCTATGTGCATGTCGGCGGCTATGCGGTGATCGCGGCCGCCTTCCTGCTCGAACACGTCTATCGCCGTTGGCATCTGCGCCATCTCACCCATCCGCGCCTGCACGAGCTGGCGCTCGGCGTCGCGGCGCGCTGGCCGCAACTGGTGCGTGGCCAGGATCCGGCATCGCCATGAGCCACGCCGCGTTTCATCGCGAATTTCTGGTGCCGGCCGATCATCCGAGCTTGCCCGGGCATTTTCCGGGCTCGCCTCTGGTGCCCGGCGTCATGCTGCTGGAACAGGTCGCGCTGGCCTTGCGGGCTTGGCGCGGCGAGCGTCTGGCGCGCGTGCAGGATGCCAAGTTCATGGCCCCGCTGCTGCCACAGCAGCACGCACAGCTCACGCTGACGGACATCAACGGCCGCGTGCGCTTCGAGATCCGGCGCGACGCGGAACTGCTCGCGCGCGGCACCGTCGAGGGCGCGGCATGAGCGAACACTGGCAGAGCCGCCCCGAGGGTGGCGGACGCTTCGCCCTGTGGTTGATCCGCACGGTGGCGCTGCATGGAGGACGGCCGCTCGCTCGCCTGGTCCTCTATCCGATCACGCTGTATTTCTACTGCCGTCGCCGGCCCGAGCGCGAAGCGTCGCGCAGCTTTCTCGAACGCGTGCTGGGCAAGCCGGTGAGCGCGTGGCAGGTGATGAAGCACCTTCATGCCTTCGCCGCCATCACGCTCGATCGCATCTTCCTGCTCGCGCGCGGCGAGAAGGGTTTCGATATCGCGGTGGAAGGCCTGGACGAACTCGAGTCCACCTTGGCGAAAGGTCGCGGCCTGCTGCTGATGGGTTCGCACCAGGGCAGCTTCGAGGCGCTTCGCGCGCTCAGCCTGCGCCGTCCCGACATTCCGCTGCGCGTGGTGCTGGACAAGCAGAAGACGCCGGACATGACGGAGCTGCTGGAGGCGCTCGCGCCGGACATCGGCGCCAACGTGATCGACGCGTCGCTCGGCGGTGCCTCGATCACGCTCGCCATGGCCGAGGCCTGCGACAAGGGCGCGATGGTGGCGTTGCTGGCCGATCGCGGACGCGAGCATGAAGTGCTGCGCCGCACGCCCTTCCTCGGCGAGCCGGCACCGTTCCCCATCGGGCCGTGGCTGGTCGCCCACTCGCTGCGCGTGCCGGTGATGTTGTGCTTTGGCCTGTACGAAGGCGGCAATCGTTACCGCCTGATCTTCGAACACTTCGCCGATCGGGTGGACATCCCGCGCCAGGATCGCGCCAATGCGCTGGACGCCTGGATAGCCCGCTACGCTGGCCGCGTGGAACACTACGTGCACGTAGCTCCCTACAACTGGTTCAACTTCTATGATTTCTGGCAGCAAGACATGGCTACTGCTGTGCGGCCTGACGCTGTCGCTGTGCGCGAACGCGTCGGCGCCTGAGGAAGCCGCCACTGCGCGCGCACTGGTGGCCTCGCTGGGCCGTCCTGCACCCGCGCGCACGCCGTTTGCCGAAGCGCGCTTCATGAAGATGCTGGACCAGCCCTTGGTCGTATCCGGCGAACTGGCGTGGCTGGGCGGAGACCGCCTCGAGCGACGCGTGGAGCATCCCAATCGCGAGGTTTCGACGATCGCCGACGGTGAAGTGAGCCAGGAGCGCGAGGGACGTGACCCGCGCCGTTTCTCGCTCAAGCGCGCACCGCAGCTGCAGATCCTGCTCGACAGCTTCGTCGCCATGCTCGGCGGTGACGCCACGCGCCTGGAGCAGGCCTTCGCCATCCAGTACAGCGGCGACGATGCGCGGCGTTGGACGCTCACGCTCACGCCGCGCGATCCCAAGCTCGTGCGCACGGTCAGCCGCATCGAGATCGACGGCGCCGGCAACGAGCCGCGTTGCATGCGCATGCAGGAGGCCGACGGTGACCTCGCGGTCGATCTGCTGGGCAACCTTGCCGCGAAGATGCCGGCGACGCCCACGCGCGACGCGCTCGCCGCGCTTTGCCGGGGCAGCTAGGCATGCGGCCACGCGGTCGGTGGATCCTGCTGGCCGTGTGGATCATGGCGCTTGCCGCTTTGGGCGTGGTTGTCGCGCAACGCCTGCGCGTCAGTACCGACCTGCGCAGTTTCATGCCCGCGCCGACCACGCCGGACCAACGCCTGTTGATGGAACAGGTAGGCGAAGGCCCCGGTTCGCGCCTGCTGTTGCTCGCCATCGCCGGCAAGCCCGACGAACAGCTGGCGACATTGAGCCAGCAACTGGCCATGTCGTTACGGAAGGATGCGCGCTACAGCCAGGTGCTCAACGGCAGCTTCGATATCGGCTCGCTCGACGAGTCGTTGCTGCCGTATCGCTACCTGCTGTCGCCCACGCTCGATGCGCAGGCGATGGACGCAGCGTTTCTTCGTGATGAACTCGAGCAACGGCTGGAGGATCTGTCCTCCCCGGCAGCGGGACTGCTGAAAGGCTTGTTGCCACGCGACCCGACGCTGGAAGTGCTGAAACTGGCCGAGCGCTGGACGCCGCCGAAGTCGCCCGAGGTGCGCGAGGGCGTGTGGTTCTCCCCGAAGAACGAAGCGTTGCTGCTCGTGCAGACACATGCCGCGGGCTTCGACCCCGATGCACAGGCGACGGCGATCAGCGGCATTCGCGAGGCATTCGAGCATTTGCCGGGGCACGACGGCGCTTCATTGCAGGTCAGCGGGCCGGGTTACTTCAGCGTGATCGCCAACGCGCAGACGCGCGGGCAGGCCGAGTGGATCGGTCGCATTTCCACCGTGGGTTTCATCGTGCTGTTGCTGCTGGCCTATCGCAGCGTCGGCTCGCTGCTGTTGTCGGCTCTGCCGATCGCCAGCGCGGCGCTCGCCGGTATCGCCGCCCTGGTCGTGCTGTTTCCGCAGGTGCATGGCATCACGCTCGCCTTCGGTTTCACCTTGCTTGGTGTCGCGCAGGAATACCCGATTCGCGTGCTCAGTCACCGGCGCGCCGGTGAAAACGCACTCCAAAGCGTGCGCGACCTGTGGCCTTTGCTGCTCACCGCCATCGCGTCGGCCTGCATTGCCTACGTGGCCTTCTACGCATCCGGCGTGAACGGTCTCAAGCAGTTGGCGGTGTTTACCATCACCGGCCTGCTGGTCGCGGGATTCAGCACGCGTTATCTGCTGCCGCATCTGCTGCCTGAGCGCGTGCGCGATGTGGCGGACATGGGCTGGCTGGTGCGCGCACGACGCTGGGCGGATGCCCTGCCGCGGCCGCGCTGGATTCCCTTGCTGGTGGCCGCTGCCACCATCCTGATGCTGGTATTCGCGCGTGGTTCGTTCTGGCAGAACGACCTCTCGGCGCTGACGCCCTTGCCGCGGGACCTCCTGCGTGAGGACGCTCGCCTGCGCGAAGCGTTGGGCGCGCCGGACGTGCGCTATCTATTGGTGCTGGAGGCGCGCGACGAACAAGGCGTGCTCGCCTTGTCCGAACGTCTGCAGCCCGCCGCGGACGCCTTGGTCGCCAGCCACGCCGTCGATGCGATCGAGCTTCCTTCGCGCTACCTGCCCAGCGAGGCCCTGCAGCGTGCCCGCCAGCAGCGGTTGCCGGATCGTGCGACGCTCGAGCGCGCCTTGGCCGCGGCCGGGCAAGGCATGCCGTTCCAGGCGGGACTGTTCGCGTCGTTCGTGGACGACGTGCAGAAGGCACGCGCGTTGCCGTTGCTCACCGAGGAGCGCTTTGCCGCTTCGCCGCTCGGCCAGCGCGTCGCCGCGATGTTGATGTCGCGCGGCGATCATTGGATCGGCCTGGGCACGCTCAGCGGCGTGCACGACGTTGCTGCGCTGCAGACGCTTGCTCAGTACGGTCACGGCGCAGTGCGCCTGCTCGATCTCAAGGAGACCGCCGAATCGATGGTGGTCTCCTACCGAACGCGCATCCTCCATGCGCTGTTCGCAGCGACGCTGCTGCTGGTGGTGGCGATCACCTTGGCACTGCGCAGCCTGCGTCGCGCATGGCACGTGCTGGCGCCGATGACACTGGCGACCTTCCTGGTGCTGGCGGTCGAGCGCGCGGCGGGAGTGGAAATCTCGCTGTTCCATCTGGTGGCGCTGATACTCGCGGCCGGCCTGGGCCTGCACTATGCGCTGTTCTTTGAGCGCGACACCGGCGATGCCGCCGAACAGCGGCGCACGCTCCACGCCACGCTGGTGTGCGTGGCGTCTGCGCTACTCGTGTTCGGCCTGCTGGCGTGGAGCTCCATCCCGGTCTTGCGCGCCATTGGTCTCACGGTAAGCCTGGGCGTGGCGTTCCATTTCTGTCTCTCGATCCTGATGGCTCCGCATGCTCGCCAAGACTGACTGGGCGCACCTCATTCCCCATCAGGGCACCATGTGCCTGCTCGATGCCGTGCTCGCATGGGACGATGTCAGCATCCACGCGATCAGCGAGAGCCATGCGGACGCCGATCACCCGTTGCGCGGCGAATGCGGTTTGCACGCGGTGCACCTGGCTGAGTACGGCGCGCAGGCCATGGCGGTGCACGGTGCATTGCGGGCGCGCGAGCGCGGTGTGACCGAGGCGCGGCCAGGCCGGCTCGTGAGTCTTCGCGACGTGATGCTGGCGGTGGAATATGTCGATGCCGCCGGCGGCCATCTGGACGTCCATGCCGAATGCCTGTACGCCGATGACGCCGGGGCGCAGTATGCGTTTCGCGTGGAGCAGCGTGGTCGTTTGCTGGCATCCGGTCGCGCGGCGGTCATCCATTCCGGTTCCTGAGAGCGAGGTCATTCATGTCGCACGCCCATGCTTCACGACGTGCCCTGGTCACGGGCGGCAGCGGCGATCTTGGCGGCGCCATTTGCCAGGCGCTGGCGCAAGGCGGTTATCACGTGATCGTGCATGCGAACGCATCGCTTGGACGTGCCGATGACGTCGCGGCTGCCATCCGCGACGCGGGCGGCAGCGCGCAGTCCGTTGCCTTCGACGTCACCGATGCCGACGCCACGCGCCAGGCGATCGAGTCCTTGCTGGCCGATGGCACCATCCACGCCGTGGTCAACAACGCGGGCGTGCACGCCGACGGTCCGCTGGCAGGTCTCTCGGAAGACGCATGGCGACGGGTCATCGACGTCTCGCTGCATGGCTTCTTCCACGTCACCCAGCCGCTGCTGTTGCCGATGGCGCGCGCTCGTTTTGGTCGCATCGTGTCGGTCAGCTCGGTGGCCGCGCAGCTGGGCAATCGCGGGCAGGCGAATTACGCGGCGGCGAAGTCAGCCCTGCACGGTGCTACGCGTTCGCTTGCGCGCGAGATGGCGTCGCGTGGCATCACGGCCAACGTGGTCGCCCCCGGCGTGATCGAAGGGCGCATGATCGGCGAGGATTTTCCGCCCGAACGCATCCGTGAGATCGTCCCCGCGCAGCGCGCCGGCAAGCCCGAGGAAGTGGCGGCGCTGGTGGCCTTCCTGTGCTCGGATGCGGCCGGGTACATCAACGGCCAGGTCATCGGCGTCAACGGCGGCATGGCGTAGCCTAGCCGCCGAAGTGTCGCGCGGATTAACCTGTCACTGCGGCGTCGAACACAATCGGCCGCGAAGCGCGCGAACGGCGATAACTCGCCATGACATCGCCGTGGCGAAAGACCTGGCCGACCGTATAGAGGGTGATGCGCGTGACGTCGCGCACCGGGCTGAAGTGGCTGATGCGGAACTCGCCCTGGTAGCGCGACGCGATCGGTACTGATACGACGTCCAGTCCGCGCTCGCGCGTGGCGGCAATGAGGATGGCCGCCTCGAACACGAAGTTCTCCGCGGGCAGGTCGACCAGATCAAGCGCGGCGCGCGGATACCAGCGCTGGCCGCTCTGCGTATCGGCGACGGGCTGGGCGCAGGCCCACGAGATGCCCCAGTCGGCCACTGCGTTGGCGCGACGCCGGCCCTTGGGTTGCTGTTCGCGGTCGAGCAGGCGCGCACCGATCACGATGTGATTCGGATACCGCTTTGCCGCCGCCACGATGCGCGGGATGTCGCTGGCAAGGTGTTGCCCGTCGCCATCCATGGTGAGCACGGCGTCGTAGCCCTGGCGCAGGGCCTCGCGAAAACCCGTGCGCAAAGCCTCTCCCTTGCCGCGGCGCTGCGCGTGGCGCAGCAGCGTTACCGGCAGGGCACCGACGATGTCGGGCGTGCGATCGTCGGAACCGTCATCGACCACGATGACCGGCGCGCCCAGATCCAATACCGATTGCACGACGCCGCCAATCGCCGCCTCCTCGTTGAGGCAGGGGATCAGCACGCACCAGCGGACATCGGATGTGTTCAAGCAGCGGTCTCCATGACAATGCGCAAGGCTAACGTTTCGGCGGCGGCTACCGTGCACTCACCATCGCCACGAGCCAGATTCTGCATCAGCGGCCACGCCGCCGAGGCCATCGGGTTGGCTTCCTGCCACGCACCGGTACGCGGCGCGGGGTGCAGCATGGAACCCGCATGCGGCTCGAGCATGAGGTCCAGCCGCGCAAGACTGCGTTCGCCCTGCCGCGGCGACAGCACCAGCGCGCAGCCGAACGAGGTACGCGTGCCACTCATCTCGCCCAGCGGTCCATGGCCAGCAATATCGCTGCACACCAGCAGCACGGACTGGTGCTCGGTGGCGCACAGCGTGGCCGCTTCGAGCAGGCCTGCACCGAAACTGGCGTGGCCGGCGGTGATCGCGCTCGAGGGCGCGTGGCAACCGGTGGCGATCGTCCAGTAGCCGGCGGGCGCGTTGTGTACCGAGTTATGGAAACGCGTGGGCGACAGTTCGGTTGGCGCGTGTGCCAGGGTCGTGCACATGTAATCGGAAATCAGCTGATCGCCGTAGGCCGAACTGAAGACGCATGGCAGCTCTGCGGCGGCAAGACCGCTCATTGCCACGGCCTGACCGGCGACTTCCACGGCGAGCAGTACGCTTTCCGGCGCGCGTCGGCGTTCGTTGGCGGGCAGCGTGGTGGCGGCTGGCCTGGCGGGAGGAGGGATGACGGTTTCGCCGTGCTCCTGGGCCTTCAGCGCGGCAAAGTCCGCCAGCGTCGCCGACCACAGGCCGATGCCCTCGACGTATACCTGTAGCGCGCTCATGCAGGTGCTCGTCCAAAGACCAGGCAGGCATTGTTGCCGCCGAAGCCGAACGAGTTGCTGACGGCCACGTCAACGCTGCGTTGCTCCATTTCCCAGGCGAACTGGGGACCGCACGCAGCGCCGGGCGCGGTGCAGCCCAGGTTGGCCGGCACCACCGCGTGCTTGATCGCCTGCAGTGCGACCGCTGCTTCGAGAATGCCGGCTGCGCCGAGCGTATGGCCGGTGAAACCCTTGGTGGAGCTTGCTCGCGTCGTGGTCGGAAACGCGCGGGTGACCAGCGCCGCTTCCACCTCGTCGTTCTTGAGGCTGGCCGTGCCGTGCAGGTTGATGTAATCGACCTGGTCTGCGTGCAGGTTGGCGCGCGCCAATGCATCGCGCAGCGCCAGCTCGGCGCCCAGGCCCTCCGGGTGCGGCGTCGACATGTGGTGGGCGTCGCTCGATTCGCCGTAGCCGAGCAGCCGGGGCGCTTGTGGCGCCATGCCCGTGCGTTCCAGCAACGCGAAGCCGGCGGCCTCGCCGATGGAGATGCCGCGGCGAGCCTGATCGAACGGACGGCACGGTTCGGGCGATACCAGCTCCAGCGCGTTGAAGCCGAACAGCACGCTGTCACACAGGGTGTCCACGCCGCCGACCACCGCCGCGTCCGCCAGGCCAAGCCGGATCAGGCGCTCGGCATGGGCGAATACCTTCGCACTGGATGAGCAGGCGGTGGACACGGTGAGGCAGGGGCCTTCCAGGCCCAGCGCTTCGGCGACGAAACCGGCGAGGGAGTGGGGCGCGTGGATCAGCGGGCGGCGCAGGTCCGGCGGCATCCGGCCCTCGTCGTCAAGACGGCGATAGGCCTCTTCGGTGGCTCCGATGCTGGCGGTGGACGTGCCGAGCACCAGCGCGACTCGCGCCGCGCCGTAGCGTTGGCGGACGTCCAGGGCCCGCTCCAGGAAGCCATCCTGCCTCAGGCCGAGCCAGGCCAGGCGGTTGTTGCGGCATTCCCATACGGCATGGGCGGCGGGCAGAGCGGCGTCTTCGACGCCTTCGACACGGCCGATCCAGCACGCCAGGGGCGCGCTGCTGAAATCGTTGGGGCGCAGGCCGCCGCGCGTGGCGGACAGGGCGACAAGGTGGTTCTCTAAGCCGTGGCCCAGCGCCGAAGTAGCCGTGTAGGCGCTGACGGCCAGGGGTTGGATCGGTACTGGCATCACGCCAGCGTAACCAGCACCCGTCGCATTGCCTAGCCCGCCGCGGGAACGGTCGAAGCGGCGTTCATCTTGCACACGGAACCGATTGCGCAGGAAGAGCCCGCTGCGCACACTGCCCTATCTACCTGCCCTATCTACCTGCCCTATCTACCTGCCCTCACCTGCCCTGCCCGTCTTGTCCTCTGTCGCTCCACTCAAGCGTGGCCCCTGGCGCTATCTGAGCGATGGCGATGTGTTGCATGCGGCTGCGGTCGTGCTGGTGGCGCTGGTGTTGAGCCTGGGTCTGGTCTGGGTCGGGTATCTGTTGCACGTGTGGCACGTGGCGGCGCGCAGCCCGCTGACCCTGTCGCGGCCGATGACGGTGCTCGTGTTCGGCCGCCGGCTGGTGCGTGACCAACCCGAAACGGACTACCAGCTGCGCCTCGGACGGGCGCTGGCGCTGATGCGCGCTGACATGACCGACCACGTGCTGCTACTCGGTGGCCGCAGTGGCGGCAGCGTCAGCGAGGCGGCTGCGGGCAGGGCCTGGCTGGCCGATCGCGAACTGCCGCCCGGCATTGTCCTGCAGCTTGAACAGGCCTCCATCGATTCGCTGGAGAACCTGCGGCACGCGCGCAGCCTGCTGCAGGAAGACGGCCCGGTGATGCAGGTATTGCCGCCGGTGGCGCTGGTGAGCAGCCGCTACCACCTGGCGCGCTGCCAGCTGCTGGCGCGGCGCCTGGGATTCGACAGCGTCGTCGTCGCCGCTGAGCCGGCGTTCGAACTCAACCGCCGCTATCTGGTCCGCCTGCTCACCGAGTCGGGCTACCTGATGTGGATCGACATCGGCGTGCGCTGGGCGCGGCTGATCGGCCACCAGCGCATGGCCAGACGCGTAAGCTGAATCCTGCGGCTGCGTTCATTGCAGGAATGCAGCCAGCGCGCGACCGCGGCACGTCATGAATTTCTCCCCGGGCTGTCGCGTACACGCGTGCTCTCGCAAAGAAAACATCCGCCGTCCGCTGCACGAGGCCTACACGCGACCCCTCGCCGCAGAGGCCTGCCTTCCATGCTTGCTAAGCTTGCGGCTCTCGATCGAGCACGAGTGACGTGATGAGCCAGCAAGCCGACCAAGCCGAAACCTTCCTGCGCGAGCTGCAGGATCGCATCTGCGCCGCCATCGAACAGCTCGATGGCAAGGCTCGTTTCGAGGAAGACGCGTGGACGCGTCCAGCCGGTGGCGGCGGACGCACGCGCGTACTGCGCGATGGCGCGATCTTCGAGCAGGGCGGTGTCAACTTCTCGCGCGTCTACGGCCACCAGTTGCCACCCAGCGCCACGGCGCATCGTCCGGATCTCGCCGGCGGCAGCTTCGTTGCCACCGGCGTGTCGCTGGTGTTGCATCCGCGCAATCCGAACATACCCACCACGCATGCCAACGTGCGCTACTTCGAAGCGAGCAAGGACGGCGTCGACCCGGTGTGGTGGTTCGGCGGCGGCTTCGATCTCACGCCGTTCTATCCGCATGACGAAGATGTGGTGCACTGGCACACCGTCGCGCGCGACCTGTGCAAGCCCTATGGCGACGAGGTCTATCCGCGCTACAAGAAATGGTGCGACGAGTACTTCTATCTCAAGCACCGCAGCGAGACCCGTGGCGTCGGCGGCCTCTTCTACGACGATCTGAATGAAGGCGGCTTCGAGCGCTGCTTCGCCTTCACGCGCGATGTCGGCCAGGGTTTCCTCGACGCGTACCTGCCGATCGTCGGGCGCCGCAAGGACACGCCCTACGGCGAGCGCGAACGCGAATTCCAGCTCTACCGCCGCGGGCGCTATGTGGAATTCAACCTGGTGTACGACCGCGGCACGCTGTTCGGCCTGCAGTCGGGCGGGCGCACCGAATCCATCCTGATGAGCCTGCCGCCGCGCGTGCGTTTCGAGTACGCCTACCAGCCCGAAGCCGGGTCGGCCGAGGCGCGGCTCAACGATTACCTCAAGCCGCGCGACTGGGTGTAACGACGGGTCGCGCGGCTCGCCTTCCCAGCCAAGACCGGAATCCGGCGGCCCTGGGGGATGAAGCCGCAGGACGCCAGTCTTCGCTGGGAAGTCGAACCCGTGGTGCCGCTTAGTTCGTCGGCATGTCGCCGCTGAATTTCACCGGCGTCGCGCCCTTCACCGGGCCGATCTGCGCCGTGTCGCTCACTTGCAGCACCACCTCGCGGCGGAACTCCAGCGTGCCCTGCACCACGGCGTGAGGGCCGATCACCACGTGCGGCAGGCGGCTGTTGGTGTTGAAGCTGAACCAGCCGCCGGGTTTGTCGACCAGGATGCCGCCTTCCACGCGCGAGTTGGCGCCGACCGTGATGTCACCGCTGACGGTGGAGATGCCGCCGCCCACATGTGCCGCATCCAGATTGATGCCGCCGTTGACGGTACCGGCCTTGCCGGTCACGTCGGCGCCCTTCTGGAGGTGGATGCCGCCGTTGGTCGTGGTCACCGCACCGCTCACGCGGCTGGATGCGCCTACGGTGATGGCGCCATTGACGGTGTCCGCCGCGGTTGCCTGCACGTGATCGCCCAGCTCCACCGAGCCGTTCACGGTGCTGGCCTTCTGGATGACGGCGTTGTCGCCGACATGCACCGAGCCATTCACCGTACTCACGTTGCCCGCATGCTGGCCGGCTTCGACGCGAGCGGCGCCATTGATCTTGTCGATATCGTTGTCGGCTGCCTGCGCGACCAGGGGCAGCGCGAGGGCAAGGGCGAGGGCTAGCAGATGGCGATGCATGACGAACTCCATGAGGTATTGACCCTCATTAGGATGCACCTGCACCGCCGGGGGTTTAGCATGACCTTCGACAGGGGCGGCCGATTTGACGAGTTCGGGGCACGGCCTCACCATGCTAGGTTTCTCGCCGCGAATTCCCGCCATGTACAAGCTCGTACTCATCCGTCACGGCCAGTCCCAATGGAACCTCGACAACCGTTTCAGCGGTTGGGCCGACGTGGACCTCACCGAACAGGGTATGGCCGAAGCCGTTGAGGCGGGTCGCCTGCTGAAGGCCGAAGGCTACGCCTTCGATATCGCGCATACCTCCGTGCTGAAGCGCGCCGTGCGCACCCTGTGGGGCGTGCTGGATGCGATGGACCAGATGTGGCTGCCCGTCGTTACCGACTGGCGCCTCAACGAGCGTCACTACGGCGGTCTCACCGGCCTCAACAAGGCCGAAACGGCAGCCAAGTATGGCGAGGATCAGGTCAAGGTCTGGCGTCGCAGCTACGACATTCCGCCGCCGCCGCTCGACCGCGCCAGCAACGAATCGGTGCACGACCCGCGTTATGCGAATCTCGATCCCTCGATGATTCCCGACACCGAGTGCCTGAAGGACACGGTGGACCGCGTACTTCCCTATTGGCATGACGTGCTGGCGCCGGCGGTCCGCTCGGGTCAGCGTGTGGTCGTGGCAGCGCACGGCAACTCGCTGCGCGCGCTGGTGAAGTACCTGGACAACATGTCCGAAGAGGCCATCGTCGAGCTCAACATCCCCAACGGCGTGCCGCTGGTGTACGAATTCGACGCCGAGCTCAAGCCGATCCGCCACTATTACCTGGGCGATGCCGACGCGATCGCCGCGAAGATGGCCGCGGTGGCCAACCAGGGCAAGGCCAAGTAAACAGTCAAGAAGGCATCGCGGGTGACAGGCGTCATCCGCGATGGCTGCGTCGCGTCAGTCGCCGGCGCAGGGGCCCATCGGTAAGCTGCCGTCATTCCAACGCGAGATACCGGCATGACCCCGAACATGATTTATGCGCTGATGATTCCGCTGATGGCCTTCGGCATCTGGCGCCGCGTCCGCGGCAGCTTCGGGCGGCAGCCGGTTCGGCGCAAGCGAATGATCGCGCGCATCGCGTTTCTCAGCCTGATTGGCGGCCTGATCGCGCTGGGTGGCCTGCACAATCCGCGCTTGCTGGAGGGCCTGTTCGGCGGCGCACTGCTCGGCGCCGCACTGGGCACGATCGGCCTTCGGCTTACGCGCTTTGAACGCGACGCCGGCGGCCACGACCTCTATCTCCCGAACGCCTGGATCGGCGGCATCCTCACCGTACTGCTGGTGGGGCGCCTGGCCTGGCGCTTCATCGTGGTCATGCCGCAGCTGCAGGATCCTGCCATGGCGCACTCGGCGCCCGCCTTCGGCAATAGCCCCCTGACGCTGGCCATCTTCGGCCTCATCATTGGCTATTACCTCTGCTACTTCACCGGCCTGCTGGTGCATCACCGCCGCTTCGAGCGCGCGCAGGCTGTGGCGTAGCCGACTCAGAGCGCGTCGCTGTCCAGCTCGCCGGTGCGGATGCGGATCACCTGCTCCAGCGACGTGACGAAGATCTTGCCGTCGCCGATCTTGCCGGTGCGCGCAGACTGCTGGATGGCTTCCACCACGCGGTCGAGCTGCTCGTCCCCCACGGCAACCTCCAGCTTGATCTTGGGCAGGAAGTCGACCACGTACTCCGCGCCGCGGTACAGCTCGGTGTGCCCCTTCTGGCGGCCGAAACCCTTTACCTCGGTCACGGTGATGCCCTGGACCCCCACTTCGGCCAGCGCCTCGCGGACATCGTCCAGCTTGAAGGGCTTGATGATCGCTACGACCAGCTTCATGGGTCTTCCTCGAAATCGTGGGTTGTCCGGCATTGGGCCGTGATGGGGCATTTTGCCTGTCCGCCCCGGCAGCTGTCGCCTGGGTGGGTTCCGTGTAGGACAATGCCTACACAATGAAGCGGAGCAGGCCGATGGTGGCGTTTAAAGACATGAATCTACACTTAGTTCCGACAAGTTCGAGGTGCTATCCATGATGGATAGGCAGGACATCGATCAACTTGCCCAGCGTCTAGTTTCGTTGGTTCCAACAGGATTGGCCCAGGCGCACCAGGATCTGCGCACCAACTTCGGCGATGTCCTGGCGCAGGGATTGCGCCGCCTCGACCTAGTCACCCGCGAGGAGTTTGAAGTCCAGACGCAGCTTTTGGCGCGTACGCGCGCCAAGGTCGAGGCTCTGGAAAAGCGAATCGCAGAACTCGAGGCCAGTGCTGCCACCTGACGGGGCGTAGCGCGGCCCACGTCCCGGGAGCCGCCCCCGATCTGTCACCCTCACCCCGAGAACGGTCGGGGGCGGCTATTTTCACCGCTGGCTGCGCGAGGGAGTCGCTCCGTGTTTCAGCTTGGCAGCCACTCCGACATCCGCTCCGTATGAGTCTTGCCGTCACGCTCAGCCGTGCCCAGGAAGGTGTGGCTGCGCCCCAGGTGATGGTCGAGGTACATCTGTCCGGCGGCCTGCCGGGCACGAATATCGTTGGCTTACCTGAAGCGGCCGTGCGCGAGGCGCGCGACCGCGTGCGCGTCGCCATCCAGAACACGTCGTTCGAATATCCCAACCGCCGGGTCACCGTGAACTTGGCGCCAGCGGAGCTGCCCAAGGACGGCGGCCGCTTCGATCTGGCGATCGCGCTCGGCATCCTGGCTGCCGGCGGTCAGGTGCCGAGGGAAAAGCTCGACGATTGCGAATTCCTCGGCGAGCTGGCGCTGTCCGGCGCGCTGCGGGGCGTATCCGGTGTTTTGCCGGCGCTGTTGCGGGCGCGGGCACGTGGCCGTCGGGTGGTGGTACCTCGCGCCAACGCGGCAGAAGCTGCCCTGGTTTCCGATGCCGATGTGCTGGTCGCCGACACGCTGGCCGAAGTGTGCGGCTGGCTGCGCGGCGCGCAGGACCTGGGTCTGCCTACCGATCCACCGCCACCCGGCAATGATGGCGTAGGTCCCGATCTCGCCGACGTGCGTGGCCAGCTGCAGGCGCGTCGTGCTCTGGAAATCGCCGCCACCGGCGGACATCACCTCTTGCTGAGCGGTCCGCCGGGAACCGGCAAGACCATGCTGGCGGAGCGCCTGCCGGGCATTCTTCCGCCGATGACCGAGTCGGAGGCGCTGGAAACCTGCGCCGTGCTTTCGGTCGCAGGCCAGGCCGTCGATCCCCAGTACTGGCGACGACGACCGTTCCGCGCACCCCACCACACCGCCTCGGCAGTGGCGCTGGTGGGCGGCGGCGCGGTGCCTCGGCCCGGTGAGATCTCGCTGGCCCACAACGGCGTACTGTTTCTCGATGAACTGCCGGAGTTTGGCCGGCACGTGCTCGATGTGCTGCGCGAACCGATGGAGTCGGGCCATATCGTAGTGTCGCGCGCCGCGCGGCAATCCACCTTTCCTGCCCAGTTCCAGCTGGTCGCGGCGATGAACCCGTGTCCCTGCGGTTATGCCGGCGACCCGCGCCATTCGTGCAACTGCACGCCCGACCAGGTGCAGCGCTACCGGGCGCGTATTTCCGGGCCGCTGCTGGATCGCATCGATCTCGGTGTCGAGGTGCCGAGGGTGCCGCTGGGTGAGCTGGGCGCGCCGCGCGGCGCGAACGACGAGGATTCGGCGACCGTGCGCGCGCGGGTGATCAAGGCGCGGCAGCATGCGCTGATGCGTGCCGGCCGGCCGAACGCCGAGATCAGTACGCGTGAGCTGGAGCGCGACTGCGCCCTTGGGCCGGCGGAGCGGCGTTGGTTCGATGCCGCGCTGGAGCGCCTGGGGCTGTCGGCTCGTGCCTACCACCGGACCCTGCGGGTCGCGCGGACGATCGCCGATCTGGATGGTGGCGCGGCGCTGCTGGACCGCTCGCACCTGGCCGAAGCGCTTACCTATCGCCGGTTTTGAGGTGCAGTCGGGGCGCGAGGTTGATGGCGTGTACTGGGTGCGCTCCAATGAGGTACGGGGAATTTTTGAACTGACGGGTATTGACTTGCCGAGGCCGGGGCGTATTATCTGTACCCGCTAGTTCTTTATTGAACTCAGCCTGCCACCCCGGTATCGGTACTCCCTCCCCCTCCCCCCGTCCGATACCGGGGTTTGGCCCTCCCTCGAATTCCTCCGCAGCAGCAACATGACGGTGGACGCCGCCCAGCTGGCGTGCTCCGATAATCGCGTCTGATGCCGAGGGACCGTGCATGGCGGCTGATCTGGGACTGTTGCTGGTGAGCATGCTCGGTATCGGCTTTCTCGCCCAATGGTTGGCCTGGCGAGTCCGCCTGCCGGCGATTCTGTTCCTGCTGCTGGCCGGCCTCCTGATGGGCCCGGTGATCGGCGCATTGCAGCCCGATCGACTACTGGGCCCGTTGCTGTTTCCCATTGTGTCGCTGGCAGTCTCGCTGATTCTGTTCGAGGGCAGCCTCACCCTGCGTTTCAGCGAGCTGCGCGATATCGGCAGCGTAGTACGTGGCCTGGTGACCTATGGCGCGGTGATCGCCGTGTTCCTGTTGGCGATCGCGGCTCGCTATCTCGCGGGCCTTAGCTGGGAGGTCGCCCTGCTGTTCGGCGCGTTGACCTGCGTGACCGGTCCCACCGTGATCGCGCCCATGTTGCGCACCGTGCGCCCCAACACGCGCATCGCCAATACGCTGCGTTGGGAAGGCATCGTGATCGATCCGCTCGGTGCGCTATTCGCCGTGTTGGTGTTCGAAGCGATTGCCTCGCATCACCAAGGCCGCACCATCAGCGTATTCCTGGCCGTGCTGGCAAGCGGCACGGTGGTCGGCCTGCTCGCAGCGTGGCTGTTGGCGTTCTTCCTGCGCCGCCAGTTGATTCCCGATTACCTGCAGAACTACGGGGCGCTGGTCGCCGTGCTGCTGGCGTTTTCGCTGTCCAACGCGGTCACGCACGAATCGGGACTGTTGACGGTGACGGTGATGGGTATCGCGCTGGGCAACATGCGCGGCGTGCATATCGACGACATTCTCGACTTCAAGGAAAACCTCACCACCTTGCTGGTCTCCAGTCTCTTCATTCTTCTCGCGGCGCGACTGACCTGGCCGTTGCCGGGCCATGTGCTGTGGTCCGGCGTGGCGATCTTTGTGGTGGCGCAGTTGATCGTGCGTCCGGTAACCGTCGCCATTGCCACGGTCGGCAGTCCGTTGAGCTGGCGCGAGCGTGCATTGATCGGATGGGTGGCGCCGCGCGGCATCGTGGCGGCGGCCGTGTCTGCGGTGTTTGCGTTGCGACTGGACGAGCTCGGCCTGCCGGGGGCCGAGACCTTGGTGCCGCTGGTGTTCCTTTTGATCATCGGCACGGTGCTGCTCCAGAGCGCGACGGCGCGACCCCTGGCGCGTTGGTTGAAAGTCGCCGAGCCCGATCCTACCGGCGTGCTGATCTATGGCGCCGACAACGCGGCACGTCAGGTAGCGCGGGCGCTGGTGGATGCAGGCTTTCGCGTGGTGGTGGCCGATGAGCAATGGCAGGGCATCCGCCTCGCGCGGATGGAAGGTCTCCATACGTTCTACGGCCATCCCGCGACGACGTATGCGGAGCGCCATCTCGATCTGTCGGGCATCGGACGTCTGCTGGCGATGTCGGCCAATCGCGAACGTAACGCGCTCGCCTGCGTGTATTACCGGCGGGAGTTCGGTCGCGGTCGCGTGTATCGATTGCTCAACGAGGACACGCATCAGGAACATGAGCGAACACAACTGGGTGGCCATCTGCTGGCGCCCGCTTTGTTCGACGCGTCGATGACGCATGAGCGATTCGAGGAGCGCCTGGCCGAAGGCTGGACCATCAAGTCGACGCGGCTGACGGCGACGTTCGACTGGCCGCATTTCATCGAGCAGTACGGTTCAACGACGGTGCTGCTGTTCGGTGTCGAGGAAAAAGGCGCGTTGCGGATCGCTTCGGTCAAGCGCGAACTGGAGCCGCGGCCGGGTTGGCTGGTGACTGCGCTGGTGCCGCCACAGCCGCTGCGGCCTGCCAACTGAGGCGCGCTCCCTGCGCGGCGCGCGCAGGGAGCGCAGGACAGGGCCGCGCTCCCCGCGCACGCGCCAGCATCCATGCCGGCTCACGCGACGGGAATTACCGCATCACGCCGCGCTGGCGTGACGAGAGGCGTGAAACTGTGCCTCCTCGGTGGAACCCTTGAGCGCGGTGGTGGACGACTGGCCCTGCTGGATGGCCTGGGTCACGGCGTCGAAGTAGCCCGTGCCGACCTCGCGCTGGTGCTTCACCGCGGTGAAGCCCCGTTCGGCGGCGGCGAACTCCTTCTCCTGCAGCTCCACGAACGCACTCATCTGTCGACGGGCGTAACCATAAGCCAGATCGAACATGCCGTAGTTAAGGCTGTGGAAGCCGGCCAGGGTGATGAACTGGAACTTGTAGCCCATCGCGCCCAGTTCCTTCTGGAAGGTGGCGATGGTGGCGTCGTCGAGGTTCTTCTTCCAGTTGAAGCTGGGCGAGCAGTTGTAGGCCAGCAGCTTGCCGGGATATGTCGCGTGGATCGCCTCGGCGAACTTGCGCGCTTCCTCCAGGTTCGGCTTGCTGGTTTCGCACCACACGAGATCGGCGTACGGCGCATAAGCCAAGCCGCGGCTGATGGCCTGGTCGATACCGGGACGAACGCGGAAGAAACCTTCCACCGTGCGCTCACCGGTGATGAACGGCTTGTCGTTGTCGTCGATGTCGGAGGTGAGCAGGTCCGCGGCATCGGCATCGGTGCGCGCGACGATCAGCGTCGGCACGCCAAGCACGTCGGCGGCAAGGCGCGCAGCGTTGAGCTTGTCCACCGCTTCGCGGGTCGGCACCAGCACCTTGCCACCCATGTGGCCGCACTTCTTCACCGAAGCGAGCTGATCCTCGAAATGCACGCCGGCGGCGCCCGCTTCGATCATCGCCTTCATCAGCTCGAAAGCGTTGAGCACGCCGCCGAAGCCGGCTTCCGCATCGGCCACGATCGGCACCATCCAATCGATCTCATCGGTGCCTTCGGCATGATGCAACTGGTCGGCGCGCAGCAGCGTGTTGTTGATGCGCTTCACCACCTGCGGCACCGAATTGGCCGGGTACAGCGACTGGTCGGGATACATCTCGCCTGCAAGATTTGCATCGGCGGCGACCTGCCAGCCGCTGAGATAGATTGCCTGCAGACCGGCCTTCACCTGCTGCATGGCCTGGTTGCCGGTGAGCGCACCGAGTGCGTTGACGAAATCTTCCTTGTGCAGCGACTTCCACAACCGCTCGGCACCCCGCCGGGCCAGCGTGTGTTCCACGTGCACCGTGCCGCGCAGGCGAGCCACGTCATCGGCGCTGTAGTTGCGCTGGATGCCGCTCCAGCGAGTGTTGTTTTTCCAGTCGAGCGCGATCTGTTCGGCGGTGGGCAGCGTGTTCTTCATGACGTGACTCCGTTGCGTGTGCGGATGCGTTGCGTTGTGGGAGCGCACCTTGTGCGCGACTGCTGCGCTGAGGTGCTTCGCTTGGTGGGGCTGTCGCGCACAGGGTGCGCTCCCACAAGAAACTGGCTTGCGATCAGGTGAGCTCTTCGTAGGCCGCGAGGGTGAGGAAATCGCCGAGTTCGTCGGCGTGCGTGAGTTGGCTGAGCAAGGCGGCGGCCTGTTCGGCGCGGTGCGCGTAAGGGCCCTTCTCTTCGATAAGGCGATGCGTGTGCTTGGTCAGCGAGTGATCGAACAGCGCGAAGTCGATCGGCGCATGGTCGGTAAATTCCAGCGGCCCCAGATGCAGCCACTGCCACAACTGAGCGCGCGCGATCTCGGCGGTGGCGGCGTCTTCCATCAGGTGATGGATCGGCACACAACC
>Ga0209258_100664_pt1 | contig 24590 bp, 20 predicted proteins | sample Araplaol_mTSA_r2_FD_184281 | JGI IMG/M metagenome (GOLD analysis project Ga0209258, IMG submission 184281) | Arabidopsis root microbial communities from North Carolina, USA - plate scrape CL_Col_mTSA_r2 (SPAdes) (version 2) | ecosystem: Host-associated > Plants > Roots > Endosphere | place: USA...
CCTTGAGCGAGATCATCACGCCGATCAGCGACAGCGGCAGCGAGGCCATGATCGCCAGCGGCTGCAGGAAGCTGCCGAACTGGCTGGCCAGCACGATGTAGATGAAGATCAGCGCCAGGCCCAGCGCCGAGCCGATGTTGCCGAAGATGTCGTCCTGGTCCTGCGCGGCGCCGCCCACGTCGAAGCGGTAGCCCGGCGGCAGCACGGTGGCCTTGACGATCTTGTCGATGTCGGCGTTGACCTGGCCCACCGTGCGGCCCGACTTCACGTCCACGCCGGCGTACACCGCCTGGCGGCGCTGCAGGTCCTGGCGCTTGATCACGTCCGGGTTGGTGACGGGCTCGATCGTGGCGACGCTTTCCAGCGGCACCGGCGTGCCGTCGGCGGCGAAGGCCACCGGCAGCTTGTTGAGCTGCGCGACGGTCTCGCGGCTGGCCTGCGGCAGGCGCAGCTGCACCTCCACCTGCTGGCCGTCGGGCGTCGTCCAGTAGGTCGACACGTCGCCCTGCACGTAGGCGCGCAGGCTGGCCGACAGCTGCTGCGGCGTCATGCCCAGCTGCCGCGCGGCGTCCGGGCGCACGCGCACGGCGTACGCGGGCAGGCCGGGCTTGACCGAGGATTCGAAGTCCGTCACGCCCTTGACCTTCCTGATCTTGGCGCCGAGGTCGGCCGTGATCTGGTCCAGCACGGTGGGATCGGGCCCGAGGATCGAGATGAAGATCGGGCGGTTGCCGAGCGCCACCGAGATGCCCGGCAGGCCCTGGAGCCGCTTGCGGATCTCGTCCTCGACCTGGAACTGGTTGAGCTTGCGGTCGTGGCGCGGCTTCAGGCCGATGCCGATGTAGGCCGTGTTGTGGCCGTTGTCGCCGCCGACCTGCGTGGACAGCGAGTCGATCTCGGGCATCGACCCGATGATGGCCTCCACCTGCTTCATCTTCGCGTCGGCGCGGGCCAGGCTGGTGCCCACCGGCATCGTGATCTGCAGGCCGGTGTAGCACTGGTCGGTCTGCGGGATCGCCTCCGCGCCGATCGTGGTGGCCAGCGCGATGGCCGCGAAGAAGGTGCCCACGGCCGCCCACAGCACGATGCCGCGCGGGGTCAGCGTGGCAAAGCGCAGCTGGCGCCCGCCGTGCACCAGGCGGCGGCCGTCGGCGCCGAAGCCGAAGCCGTACGCCGGCACCGGCGGCACGAACATGCGGTAGCGGCGGCCGCTGAAGGCCCAGGTGATCAGGCGTTCGTAGATGTGGTGCAGCCTGGCCATCGCCCAGTCGACGGCCCGCATCATGTGGCCCACGCCCCAGAGGCGCTGCATCGTGACGGCCGGCGGATCCTTCCAGACCGAAGACAGCATCGGGTCGAGCGTGAAGCTGACGAACAGCGACACGATCACCGCCGACACCACCGTGATGCCGAACGGGAAGAAGAACTTGCCGACGATGCCCTTCATGAAGGCCACCGGCACGAACACCGCGCAGATCGCGAAGGTGGTGGCCATCACCGCCAGGCCGATCTCGTCGGTGCCGCGGCGCGCCGCGGTGTGATGGTCCTGGCCCATGCCGACATGGCGCACGATGTTCTCGCGCACCACGATCGCGTCGTCGATCAGCAGGCCGATGCACAGCGACAACGCCATCATCGTCATGAAGTTCAGCGTGAAGCCGAACGCGTTGATCGCGATGAACGAGGCGATGACCGAGATCGGCAGCGTCAGGCCGGTGATGATCGTCGAGCGCCAGCTGTGCAGGAACAGGAACACGATGGCGATGGTCAGCAGCGCGCCCTCGCCCAGCGTCTTCTTGACGCCGTCCAGCGACTGCTCCACCCAGTCCGAGCTGGCGTAGATCAGCTTGAGCTCGACGCCCGGCGGCAGCGACTTGCGCATCTCGTCGGCCGCGGCCTTGATCGCCGCGCCGGTGCGCACGATGTTGGCGTCCTGCTGCTTGTAGATGTTGAACGTGACGGCCGCCCTGCCGTTGATGCGCGACAGCGAATCGGGCTCCTGCTCGCGCTCGACCAGCGTGCCGACGTCACCCAGCAGCACCACGCCGCCGCTGGCGTTGCGCGAGACCACCACGTTGGCGAACTGCTTGGGATCGAGCACGCGGCCCTCGACGCGCACCAGCGAATCCTCGTTCCTGTTCTGCAGCAGGCCCACCGGCTGGTCGGTGTTGGCGCGCACGAGCGCGGCGCTGACGTCGGCCGGCGTGAGGCCGAAGCCGCGCAGGCGCTGGGGATCCAGGTCGATGCGCACCTGGCGCGTGACCAGGCCCAGCGGCGTGACGCGCGCGACGCCCTCGACGCTGGTCAGGCGCTTCTGCACCGTCTGGTCGGCGATCAGCGACAGCTCGCGGTCGCTGCGGCCGTTGGCCATCAGCGCGAGCACCACCGTGGGCTGCGAGTTGTCGCCGTCGAAGCGGCTGACGAACGGCGGCTTGACGTCGCGGTTGAAGCCCGCCTGCACCACGGAGACCTTGTCGCGCACCTCCTGCGTGGCGCGCGTCATGTCGACGGAAAGCTTGAACTCGACGACCGTCTCGCTGCGGCCCTCGTAGCTGTTGGAGCGGATCATCTTGACGCCGGCGATGCCGTTCAGGGCATCCTCCAGCGGCTTGGTGATCTCGGTCTCGACGGCGCCGGGCGACGCGCCCGGGTACTGCACCGCGATGAAGACGACCGGCGGCGAGATGTCGGGCATCTGCTCGACGCCCAGCCGCTGGTAAGAGAACAACCCGAGCACGCACAGCGCCACCATGACCATGGTCGCGAAGACGGGGTTGTTGATGGAGACACGCGTCATCCACATGGGAACTCTCCTCGAGTCGAGGCCGTGCGAACGGCGTGATCAGCGGGTGGCGGTGGCGGCGGCGGGCAGCGGCTTGGGCGTGGCGGCGGTCGCGACCGCGACCACGCGCGCCTTGGCGCCCTCGCGCAGGTTGTCGAAGCGCGCGCCCAGCACCGGGGCGTCTGGCGTCAGGCCCTCCAGCACTTCGGCACGGCCCTTGACCGGGTCGCGGCGGCCGGTGGTGACGGTGCGGCGCAGCAGCTTGCCGTTCTCCACCGTCCACACGTACTCCTGGCCCGACGCCGAGCTGATGGCGCTGATGGGCACCGTCAGGCGCGGCGTCGCGTCGCCGATCTGCACCTGCGCGACCGCATACTGGCCGGCCCGCATGGTCTCCTTCGGGTTCTGCAGCTGCACGACGACGCCGATCGAGCGCGTGCCCGCCTCGGCCGCCGGCGCGATGCGCGCCAGCTTGCCGTCGATGGGCTTGTCCAGCCCCTCGATCCTCAGCGTGACGGGCATGCCGGTGGTCAGCCGCCCGACCTCCTGCGTGCCGACCGTGCCGGCCAGCTCCAGCAGGTGCAGGTCGACGATGGTGACCACCTGCTGCTCCGCGGTGACCTTCTCGCCGGACACCACGTACTTCTTCGATACGATGCCGCTGATCGGCGCCAGCAGCGATGCGTCGCGCAGCGCGATGCGCGCACTGTCGAGGGTGGCCTCGGCCGCGGCGACCTGCGCCTTGGCGCTGTCGAGGGCGGACTTGGAATTCTCCAGCGCGATGGGCGAGATGAACTTGTCGTTGGCCAGCCCGATGTTGGAGTCATGCGTGCGCTGCGCCTGCGCCAGCGTGGTCTTGATCGACGCCAGATTGGCAGCGCGCTCGGCGACCCTGCTCTGCAGCTCGCTGACGTCGATGCGGCCGAGCGAGTCGCCGGCCTTCACGCGCTGGCCTTCCTGCACGTCCAGCGACAGCAGCGTGCCCGTCGCCTTGGCGCGCACGATCGCGGTGTTGGGCGCGACCAGCGGGCCCGAGAACTCGACGACCTGCGGCAGCGCCAGCTGCAGCGGCCTGGCGGCCTCGTTGGGCGTGAAGTCGAGCGGCACCTCGCTGGCGGCGGCGTCGGGCACGTTGGCGGCCATCGCGGCGCTCGCCGGCACGGCGGCGGTGCCCCTGCCGGCCTTGATCGCGAAACCACCCGCGATAGCCACGACGATCGCCGCCCCTGCGAATACCAAGCGTTTGCGCATGTCCTCTTCCTTCATCTTCTTTCCAGGGTCATCCTGAATTTCGACGGAGTGTGGATCGCCGGGATGGGACGTGGGGGCGGATTGCGACGAAGTGCTGCTGGGCCGGGACGAGTTGCAGTGCGCCTGGACGAACCGGAATTCCGGCCGACGAACTGCAGGAGACGGCGGTCGGGCGGCGGCCGGCGCGCGACCAACGGATGGCGCGCGCTCGACGGCAGGCTTCGCGCGGACGGGCCGTCCATGGCCGGACGGAAAGGAGGCGCGCCGTCCCCCGACCCGGGGGCGGCCGTCAACGGCGCGTCACGCGCGCGGGGCGGCGCCGGGGATGGGGGGCTGCTCGAGATGGACATCGCCGCACTGGGCGCGGTGCGCCAGGACGTGATCCATCACCACCAGGGCGAGCATCGCCTCGACGATGGGCGTGGCGCGGATGCCGACGCAGGGGTCGTGGCGCCCGAAGGTCTCGACCATCGCCGGATGGCCGGCGCGGTCGATCGAGCGCCGCGGCGTGCGGATCGAACTGGTCGGCTTGATGGCGATCGATACCCGCAGGTCCTGGCCGGTGGAGATGCCGCCCAGCACGCCGCCGGCGTTGTTGCCGACGAAGCCCTCGGGGGTCAGCTCGTCGCCATGCTCGGTGCCGCGCTGCGCGACGCTCGCGAAGCCGGCGCCGATCTCGACGCCCTTGACCGCGTTGACGCCCATCATGGCGTAGGCGATGTCGGCATCGAGCTTGTCGAACAGCGGCTGGCCCAGGCCCACGGGCATGCCCCGGGCCACGACCTCGATGCGCGCGCCGCAGGAGTCGCCGGCCTTGCGCAGTTCGTCCATGCGTTCCTCGAGCGCCGGCACGATGGCCGCGTTCGGCGCGAAGAACGGGTTCAGCAGGATCTGCGCCTCGTCGACGAATGGAATGGGGATGTCGCCGAGCTGGCTCATCCACCCGACGAAGGTGGTGCCGCGATGCTCCCTGAGCCACTTGCGGGCGACGGCGCCGGCCGCCACCATCGGGGCGGTCAGGCGGGCCGACGAACGGCCGCCGCCACGCGGGTCGCGCAGGCCGTACTTGCGCCAGTAGGTGTAGTCGGCGTGGCCGGGCCGGAAGGTGTCCAGGATGTTGCCGTAGTCCTTGCTGCGCTGGTCGGTGTTGCGGATCAGCAGCGCGATCGGGGTGCCGGTGGTGACACCCTCGTATACCCCGGACAGTATCTCGACCGCATCCGGCTCGTTGCGCTGGGTGACGTGGCGCGAGGTACCCGGACGCCGGCGATCGAGCTCGACCTGGATGTCCGACTCGCTCAGCGCCAGGCCCGGTGGGCAGCCGTCGATGACGCAGCCGATCGCCACGCCATGCGACTCGCCGAAATTGGTGACGCGGAACAGTTCGCCGAAGGTGCTGCCAGACATGGCTCGATTCTAAGGGGCGGCGCGCCGGGCGCCTTCGCCATGCGCGGCGCGGCGCTTCGCGGCGCGTGGCGCGGCGCCATGCCGGCCGGGTGCAGGAGACACCGGCGCCGTGCCATCGTCGAGCAACGTGAAATAGGGCACGTCCGGGCGGCTTATCCGCTCGTCCGTACGCGGCAATCCGGTGCAAAGTGCCGGGATGCTGTCTTTCGGCCCTCGTTCACGCGTCAGGGAAGGCGCGATCGGCGGGCCGCGGGCGCATGCACTGGCGCGCCCCCGGGCCGCCGCCCGCCTGCGTCCGGCCCGCCTCGTCGTCGTCGCGTCGACCGTCGCGGCCGCCGCCGTTCCCGCCGTCGCGGCGCCGGCGCCCGCCGGTGCCCTGGTGACGCTCCCGCTGTGGCTGATCTGGCTGGCCGCCGTCGCCCTGCTGGGCCTGGGCGGCGCCCTGTTCGCCCAGACCCTGCGCACGCGCCGCTCGCTGCAGCGCGAGCGCCTGGCGAACCGTCTGATCGACCGCAGCCCGAACCTGGTGTGCGTGCTCGACCCCACCGGCGCGCTGCGCCACATGAACGGCACCGGCCGGCACTGGCTGCGCGTCAGCCATCCGCAGATCGCCGGCCGCCGCCTCGACGAGATCCCCGAGCTGGGCCTGGACGCCGTCCAGGCCCGCGCGTTCCAGGGCGCGATCGAGCAGGCCGTCGTCGGCACCGTCCTCACCCACGAGCTCACCGTGCGGCGCCCCGATGGCGACGCAATGACGCTGGAGCTGTCGATCCGCGCCATCCCGCGCAGCAGCGACGCGCCGCCCAACCTGCTGCTCGAGGGACGCGACATCACCCAGCGCAAGTCGGTCGAGGACAAGCTGCAGCTGGCCGCCGCCGTGTTCGAGCAGGCGCGCGAGGGCTTCGTCATCGCCGACCGGGAGGGCCGCGTCGTCACGGTCAACCAGGCCTTCTGCGACATCAGCGGCTACGACGCCCACGAACTGCAAGGCCAGCAGGTGGCGGCGCTCGGCTTGGGCATCGGCCGCCGCGAGGTGCGGCGCCAGGTGCGCAGCGCGCTGCAGACCGCCGGCCACTGGCAGGGCGAGGTGCGCACCTCCCGCAAGGACGGCAGCCTCTACACCTGCTGGGCCTGCGTGACGCAGCAGCGCGACGCCCACGGCGCGGTCACGCACTACATCGGCGTCCTGAACGACATCACGCAGTTCCGCGAGGTCGAGAGCAACCTGGTGCGCCTGGCGCATGTCGACACGCTCACCGACCTGCCCAACCGCAGCCTGCTGGCTGACCGGGTCGGGCAGCTGACCAGCATCTCGCGCCGCGACCACCGGCCATTCGCGCTGATGTTCATGGACCTGGACCAGTTCAAGAACATCAACGACACTCTCGGCCACAGCGTCGGCGACGCGCTGCTGGGCGAGGTGGCGCGCCGCCTGCAGGGCAGCCTGCGCGAGGTCGACACGGTCGCGCGCCTGGGTGGCGACGAGTTCGCCGTCCTGCTGCCCGGGGCCGACGCCGCCGGCGCGGAGCACGTGGCCTCCAAGCTGCTCGAGCGCCTGGCCGAGCCGTGCATGGTGCAGGGCCACGAGCTGAGCATGACGATGTCCATCGGCATCGCGTGCTATCCGTCCGACGGCGACGACTACGAGATCCTGTCGCGCAACGCGGACACCGCGATGTACCGCGCCAAGCACGAGGGCAAGGCGACCTGGCGCTTCTTCGCCGCGGGCATGCAGCAGCGCTCCGCGCGCCAGCTGCAGCTGGAGTCGGCGCTGCGCCGCGCGCTCGAGCGGGGCGAGCTGCTGCTGCACTACCAACCGCAGCTGGACGGCGACGGCGAGCAGCTGGTGGGCGTCGAGGCGCTGCTGCGCTGGAAGCATCCGGAGTTCGGCTTCGTCTCGCCTGCCGAGTTCATCCCGCTGGCCGAGACCAGCGGCCAGATCGTGGCGATCGGCGAATGGGTGCTGCGCACCGCCGTCGCCCAGCTCAAGGCCTGGATGGACGCGGGCGTGCCGCCGATGGTGGTGGCCGTGAACCTGTCGGCCGTGCAGTTCCGCCACGTCGGCCTGCCCGATGCCGTGGCGCGCGCGCTCAGCGACGCCGGCCTGCCGGCGCAGTACCTCGAGCTGGAACTGACCGAGAGCGTCACGGCCAACCCGGCGGCCGCCATCTCGATGATGGACGCCCTGCACGCGCTGGGCGTGCGGCTGTCGCTGGACGATTTCGGCACCGGCTATTCGTCGCTGAGCTACCTCAAGCGCTTTCCGCTGCACACGCTCAAGATCGACCAGTCCTTCGTGCGCGACATCGACACCGACCCGGACGACCGCGCCATCGTGCAGGCCATCGTCCAGATGGCGCGCGCACTGGACCTCCAGACGATCGCCGAGGGCGTGGAGACCGACGCCCAGCACCAGTTCCTGCGCCGCGAGGGCTGCGACATGATGCAGGGCTACCGATTCTGTCGCCCGATGGACGCCGCGGCGCTGGAGATGTGGATCGCCGGCCGCGAGGCGGCGTCGACGGACAACGTCGTCCCGATGATCGCCGCCTGAGCGCCAGCGCCCAGGCATTAAGATGGCGTGATGTCCGTCCCCCGCGCGTCCCGCACCTGGCTGCCCTCGAGGCGGCGGCGCTTCATGGCACGCGTGCACCACTGCGGTCCCCCGATGGCCCTGGTTCAGTCTTCCACTGCAACCATTGCCAGGATCGCCAAATGCTTCCCCACCATCGCTTCAGACCGCGTCTGCTCGACACGCTGCGCGGCTACCGACGCACCGATTTCCTCGCCGACCTCGGCGCCGGCCTGACCGTCGGCGTCGTCGCCCTGCCGCTGGCCATGGCGTTCGCCATCGCCTCCGGCGTGAAGCCCGAACAGGGCCTGTTCACCGCCATCCTCGCAGGCCTGCTTATCTCGGGCCTGGGTGGCTCCAGCGTGCAGATCGGCGGCCCCGCCGGGGCGTTCATCGTCGTCGTCTACGGCATCGTCCAGCGCTTCGGCGTGCCCAACCTGCTCGTGGCCACGATGATGGCCGGCGTGCTGCTGCTCGCGATGGGCTGGCTGCGCGTGGGGGCCCTGGTGCGCCAGATGCCGGTGTCCATCATCTCCGGCTTCACCAACGGCATCGCCGTGCTGATCGCGCTGTCGCAGCTCAAGGACTTCCTCGGACTGCCCATCGCCTCGATGCCCTCGGGCTTCTTCGCGCAGGTCGCCACCGTTGCCACCCAGGCGCCGCGGGCCAATTTGCAGGCGCTGCTGCTGGGCGCGGGCTGCCTCGCGGGCCTGCTGTTCTGGTCGGGCCTGGCCGCGCAGAAGAACCTGCTCGGCGCGGACGGCAGCGGCAGCCGCTGGCTCCGGTTCGCCGCCCGCGTCCCGGGCCCCATCGTCGCGCTGGTCACGCTCACGGCGCTGGCCGGCGCGCTCGACCTGCATGTCGAGACGATCGGCAGCCGCTTCGGCGGCATCCCGCGCTCGCTGCCGGCGCTCCAGGCGCCATCGGTATCGTGGGACAGCGTGCAGCAGTTGTTCGTTCCGGCGCTGACCATCGCGCTGCTGGGCGCCATCGAGTCGCTGCTGTGCGCGCGCGTGGCCGACGGCGTCGCCCAGGTGCGGCGCCACGACCCCAACCAGGAGCTGATGGCCCAGGGCGTGGCCAACCTCGTCGCGCCGCTGTTCGGCGGCATCCCCGCCACCGGGACGATCGCGCGCACGCTGACCAACATCCGCGCCGGCGGCCGCACCCCGGTCGCGGGCATCCTGCACGCGGTCACGCTGATGCTCGTGATGCTGGCGGCCGCGCCGCTGGCCGCGCGCGTGCCGCTGGCGGCGCTGTCGGGCATCCTGCTGTACGTCGCCTGGAACATGCTGGAGCCGCGCGAATTCCTGCGCCTGCGCAAGGACGGCGTCGAGTACGCCGCCAAGTTCCTGTGCACCTTCGTGCTGACCGTGGTGCTGGACCTGACGGTGGCGGTGGAGGTCGGCCTCGCGCTGGCCTGCGTGATGTTCGTCTACCGGATGGGCACGCTGTTCGGGCTGGAGGCCGACACCGCAGCCGGCGCCAGCGGCGACGTGCGCGTGTTCCGCCTGTATGGCGCCCTGTTCTTCGGCGCCGCGGGCAAGGTGGAGTCGCTGGCCGACGAACTGCCCCCGGGCGTGCGCTGGGTGATCCTGGAGGCGAACTACCTGCTGTCGATCGACACGTCCGGCCAGAGCGCGCTCGAGACGCTGGGCCGGGAACTCGCGCGGCGCGACATCGGCTGGATCGTCTGCGGCCTGCACCGCCAGCCGCTGCAGCAGCTCGACCCCGTGACGATGGCGCACTGGCCGGCGCCACCGCTGCTCCTGCCCGATCTGCCCGCCGCCCTGCGCCGCGTCGAAGCACCGGCGCCTGCATGACGGCGATACGCGGCGCGGCCGGGCGGCCGGCCGCGGCCCGGCTCAGAGTTCGGTCTGCACCTTGGCGTCCTCTTCGGACGGCCAGTCGCGGATGTAGGCCTTGAGCATGCGGTTCTCGAAGTCCTGCGCCTCGACCACCGTGCGGGCGACGTCGTAGAACGAGATCACGCCCATCAGCGTCTGGCCGTTGAGCACCGGCATGTAGCGCGCGTGCCGGCCGAGCATCATGCGGCGCACCTCGTCGATCTCGGTCTCGGGCGTGCAGGTGAGCGGCGCGTCGTCCATCACGGAGCGGATGGTGACGCTGCCCAGCGTGCCGCCCTGACGGACGGTGGCGCGGATGACCTCGCGGAAAGTGAGCATGCCGGTGAGCTCGCCGTGATCCATGACGACGAGCGAACCGATGTCGTGCTCGGCCATCGTGACGACGGCTTCGTGGAGCGGCTGGTCGGGCGAGACGGTGAACAAGGTATTGCCCTTGACACGCAGGATGTCGCTGACTTTCATGGCAACGCCTCCTCGGGGAATCAGTGGGAACAGGGCTTCAACATAGCACACAATCGTGGCGTTGGCGCCGCGGTCGATCCCTGCTTCGGGCGATGGCGACGCCCTTGCAACAGTCCCGCAGGAAACCGCCATGCCCGGCCCGTCCGACCCGTCCTTCGACACCCTCGCACTGCATGCCGGCGCCGCCCCCGACCCGGCCACCGGCGCGCGCGCCACGCCGCTGCACCTGAGCACGTCCTTCGTGTTCGAATCGAGCGAGCACGCGGCCTCGCTGTTCAACATGGAGCGCGCCGGCCACGTCTACAGCCGCATCTCCAATCCGACCACCGCCGTGTTCGAGGAGCGCGTGGCCGCGCTCGAAGGCGGCATCGGCGCGATCGCCACGGCCAGCGGCCAGGCCGCGCTGCACCTGGCCATCGTCACGATCGCCGGCGCCGGCTCGCACATCGTCGCCAGCTCGGCGCTGTACGGCGGCTCGCACAACCTGCTGGCCTACACCCTGTCGCGCTTCGGCATCGAGACCACCTTCGTCAGGCCGCGCGACATCGACGGCTGGCGCGCCGCCATCCGGCCGAACACGCGCCTGCTGCTCGGCGAATCGCTGGGCAACCCGGGCCTGGACGTGCTGGACATCCCGCGCGTGTCGGCCATCGCGCACGAGGCCGGCGTGCCGCTGCTGGTCGACGCCACCTTCACTACGCCGTGGCTGCAGCAGCCCTTCAAGCTGGGCGCCGACCTCGTGTTCCATTCGGCCACCAAGTTCCTGTCCGGCCACGGCACCGTCGTCGGCGGCGTCCTGGTGGACTCGGGCCGCTTCGACTGGGAACGCAGCGGGCGCTTCCCCGAGCTCACGGCGCCCTACGCCGGCTTCCACGACATGGTGTTCACCGAGGAGAGCACCGTGGGCGCCTTCCTGCTGCGCGCCCGCCGCGAGGGCCTGCGCGACTTCGGCGCCTGCATGAGCCCGCACACGGCCTGGCTGATCCTGCAGGGGCTCGAGACGCTGCCACTGCGCATGGAGCGGCACGTCGCCAACGCGCGCAAGGTGGCGCGCTTCCTGGCGTCTCACCCGCTGGTGGCGCAGGTCGGCTACCCCGAGCTCGAATCGCACCCCGACCACGCGCTCGCGCAGGCGCTGCTGCCGCGCGGCTGCGGCTCGGTGTTCAGCTTCGACCTGCGCGGTTCGCGCGCGCAGGGCGTGGCGTTCATCGAGGCGCTGCAGCTGTTCTCGCACCTGGCCAACGTGGGCGACTGCCGCTCGCTGGTGATCCACCCGGCGTCGACGACGCACTTCCGCATGGACGACGCCGCGCTCGCGGCCGCGGGCATCGGTGCCGGCACGATCCGGTTGTCGATCGGGCTGGAGGACGCCGACGACCTGATCGCCGACCTGAAGGCGGCGCTCAAGGCCGCGGAAAGGGCCGCGGCATGAAGCTCGAGGTGCAAGGCCGCGCGGCGTACGCCTACACCGGCGGCAAGGCGTTCGCCGTCGACGGGCCGTGCGTCGTCTTCATCCACGGTGCGCTGAACGACCACTCCGTGTGGACGCTGCTGGCGCGCTGGGTCGCCCACCACGGCCACCGCGTGCTGGCCGTCGACCAGCCGGGCCACGGCCGCTCCGAGGGGCCGCCGCTGGCCAGCGTCGAGGCGCTGGCCGACTGGGTGCTGGCGCTGATGGAAGCCGCCGGCGTCGACCGGGCCCACCTCGTAGGACACAGCATGGGCTCGCTGATCGCGCTGGAGGCTGCCGCGCGGGCGCCCGCGAGGGCAAGCAGCCTCGTGATGGCGGGCACCGCGTACCCGATGAAGGTCAGCGAGGCGCTGCTGGCCACGGCGCGTGACGATCCGGCGCGCGCGATCGCGATGGTCAACGCGTTCTCGCACTCGAGCCTGGCCAGCAAGCCCTCGTACCCCGGGCCCGGCGCCTGGCTGCGCGGTGGCAGCAGCGCCTTGATGCATCGCATACAAAGTGATGCCGACGGCAACCTGTTCGAGCACGACTTCCGCATCTGCGACGCCTACGCTGGGGGTGTCGAGGCGGCCGAGCGCGTCACCTGCCCGACCCACCTGGTCGTGGGAACGCGCGACGTGATGACGCCCGCCAAGGCCACCAAGGAGCTCGCGGGCATGCTGAATGCCGCGGTCACGCGCATCGTTTCAGGGCATGCACTGATGCAGGAAGCCCCCGATGCGGTGTTGAATGCGATCCGTCAAGCCATCAAGGCCTGAGGCCGCACGACGAACGAGGGAACGACCATGGCCAACGCCGTCACCGACATCGAATCGCTGCACAGCTTCGCCGAGTTCTATCCGTTCTACCTGAACGAGCACCGCAACCCCACCTGCCGCCGCCTGCACTTCATCGGCTCGACGCTGGCGCTGATCTGCCTGTGGTCGCTGATCTGGACGCACCAGCCGCTGTTCTTCGTCGCCGGCGTGCTGTTCGGCTACGGCTTCGCCTGGGTCGGGCACTTCGTCTTCGAGAAGAACCGGCCTGCCTCGTTCAAGCGCCCGCTCTGGAGCTTCATGGGCGACTGGCGCATGTACTTCGACATCTGGACCGGCAGGGTCGCGATCTGAGGACCGGCTTGCGGCGCTGATGCCGGGTCGCGCCTTCGGCCAACCCGCCCTGCCTGGCCCTACTCCGCCGCCGTCCGAGCGCTCAGGCCGTCGCCTTGGCCTTCACGACGGGCGCTAGCTGCGTGAGCATCTCGTCGACCATCTCGTCGAGGCCGAACCGGGCCTTCCAGCCCCAGTCCTTCGCAGCCTCGCTGTCGTCGATCGAGCGCGGCCAGTTGGCGGCGATGGCCTGGCGGAAGTCCGGCTTGCAGTCCATCGTGAAGCCCGGGATGCGCCGGGCGATCGCGTCGGCGATCTGGCGCGGCGTGAAGCTGATCGCAGACAGGTTGTAGCTCCCGCGCTGGCGGATGGCGTCGGCCGGCGCTTCCATCAGCTCGATGGTGGCGCGCAGCGCGTCGTCCATCAGCATCATCGGCAGCGCCTGGTCCTCCTTCAGGAAGCAGGTGTAGCGGCCGTCGCGGAGCGCGGCATGGAAGATTTCCACGGCGTAGTCGGTGGTGCCGCCGCCCGGAGGCGTCTTCCAGCTGATCAGGCCCGGATAGCGCAGGCTGCGCACGTCGACCCCGTGGTTCCGGTGGTACCAGGCGCACCAGCGCTCGCCGGCCAGCTTGCTGATGCCGTAGATCGTGGTCGGGTCCATGACCGTGTCCTGCGGCGTGCCGTCGGCGGGCGTCGACGGGCCGAAGGCCGCGATCGAGCTGGGCCAGAACACCTTGTCCAGCTTGTGCGTGCGCGCCAGTTCCAGCACGTTGAGCAGGCCCACCATGTTCAGGTTCCAGGCCCACTGCGGGTGCTTCTCGCCGTTGGCCGACAGCGCGGCCGCCAGCAGGTAGACCTGCGTGATGTGGTGGCGTTCGACGACCGCAGCCAACGCCGCGGCGTCGGTCACGTCCAGCTGCTCGTGCACCAGGCCCGGCGTGCGCCCCGTGGGCGCGACGTCGCTCGTGACCACCGCCTCGACGCCCGCGCGCTGGCTCAGCGCGCCGGCCAGCTCCGAGCCGATCTGGCCGTTGGCGCCGATGATGAGGATGCGCTGTCCTTGCGTGGTCGCGCTCATTGCGGCGCTCCCACCAGGCCCAGTTCGCGGCCGGCCTTGGAGAACGCCTCGACGGCCTTCTCCAGGTGGTGCCGGTCGTGCACCGCCGACATCTGCACGCGGATGCGCGCCTGGCCCTTGGGCACGACCGGGAAGAAGAAGCCGACCGCGTACAGGCCCAGCTCCAGGATGCGCTGCGACAGCTGCTGCGCCTTGACGGCGTCGCCGATCATGATGGGCACGATGGGGTGCTCGCCCGGCTTGATCTCGAAGCCCGCGGTCGTGATGGCCTGGCGGAACCAGGCGGTGTTGTCGGCCAGCTTGTCGCGAAGCTCCGTGCTGGACTCGAGCAGGTCGAGGACCGCCAGCGAGCCCGCGACGATCGCCGGCATGACGGTGTTGGAGAACAGGTAGGGACGCGAGCGCTGGCGCAGCAGCTCGATCACTTCCTTCTTGCCGGTGGTGAAGCCCCCCGATGCGCCGCCGAGCGCCTTGCCCAGCGTCCCCGTGATGATGTCGATCTTGCCGAACACCCCGCGATGCTCGTGCGTGCCGCGGCCGCGCGCGCCCAGGAAGCCGGTGGCGTGGCATTCGTCGACGCCCAGCAGCGCGCCGTAGCGGTCGCACAGCGCGCGGATCTTGTCCAGCTGCGCGATGGTGCCGTCCATCGAGAATGCGCCGTCGGTGAAGACGAGCTTGAAGCGCGCGCCCGCCGCGTCGGCGGCCTGCAGCTGCGCCTCGAGGTCGGCCAGGTCGTTGTGCGCGTAGCGCAAGCGCTTGGCCTTGCACAGGCGGATGCCGTCGATGATGGAGGCGTGGTTCAGCGCGTCCGAGATGACGGCGTCGTTCTCGCCCAGCAGCGGCTCGAACAGGCCGCCGTTGGCGTCGAACGCGGCGGCGTACAGGATGGTGTCCTCCGTGCCCAGGAAGCGCGCCAGGCGCTGCTCGAGCTCCTTGTGGATGTCCTGCGTGCCGCAGATGAAGCGGACCGAGCTCATGCCGTAGCCATGCGTGCGCAGCCCCTCGTGCGCCGCCTCGATGACCTTCGGGTGCGAGGACAGCCCCAGGTAGTTGTTGGCGCACAGGTTGATCAGCTCGCGGCCGTCGGCCAGCTTGACCAGCGCGCCCTGCGGCGTGGCGATGATGCGCTCGGACTTGAACAGCCCCGCCGCGCGGATGCCGTCCAGTTCGGCCTGGATGTGTTGGTTGAATGCGGCGACGTCGGCCATGTTCATTGTCCTTCAGGCACAATCATGTTCAATGCAAGATACGTTGTTCGATATATCGAACGCGCATGCAGTATCGTGAACATCAGCCGATCCGTCAAGCGGCGGGACTTCGGCCAGGACGACCACCATCATGACCCGCAACCCTGCAGTCGAGCCGCCCAAGGTGGGCAATACCCTGGCGGAACTGCGTCAATTGCGCGCCCTGTCGCTCGACGAACTGTCGCGCCTGGCCGGGGTGTCGAAGTCGATGCTGTCGCAGATCGAGCGCAACCAGGCCAACCCGACCGTCGCGGTCGTCTGGCGCCTGGCCAACGCGCTCGGCGTGCCGCTGGGCCAGTTGCTCGATGGCGAGCGCCCCGCCCTGCCGGCCATCACCACGGTGGCCGGCCACGCCACGCCGTCGCTGCGCAGCCCGGACGGCAAGTGCGAGTTGCGCATCCTGGGCCCGATCGAGCTCGCGGGGCAGTTCGAGTGGTACGAGCTGACGGTGCAGCCCGGCGGCCGGCTGGAATCGCAGGCGCACGAGCCGGGATCGCGCGAGCACCTGACCGTGCTGGGCGACGGTTCGCTGGAAGTGCGCTCCGGCACGGACGTGACCACGCTGCAGGCCAACGAGACCGCGCGCTACGTCGTCGACGTGCCGCACGCCATCTCCAACCCCGGCGAGCGTGTCGTGCACGCGCTGATGGTGGTGGTGCACGCGGGCTGAGCGTCCGGAATTCGGTCGCGGGATCCGCCGGCAAGGCGCGGCGTCGCGCGGAGAGGCCTGCTCACGGATCAAGGCGCCTGCCGAGGTGCCCGACGGGGGCCGGCCCCTCCCTTCGGCAAGCCGCGCCGCGCTGATTGGCTCGTCGCTTGCCAGTGGATCGCTCCGACAGGAGGCGTCAGATGCACATCATTCTCGGCGGTACGGGTCACGTCGGCTCGACCGTGGCCCAACGACTGCTCGCGCTGCGAGAGCCCGTCACCATCGTTTCGCGGAGTCCTGAAAAGCGCGATGCATGGGAGCGCCGCGGCGCGCGCTTCGCCTTGGCGGATGTTCATGACGTCGATGCGTTGCGCGCGGTGTTCAAGCAGGGGCGGACCGCCTTCGTCCTGAATCCTCCGGCGGACGTCTCGACCGACACCGACGTCCAGGAGCGCAAGACCGTCGCAGCGCTTCTTGCGGCTCTGGACGGTTCGGGGCTCGGGCATGTCGTGGCCCAATCGACCATGGGGGCGCAGCCTGGCGAACGCATGGGCGACTTCAACGTGCTGCATGAGCTCGAGCAGGGCCTGAGGCGGCAGCCGATTCCGACCAGCATCGTCCGCGCCGCCTACTTCATGAGCAACTGGGATGCGAGTGTCCCCACGATTCGATCCGAGGGGCGACTCGACACCCTGCTCCCCGGCGACCTCGCGATTCCCATGGTGGCGCCGGAAGACCTGGGCCACGTCGCGGCCCGGCTGCTGATCGCGCCACCGGCGCGCGAGCCGGCCCTGCACAATGTCGAAGGCCCGCAGCGCTACTCGCCCAATGACGTCGCCGCTGCTTTTGCTCACGCACTCGGCAAGGCGGTCGAGGTTCACGTGACGCCGAGAAGCGGCTGGATCGCCGCCTATCGCCGGCTGGGATTTTCCGAAGCAGCCGCCGCGTCCTACGCGCGAATGACCGCCGTCAGCGTGGACGGAGGCTTCCGGACGCCCTCGTCGACGGAGCGTGGCGTGGTGACGCTCCAGAGCTACGTGAACAGGCTGCTCGACGTTCGATAGCCTTGCTTCGACATGCCGCGTCTGCAAGGGGCCGGCCATTCCCTCTTCAAGGAATCGCACGCCCCTGTCGGGCTGACCCCGCAGGACGTCAGGCGCATGGACACCGGCGCCGGTTCGCCCGAACTGTCTGCGCGTCCTGCAATCCTAGTCAGGCTGGCACAGCAGCGGCGCGCAGATCGGATCCAGCGAGACATCCACCGGCCCTTCCCGGCGCGCATACACCAGCATCTGCTCGCGCATCGCGGCCGGCAGGGGGACGGCCAGCGAGCCCGCGGCGCCCCAGGCGGGCAGGCCCTGGCCGGCCGACATCAGGCGCAGGCAGACGGCCCCGGCCGATTGCGCCAGTTCACCGTCGCGTCCGCGCGCGGGCAGCAGCACAGCGTAGACGAAGCGCTTGCCGGCCGCGTCGCGTTCGAGCGGCAGCGGGTCGCGCCAGGCGCCGACGCGCCGCCCCGTGTCGCACAGCGCCGCCTTCACCACGGGGTAGGCGTTGTCCTCGTGGGTCTGGCGGAAGATGTCGACGTCGCTCTCGACGCGCACCAGCACATACCCCGTGACGTTCAGAGCCGCGCCGCCGCCGGCCACCTTCTCGCGGTGGTCGACGAAGCGCAGGTCGACCAGGCGGAAGGCCCAGCGCTCGTGCAGCACGAGGGCGACGGCGGCGGCACCGGCTGCCAGCAGCGCGCCGGCCACCAGCCAGGGACGCCAGGCGCTCGATGCGGTTGCGGAGGCCGTCACGGTCGTGTCGGGCAGGCGGTATGCTCAGGCAGGCAGCACTTCGGACAGCAGCAGGCCGTCCACGCCCAGCCGGCTGCGCGCAGGCGCGAGCGCCTCGATGGGCGCGAGCAGCAGCACGTCGACCAGCGGCACGAGCTGCGTGTGCGCGGGATCGCACAGCAGCACGTAGCGGGGCTGGTTCTCCTCGTCGAGCCGGCCGACCCAGTCCAGCGCCATCAACGCCTCGAGGACCGACTCTATCTGCAGCGGATCCATGCGCAGCCTGTCGGCCAGCTCGATGCCGTTCATCCCGTGCTCGCCGGCCTCGCGGCTGCGCTGCAGGCGGCGCACGATGTCGAGCGCCAGCGCGAAGCGCTGCCCCGGCACGCGGCCGTGCTGCACGAGGTTCAGCTTCAGGCTGGGAGCGTACGCCGCGATCACCGCCCCCAGCAGCACGATCACCCAGCCCAGGTAGATCCACAGCAGGAAGATGGGCACGGTGGCGAACGCGCCGTAGATGCTGGAGTACGACGTCATGTGCGTCAGGTACCAGCCGAGCGTGCGCCGCGCGACCTCGAAGCCGACCGCGACGAACAACCCGCCGGCCACGGCGTGGCGCCAGGCCACCGGGGCGTGCGGCACGTAGTGGTACAGCGCGCTCATGGCGGTGGCCAGCGCCACGAACTCCAGCAGCGACAGCGAGAAGCTCACGCCCCCGGACATCTGCGTCACCATGCCGCTGGACGCCGAGATCGCGTAGGACATCAGCGTCAGGCTGGCGCCCAGGATCAGCGGCCCCAGCGTGACGGCGGCCCAGTAGATCAGCACGCGCTGCGCGATCGGCCGCGGCTTGCGCACGCGCCAGATCGCGTTGAGCGTGCGGTCGATGGTCAGGATCAGCGCCATCGCGGTGAAGCCGAGCGCGATCAGGCCGAACGCGCCCAGCCGGCTCGCCTTCGTCGCGAACATCGTCAATGCGCCCAGCACCGGCTTGGCGATGTTGGGCGGCACCAGCGTCTGCAGGAAGTACTTCTCCAGCCCGGCCTGGAAGTTCGAGAACATGGGGAACGCCGTGAAGATGGCCAGCATCACGGTCAGCAGCGGCACCAGCGAGATCAGCGTCGTGAACGTGAGGCTGCTGGCGGTCAGGCCCAGGCGGTCGTCGCGGAAGCGCGCCCGCAGCGTGCGCAGGGTCTCGAACCAGGGCCAGTTGCGCAGGGTCTGCATGGGGCCGGCGAGCAGCGCGCCCATCGGCGTGGTCAGGGTCTTGGAAACCGTCATGGCGACTATCATGCCAAACATGGCCGAGCACCCGCCCGAGTTCCCCACGACGCCCGACCGCGTCACCGCGACGACGCGCATCGTCGCGGTCGCCTCGGCCCTCGCGTTGATCGTTCTGGCGCTCGCGTGGGAGCTCGCGCTGGCGCGCACCGGCCGCGGCACGCTGGCCTTCAAGGCGGTGCCGCTGGTGCTCGCGCTGCCGGGGCTGCTGCGCCATCGCATGTACACGTACCGCTGGGTCAGCCTGCTGGTCTGGCTCTACGTGGCCGAGGCCGTCGTGCGCATCGGCGACCGCTGGCCCTCCAATGCCTGCGCCTGGGCCGAGCTGGCGCTGTCCATCACGCTGTTCACGGCCTGCGCGACGCAGGTGCGCTGGCGCCATTCGGTCGCGAGGCGCCTGCCGCCCGCCGAGGATCCCCGCGCGAGCGCCGGCACCGAACATTGACATGACGACGCTGTTGGACGACCTGCGCGCGATCGTCGGCGCGGCCCACGTGCTCGTCGACGATGGCGGCGACGCCCTCCTCGCCTACGAGCGCGACTGGCGCAAGCGCTATCGGGGCCACGCCCTGTGCGTCGTGCTGCCGGGCACGACCGGCGAGGTGGCCGCCGTCGTGCGCCGGTGCGCGCGCGAGGACGACCTGAGCATCGTCGCTCAAGGCGGCAACACCGGGCTGGTGGGCGGCGGCGTGCCCGACGCGTCGGGCCGCCAGGTCGTGCTGGGCACGCGGCGACTGCGCGCCGTGCGGCGGGTCGACGTCGCCAACCAGACGATCACGGTCGAGGCCGGCCTCGCGCTGCAGCAGGTGCAGTCGGCCGCCGCCGGTGCCGGCCTGCTGTTCCCGCTGAGCCTGGCCTCGGAGGGCAGCTGCACCATCGGTGGCAACCTCGCCACCAACGCCGGCGGAACGCAGGTGCTGCGTTTCGGCAACGCGCGCGAGCTGTGCCTGGGCCTGGAGGTCGTCACCGCGCAGGGCGAGGTGTGGAGCAGCCTGCACGGCCTGCGCAAGGACAACACGGGCTACGACCTGCGCGACCTGTTCGTCGGTAGCGAAGGCACGCTGGGGATCATCACCGCGGCGACGCTGCGACTGTTCCCGCGGCCGCGCGCGGGCGTCGCGGCCTGGGCGACCTGCCGCTCGCTCGCCGACGCCGTCGCGCTGATGCGCCGCCTGCGTGCGGACTTCGACGCCGAGTTGGTCGGCTACGAGGCGATGAACGCGGCATCGCTCGCGCTCGTCGAACGCCATTTCGAGTCGCTGCGCGTGCCGTTGCCACTGTCCGACGCCGCCGGCACGCCGCTGTGGTCGGTGCTGGTCGACCTCGCCTCGCCGCATGCGCAGTCCGTCCTGCGCGAGCGTGCCGAGGCGGCGCTCGCCGCGTCGCTGGACGCGGGCGAGACGGTGGACGTCGCCGTCCCCGGCAGCGAGGCGCAATCGCGCGCGCTGTGGCAGCTGCGCGAGGCGATCCCGCTGGCGCAGGGCGTCGAGGGCCTGAACATCAAGCACGACGTCGGCCTGCCGCTGTCTTCGCTCGCCGACTTCGTCGAGGCGGCCGACACGGCGCTGCAGGCCGTGGCGCCCGGCGCGCGCCACATCACCTTCGGCCACCTGGGCGACGGCAACCTGCACTACAACCTGCAGGCGCCCGCGGGCGGCGACGCCGCGTCCTTCCTCGCGCGACACGAACAGGCCGTCAATGCGTGCGTGCACGATGTCGTCGATCGCTTCGGCGGCACGTTCTCGGCCGAGCACGGCATCGGCCGCCTCAAGCGCGGGGAACTGGCGCTGCGCAAGCCCGCGCCCGCCGTGGCGATGATGAAGGCGATCAAGGACGCGCTCGATCCGCGCGGGCTGCTCAATCCGGGCGTGCTGCTGCCCGATTGAGCCCCGCTTGTCTGGACATGTTCAGGCAGGAGTCGAGGGTTAACCGCATTAGCACAAGCCCGCGGGTTTTTCATTCCGACGTCATGCAAATGATGCATGGTCGTCCAGCGACACGGCATTGGATCCCCGGCCGCCGGCCCTCTACAGTCCCGCCACCACAGACGCGCCGGCGGCCCAAGAGGTCTGCACGGCGACGCACGGAGACTGACGTTTCACACATGCATCCCTGCCGAGAATACTGGGGCCAGGACATCGCCTACGGGTCGCTCGCCACCGGCGAGCCGGCGCCCCGCGCCGGCCGCTGCGGCGCCCGCACGGAGATCTGGATCCTCGACACGCAGGACGCCTCGCGCCCCGCCCCGCATGCCCAGCTGGCCGGCCTGATGCAGCGCATCGCCGGCCTGCCCGCAGGCGAGGAGGCGCTCAGGCAGTCCGCCGCCCACATCAAGGACTACCTGCAGGCCGGCAAGGCCGCCGCGCCGCCTCCCGCCGGCGCGCCGCCCGGCGTGCGCGGCGAGTGCGTCGACCAGGACGGCCGCATCCTGGGCATCGCCACCCTGCATCGCACGCAGATGCTGCCGCCCGGCTCGTTCGCCGCCGCCGCGGGCGTCGCCAGTCGCCAAGAGCGCGAGGAGACGTCCGCGCAGCTGTGCGCCGAATTCATGCGCCACCTGAGCGCCCTCGGCCAGGCCGACGGCGTCTCGCGCATCGACTGGGTGATGGTGCGCGCCACGGGCACCGCCGACGGCGCGCGCTCCCATCTCGGCGCCACGCGCGTCGGGCCGGTGGCGCTCAAGCCGTTCACGCCAGGCACAGGCGACGCCGCAGCGGCCGAGGACTGAAAGCCGCGCCGTGCGCGGCGCAAGCTCACTGCAGCGAGGACTTGGGGGGCAGCCCGGACGGCAGGGTGAAGACCTCGATGCCCTCGTCGGCCAGCGCGTCGCGCTCCTCGCGCGTCGCCTGGCCACGGATGGCCTTGGCCTCGCTCTGTCCGTAGTGGATGCGGCGCGCTTCCTCGGCGAAGCGCGAGCCCACGTCCTCGGTGCTGTTCAACAGCTCGGCCACCGCCTCGACGAAGCGCTGGACGGCCCCGCCCTGCAGCGCCATGTCGACGACCGGTGCGGCCGGCGAACCGCCGGCGGCATCGGCCGCGCAGGCGGGCGCCTGCGCGGACGTCGGCGCGGGCTCGCGGGCGCCCGAGAGGTTCAGGCGCGGCGCGCTCGGCAGGCGCACCACCTCGGCGTTGCCACACACGGGGCAATCGAGCAGGCCGCGCTCGCGCTGCGAGCCGTAGTCGTCCTCGGACGCGAACCAGCCCTCGAAGCCGTGGCCGGCCGCACAGCGCAGGTCGAGCACCTTCACGGCCGCCGCTTCATTCGGCGCGCTGCCACGTCGGTTCCCACTGCCCGCTGCGCCATTGCTGCAGCTTGAGCAGCGCGACCAGGGTCTTGGCGTCGGTCAGCTCGCCGTTGGCCGACTGCGCGAGCAGCGCGGCCTCGGTCATCGTCGACACCTCGAGGAACTCGCCGGCGTCCAGCTGCTGCGCGCCGGCGACGAGGCCGCGCGCGAACCAGATCTCGATGAACTCGTTGGAGTACGCCGGCGCGTTGTGCAGGCGTCCGGCGTAGGCCCACTCGCGGGCGGTGTAGCCGGTCTCCTCGAGCAGCTCGCGCCGGGCGCAGGCCAGCGTCGTCTCATGGGGATCGAGCTTGCCGGCGGGGAACTCCAGCAGCACGTGGTCCAGCGGATAGCGGTGCTGGCGCTCCACCACCAGCCGGCCGTCGTCGGTGATGGGCACGATCATGACCGCGCCCGGGTGCACGACGTGCTCGCGCCAGGCGAGCTGGCCGTCGGGCAGTTTCACCTGGTCGCGGCGCACCTTGAGGAAGTGGCCGTCGTAGACGCTCTCGGAGCGCACGAGGCGCTCCACGAGATGGGCGTCGACGCCCTCCTGCGCGCGGATCGGAGAACCACCGGCGACGATGGCTTCGAGGTTCTTCTCCGTCACGCGCGGCTCCCCAGGGTCAGGAATTGAGCGCCTTCAGCACGGCGTCGCGGCAGACGCTCATCAGGCCGTCGGGCAGCAGGCCCAGGCCCAGCGTCGCGATGCCGCTGAGGGCCAGCAGCACGGTGGCGCCGGTCTCGCCGCGCACCGGGCTCGGGTCGGTCGGCTCGTCGAAGAACATCGTCTTGACGACGCGAAGGTAGTAGTACGCGCCGACCAGCGACAGCAGCACCGCGATGACGGCCAGCACGATGTAGGTGTGGTTGCCGGTGCTCACGAGTGCCTGCAGCACGGCGAACTTCGCGTAGAAGCCGACCAGCGGCGGGATGCCCGCCAGCGAGAACATGAACAGCGACATCACGCCCGCGATCCACGGCGAGCGCTTGCCGAGGCCGGCGAGGTCGGAGATCTCCTCGCTCTCGAAGCCGTTGCGCGCCAGGACCATGATCAGGCCGAAGGTGCCCAGCGTCGTCAGCACGTAGGTGATGATGTAGAACAGCGCCGAGCTGTACGCGTTGGCGGCGGCCACCGTCTTCATGTCGACGACGGTCGGCGTGAAGCCCAGCAGCATGAAGCCCAGCTGCGCGATCGCCGAGTAGGCCAGCAGGCGCTTCAGGTTCGACTGCGCGATGGCGGCCAGGTTGCCCAGCGACATCGAGACGACCGACAGCACGATCAGCATCTCCTCCCAGTCCTTGGCCTGGCCCGACAGGCCTTCGACCAGGATGCGGAAGGTGATGCCGAACGCGGCGAGTTTGGGCGCACCGGAGATCAGCAGCGTGACGGCCGTGGGCGCGCCCTGGTACACGTCGGGCACCCACATGTGGAACGGCGCGAGGCCGAGCTTGAACGCGAGGCCAGCGACGATGAACACGAGGCCGAACACCAGCACCTGCGGGTTCACGGTGCCCTTGTGCAGGGCTTCCAGCACGTTGGGGATGTCGAGCGTGCCGGCGGCGCCGTACATCATCGACAGGCCGTACAGCAAAAAGCCGCTGGCCAGCGCGCCGAGGATGAAGTACTTCATCGCCGCTTCGGTCGACACGGCGTGGTCGCGGCGCAACGCGGTCAGCGCGTACAGCGACAGCGTCATCAGCTCCAGGCCGATGTAGACGACCAGGAAGTTGTTGGCCGAGACCATCACGGACACGCCCAGCAGCGAGAACATCGCCAGCGACAGGAACTCGCCCTTGAGCAGGTCGCGCGACTTCAGGTACGGGCGCGCGAAGCCCATCGTGATCATCGTGGCGAGGCCGGCCGACAGCGCCAGCAGGTGGCCCAGCGGGTCGATCACGACCATGCGCTGCATGCCGTACAGGGCGCGGCCGACCTGCAGCTCGTACAGGTGCATCAGCGAGAAGGCCAGCAGCGAGATCTGGGCGATCCAGTAGGTCAGGCCCAGGCGCCTGTCGGAGGCGTTGACGCCGACCAGAGCCACCACCGAGGTCATCAGCAGCAGGAAGATCTCGGGGTAGACGATCGGCAACGAGGTCATTTCAATCATGGGGATCTTTCCGCGGCGCTCAGATCAGCTTGGGCTGGGCGACGTGCTTCAGCAAGGCGTCCACCGAGGCCTGCATGACATCGGTGAAGGGCTTCGGGTACAGGCCCATCGCCAGGACGGCGACGGCCAGCACCGCCAGCATGAAGAATTCGCGGGAGTTGATGTCCTGCAGGCGGCTGACGCTGCCCTTGGTGACCGGGCCGAAGTACACGCGCTTGACCATCCACAGCGTGTAGGCGGCACCGAAGATCAGGGCCG
>Ga0209258_100665_pt1 | contig 24400 bp, 18 predicted proteins | sample Araplaol_mTSA_r2_FD_184281 | JGI IMG/M metagenome (GOLD analysis project Ga0209258, IMG submission 184281) | Arabidopsis root microbial communities from North Carolina, USA - plate scrape CL_Col_mTSA_r2 (SPAdes) (version 2) | ecosystem: Host-associated > Plants > Roots > Endosphere | place: USA...
CGCCTTGATGCCCAGCAGCTGCGTGCCCTTGGCGGCCCAGTCGCGGCTGGAGCCGGTGCCGTATTCCTCGCCGGCGAAGACCACCGTCGGAATGCCGTGCGCCTGGTAGGCCATCGCGGCGTCGTAGATGGGCACCGGCTTCGAGCTGTCGGCCGGCACGTCGGCCGTGGCCGGGCCCTGGTAGATCGTGTAGCCGCCCTCGACGCGGCCGCCATCGGCGCGCGCCGGCAGCATCAGGTTCTTGATGCGCACGTTGGCGAAGGTGCCGCGCATCATCACCTCGTGGTTGCCGCGCCGCGAGCCATAGGAGTTGAAGTCGGCCGGCAGGACGCCGTTGGCCTGCAGGTAGCGGCCCGCCGGCGAGTCCGACTTGATCGAGCCGGCCGGCGAGATGTGGTCGGTGGTGATCGAGTCGCCGAACAGCGCCATGATGCGCGCGCCCTTGACCGACGTGGGCGCCGCCTGCGGCACCTGCGTGAAGCCGTCGAAGAACGGCGGGCGCGCGATGTAGGTGCTCCTGGGCCAGTCGTAGACCTGGCCCGTGACGCCCGTGATGTCGTTCCACAGCGCGCCCGGGTTGCTCTTGACCTGGCCGTAGTTGGCGCGGAACGAGTCGGCGTCCATCGCGAACTTCATCAGGTCGTGGACCTCCTGCGAGGTGGGCCAGATGTCGCCCAGCCAGACGTCCTTGCCTTGCGCGTTGCGGCCCACCGGCTGCGTCATCAGATCGACCTTGACGTTGCCGGCGATCGCGTAGGCCAGCACCAGCGGCGGGCTGGCGAGGAAGTTGGCCTTCAGGTTCGGGTGGATGCGCGCCTCGAAGTTGCGGTTGCCCGACAGCACGGCGGCCGCCACCAGGTCGTTCTCGACGATGGCCTGGTTGATCTCGGGCGTCAGGTCGCCGGCGTTGCCGATGCAGGTGGTGCAGCCGTAGGCCGCCACGTTGAAGCCCAGTTGCTCCAGCGCGGGCAGCAGGCCGGCCTTCCGGAGGTACTCGGTGACGATGCGCGAGCCCGGCGCCAGCGAGGTCTTGATGTGCGGCCTGACCCGCAGCCCCGCCGCGACGGCCTTCTTCGCGAGCAGGCCGGCGGCCAGCATCACGCTCGGGTTGCTGGTGTTGGTGCAGCTGGTGATGGCCGCGATCAGCACGTCGCCATGGCCGATCTCCAGGCCGCTGGGCGTGACCGCCCGCCGCGTGACCGCCTCGGGCGGCAGGTTGTAGCCGTTGCTGGCGGCGGGCGTGGTGAGCAGCTCGTCGAACTTCCTGGACAGGTGGCCGATCTCGATGCGGTCCTGCGGCCGCTTCGGGCCGGCCAGGCTCGGCGCGACGGAGGACAGTTCGAGCGTCAGCGTCTCGCTGTAGTCGATCGTGCCGCTGGCCGGCGTGCCGAACAGGCCCTGGGCACGGAAGTAGGCCTCGAAGGCCTCGATCTCCTCGCTCGTGCGGCCGGTGCCGCGCAGGTAGTCGACCGTCTTCTCGTCGACCGCGAAGAAGCCCATCGTGGCGCCGTACTCCGGTGCCATGTTGGCCAGCGTCGCCCGGTCGGGCACCGACAGCGACGCCACGCCCGCGCCATGGAACTCGACGAACTTGCCCACCACCTTGGCCTTGCGCAGTTGCTCGGTGACCGTCAGCACCAGGTCGGTGGCCGTGACGCCCTCGCGCAGCTGGCCGGTGAACTCGAAGCCCACCACGTCCGGCGTGAGGAAGTAGACGGGCTGGCCCAGCATCGCGGCCTCGGCCTCGATGCCGCCCACGCCCCAGCCGACCACGCCCAGGCCGTTGATCATCGTGGTGTGGCTGTCGGTGCCCACCAGCGTGTCGGGGTAGTAGACCGGCGGCTTGCCGTCGTCGGTGACGTGCTTGTGCACGCCGCGCGCCAGGTACTCGAGGTTGACCTGGTGGACGATGCCGAAGCCCGGGGGCACGACGCCGAAGGTGTCGAACGCCTGCATGCCCCACTTCATGAACTTGTAGCGCTCGTTGTTGCGCTGGAACTCGATCTTCATGTTGATGTCGAGCGAGTTCTTGTGCGCGTAGTCGTCGATCATCACGCTGTGGTCGACGACGAGGTCCACCGGCACCAGCGGCTCGATGGTCTTGGGGTTCTTCCGTTGATTGGCCGCTTCGGTCCGCATGGCCGCCAGGTCGCACAGCAGCGGCACGCCGGTGAAATCCTGCAGCACGACGCGGGCGACCACGAAGGGGATCTCCTCGCTGCGCTCGCCGGTGGGCGCCCAGTTGGCGAGCTGGCGCACGTGCTCGGGGGTGATGCGGCGGCCATCGCAATGGCGCAGCACCGCTTCCAGCACGATGCGGATCGACACCGGCAGCCGCGACACCTTCGGCAGCTCGGCCGCCAACGCCGGCAGCGAGTGGAAGCGGAAGGCGGCGCCCGAGGGCATCTTGAACGTCTGCAGGGTATGCGCGAACGGCGCGGTGGCGGCCAGGGGCATGTGTTCTCCTCGCGGTCGGGCGACCGGTGTGATGTCGACGGGATCCTGAACCGGACATGTTGCCCCAACCGGCTTGACCGCTCCATGACCCCGGTCGAGTGTCGGGCGTTTTTAGTCGGATTCGCCGCACGCCGCCAACGCGGCCGCGGCGGACGGCCTCAGGCGTCGACCTTGCCCCGCCCCGCCTTGACCGCCGAGCGCACGCTCTTGGCCTCGAGCCGGCGGCGCTTCGAACCGAGCGTCGGGCGGGTCGGGCGGCGCTTGACGGGAGGCTTCTCGACCGAGGCGACCAGCTCGGCCAGTCGCTGCAGCGCATCGGTGCGGTTCATGTCCTGGCTGCGGTGCGCCTGCGCCTTGATGACGACCACGCCGTCCTCGGTGATGCGGTGGTCGCGCAACGCCAGCAGCCGCGCCTTGACGCCTTCGGGCAGCGAGGAAGCGTTCACGTCGAAGCGCAGGTGCACGGCCGAGGACACCTTGTTGACGTTCTGGCCGCCGGCGCCCTGGGCACGGATCGCCGTGATCTCGACTTCGTCAGGGGCGATGGCGATGGGCATGGCGGCATTGTGCCGGCGCGGCCGGCGCCGTGGCGCGCTCAGCCCCGCGCCGGCACGCCGGCACGCTCGCCGCGCCCCGGCATGCGCACCATGGCGCCGCCGTCGAGCGCACGCGCCCGCAGCTGGCCGCAGCCGCCTTCGACGTCCTGGCCCGCCGACTGGCGCAGCTTGGTCAGCACGCCCCGCGAGTGAAGCGTGCGCGCGATGGCGGCGGCCTTGTCGGGCGCGGGCCGCGCGAAGCCCAGGCCCTCGTTGGTGTTGTACGGGATCATGTTCATCAGCGCGTACTTGCCCTTGAGCAGGCGCACGATGCCGTCGATCTCGTCGTCGCCGTCGTTGACGCCGTCCAGCAGCGTCCACTGGTACTGGATGGGGTAGCCGGTGGCGCGGGCGTAGCGCTCGCCCGCGTCCACCAGTTCCTCGGGCGACATGCGCGGCGCGCGCGGAAGCAGCTCGCGGCGCAGCGCGTCCTTGGTGGAGTGCAGCGACAGCGCCAGCGCCGGCTTGACGGGCCCTTGCGGCAGGCGCTCGAACACGCGGGGATCGCCGACCGTGGAGAACACGAGGTTCTTGTGGCCGATGCCGCCCAGCGTGCCGAGGAGGTCGATCGCCTCCATCACGTTGTCCAGGTTGTGCGCGGGCTCGCCCATGCCCATGAAGACGACCTTCCTCACGAGGCGCTTCGAGCGCGCGAGCGCCACCTGGGCGACGATCTCGGCGCTGCCCACCTGACGCAGCAGGCCGTCGCGGCCGGTCATGCAGAACACGCAGCCGACGGCGCAGCCCACCTGCGTGGACACGCACAACCCGTCGCGCGGCAGCAGCACGCTCTCGACCGTCTGGCCGTCGCCCAGGCCCACCAGCAGGCGCGCGGAGCCGTCTTCGCCCGGGTGCTCGGAGCGCAGCGTCGCCAGGCCGGCGAGCTCGGCGCCGAGCGCGGGCAGTGCCTCGCGCACGGCCAGGGGCATGAAGTCGGACAGGCGCCGCTTGCCGGCGTCCTGCGGCTGCGCGTTGACCCACTGGCGCAGCACGCGCGCCTCGTGCTCGGGCGAGGCGCCGAGGCCACGCAGGCGGAGGCGGAGGTCGTGGATGCGCATGGAAGGGACGGGCGGACGGCGGGGAAACCGCGATTTTCCGTCATCCCCGCCCGCGCATCCCGCGCGCGTCACGCGCCTGGGTGCGAAATGCCCGCGTCAGCGGACGGCCGATGCCGCCGGCGCCCGCGCCCGCGCGAATGCGAGCGACGCCCGCATCAATGTCCCGGCCCGACCAGCGAGCGTTGCACCCAGCCGCTGTAGTTGGACGAATCGACCTGCACGAAGCCGTTCTTCTGGTCGCCACTGGCGATCAGCTCGTCGGTCTTGGACAGCGTGCCCACCACCTTGCTGTCCTTGGAGGGGCCGGCGTAGATCTTCACGTTGGCGATGCGCGCCATCAGGATCTCGCCCGCCTTGGCCGGCGCGCCGGCGCGCGTGGAGTTGGCGGCGTTGACATCGCCCGACTCGCTGTGCGTCTTGATGAGCGACGGGTTGTCGCGGATGGCCACGACGATGTGGTTCCAGTTGTCGAGCAGGCTGGCCGCGATGACCTTGCCCTCGGGCGTGTTGGTGTAGCCGTTGGCCGCGCCGAAGGCGGCGCCCGTCCAGCCCCAGCCGCCGATGTCGAAGTCGGTCTTGCTGGCCTTGCCCTCGGCCGAGGCCACCTGGAGGCTGGAACGCACGTCGGCGATCACGAGGCTGGTGGACGCCTCCTTGAACTTCAGGCCGCCGGCGACGCCGCCCAGGCCGAACTTGTTCAGGAGGCCGCCCGCGAGCGCGCCGCCCACGCCGCCCGTGTTGTTGGCGGCGATCTGCACCGCCGGCGTCATCACGAAGTCGGCCGCCTGCATCTGGCCTTTGCCGACGTTGGACTCGCCGCGCAGCTCGCCGCCTTCGGCCAGGGAGCGCTCCTGCTGGATGTTCTGCATCGCGATGCCGCGCTCGACGACGTCGAAGCAGCCCGATTGCTGCACCATCATGCGCAGCAGCTGCTCGGGCGATCCGAGCTGGTAGGCGGACAGATAGCCCCAACCCCCGTGCGGCTCGGCCACGGCCATCACGCCCAGCTTGCGGCTGCACTTCTCGACGTTGGAGTCGGCGGCGCGCACGGCACCGGCGCACAGCAGCAGGACGGCGGACACGACGGCCTGGGCCGCGGCGATTCTTCTCATGGGAACTTTCCTCAAGTGGGCGGACGCGCGCTTGCCGCGTCCTGAACGGTGCCCGAAATTGTGCCGCCCGCCCCGAGCCGGGGCACTCCCCCCGGAGGGGGATTTCGTGGGGATTGACGGATACGGTCGAGCAAGAGCAACCATGGCGCGCGCCGCCCCTGGGGCTAACCCCGAGTTACATCGCGCCGGCGCTGGCAGCCGCGTTTTTTTGTACGCTTGCAGCTTCCCCCGCGCGGCCGCTCGTGCCTGCCCTTCCTTCCCCCGATCCATGCGTCCTTCCCTCGTCATCGACTCCGAGCGCGTCAAGCGCTGGACGATCGCCGTGCTCCTGGCGGGCCTGGCGTTGGCGATGCAATGGTCGGTCCGGCCCTGGGTCGGTAACAAGATCCCATTCCTGTTCTTCCTGCCGGCGATCGTCGCGATCGCCGCCCGCTGCGGGCGGCCGGCGGGGTTCTTCGCGACGGGCGTGGGCTTCGCCAGCGCGGTGGTGTGGCTCGCGCCGCCCGGGCGCTGGTGGGGCCTGGGCCCCACCGATGAACTGTCGCTGCTGATCTACCTGGTCCTCGGCGCGCTGCTCGCGACCGTGGGCGCGCGCCTGCGCATGACCAGCGCGCGCGCGTCGGCCGCGGAGCAGCGCCTGGTGCTGGCTGGCGAGGACACCGGCATCGGCATCTTCGACCTCGATCTGGCCACCCGCACGGTCTACCTGTCGCCGGCGCTGGCGCTGCTGTGCCGCGTCGACACGCGCGACGGCGCCGTGCCGCTGGACGTCGTGATGGCGCGCATGCCGCCCGAGGTGGCACGCGAGGCGCGCGGCGTCGTGACGCGCAAGCTGTCCGAGCGCGCCGCCGGCTACGAGCGCGAGGTGCGACTGAACCTGCCGGACGGCCGCGAGCGCTGGCTGATGCTGCGCGTGCACATCGTGTGGTCGGGCGAGCGCGCGACGCACCTGCGCGGCGCCTGCATCGACATCACCGAGCGGCGCGCCGTCGACGACCTGCTGGGACGCACCCAGGCCGAACTGGGCCAGCAGGTGGCCGACCTGCACCGGCTGCACGAGCTGACCAGCCGCCTGCTGGACACGCGCACGCTGACCGAGCAGCTGCGCATGATCCTGGTGGCGGTGGCCGACTTCCACAACGCGCGCCGCGGCCTCCTGACGCTGTTCGACGCCGGCTCGGGCACGCTGGGGCTTGCCACCAGCATCGGCTTCACGCCGGACGCCGTGTCCCGGCTGATGCAGACGCGCGGCATCGACGGCGCCTGCGCGATCTGCTGCGCGCAGCGCGAACGCACGGTGATCGAGGACATCGACGTCGACGGCATCGACCCCGCGCTGCGCGCGCTCGCGAGCGAGGAGGGCTTCCGCGCCGTACATGCGACGCCGCTGATCGGCCAGGACGGCAACGTGATCGGTGCGATCTCGATCCACCTCGACGCGCCGCACGTGCCCACCGAGCGCGAGCGCGCGCTGGCCGACATCTGTGCGCGCAAGGGCGCCAACTTCATCGAGCGGGCACGGGCGCACGCCGCCTACGAGGAGTCGCAGGGCCGCTTCCAGGCGGTGCTCGACGCGTCGGCGGTGCCGTTCGTCATCCTCTCTCCGGTGCGCGAGGACGCGAGCGGGCGCGTCGTCGACTTCGAATGGACGTACGTCAACGCCGCAGCGGCCGACGCGCTCAACCGGCCGGCGCAGGCCTTCGAGGGCCGGCGCGTGCTGGACGTGCTGCCGCACCGCTGGGGCAGCAGCGATTCGTTCGCCAGGTACGTCGAGGTCGTCGAGCTGGGACGCACCCTCGATTTCGAGACGCGCGCGTTCTACGAAGGCCGCGAGCAGTGGTTCCGCTGCGTCGCCTCACCGCTGCGCGGCGGCGTCGCCCTGTGGTTCCACGACATCACCACCCGCAAGAACGACGAACGCCTGCTGCAGGAGGCCGACCGTCGCAAGGACGAGTTCCTGGCCACGCTGGCGCACGAGCTGCGCAATCCGCTCGCGCCGATCCGCCAGGCGGCCATGATCTCGCGCCTGCCGCAGGCCTCCGAGGCCCAGAAGCGCTGGAGCCACGAGGTGATCGAGCGCCAGGTGCGCCACATGGCGCTGCTGCTGGACGACCTGCTGGACGTCTCGCGCATCACGCGCGGGCGGCTGGCGCTGCGCCGCGGCAGCAACGCGCTGCACGAGATGATCGAGGCGGCGGTGGAGACCGCGCGCCCGCTGATCGACTCGCGCCACCACGCGCTGGAAGTGGTGCTGCCGCAGGTCGCCATCGTGATGCAGGCCGACCCGCTGCGCGTCTCGCAGATCGTGGCCAACCTGCTGACCAACGCCGCCAAGTACACCGACCCGAACGGCCGCATCCGGCTGCTGGCGGCGCTCGACGCGGACGACGTCGTCATCGAGGTCAGCGACAACGGCATCGGCATCGCGCCCGAGTCCCTGCCCGCGGTGTTCGACATGTTCACGCAGCTGCGCGGCACCGGCGATCGCGCCAGCGGGCTGGGGATCGGCCTGGCACTGACCAAGGGCCTCGTCGAGCTGCACGGTGGCACGATCAGCGTGCGCAGCGAAGGCGGCGGCCAGGGCAGCGTGTTCACCGTTCGGCTCCCGCGCGGCGAATCGCCCCAGGACGCGCCGGCGCGCGGCGACGGGATGGAGCCGCGCGCGGCCTCGGCACGCCGCATCCTGGTGGCGGACGACAACCGCGACGCCGCCGAGAGCCTGGCCGCGCTGTTGCAGCTCGAGGGCCACGAGGTCACGCTGGCCTACGACGGCGCCGACGCGCTCGCCGCCTACGAACGCGTTCACCCGCAGGTCTGCCTGCTCGACATCGGCATGCCCCTGCGCACCGGCAACGAGGTGGCCGCGGAGATCCGCGCCCGCGGCGACGGCGCGGCACCCACGCTGGTGGCCATCACCGGCTGGGGCCAGGACGCCGACCGCACGCAGGCACTGGCCGCCGGCTTCGACCACCACCTGACCAAGCCGGTCGACCCGGCGCAGCTGCTGCGCCTGATCGGCGACGCGCACAGCGGCGCCCTCGCGCGGGCCTGAGCGCCACGCATGCATGCGCGCGCCCGCGCGGCGCCGCGTGTGGCAACGTGTCGGCCACGTGTCCGCGGCGACACCAAGCGACTAAACCCGCGACATCTGCCCTGCGTCCAATGGCGCCAGGCAACGGCCTCGTTGCCTCCCGCCACTCAAGGACAGCCATGGACGATCACGACAAGGGCCTCGCCCACGACCTCGACACCCTCGGACGCCGCCGCGTGCTGCTGGGCAGCGCCGGCCTCGCCGCCGCCACGCTGCTGAGCGCCTGGGGCTGCGGCGGCGGCAGCGACACCGCCAGCGACTCGAGCAGTTCCTCCAGCTCCAGCGGGTCGACCGGCTCGAGCGGCAGCTCGGGCACCTGCGCCGTGAGCGCGGAGGAGACCCAGGGGCCCTATCCCGCCGACGGTTCCAACACGATCGACGGCACGGTGTCGAACGCGCTGGCGCTGACCGGCATCGTGCGCTCGGACATCACCACCAGCTTCGGCAGCATGAGCGGCACCGCCGGCGGCGTGCCGGTCACGCTCGAGCTGACGCTGGTCAACGTGAACAACAGCTGCGCCGCGCTGGACGGCTACGCCATCTACGTGTGGCACTGCAGCCGCGAGGGCGTGTACTCGCTGTACGGCGCCACCGACCAGAACTGGCTGCGCGGCGTCCAGCCCACCGATGCGAGCGGCGTCGCCAAGTTCACGACGATCTTCCCCGGCTGCTACTCGGGCCGCATGCCGCACATCCACATCGAGGTCTACCGCAGCGAGACGACCGCGACCTCGTACACCAACAAGCTCAAGACCACGCAGCTCGCGTTCCCGACCGACGTCTGCACGACGGTCTACACCACCGCCTCGGGCTACTCCGCGAGCGTGGCCAACTTCGGCCAGATCAGCTTCGCCACCGACAACGTGTTCTCCGACGGCACGTCCACCGAGATGGCCACCGTCACCGGCAACGTGACCGACGGCTACACCGTGGCGCTGCAGCTGGGCATCTCCGTTTGATCGCGCGGCCCGCCGCCTGCCGCAGAATGCGTGCATGTCCGGATGGGGAGCGCGCCTGGCCGCGCACGTGAAGGCCTTGCTGGCGGACACGCTGTTCAAGCGCCTGTTCGCATTGATGTGGCTGGCGCTCGTGATCAGCCATGTGGTCGCGTTCCTGGTCGTCACGCGCGACGGCGGGATGGGCATCGGCCGCTGGCCCACGTTCCCGTCGCTGCCACCGGTGTCGTTCGCGAGCCATGCGTCGGCGCCGGCCTCCGCTTCGGCGCCCGGGCCGGCCGCGACGGCGTCCACGCGGACGCCCGCCCGCCCGGACGACCGCCCCCCACCCACCGGCCGGCCCGGCGAGGTCGGCCCGCCCCCTTGGCACGGCGACGCGGACGGCCCTGGGGGCGCAGGCCCCGGCGCACCTGACGGGCCCGAGCGGATGGGCCCGGGGGGCCCGGGCGGGCCGCCGCCTTCCCGGATGCAAGGCGATCCCCCGCCGATGCCGTCGAACGGCCCGATCGTCGGGCCGGGCGGCAACGCCCGCGGCGGGGGACTGCCCACGTCGGCCGCGCTGCTGGACTACGGCATCCGGCTCCTGATCATCGCGCTGGCCGCCTGGCTCGGCGCCCGCTGGCTTTCGGCGCCGATGCGCCGGCTTCAGACGGCGTCGCGCACGCTGGGGCGGTCGCTGGCGCGCAACGAGGCGCCGCCGGAGGTCGACGAACGCACCGGCACCGTGGAAGTGCGCGAGACGGCCCACGTGTTCAACGAGATGTCGCGCCAGCTCAGCGAGCAGGTGCACTCGCGCGCGCTGCTGGTGGCGGCCATCTCGCATGACCTGCGCACGCCCCTCACGCGCATCCGCATGCGGCTGGAAGGCAGCGAGGGCGACCCGCTGACGGCGCGCTCCATCGCGGACATCCATGAGATGGACGACCTCATCGAGTCGGCGCTCGAGGTCTTCCGCGGCACCAGTCCCCACGAGGAGCCTGCGGAGGCCACCGACGTATTCGCCCTCGTTCAGGCCCTCGTCGACGATCTGGCAGACCTCGGACAGCCGGTCAGCGTGCAGGGCGAACCGGCGGCGGCGCGGGTGAAGGCGGCGGGGCTGCGGCGCATCGTGTCCAACCTCGTCAACAACGCGCTGCGCTATGGCAAGCGCGCCGACGTGCGAGTGCACAAGACCGGCGACGCGGTGCGCATCGTCATCGAGGACGAGGGGCCGGGCATCCCGGAGGACCAGCTCGACGCCGTGACGAAGCCGTTCTTTCGTCTCGAGACCTCGCGCAACCGCCTGACCGGCGGCAGCGGACTCGGCCTGTACATCGCGCGCGACCTCGTCGCACGCCAGGGCGGCACGCTGACGTTGGAAAACCGTGCCGAGGGTGGCTTGCGGGCCACGATCGCGCTGCCCAGGACCTGAGCGTCCTGCCGCGCGGGAGGCGCCAGGCTCGTGCGTTCAGCGGACCTCGGCGTCGAAGATGTAGCCCTCGCCGCGGATGGTGCAGATCAGCTGTCCGCCGTCCTGGGCGGCGGACAGCTTCTGGCGCAGTCGCGACACGGCCAGGTCGATCGCGCGATCGGCCACGACGACGCCCTGGCCGCGCGTGGCGTCCAGCAGCTGGTCGCGCGTGAGCACGCGCCGCGGCCGCTCCACGAAGGCGCTCAGCAGGCGGTACTCGGCGCTCGACAGCGGCACGACCACCTGCTGCGGCGACAGCAGCTGGCGCTTGAGGCGGTCGAAGCGCCAGCCGGCGAATTCGACGGTGGTGTCGCCGCCGGGCGCCCCGGCGGGCGCCGCGCGTCGCCGCAGCACGGCCTTGATGCGCGCCACCAGTTCGCGCGGCTCGAAGGGCTTGGCGACATAGTCGTCGGCGCCCAGCTCGAGCCCCAGCACGCGGCTGTGTGGATCACCCTGCGCGGTCAGCATCAGCACGGGCAGCGCGGCCGTCTCGGGGCGCTGGCGCAGCTGCGTGCAGATCGAGAGCCCGTCGCCATCGGGCAGCATCACGTCCAGGATCAGCACGTCGACGCCACCCTGGGCCAGCAGCGAGCGCATCTGCGTGGCCGTCGACGCGGCGACGGCCTCGAAGCCGAAGCGGCGGAGGTAGTCGCAGACGGATTGCAGCAGTTCGGGGTCGTCGTCGACGACGAGGCAGCGGGTGAGGGCCATGGCGGCGGATGGGCGCGGGCACGCCGCGGGGTTCGCCGGCAAAGGTAACACGCGCCCGACACCCGTCGCGCGCGTCTCTCGCGCAACGCAAGAAAAGAGCGCCTCCTGCTGCGTCGCAGCAAGAGGCGCTTGCACGAGGTCCAGGGCGTCAGAAGCTGAGGCGGCCGGTGAGCAGCATGATCAGCAGGATCACGACCAGCAGGCCGAACACCCCGGTGGGGGCGTAGCCCCAGCCGCGGCTGTACGGCCAGGCGGGCAGCGCGCCGATCAGCAGCAGGACGAGGACGATCAGAAGGATGGTGCCAAGCATGGGTGCTCCTTGTTCAGAGGGTTGCGGTGTGTTCGGGACGTCCGTCAATCGGCAATCGACGGACCAGGGCCGGCCAGCGCACGGGCAGGGGCAGCCGATGAGTCGGCGAGCCCGCCCGTACGCGATTTCCCTCACCGCCGCGCCGAGCGCAAAGACAGCCGTCGGTGGAGAATGCCCGCTGACCCCCAGGAGACAAACGAATGGATGCAGTCGCGAGCGGAGCCACCGGTCACTACACCTTCGAGGAGAAGCGGCGACGCGTCTTCGCCATCATGGCGGCGTCGTCGGGCAACCTGGTCGAGTGGTTCGACTTCTACGTCTACTCGTTCACGACGATCTACTTCGCATCGTCGTTCTTCCCGAAGACCTACACCACCGTCCAGCAGTACCTGTACTCGGCGCTCGTCTTCGCGATCGGCTTCCTGATGCGGCCGATCGGCGGGTGGATGTTCGGCAAGATCGCCGACCGGCGCGGCCGCAAGACCTCGCTGGTCATCTCGGTGGTGATGATGTGCGCCGGCTCGCTGATGGTGGCGTGCCTGCCCACCTACCAGCAGATCGGCTTCGCCGCGCCGCTGCTGCTGCTGTTCGCGCGCATGGTGCAGGGCCTGTCCGTGGGCGGTGAGTACGGCGCCACCGCCACCTATCTGAGCGAGGTGGCGCTGCGCGGCGAGCGCGGCTTCTATTCCTCGTTCCAGTACGTGACCCTGATCGGCGGGCAGCTGCTGGCGGTGCTGGTGGTGTTCGTGCTGCAGCAGATCCTCGACGAGGCGCAGCTGAAGGCGTTCGGCTGGCGCATCCCCTTCGTGATCGGCGCGATCACGGCGGTCGTGGCCCTGCTGCTGCGGCGCACGCTGCACGAGACGGCGCGCGAGGCCGATCTCAAGAGCAGCGAGGCCGGCAGCTTCGCCACGATCTGGCGCGACCACCGCGCCGCCTTCCTGACGGTGCTGGGCTACACCGCCGGCGGATCGCTGATCTTCTACACGTTCACCACGTACATGCAGAAGTACCTGATCACGACCGCCCACATGCCCAAGACGACGGCCACCAACATCTCGCTGGTGACGCTGTTCGTCTACATGTGCATGCAGCCGTTCTTCGGCATGCTGTCCGATCGCATCGGTCGCCGCCACTCCATGATGCTGTTCGGCGCGCTGGGCGCCCTGTCCACGGTGCCGCTGATGACGGCCATCGGCAGCGCCGGCTCGCCGGTGGTGGCGGGCGTGCTGATCTGCGTGGCGCTGGCCATCATCAGCCTGTACACCTCGGTGTCGGCCATCGTGAAGGCCGAGATGTTCCCGGCGCAGGTCCGGGCACTCGGCGTCGGCGTGGGCTACGGCATCGCCAACGCGATCTTCGGCGGCTCGGCCGAGAGCGTGGCGCTGCTGCTCAAGGACTGGAAGATCGAGTCGACCTTCTTCTGGTACGTCACCGCGATGATGGTGATCGTGTTCCTGGTCAGCACGCGCCTGCCCAAGGTGGCCAGCTACCTGCACACCGACCACTGAGGCCGTCCCCCCGCGCGTGACGCGCGCCCGGACGGACGACGGGCCCCGCGGGGCCCGTTCTCATCGGCGGCCGGCGGCCGGCCCGCGAACCGTCAGGCGCGCTTGACCCAGGCACTGCACCAGGCGCCTGCCAGCACCGACTTGCCGGCATACAGCGGGCACGGGCCGGCCTTGTCGCCCGCCTTGCCCTGGTACAGCGCGCAGCTGGCGCAGCTCTGGCCGGCGGCGTACTTCGGGTACTTGGCCTTGTCGACCTTGGTGGCATCCGCCGTGTAGCCCAGGGCCTGGGCCTGCGGATCCTTCGGGTCGACCAGCGGGGCCGCCTGGGCGTGCGCGAGGGTGGCGGCGCCAAGCACCGGAACGAGCGAGATGAAGCGGCGACGCGAAGTCATGGAGCTTGCCTTCCTTCCAGTTGGGGGTGGGTGGTCCCATTGTGCGACGGCGCGCGGCCCGGGCAGGGAGCGTGCCAGCCGGCGCGGTCGGATTTTGCGCGCCGGCCGGCGCCCGTTGCCGGGGGTGGGCCGTCCGTCCCCGGGGAAATCCCCCGGAATGGCGAGTGCGCCGCGGCGTCAGGCGTGATTGAATACCGGGTAGTTCGCGCGGCATCGGAAGGGTCGCGCGCCGCCAGGCCGTGCACGCGTTGCAAAGGGACGGCCCGAAGCACAACACCTGATCGACGAGACTGCCATGACTTCGACGAATCGCTTCCGCCTCCACCCGCTGGCGGCTGCCACTCTCCCCTTCGCGCTGCTGATCCAGGGCTGCGCCACCGACCCCCACACCGGCGCACAGTCCATCGCAGGCATCAAGGTCAGCGACGATCCGTGTGCCAAGACGGCCACCGTGGTGGGCGGCGTGCTGGGCGCGGTCACCGGCGCGGTCGTCACCTCGCAGTTCACCAAGTCCACCGACGCCCGCGTCCTGGGCGGCGTGGCCGGCGGTGCCGTGGGCGCGGCCATCGGCTACAACATGGACCAGCGCCGCTGCGCCATGTTCGCCATCGCCAAGGAGCACAACGCCGAGATCACGGTGAACAACGTGGTCGTGCCCAAGGGCGACCTGCCGCCGGCGGCCGCCGTCGCGGCCACCGCGCCCTCGCCGGCGTCGGCCACCCCGTTCGCCGCGGGCAACGACACCACCACCGCCGGACTGTCCGTCACGCTCAAGGACAACGGCAAGCAATTCGCTTCCGGCTCCGACAGGCTCACGCCGGAGGCCGAACGCCTGTTCCGCGAGGTCGCCGACCAGTACTCGTACCCGAAGCAGCTGGCCAAGCTGGGACCGACGGCGTCGGACGACGACAAGGCCGGCGTCGAATCGCTCAAGACCAAGCGAATCCTGCTGGTGGGCCACACCGACGACACGGGCAGCACCACCGACAATGCCAACCTGTCCGAGCACCGCGCCGCCGCCGTGGCCCGGGTGTTCGCCGGCGAGGGCATCCCGGCCGCCAACCTGTACTACCAGGGCGCCGGTGAGACCCTGCCCGTCGCCGACAACCACACCGAGGCCGGGCGGGCGGCCAACCGCCGCGTCGAGATCGTCGACGTCACCGACGACGCCGCCTTCCACAAGTACCTGGCCACGCGCCGCCAGGTGCTGGCCTACTACCGCGCCAGCGACACCCCGTCGTCCGATGCGCCCGCGGCGGGAGGCAAGGGCAAGAAGGGCGGCAGGCAGCCGGCCACCGCCTTCGTCGACTTCGGCGGCGTGCCCGCCTCGACGCTCACCAGCGCGCCCGACTTCGCCGGCGGGGCCGACGCCGCGCACGCCGCGCGCCCCGTGGTGCCCACCTGCAACGCCGACCGCCCGCGCGCGGCCAACGGCGTGAAGTCGCTCGCCACGCAGAAGGACCTGCCCATGAGCGACTACGTGCCGGGCCTGTACAACACCTCGTGGTCCGACACCGTCAACGGCAACCTCGTCGGCCTGACCAACGTCGACGTGCCGCGCGACGGCGGCGCCGTCTCGGGCAAGCCCACGCTGCTGATCTGGAAGAACTACAACCCGAAGAAGAAGATGCCCCCGGCCGATTTCCAGGCCAACCCGGACGTCAACATCTATCGCGGCAGCCAGGCCATCCTGTACCGTGTCTTCGTGGGCGGCCCGATGAAGTGCATGGATGTCTGGTTCCCGTACACGGACACCGGCGAGTCGCGCAACTCGAACCTGTTCTACGACCGCCAGCAGTCGTTGTACGTCAGCACCTTCGAGCTGAAGTCGCTCAGCGGCGGCGCGCAGTAGGCCGCCCTGCCCCTGGCGCCCGTTCGCCCGCCGCGCGCGGGCGAACCGCTTTTCGCAGCGGGCGCCATTCTTGCCCTCCCGCCGGGCTAGACTCGACGGAACAATGGCCGCCTGCGACCCCGCCACCGATGCCGTGCCCGCCTGCTCCGCGCTTGCGGCCGGACTCTGGCGTTGCCGCGGCTGCGCCGCGGTGTGCGTGCCACCGCCCGAAGCCGTCGCCCAGGGCCGCACGCGCTGCCCGCGCTGCGACGCGGTCGTCCATCCGCGGCTGCCCGACTCGGTGGCGCGCAGCTGGGCCTTCCTGCTGGCCGGCACGGCGCTGTACCTGCCGGCCAACCTGCTGCCCGTCACCACCACGGCGTCCATCGGCGGGCGCCAGTCCGACACCATCTTCAGCGGCATCGTCTACTTCTGGAAGGACGGCTCGTACGGCCTGGCCGCGCTCGTCTTCATCGCCAGCATCGTGGTGCCGATGACCAAGCTGCTGCTGCTGTCGCTGCTGCTGATCTCGCTGCAGCGCCACGACCGCCGCTGGGCGCTGCGGCGCCTGAAGGCATGGCGCGCACTCGAGACCATCGGCCGCTGGTCGATGCTGGACATCTTCGCCATCACCATCCTCGCGGCGCTGGTGCAGGTCGAGAGCCTGGCCGAACTGCGTCCCGGGCCCGGCGCCATGGCGTTCGGCGCGGTCGTGGTCCTGACCATGCTCGCCACCCACTGGTTCGACCCGCGCCTGCTGTTCGACAAGCCCGAGGGCGAGGTCGCGCCGATGCCCCCCGAATTCACCGACCCCGCCGGAGACGCGACTTGAGCGACCCTGACGAACCGCGCGACGAGGCGCCCGCGGCACCCCCGCCCGGCCCGGCACCCGCCACGCCACCGCCCATGTCCGACCTGCCGCGTCCGACGATCGCCCGCCGCGCGCACTACTCGCTGTGGCTGGTGTGGCTCGTGCCGCTGGTCGCCGTGGTCATCGGCGTCTACCTGGGAGCGCGCTCGATCCTGAACCGCGGCCCGACCATCACCATCTACTTCCACAACGCCGAGGGCATCGAGGCCAACAAGACGCACATCAAGTACAAGGATGTCGACGTCGGCATCGTGCGCCGCGTCAAGCTCACCAAGGACCACCGCGAAGTGGAGGTGACGGCGGAGATGCGCGGCAACTCCGGCATCGAGGCGCTGCTGGTGACCGACACGCGTTTCTGGGTCGTGCGCCCGCGCATCGGCGCCGCCGGGGTCAGCGGGCTGAACACCCTGCTGTCGGGTACCTACATCGGCATGGACGCCGGCCGCAACGCCACCGAGAAGCGCGAGTTCGAGGGCCTGGACGTGCAGCCCGCGATCACCGCCGATGTGCCGGGCCGCCAGTTCACGCTGATCGCCGACGACCTCGGCTCGCTGGACATCGGCTCGCCGATCTTCCTGCGCCGCGTGCCGGTGGGCCAGGTGCTCGCGTACACGATGCAGCCGGACGGCCGCCACATCAAGTTCACGATCTTCGTCACCGCGCCGTACGACCGCTTCGTCACCACGCACAGCCGCTTCTGGCATGCCAGCGGGGTCGACGTCGACCTGGGCGCGCAGGGCCTGCACGTGCAGACGCAATCGGTGGTGAGCGTGCTGGCCGGGGGCATCGCGTTCCAGGACCTGCCCGACCCGGACGCGCCCGTCACGCTCGGGCCGCCGGCCGAGGCGCCGGAGCGTACGCAGTTCACGCTGTACGAGCAGATGTCGGACGCGCTCAAGCGGCCCGACTCGCAGGGCTTCGACTACCGGCTGCTGTTCGCGAGCTCGGTGCGCGGCCTCGCGGTGGGCGCGCCGGTCGAATACCGCGGCCTGCCCATCGGCGAGGTCACGCGCATCGCCGTCGACGGCAAGCCCGGCGAGGACAACCCCGAGCCCAAGATCGCCGTCGACGTGCGCGTGTACCCGCTGCGCCTTCCGACGATCAACAAGTCGGGCCCGGAGGACATGACGCTGGACGACCAGAGAAAGCGCCTCGACCCGATGATCCGGCGCGGCTTCCGCGCGCAGCTCAAGAGCGGCAGCCTGTTGACCGGCCAGCTGTACGTGTCGCTGGATTTCGTCAAGGACGCGCCCGCCGCCCGCATCGACTGGAAGACGACGCCTCCGACGATGCCCACCGCACCGGGCGGCCTCGACAGCCTGCAGGACTCGCTGGCCTCGCTGGCCAAGAAGCTCGACGCGATCCCGTACGACCAGCTCGCCGGCGACCTTCACAAGGATCTGGCGCAGCTCGACGTCACGCTCAGGCATGCCGACGACATGATCCAGCACCTGGACTCGGGCGTCGTGCCCGAGGCCAAGAACACGCTCGCCGACGCGCGCAAGGCGGTGGAGGACCTGCGCAAGACGCTGGGCACCGTCGACCAGACGGTCGGGCCGCAGGCCACCAACGCGCTGGGCGAGGTCTCGAAGGCCGCGCAGTCGCTCAAGGCGCTGGCCGACTACCTCGAACGCCATCCGGAGTCGCTCCTGAAGGGCAAGCCGGAGGATCCGAAATGACGACGACCCGCTTCCTGGTCCTCGCGCTGCTCGCCGCGCTCGCGGGCTGCGCCGCGCCGCCCGACCACTTCCACACGCTGCGCCCGGCCGTCGCGCCCGCGCCCGCCGGCGCGCGCGAGGCCCCGCGCCTGCTGGCGATCGGTCCGGTGACGGTGCCCGATGCGCTGGCGCGCGACGAGTGGGTGATCCGCACCGGCGACACCGGCGCGATGGTCTACGACCACCAGCTGTGGACGCAAGGCCTGGGCGCGGACGTCGCGCAGTCGCTCGCCGACTACCTCAACCGCGGCGGCCTGCCCGACGGCCTGTGGGCCGACGCCGGCCCCACCGGGTCGGGCAGCGGCGCCGACCTCGAGCGCCCCGCGCCGCTGCGCGTGCGCGTGCAGGTGCTGCGCCTGGACTCGATGCTCTCTCCCGCGCCCGCCGTGGCCGACCAGGTGCGCTGGACGATCGAGTGCCTGCCCGCCGGTGCCGCGCTCGGCGCGGTGGACGCCGGTCGCTACCGCGTCGTGCGCACGGCGGTGCGCGACGCCGGCGGACCGGCACCGGCGGCCAACGCCGGCGTCGACGAATCGCAGCGGCGCTTCGACCAGGTCGCTCGCGCGCATTCCGACACGGTACGCCTGGTCGCCGAGGACGTCGCCACGGCGCTGCGCGCCACGGCCGACGAACGCGCGCAAGGCTGCGCCCGCTAGCCATGCGGCCCCCGCGTCCCCTCGTTCCATCGCGGCCCGTCGCATCGCCGTGGCGACGCCGGGCCGCCGGACGGCGCTGACATGCTGGACCGCCTGCGTCGCGCATGGGGCCGGTCCCGCGGCGGCGCGCTGCCGCACCTGGCCACCGCCGCGATCGACGACAGCGTCGACGCCCTGGCGCCGCGCATCCCGCTGGCCACGCTGCGCGACGACCTCATCGTCTGCGAGGAATGCGACGCGCTGCACCGGCGCTCGCGCGTGGACGGCGCCGGCGAGGAGTCCGAGGACCTGCTGCCCTCCGGCCGCCACTACGAATGCCGCCGCTGCGGCGCGAAGCTCGGCTTGGCGCGCCATGCCAGTTTCGACCTGCCGCTGTCGCTCGCGCTCGCCGGCCTCGTCGCGCTGGCGATCGCCCACCTGAACGACGTGCTGCTGATCGACATCCAGGGCCAGGTGCGAGAGGCCACGCTGTGGCAGGCGGCACTCACGCTCTACGACGAGGGCGCGTGGTTCATGAGCGGCCTGGTGCTGTTCACGACGCTGGTCAATCCGCTGGTCGAGATGGGCGCCGTCGCCTACGTCCTGATCGCGCTGCGCAACGGCCGCCGGCCGCCCGCCTTCGACATCGTGCTTCGCACCATGCAGGCGGTGCAGCCGTGGGTGATGGTGGAGGTGCTGATGCTGGGCGTGCTGGTCGCGTTCGTGAAGCTCAACGGCCTGGCCAGCGTCGTCACCGGGCCCGGCCTGTGGGCGTTCGGCGCGGTGATGATCCTGGCCGCGGCAATGGCTTCGGCGTTCGACCACGAGCACGTGTGGGCCTCGACGGCACGGCTGCGCGCGCGCGACCGGCCGGCGAGCCCCGGGGCGCGGCGCTGATCGAGGCGCTGGTTCAGCGCACCTGGTAGGCCGACAGGCCGGCGTGCCGCGTCAGCCAGCGGTAGCCGGTCGTGAAGCCCGGCCAGTTGACCGTGTGGCGGCCCTGCGGGTCGACGTACCAGTTGCCGCAGCCGGTGAACACGGTGCCCCGGATGCGCCGCTGCAGCCGCGCGTTGTAGCGCTCGAACGGGGCACTGGCCACCTCGATGGCGCTGCCGCGCGCGTCGCGCCGCTTGCGCAGGCAGCGCATCACGTGCGCGATCTGGCACTCCAGCATGAAGACGATGGAGCTGTGGCCGAGGTTGGTGTTGGGGCCGTACAGCATGAAGAAGTTCGGGAACGCGGGCACGCTGATGCCCAGCCAGGCCCTGGCGCCATCGGCCCACGCCTCGGCCAGCGTGCGGCCGCCGCGGCCGCGGATCGTCATCGGCGCGAGGAACTCGTGCGCCGCGAAACCGGTGCCCAGCACGATCACGTCGGCCTCGATCTCGCGCCCGCCCGCGATGCGCACGCCTGCGGGCGTGACGGTCTCGATGGGATCGATGACGAGCTCGACGTCGGGACGCGCGAGCGTCGGCAGCCAGTCGTCGGAGATCAGCACGCGCTTGCAGCCGATCGTGTAGCGCGGCGTCAGGCGCTCGCGCAGCGCCGGGTCGGCCACCTGCCGCCGCAGCAGCTGGCGCGCCGGCCGCGCGCCGACCAGGTTCATCAGCCACGGCAGGCGCGTGAAGCCGAGCGCGCGGCCGTCGTGCTGCAGGTAGAGCCACGCGCGATGCGCGGCCATCAGCCACGGCCAGCGCGCGAAGCGCCGGCGCTCGGCCTCGGAATACGCGCGGTCGCCGCGCGGCAGGATCCAGGGCGGCGTGCGCTGGAACACCGTCAGGCGCGACGCGATGCGTGCGAGCGGCGGCACGAACTGGATCGCCGACGCCCCGGTGCCGATGACCGCGATGCGCTTGCCGCGCAGCTCGACGCCGTGGTCCCATTGCGCCGAATGGAACACCGGCCCGGCGAAGTCGCCCAGGCCGGGGAGCGCCGGGATGACCGGGCGCGTCAACAGGCCGACCGCGCTCACGAGCGCGCGCGCATGGCCCGTTCGCGCCTGCCCCAGGGGGTCGATCCACTCGACGCGCCACAGCGAGCTCGCCTCGTCGAACGTGGCGCACGTGACCTCGCAGCCGAAGCGGATCTTCTCGCGCACGCCATGCTTGGCGGCGCAGTGGCGCAGGTAGGCCAGGATCTCGGCCTGCGGCGAGTAGGTGCGTGTCCACTGCGGGTTGGGCTCGAACGAGAACGAGTACAGGTGCGAGGGAATGTCGCAGGCCGCACCCGGATAGGTGTTCTCGCGCCAGACGCCGCCGACGTCGCGCCCCTTCTCCAGCAGCAGGATGTCGCCCTCGCCCGCGCGCCGCAGGGCGATGGCCATGCCCAGGCCGCCGAAGCCGGCACCGATGATGATCGCCGCCCAGGGCTTGCCCGCGCTGCCGCGTTCGGAGGAGTCGTCCATGGCCGCACTGTAGGACGGGGCGGATGCAAGACGGGACGTGGATATCCCGCACCGTGGTCGCCACCACCGCGGCCCGGGCTCAGCGCGGCGTCAGGCCGGCGATGTCCGCCAGCAGGCTGTACGAGCGCTGGCGCAGCGCGGGATCGAACACCGCCGACACCACCATCAGCTCGTCGGCCCCGCTGTAGGCCGCGAAGCGCTCGAGGCCGTGGCGGACCGTGTCGGGCGAGCCGACGATGGAGCACGCGAGCATGCTCTCGGCCATCTGCTTTTCCGCCGGCGACCAGTAGCTGTCGATGTCGTCGATCGGCGGCTGCTGCGGCCCCGGTCGGCCGCGGCGCAGGTTCGCGAACGACTGCTGGTGCGTGGTGAACAGGCGTCTCGCCTCGGCGTCGGTATCGGCCACGATCACGTTGACACCCGCCATCGCGTACGGCGCGGGCAGCTGCGCCGACGGCTTGAACAGGTGGCGGTAGAGCTCCATCGCCTGGGTGAGCGCGTCGGGCGCGAAATGCGAGGCGAACGCATACGGCAGGCCCAGCGCCGCGGCGAGCTGCGCGCCGTAGGTGCTGGAGCCGAGGATCCAGATCGGCACGTCGAGCCCGGCGCCGGGGAAGGCCTGCACCGTCTGCCCCGGGCGCACCGGCTGGAACAGCGCCTGCAGCTCCTGCACGTCCTCGGGAAAGGTGTCGGCCGCGCGCGGGTCGCGCCGCAGCGCGCGCGCCGTGGTCGGATCGGTGCCGGGCGCCCGCCCGAGGCCGCAGTCGATGCGCCCGGGGTAGAGCGACGCCAGCGTGCCGAACTGCTCGGCGATGACCAGGGGCGAGTGGTTGGGCAGCATGATGCCGCCCGCGCCGACGCGAATGCGCGAGGTGCCCTGCGCGAGGTAGCCGATCACCACCGACGTCGCCGCGCTGGCGATGCCCGTCATGTTGTGGTGCTCCGCCACCCAGTAGCGCCCATAGCCCAGCCGCTCGGCATGCTGCGCGAGCGCCAGGCTGTTGCGCAGCGCCTCGCCGGGCGTCGATCCCTGCTGCACGGGGACGAGGTCGAGGATGGACAGCAGCGGGAACCTGGGGGAAGAAGGCGAGGGCATCGGGGATGGCGTCCAGAATCGAAGCAGCTACCTTACGGCAATCGCGAAACCGGGGTGGCGGTGGGGCTGCCCGTGCGGCCACGCCGAGGGGTCTGGCCTATCCGAGAATCGCGCCGACTCGCCGCAGGTGGCCGCCGTGCCCGCCGCGATTCGAGGTCAGGCCTGACCCCGATCCCTCGCTACGAACGTGCTCGTCATGCGCGCCACGAATGCATCGCAGCCAAGGTAGTGACCCTGTCGCAGCGATTAGTCCCAGAGCCGCACGCCACGCCCGGCAGCAACCCAATCGGCATACCCGCGTCGACCCGCTTCGGTCGCGTCATCCGCATCGCTCGCGCGACCAGTCAACACGCCATGCAGTTCGGCCGTGGCCAGCCACATCGGAACCGGCGTGCGGCCTGTATGTGCGGCATAGCTCGACCGGCGCCATTGCGCCGGTGCGTCAACCAAACCGGCGCGAACGGGATTCAGATCCACGTAGCGACATACTTCGAGCAGATAGTTGTCGCGATCCACGACCACGGCCTTGAACCGTCCGTCCAACCGATGCCCGCTGCGCTCGTGACGCCGGTTGACGGATTGGCAGAAGCCGCTGTTGATGCGCTGCATCAGCGCCGAAAGGTTCGGCCGGCTGGTCTGCAAGACGAGGTGATAGTGATTGCCCATCAGGCAGTACGCGAATGCGCGAGCGCCGCCTTCTTGCAGTGCGCGGGCGATGTACTTGATCAAAGCGCCCCGGTCGATGTCGTCCGCGAAGATGGGCGCCTGCTGCACGCCGCGTGCGGTGACGTGGTAGAGCGTGCCGGGGTATTCGATTCGAGGGAGGCGGGCCATGGCGCGAGGCTAGCCCAGTCGCCAGATCGCCAGGTGCGCCGAACGCGCGATTCAGGTGCCGAAAATCGCGCAGGCAGGATCCCCTGGGGTCGGGGTCAGGCCTGACCTCGAATCGCGGCTGACGATGCGCCCAACGACGGCGTGTCGGCGCGATTCTCGGATAGGCCAGACCCCTCGGACCGCAGCGCGTCGGATCAGGCCGGCTTCGACGACGGCGCCACCGACGCCGTCGGCGCCGGCGCCGGCTCGCCCCAGCCGCCGCCCAGTGCGCGGATCAGGCCCACCGTCGCCTGGTATTGGGCCGCCCTCACCTGCACCGCGGCGCGCCGGTTGGCGAGTTCGCTGCGGCGGGCGTCGAGGAGCTCGAGCTGGCTCACGAGGCCGTTGCGGTAGCGGGCGTCGGACAGCTTCGTCGCGCGTGCCGCGGCGTCGACGGCCACCTTCTGCGCGCCGGCCTGGTCGGCCAGCAGGCGCAGCGAGGCGAGCTGGTCCTCGACGTCGCGGAACGCGCCGAGCACCTGCTCGCGGTAGGTCGCGGCGGCGATGTCCCACTGCGCGTTGGCGGTCTGGATGCCGGCCTGGCGGCGGCCGCCGTCGAACACCGGCAGCGACAGGAGCGCGCCCACGCCCCAGGCGCGGGCCGACCACTTGAACAGGTCACCGAGGTCGGTCGACGCGTAGCCGCCGTTGGCGGTCAGCGAGACGTCGGGGAACCATGCAAGGCGCGCGACGCCGGCGCGCGCCTCGGCGGCCTGCATCGCGAGCTGCGCCGACGCGACGTCGGGCCGGCGCGCCAACACGGTGCCGGGTACGCCGGCGGGGATGCCGGGCAGCGCGCCGGCCCAGTCCGCCTCCTTGAGCGCGAATGCGGTCGGCAACTCGCCCAGCAGCACGGCCAGCGCATGCTCGCGCAACGCGCGTTCGCGATCGAGCGCGAGCGCCTGCGAATTCGTCGCCGCCACCTCGGCCTGCACGCGCGCGAGGTCGAGCTCGGCGACGTCGCCGGCCTGGTAGCGGCGCTCGGTCAGGCGCAGCGTGTCGGCGTAGGCGGCCACCGTCTGGCGCGTGATGTCGCGCTCGGCGTCGAGCGCGCGCAGTTCGAAGTAGGCCTGCGCGACGTCCGATTGCACCACCAGGCGCGCGCTCTGCAGCGCGGCCTCGCGCGATTTCTCGTCGAGGGCCGCGGCATTCTTCGTCTTCGTGAGCTTGCCGAAGAAGTCGGGCTCCCACGACGCGGCGAAGCCGGCAGTGCCGAGGTTGGCGGCCTGGCCGGGCGCGGCGCCGAAGCCGGGCTGGATCGTGGCGCGCGACACGCCGGCCGAGGCGCCGACTTGCGGCAGCAGGCCGGCCTTGGCGTCACGCAGCAG
>Ga0209258_100668_pt1 | contig 24363 bp, 21 predicted proteins | sample Araplaol_mTSA_r2_FD_184281 | JGI IMG/M metagenome (GOLD analysis project Ga0209258, IMG submission 184281) | Arabidopsis root microbial communities from North Carolina, USA - plate scrape CL_Col_mTSA_r2 (SPAdes) (version 2) | ecosystem: Host-associated > Plants > Roots > Endosphere | place: USA...
GGGCGAGGTGCCCGAGACGCTGAAGAACAAGCGCGTGCTGGTGCTGGACATGGCGGGCCTGCTGGCCGGCGCCAAGTTCCGCGGCGAGTTCGAGGAGCGCCTCAAGGCGGTCCTGAAGGAAGTGGCGCTCGACGAGGGCCGCATCATCCTGTTCATCGACGAACTGCACACCATGGTGGGCGCCGGCAAGGCCGAAGGGGCCATCGACGCGGGCAACATGCTCAAGCCGGCGCTCGCGCGCGGCGAGTTGCACTGCATCGGCGCGACCACGCTCGACGAGTACCGCAAGTACGTCGAGAAGGACGCTGCGCTGGAGCGCCGCTTCCAGAAGGTGCTGGTCGACGAGCCGACGGTCGAGGCGACCATCGCCATCCTGCGCGGCCTGCAGGAGAAGTACGAGGTGCACCACGGCGTGGAGATCACCGACCCGGCCATCGTCGCGGCGGCCGAGCTCAGCCACCGCTATATCACCGACCGCTTCCTGCCCGACAAGGCCATCGACCTGATCGACGAGGCGGCCGCCAAGGTCAAGATCGAGATCGACTCCAAGCCCGAGGTGATGGACCGGCTCGACCGCCGCATCATCCAGCTCAAGATCGAGCGCGAGGCCGTCAAGCGCGAGACCGACGAAGCCTCGCAGAAGCGCCTCGGCCTCATCGAGGAGGAGATCGTGCGCCTGGGCCGCGAGTACGCCGACCTGGAGGAGGTGTGGACGGCCGAGAAGGCCGCCGCGCAGGGCTCCGCGCACCTGAAGGAGGAGATCGACAAGCTTCGCTTCGAGATCGAGAACCTCAAGCGCAAGGGCGACTTCAACAAGGTCGCCGAGCTACAGTACGGCAAGCTGCCCGAGCTGGAGAAGAAGCTCGCCGAAGCACAGGCCGTCGAGGCCGGCAAGACCAAGGCCGGCGGCTCGCCCCAGCTGCTGCGCACGATGGTGGGCGCCGAGGAGATCGCCGAGGTCGTGGCGCGTGCCACCGGCATCCCGGTGGCCAAGCTGATGCAGGGCGAGCGCGACAAGCTGCTGCAGATGGAAGACAAGCTGCACGAGCGCGTGGTGGGCCAGGACGAGGCGATCAAGGTCGTCTCCGATGCGATCCGCCGCTCGCGCGCGGGCCTGTCCGACCCGAACCGGCCGCTGGGCTCGTTCCTGTTCCTGGGCCCGACGGGCGTGGGCAAGACCGAGCTGTGCAAGTCGCTGGCCGGCTTCCTGTTCGACAGCGAGGATCACCTGATCCGCGTCGACATGAGCGAGTTCATGGAGAAGCACTCCGTGAGCCGCCTGATCGGCGCGCCACCCGGCTACGTCGGCTACGACGAGGGCGGCACGCTCACCGAGGCCGTGCGGCGCAAGCCGTACAGCGTGGTGCTGCTCGACGAAGTCGAGAAGGCGCACCCGGACGTGTTCAACGTGCTGCTGCAGGTGCTGGACGACGGCCGCCTGACCGACGGCCAGGGCCGCACGGTCGATTTCAAGAACACGGTGATCGTGATGACCAGCAACCTCGGCTCGCAGGTGATCATGCAGATGGCCGGCCAGCCGAGCGCGGAGATCCGCGACGCGGTGTGGGAGGAGGTCAAGGCCCATTTCCGCCCGGAGTTCCTCAACCGCATCGACGAGACGGTGGTGTTCCACGCGCTGGACCAGGACAACATCCAGGACATCGCCAGGATCCAGCTGGCCACGCTCGAGTCGCGCGTCGCCAAGATGGACATGACGCTGGAAGTCTCGCCCGCGGCGCTGCGCGAGCTCGCCAAGGTCGGCTTCGACCCGGTGTTCGGCGCGCGGCCGCTCAAGCGTGCGATCCAGCAGCGCATCGAGAACCCGGTGGCCCGGCTGATCCTGGAAGGCCGCTTCGGTCCGAAGGACGTGATTCCCGTCGACGTCAAGGACAGCGAGTTCAGCTTCGGGCGCGTGGTGCACTGAGCCCGGCCCGCTCCGCCGACAAGGGCCCGATGGCGCGCGTCGTCGGGCCTTTTCCATGGGGCTCCCGCGAGTGAAGGTAGGATGCGTCTTCAATCGCCATCGATGCCCAGCGCAGATACCCCAGGCCGCATGCGAGTCCCCGACGCCCAGTGGTGCCTTCCGGAAGCCGGACGACGATGCGGCACGGCGGTCGATGCCGGTCGACCTGGCCGGCGGCACGCCGATCGGCGGGTGCCCGCAGTGCATGGCCCGACCCGTCCTGACCCCGCGGCCGGTGCGCGGTGCGACGAGGCCACGCTCGAGGCGTGCGCCGCGGAGCCCGCGCAATGAGCGCGCCGGCAGCCGTCGTCGCGTTGCGGCGCTGGCGGCGTCCGGCCTGCCTGGCCGCCCTCACGTTGACTGGATCGCTCACCATGGCTGCCCTGCCCATGCCACCCTCGACGCCGGCGCCGAAGTTCAAGCTCGAAGCACCCGCGCGGTATTTCGACGACGCGCTCACCCGGTCGCTGCTGGACGCCGCGCTGGCGGGCGACCTGGCGCAGGCCCGGGCCGCCGTCGCGCGCGGCGCCTCGCCCGACGCCGAAGGCCCGAAGGACAACCCGTACAACCATCTGCGCCTGCTGCACTACGCGATCGCGGCCGGCAGCGCTCCGGGCATCCGCACGTTGCTGGCGCTGGGCGCCGACCCCGAGATCGAGACGCAGGGCTCCGCGGGCTTGCCGCTGCTGTTCGCTCAGAGCCTGGACAAGCCCGAACTGCTGTCGCTCATGCTCGATCTGCGCCCGGTTGAGACGCTGCAGCCGCGCACACGCAAGCTGCTGATGTTCCACGCCGTCACGCAGGGTCGCCCGCAATGCCTGGCGGTCGTGATCGGCCACGGCGTGGCGATCGACACGCCGGACGACGCCGGCCAGACGGTGCTGATGCGCGCGCTCGACGCGCAGGACTACGACCTCGCGGCATGGCTCATGGAGCAGGGCGCCTCCGTCACCGTCGTCGCGCACGACATGACGGTCGCCTGGAGCCTGCAGTACGACCTCGACCGGCTCGCGCCGGGGTCCCCGAGCTACCAGAAGGTGCTCGCGCTCAGGCAGTTGGCCGAGCAGCGCGGCGCGCGATTCCCTGCCAAGAGCCCCCGGCAGCGGCGCGAGGAGCGCAAGGCGGCCTCGCGCCCGTGAACGCGGGCGTCACGCGCGGGTCGTGCGCGCGTGGCAGGCGCGCCGCAGGGACTTCGGCCGCTCCGTAGAATCGACGCTGCCCGGCCGCGCAGCGCGCGTTTCCGTGCGCCGCCCGCAGCCGTCCGAGAGTCGCCTCCATGCCCACGTCTCCTGCTTCCGCCTCGTCCAACTCCACGCCGGTGGTCATCGTCGGCGCCGGCCTCGCCGGCCTGACCGTGGCGCTGCACCTCGCGCGCCACGGACGGCGCGTGATCGTGCTGGCCAAGCGGGGGCTCAGCGAGGGCGCCACGGCATGGGCGCAGGGCGGCATCGTTGGCGTGCTGGGCTCGGACGACTCCATCGAGTCCCACGTGCGCGACACGCAGGATGCCGGCGCCGGCATCGTCGACGAGAACACGGCGCGCTTCATCGCCGAGAACAGCGCCAGGGCGGTCGAATGGCTGGTGGCCAACGGCGTGCCGTTCACGGCAGACGCCGACGGCCCGCTGGGCCTGCACCTGACGCGCGAGGGCGGCCACGCGGTGCGCCGCATCGCGCACGCCGCCGACGCCACCGGCCGGGCGATCCACGAGTCGCTGCTGGCGCAGGCGCAGGACAACGCGCTGATCACGCTGCGCGAGCGCTGGATCGCGGTCGACCTCGTCACCTCGCGCCACCTCAAGCGCGACGAGCCGCCGCGCGTGTACGGCATCTACGCGCTCGACATCGACTCGCGCAAGGTCGAGACGATCGCGGCCTCGGCCGTGGTGCTGGCCACCGGCGGCGTGGGCAAGGTCTACCGCTACACCAGCAACCCCGACACCTCTACCGGCGACGGCATCGCGATGGCCTGGCGGGCGGGCTGCCGCGCGGCCAACATGGAGTTCATCCAGTTCCACCCGACCTGCCTGTACCACCCGCAGGAGCGCAGCTTCCTCATCACCGAGGCCATGCGCGGCGAGGGCGCGCAACTGAAGCTGCCCGATGGCACGCGCTTCATGTTCGCGCATGACGAGCGCGGCGAGCTCGCGCCGCGCGACATCGTCGCCCGTGCCATCGACTTCGAGATGAAGAAGCACGGCATCGACCACGTGTGGCTGGATGCGACGCACCTCGGCGAGGCCTTTCTCAAGGAGCACTTCCCGACCATCCACGCGCGCTGCCTGTCGCTGGGCATCGACATCGCCAGGCAGCCGATCCCCGTGGTGCCGGCGGCCCACTACACCTGCGGCGGCATGGTGACCGACCTCAGCGGCCGCTCCGACCTGCCGGGCCTGTTCGGCGTGGGCGAGACGACGTACACGGGCCTGCACGGCGCCAACCGCCTGGCCAGCAACTCGCTGCTGGAGTGCGTGGTGATCGGCAAGACCTGCGCGGACGCCATCCTCGCCGACAACACCGCCGCGGGCGAGGCACTGCCCGAGTGGGACGAAAGCCAGGTCGACGACGCCGACGAGCAGGTGGTGATCGCGCACAACTGGGACGAGCTGCGCATGCTCATGTGGAACTACGTGGGCATCGTGCGCACCACCAAGCGGCTGGAGCGCGCGCTGCATCGCATCGAGCTGCTCAAGACCGAGATCGACGAGTACTACGCGCACTTCCGCGTCACGCGCGACCTCCTGGAGCTGCGCAACCTCGTGGTCTGCGCCGAGCTCATCGTGCGCTCCGCCCTCAACCGCCACGAGAGCCGCGGCCTGCACTTCAGCCGCGACTTCCCGCGCACGCTGCCGGTCAGCTTCCCGACCGTGCTGACGCGGCCGGCGACGAGCCGCGAGCCGGGCTGAGGCGCGCCGCATGCGACGCCGCACGGTGCTCCTCGGCGCGCTGGGAGCGGGCGCCCTGGGCGCGACCGGCGGGGCGCTGGCCCTCGGCGACGCGATGACGCGTCCGGCCATGCGCGAGGCGGGCGAGCCGCCCGCAGGCCTGGGGGCGAGCGCGGTGCGCCTGCCGATCGCGGCGGGGTCCTTCGTCGCCGGCTGGTTCGCGCCGGGCCTGCCCGGACGCGGAGCGGTGCTGCTGCTGCACGGCGTGCGCGGCAGCCGTCACGCGATGACGTCGCGGGCGCTGTTCCTGCACCGCATGGGCATCGCGACGCTCGCGATCGACCTGCCGGGGCACGGCGAGAGCCCGGCGCCGCGCATCACGTTCGGCCCCAACGAGTCGCACGGCGTCGCCGGGGCGCTGGCCTGGCTCGCGCAGCGGTGCCCGGGCGAGCGTGTCGGGGCGATCGGCGTCTCGCTGGGCGCCGCCTCGCTGGTGCTCGCACGGCCCGATCCGCCGCCGGCGGCCGTGGTGCTCGAGTCGATGTTCCCGACCATCGAGGAGGCCGTCGCCGACCGGCTGGCGCAGCACGTGGGCGCGCCGGCCGCGCTGCTCGCTCCGGCGCTGCTGTGGCAGATGCCGTGGCGCCTCGGGGTGACGCCCGCTCAGTTGCACCCGATCGATGCGCTGCCGTCGTTGCGCTCGCCGTTGCTGATCGCTGCGGGCGATGCCGACCGGCACACGACGCTCGCGGAGACGCGTCGCCTCTTCGACGCCGCACGCGGCGTCCCCAGGTCGTTGTGGATCGTGCCGGGCGCGGCCCACGTGGACCTGCACGCCTTCGCCCGCGCGGATTACGAGCGGCGAGTGGGTGGCTTCATGCTGGACGCGCTGCGTCGCGCCTGAGCGCGCGCGTCCTCGCGCGTCACGCGCGGGCGCGCATCGCGTTGCGCGCCTGGACGAAGCCGAACGCGAATTCGACGGCCTCGGCGATCGAGCGCTCGGTCTCGGTGCGCTCGCGGTCGGTCTGGAAGAACGCGAAATCGACGTCGTGGCGGATGTAGCGCGGCGGCAGGCGGTTCAGGGCGACGCACGCGATGTCGGCCAGCATGTCCGGGTTGTCGCGGATGTGCGGGAAGTGCTCGGCCATCTCCTGCACGCAGGCGAAGACCGCCTTTTCGTGGTTGTTGTGGATCGAAGCGATGTCCATCGCCGCAGTGTGCCGTGCGCCGAGCCCGCATGGGCTCCGGGTGCCGGGCAAAGTGCCAACTAGTCGAGCACGCGCATCGAAAAATCGGTGGCGACCACGTCCTTGGTCAGCTTGCCGATCGACACGCGGTCGACGCCGGTGGCGGCGATGTCGCGCAGCGCGGACAGCGTGACGCCGCCCGAGACTTCCAGCATCGCCTTGCCAGCGGCCACCTTCACCGCCTCGCGCATGTCGTCGAGGGTGAAGTTGTCGAGCAGCACGCTGGTGGCGCCGGCGGCCAGGGCCTCGCGCAGCTGGGCGATCGACTCGACCTCGATCTGGATGTCGACGCCCGCGTTGAGCGCGTGCGCCTGCGCCATCACCGCCGCGATCCCGCCGGCCGCCGCGATGTGGTTCTCCTTGATCAGGATGCCGTGCCACAGCGCGATCCGCTGGTTGCGCCCGCCGCCCACGCGCACCGCGTACTTCTGCGCCTGACGCAGGCCGGGCAGCGTCTTGCGGGTGTCGAGCACGGCGCAGCCGCGCGGGCTGGTGGCGGCGCCCTCGATGGCCTCGACATGGCGCCGCGTGACGGTGGCGGTGCCGGACAGCAGCTGCAGGAAGTTCAGCGCCGGGCGCTCCGCGGAGAGCAGGGCGCGCGCGTTGGCGTCGATGTGGCAGACGTCCGTGTCGGCGCTCATCGTGGCGCCTTCGCCGTAGTGCCAGTCGATGCGGGCCGTCGGATCGAGCGTGGACAGGCAGGAGCAGAACCAGTCGCGCCCACACAGGACGGCGCTCTCGCGCACGCGCACCACGGCGCGCACCCGCTTGTCTGCGGGGATCAGCAGGCCGGTCCAGTCCTGGCGGCCGATGTCCTCGTACAGGGCGTCGCGCACGTTGCGCGCGCGCGCCTCCGCGAGGGTTTCGTCGTGGTCGAACATGCGGGGTCTCCGGTAGCCGTGCGCCGGACTCGTGATCCGCGCGGGCTGGTTCTTGTCATGCGGCGCCGATGCCGGGCACGATGCCGGTGGTGGCGGGGTCGATCTTCCTGTCCTGTGCGGGGCGCGCGATCGCGGCCGGGTTGGCGGCGACGAAGTCCAGCATCCGCTGGATACAGCCCAGCGCCTCGCCACGCACCGGCTCGGCCACCTCGATGGCGCCCGAGCCTTGCTCCAGGCAGTCGACGAGGCCCTGCAGGCTGTTCATGGCCATCCAGGGGCAGTGCGCGCAGCTCTTGCAGGTGGCCGAGTTGCCGGCCGTGGGCGCCTCGATCAGCGTCTTGCCCGGGGCCAGCTGGCGCATGCGATGCAGGATGCCGTTGTCGGTGGCGACGATGTATTCCTTCGCGGCGCCCTTGACGACGGCGTCCAGCATCTGCGACGTGGAACCCACGACGTCGGCCATCTGCACGACGCTGCGCGGCGACTCGGGGTGCACCAGGATCATCGCGTCCGGATGGTCCTTCTTCAGCAGCTCCAGCTCCAGGCCCTTGAACTCGTCGTGCACGATGCACGCGCCGTTCCACAGCAGCATGTCGGCGCCGGTCTGCTCCTGGATGTAGCGGCCCAGGTGGCGGTCGGGTGCCCACAGGATCTTCCGGCCCTGCGACTTCAGGTGGTTGACCACGGCCAGCGCGCACGAGCTCGTCACCATCCAGTCGGCGCGCGCCTTCACGGCGGCACTCGTGTTGGCGTAGACGACGACGGTGCGGTCGGGGTGGGCGTCGCAGAAGGCGGCGAAGTCGTCGGCCGGGCAGCCGAGATCGAGCGAGCAGGTCGCGTCGAGGTCGGGCATCAGCACGCGCTTGCCGGGCGACAGGATCTTCGAGGTCTCGCCCATGAAGCGCACGCCGGCGACGACCAGCGTCTGCTGGGGCGCGTTGCGCCCGAAGCGGGCCATCTCGAGCGAGTCGGCGACGCAGCCGCCGGTCTCCAGCGCGAGATCCTGCAGGTCGCCATCGACGTAGTAGTGGGCGACGAGCACGGCGTCGTGCTGCTTCAGCAGTTCGCGGGCGCGGGCCTTTAGCCGGGCGCGTTCGTCGGCGCCGGGGGTGGGCATCACCTTGGCCCAGGCGTTGGCGGTGCAGGTGGCGCCGGAGGCGTCCTGGCGGTCGTATTCGTACGTGGCTTGTGTCATGGCTGCATCCGCCCCGGTGGAGGCGGTCCGCCATCGTAGCCCATGGCCGGCGGCACGCTGCCCGGAAGGGTCAGGATCCGACCCAGGCCTCGTAGAGCTGGTTCCAGACGTTGGTGACCGAGCGCGTGAGCGGACGGGCATGCAGCAGCGTCGGGCGGATCGGCCATTCGCGCGCCTCGATCAGGTCTTCCAGGCCGCGATGCTCGGCGGCGAGGTAGAACAGCCAGCGCGTCTTCGACGCGAACGGCTGCAGCGCGAGGCGGTGCATTTCCTCGATCAGGCTGACGGCCTCGTGGCTGGGCATCGGTCCGACCAGCACCGAGCAGACCTGCGAATGCGACAGCAGCGCGCCGAAGATGGCGCGGCGGTCGACCGGCTTGGCATCGCCGTGCAGGCAGCGCACCAGCCGGTGCGGGCCGTTGCCGGCGGGCAACAGGGTTTCGTCGACGACGGCGCGGATCTGCAGGCCGCCGCGCGAGTGCACGCGCAGGCGGTCGACCGGCGACCCGGTGGCGTCCGACAGCGTCTGCATCATGCCGTGGGCCCAGACGCCCGACGGGTCGATGACCAGCATGGCGCTGACCTCGGGCGACGACGCCAGGTGGGCGTGCAGCGCCAGCGCGCCTTGCTCGCTCTCCGGCACTTCCACGGTGACGCCGAGGGCGCCAGCGGAATCGAACATCGAATTCGGGCCCGACCGCTCCTTGCCCGGCAGCACCAGCGGCGCGAGCTGCGCCCGCAGCCTGCGCAGCGGGGCCGGGAAGGGGATGACGGAGGGGCGGGACATGGAAGATGAGCTTACTCGTAGAGGTCGAAGCGACCGGCGTCAAGATGTTTACGGATGTGACTTCCTTATCGCGAACTGGCTTTTCATACATGCCTGCTACGCCCGTGCGGGGACCGGCATTCGATCCCCCAGGACAGTTGCACGGGCTTGCACGCGGCTACCATCGACGCTTTGTCTCGAACCTTCCCGGTGAGTTCCATGCCTTCCGCTGCCTCCGCCCGTCTTGCCGGCCATGCCCTCGTCGAGGCCCTGGTCGCCCAGGGGGTCGACACCGTCTTCGGCGTTCCCGGCGAGAGCTTCCTCGCCGCGCTCGACGGTTTCCACCAGCACGCCGGCCGCATCCGCTTCGTCGCCTGCCGGCACGAGGGCGGCGCCGCCTTCATGGCCGAGGCCCACGGCAAGCTCACCGGCCGTCCCGGCGTGTGCTTCGTCACGCGCGGACCGGGCGCCACCAACGCCAGCATCGGCGTGCACGTCGCCTTCCAGGACTCGACGCCGCTGGTGCTGCTGGTCGGCCAGGTCGCGGCCGACCAGCGCGATCGCGAGGCCTTCCAGGAGATCGACTACCGCCAGATGTTCGGCCCCGGCACGCTGGGGCTGGCCAAGTGGGTGGGCGAGGTCCATTCGGCCGACCGCCTGCCCGAATACCTGGCGCGCGCCTTCCGCACCGCGATGCAGGGCCGTCCCGGGCCCGTGGTGCTGGCCCTGCCCGAAGACATGCTGTCCACGCCGACTCTGGCTCCCGTGCTGGCGCGCGTGGAGCCCGCGCGCGCGTGGCCCGACCCGCATGTCCTGGAGCAGTTCCGCCAGTTGCTGATCAAGTCCGAATGCCCGTTCGCGATCGTCGGCGGCAGCGGCTGGACGGCCGAGGCCGCCGCCGACTTCGAACGCTTCGTCGAGGACTGGGAGATCCCGGTCGGCTGCGCGTTCCGTTTCCAGGACGTCTTCGACAACCGGCACCGGCTGTACGCAGGCGACGTCGGCATCGGCGTCAATCCCCAGCTTGCGCAGCGCATCCGGGAGTCGGACCTGCTGCTGGCGATCGGTGTGCGAATGGGCGAAATGACCACGAGCGGTTACACATTGCCCGAGGCTCCGGTGCCGCGCCAGCCGCTGGTGCACATCCATGCCGGCGCGGAAGAGCTGGGCCGCGTCTACCAGCCGACGATCGCCTTGCAGTGCTCGATGAGCGCCATCGGCGACGCGCTGCAGGACGTCGATCCGCCCACGCCGCGTTCGCCCGTGCGCGGCGCGCAGGCGCATGCCGAGTACCTGGCCAACCTCGAGGCCACGCCGGTCGAGCCGATGGACCTCGCCGTCGTCGTCAAGACCATCGAGGCGATGGCGCCGGCCGGCACGGTCTACACCAACGGCGCAGGCAACTACGCGGGCTGGCTGCACCGCTTCCACCGCTACGCCAGCCTGCAGCGCGAGGGGCGCACCCAGCTCGCGCCGACCGCCGGCGCGATGGGCTACGGCGTGCCGGCCGCGATCGCGGCCAACCTGCTGTTTCCCGATCGCACGGCCGTCGCGATCGCCGGCGACGGCGACTTCCTGATGACCGGCCAGGAGCTCGCCACGGCCACGGCGCACGCGGCAGGGCGGGGCGCCGGCAAGCTGGTGGTCGTGGTGGTCGACAACGGCAGCTACGGCACGATCCGCATGCACCAGGAGCGCGCGTTCCCGGCGCGCGTCAGCGGCACCGCGCTCACCAACCCCGACTTCGTGCAGCTCGCGCGGGCCTATGGCTGGCACGCCGAGCGCGTGGAGACGACGAGCGCGTTCGAGCCGGCCTTCGGACGCGCGATGCAGGCCCACGGGCCCACGCTGCTGCACCTGCTGCTGCCGGAGGACGTGAGCACGTCCCGCACGACGCTGAGCGCGCTGCGCGCCGCGGCGTTGAAGAAGCAGGGCGACTGACGCGCGCCTGCTCTACCGTGAACGAGCGAGGCGGCAGGCACGCTGGTGCGCCCTTGTCCTACACACGACGTGCACCGCATCGCCGATAGTGAGGTCTCCCGGCGGCGCACCTCCTCCCTCCCTCCTCTTTGGTCGCCGGTCTCAGCCCGGCCCTGTGCCGGGCTCTTTTCTTTGCGCGACGGAAAACGCGGTACGCTGGCGGGCCCCACGCCTGCCTTCGAAAAAGCCCCATGGATCCCATCGCGTTCGACCTGCGCGGCGACCACATCACCCTCGACGCGCTGCTGAAGGCAGCCGGCCTGGCCAGCAGCGGCGGCGACGCGAAGATGCTCATCCAGCAGGGTGGCGTGCTCGTCAACGGCGAGGTCGACCTGCGCCGCGGCCGCAAGCTGCGCGCCGGCGACGAGGTGGCCGTGGGCGGGCGCAAGGTCGTGCTGCGCGCGGGCACCTGAGCGGCGCGCCGGGCGGCGCGTGTCCGTTGCCGGCGCGCCCGCGGGATTGACGCGGCGCGGACCGGCGCCTGAAATCGTCCCGCGAGTCGCGCCCTCCGGCGCGTCCCCGGAGGGCCCGATGAATTCCGCACTCGACCGAACGTCGCATCGAGCGGCGTCGTCCTGCCGACGGGCACGTGCTGCGATGTTCGTCCTGCTGGCCGCGCCGCTGGCGCCGGCGGCGGCGGCGCTCGACGTGTCGCAGCCCCTGGACTTGCCTGTGGCCATCGACGACGGCGTGCTCGCGGTGGGCGACCGTCGCCTGCACCTGCCGCCCGGCCACTGGGTGCTGACAGGACGCGGCGAGGTGGAGACGATGGGCCATGCGCGCGGCGGCGACGCCTGGGGCCGCGGTGTCAGTGCCTGGGCCACGCTGGTCGAGGACGGCCGCCTGCGCGCGATCGTGTGGCTGGGGCTGCCGCTGCAGGAGTTCCGCCATGTCCGCACCGAAGCACCTGGTTGCGCGGACAACGACGCCACCATCGAGCGCCTGAACCTCTCCAGCCAGCTGTCCAAACCCGAATGCCTGGCCGTCTATGGCGAACGCAGCGTGCAGACCGCGCTCGAGAAGCGGACGCCGCACACGCTCAAGTGGCTCGCGAAACGGCAAGTGGCCGATCCGGGGCCGCTCGTGCGCTTCGTCTACAAGCTGCGCTCCGAATCCAGCTACGGCAGCTTCGGCCTCGTGCTGCCCACGGGCCCGTTCGACAGCGACGACGAGGCGCGGCGCTGGGCGCTCGGCCTGCGCGAATCGCTGCGCCCGTTCCTGGAACACCGGACGTCGGAGGCGAGCGTGCCGGCGCTGCCGGGCGCGACCTCCAGCGGCGCGGCCTTGGCGCGATAGCGGCGTCGTTGCGCCGCACTGGCCGGTCGCTGGACCGCCGTCGTGGCCGGCCGTTCGACCGCGGGTGGGATGGATGGTCGGAGCGACACGATTCGAACGTGCGACCCTCTGCTCCCAAAGCAGATGCGCTACCAGGCTGCGCTACGCTCCGAAGGGCGTGATTCTACCTGCTGGGGGACAGCAGCCGATCGAGCAGCGCGGCGTCGAGGTGCCGGTCGACGAGATCGGCGAGCAGTTCGAAGCTGTCGTCGAGCGCGGGCGCGTTCGCGCCCCACATCGCGCGCAGCAGCGCCGGCGATTCGAACAGGCCGTGGGCATACACGCCGAGCACGTTGCCGTGCTGCCAGCCGATCGCCTCGCCGTGGGCATCGCGCAGCGCGACGGCGGGCGCCGGCAGGCCGGGGTGGGGCACGGTGACGCCGCAGTGGATCTCGTAGCCGGCCGCGTCGACGCCGGCCCAAGGCGCCCAGGCGCCCGTCGTGCGCTCGAAGCGCAGCGTCGTGCGGCGCACGCGCTTGTCGCGTTCGTAGCGCGTGACCAGCGGCAGCAGTCCCAGTCCCGGGCCGTTGAAGCCGGCCTCGCCGTCGTGGCCTTGCGGATCGACCAGCGCCTCGCCGAGGATCTGCAGCCCGCCGCAGATGCCCAGTACCGGCCGGCCTTCGGCGGCGTGGCGGGCGATTGCCCGATCGAGCCCCTGGCGGCGCAGCCAGGCCAGGTCGCCGCTGACCTGCTTGGAGCCCGGCAGCACGATCCAGTCGGCGCCGTGCAGCTCGGCCTCGGCCCGCACCCAGGCGATCTGGACGCCCGGCATGCGGCGCAGCGGCTCGAACTCGTCGAGATTGCTGATGTGCGGCGGGCACAGCACGGCGACACGCCGGCGGCCCGCGGCCGGCAGGTCGGGCCTGCCGGCGTCGAACAGGCCGTCCTCGTCGGGCAGCCCGTGCCCGCGCACCATCGGGATGACGCCGGCCAGCGGCACGCCGGTCAGTCGCTGCAAGTCCGCCGGCCCGGGGTCCAGCAGCGCCGCGTCGCCGCGGAAGCGGTTCAGCACGAAGCCGGCCAGTGCGCTGTGCAGGTCCGCGGGCAGCAGCGCCCACGTGCCATACAGGTGCGCGAAGGCGCCGCCGCGGTCGATGTCGGTGACGAGGAGGCTGTCCAGCGGACCGAGCTCGCGCGCCTGGCGCGCCGTGCCGAGATTGACGAAGTCCTGCGGCGCGAGGTTGATCTCGGCGGGCGAGCCGGCGCCTTCGATGACGATCAGGTCGCACGTGGCCGCCAGCCGCTGCAGGCTCGTGCGCGCAGCCACGGCCAGCGTCGCGCTGCGTTCGCGCCAGCCCGTGCGCGACAGCGCCGCGTCGACGCGGCCGTGCAGCACGACCTGGCTGGCGGTGTCGCGCTCGGGCTTGAGCAGCACCGGGTTCATGTCGACCGAGGGCTCGACGCCTGCGGCCAGCGCCTGGAAATACTGCGCGGCGCCGATCTCCGCGCCGAGCCCGTCCGGCCCCGCGACGACGCGCGCGTTGTTGCTCATGTTCTGCGCCTTGAACGGCGCGACCCGCGTGCCGCGGCGCGCGGCCGATCGGCACAGCGCCGTCGCGAGCCAGCTCTTGCCGGCGCCGCTGGAGGTGCCCCAGACCATCACGAAGCGCGTCACGCGGACTCCCCGAGCGCAAGCGTCTCGAAGACGAATTCGGTGGGCGTGAACGGCGGCTGCGATGCGACGCGGCGCCGGGGTCCGGCGACCACGTGCAGCGGCGCGTCGAAGCCGGGCCCCCCCGTCACGAACGTGTGGAATTCGCCGTCCTCGCCGACCGGGCAGACGCCGCGCGGCAGCCGTGCAAGAAACGCCTCGTCGTAGTCGGCGCCGCAGAACGATGCGTCCAGCCAGCGCGTGTCCACGCACACGATGCGCGCGCGCACGCCGCGCGTCACGAGCTCGCGCGCGAGCGCGGTGCGCGGCTCGCCCCACAGCGGGAACAGGGCCGCGAGGCCCGCGCGTTCGCATGCGGGCTCGAGCCAGTCGCGGTGCGCCTGCAGGTCGATGTCGCCGAAGACCATGTGCGTGTGGCCCGAGGCCGCGAGTGCGCGCAGCGCCGCGTCGAAGCGCGCGGCGTACTCGCCGGGCGCGACGCGGACGCCGACGGGCGTGCCGCCGAGCGCACGCACCTGCGCGTCGACGACGTCGGGCGCCAGCGCATGCGACTTGCTGGCGCCGTCCTCGTCGCACATGGTGACGAAGGTGTCGACGCGCCAGCCCAGTTCGCGCGCCCGCATCAATGCCAGCCACGAATCCTTGCCGGCGCTCCAGCTGATGGCGCATCGGGCAGGGCGGTCGGCAAGGGAAGCGGTCATCGGATGGTGGCCTGCCCAGAGGGACTCGAACCCCCGACCTGCTGCTTAGAAGGCAGCTGCTCTATCCAGTTGAGCTATGGGCAGTCTGTGCAGCCCGGGATTCTATCGGTCGAGCTCAGCGCCGGGCGTACTGCGTCTGCCCGAACAGCATCTCGCGCGCCTTGGGGTCGTCGTCCAGCGGGCGGCGCTGGCCGGTCAGCACGTCCACGCCACGGATGACGGCGGGGCGGGCGGCGATCTCGTCGAACCAGCCTTTGAGGTGCGGGAAGTCGGCCCACGAGATGCCCTGGTTCTTCCACGAGCGCAGCCACGGGAAGATGGCCATGTCGGCGATGCCGTAGTCCTTGCCGCCGATGTAGCGCGACTTCGCGAGCCGCTTGTCCATCACGCCGTACAGGCGCCGCGCCTCGTTGGTGTAGCGGTCGATGGCATAGGCGATCTTCTCGGGCGCGTAGATGCGGAAGTGGTGCGCCTGGCCCAGCATCGGGCCGACGCCGCCCATCTGGAACATCAGCCACTGCAGCATCTCGTAGCGCTCGGACGTGGTCTCGGGCAGGAAGCGCCCGGTCTTGCCCGCGAGGTACAGCAGGATCGCGCCGGACTCGAACAGGCTGATCGGGTGCCCGTCCGGCCCCTCGGGATCGACGATGGCCGGGATCTTGTTGTTCGGGCTGATGCGCAGGAACTCGGGCTTGAACTGGTCGCCCGCGCCGATGTCTACCGCATGCACGCGATACGGCAGGCCGCACTCTTCGAGCATGATGTGAACCTTGTGGCCGTTGGGCGTGGCCCACGAATACACTTCGATCATGGCGTGAAGCCTCCTGGCGACGAACAATACAACATCATGCTGGATGCGATGCGAAGATGGTTGGGCCTCGGAGGCTCGTTGCCGGGCTGGAGCGAGTTCTGCCACTGGGCGCAAGCCAACCAGTGGACGCTCAAGCGCACCATCGCCCACGACGGCTGGGCCATGAACGACAACCCCGACCATCCGGGCTGGCGCATCGAATGGGGCCCCGCGCAGCGCCGCTTCATGAGCAGCCACGAGTTCCGCATCCGCTTCGAGGTGGCGCAGAACTCCGACGTGCAGGCGCTCGTGCTCGATCGGCCGCTGCTGGCCCGGCTCGATCGCGAGGTCTACGCCCAGTTCACCGACCACGTGCAGACGCGCCTCGACGAAGAGACGCCCGAGGAGATGCGCTGGCTCGCGATGCACCCGAAGCTGAGCCCGAACCAGATGGGCGCGGCACTGCGCGACCGCTATGGGGCGATCGGCAGCGACACCGAATGGGTCTCGAGCTGGCTGGCCGGCCCGATCGCCGACGCGTTGAAGAAGCGTGCCGACGAACTGCCGCTGGAGGCGGTGTCGGCCGAACCCTTCATGCTGCGGCTGGCCCGCGGCCAGGTGGTGCTGCGGCAATCGGCCTCGCGGCCCGACGTGCCGACGCTCGCGCGCTGCGTCCAGGTGGCGACGGCCGTGGACCTGGCATTGCGCCACACGGCCTGAGCGCGCTGCCGCTCAGGCCTTGCGCCACTTGCCCAGCTCGATCTTGGCGATTTGGTTGCGGTGCACCTCGTCCGGCCCGTCCGCGAAGCGCAGGGTACGGGCGACGGTATAGAAGTACGCGAGCGGCACGTCCTCGGACATGCCCATCGCGCCGAAGGCCTGCATGGCCCAGTCGATCACGCGGCAGGCCATGCCGGGCGCCACGACCTTGATCATCGCGATCTCGGCCTTGGCCGTCTTGTTGCCGGCCACGTCCATCATCCATGCGGCCTTCAGCGTGAGCAGGCGCGCCATGTCGATCTGGCAGCGCGCCTCGGCGATGCGCTCCTGCGTCACCGTCTGCGCGGCGATCGGCTTGCCGAAGGCCACGCGCCTCGCGGTTCGTTCGCACATCAGCTCCAGCGCGCGCTCGGCCAGTCCGATCAGGCGCATGCAGTGGTGGATGCGGCCCGGGCCGAGGCGGCCCTGGGCGATCTCGAAGCCGCGGCCTTCGCCCAGCAGGAGGTGGGACGCCGGCACGCGCACGTCGTCGAACGCGACTTCCATGTGGCCATGCGGTGCATCGTCGTAGCCGAACACCGGCAGCGGCCGCAACACCTTCAGCCCGGGCGTGTCGGCCGGCACGAGGATCATCGACTGCTGCGAGTGCGGCGGCGCCCCGGGGTCGGTCTTGCCCATGAAGATGTAGACGGCACAACGCGGATCGCCCGCGCCCGACGTCCACCACTTGCGGCCGTCGAGCACGTAGTCGTCGCCGTCGCGCACGATGCGCGATTCGATGTTGGTCGCGTCGGACGAGGCCACCGCGGGCTCGGTCATCGCGAACGCGCTGCGGATGCGGCCGTCCAGCAGCGGCTCCAGCCAGCGCTCCTGGTGCGCCGCCGTGCCGTAGCGCACCAGCACCTCCATGTTGCCGGTGTCGGGCGCCGAGCAGTTGAAGACCTCGCTGGCCCAGGGCGTGCGGCCCATGATCTCGGCCAGCGGCGCATAGTCCTGGTTGCACAGCCCTGCACCGCGCTCGCTGTCCGGCAGGAACAGGTTCCAGAGCCCTTCGGCGCGGGCCTTCGTCTTCAGTTCCTCGATCAGCTGCAGCGGCGTCCAGCGCCTGCCGGCCGCGGTGTTGGCCTCGATCTCGGCGTGATAGCGCGCCTCGGCCGGCACGACGTGGGCGGCCATGAAGGCGCGCAGTTGTTCCTGCAGCGCGAGGCTGCGGGGCGAGTAGGCGAAATCCATGTCAGGCCTCCTGGGACTTGCGGGCGAACGACCAGGCGAGCTCCGCGAGCGGGCGCGCGCCGGCGCCCGTCGCGCGCGCCTGCGCGCTCGAGGCGGTGCCGTCGACGACGCGGCGCGCGATGCCCTGCAGGATGGCGGCGAGGCGGAACAGGTTGTAGGCGAGGTAGAAGTTCCAGTCGCGCAGCAGCGCGTCCGGGTCGCTGCGGCCGGTGCGTTCGCAGTAGCGCCGCACGTAGTCGCGCTCGGACGGGATGCCGAGCGCCGCGTGATCCAGGCCCGCGATGCCGCGGAAGGTGCCGGGCGGGATGTGCCAGGCCATGCAGTGGTAGCTGAAGTCGCCCAGCGGGTGGCCCAGGGTGGACAGCTCCCAGTCCAGCACCGCCAGTACGCGCGGTTCGGTCGGGTGGAAGATCAGGTTGTCCATGCGGAAGTCGCCGTGCACGACGGATACCTGCGACTCGTCCATCGCGCTGGCGGGCATGTGCGCGGGCAGCCAGTCGATGAGCCGGTCCATGGCCTCGATGGGCTCGGTGATCGAGGCCTGGTACTGCTTGGTCCAGCGACCGATCTGGCGCGCGAAGAAGTTGCCGGGCTTGCCGTAGTCCGCCAGCCCGATCGCGTTCACGTCGACGCTGTGCATCGCCGCGATCACGCGGTTCATCTCGTCGTAGATCGCGCCACGCTGGGCCTGCGTCATGCCGGGCAGGCCCTGGTCCCACAGCACGCGGCCCTCGACGTACTCCATCACGTAGAACGCGCGGCCGATGACCGACTCGTCCTCGCACAGCAGGTGCATCCGCGCGACAGGCACATCGGTCGTCGCGAGCGCGTCCATCACGCGGTACTCGCGTTCGACGGCATGTGCCGAGGGCAGCAGCTTCGCGACCGGGCCCGGCTTGGAGCGCATCACGTACGAGCGCGCCGGCGTGACGAGCTTGTAGGTCGGGTTGGACTGCCCGCCCTTGAACTGCTCGACGCTCAACGGGCCGTCGAAGCCGGGCAGGTGGATCTGCAGGAACGCTTCGAGCGCCGCGACGTCGAAGCGGTGGCTCTCGGCGACCGGCCGGGTGCCGGTGTTCTGTTCGGTCTGGTTCATCGGACTCGTCTCGTTGCCTCAATGTCGTTCATTCGATCGACGCATCGGCTCGACTCTTCCGATGCGTCCTAGTGTTCGGCGGCGTGCACCAGCTTCTCGCGCGACAGCACGACGATGCGGGTCGGCTCGATGCGCAGCGCGCCTTCGCGCTCGAGTTCCTTGAGCTCCTGGTTGACGCGCTGGCGCGACGCGCCCACCAGCTGTGCCAGGTCCTCCTGCGCCAGCTGCAGGCCGATGCGCACCTCGTCGCCCTGGTTGATGCCGTAGGCCTTGGCCAGCATCAGGATGTTCTTGGCCAGGCGCGCGGAGAGCGGCCGCGTGTTCAGGTCCTCGACGAGGTTGAACATGATGCGCAGGCGGCGGCAGTTCAGGCGCAGCAGCGCGTCGTACAGCTCCACGTGCTGCTGCAGCAGTTCCTTGAAGTCGGCCTTGCGCACCGACAGCAGCGTCGTGGCGCCATGCGCGTCCGCGTCGTGCGTGCGCGGCAGGCCGTCGAACAGGGCGATGTCGCCGAACCAGGTGCCCGGTTCGACGTAGGTCAGCGAGACCTGCTTGCCCGACAACGAGACCGAGCTCACGCGCACCGCGCCCTTGGCCACGCCGCACCAGTCTTCCGCGGGCGATCCGCGCGATGCGAGCGACGCGCCATCGGGGAGCCGGCGCACCACGGCGCGCGACAGGATCGCGGCCCGCAGTTCGTCGGAAAGTCTGGAGAACCATGGGCCCGCGTCGATGTTGTTCTGCTCTTCGATTGTAAGAATCGGGTTGTTCATTCCTAGTCCCAGAGGCGACAGCCGCACGCGCGCCGCGCGGGCGCATTGATCTCTGGTCGATTGTCGTCCCAAACAGGGCTCAGACAGGAACGTCGCCCGCGCGCAGGTACTGCGCCAGCAGCTTCTCCATCGTCGTGTAGCGCTCGCGCTCGTGCAGCCACTGGGTGGGGGCGAGGTTGGTGCCGCGCACGACGATGTCGCCGTCGCCGACGTCCAGCACGTTGATGCATGCCGGCGCCTGCTCCAGGCGCCCGAGGAACAGGCGCGCGCCGGTCAGCGCGTGGCCCAGCAATGCGCGGTTGATGCCCCCATGCAGCACCAGCAGCGCGCAGGTCCACGACGCGTCGGCCAGCAGCTCGTCGAACGCCGGCAGGCAGCGGTCCATCATCGCGCCGACCGTCTCGCCGCCGAGGAACTGCAGCGATTCGACATCGGCCGTGGCACTGAACACGCCGGTGAACGCGGCGCGCAGCTGGTCGGGCGCGATGGCGTCGAGGCGGCCGGAGCGGATCTCCTCGAGGCGCGGGTCGCGCGCGACGGCCGCGTCCTGGCCGGCGGCGGCCAGCACGCGCTGGGCGGTCTCCACGGTGCGCGCGAGGCCGCTGGCGACGACGCGGTCGAAGCGTATGCCGGCGGCGGCGAACAGCGCGCCGGCGGCGTCGGCCTGGGCGCGCCCGGCCTCGTTGAGTGGCACAGAGTGCGGCGGCACGGGCGTGCCGTCGGGTTTGAAGTAGTCGACCGACCCGTGGCGCATCAGGTACAGGCGCCGGCGTGCCGGCGGTCGGAGGTCGGCGACGAGGCGCGGGGCGGGGCGGTCGGCGGTCAAGGGCAGGTCGCTGTTGTATTTCTGTTGAAGATCGCCGCTCCGTTCCCGGCTCAGCGGAAGACGGGCGGGCGCTTCTCGAAGAACGCGTTCAACCCTTCGCCGCCGTTGTCGTGGAACAGGTTGGCGATGAATTGGCCGCGCTCGGCCTCGAGATGCTCGGACAGCGGCGACAGGCCCGCGCGCGCCACCAGTTCCTTGGCGCCGGCCACCGCGTTGGGGGCCATCGCGGCGAGCTTGTCGGCCAGGGCCAGAGCTTCGGCGAGCGCCTGGCCCTTGTCTGTCACGCGATTGACAAGGCCCAGCACCTGCAGCCGCTCGGGCTTGACCGGGCCGGCCAGCCAGATCATCTCCAGCGCCAGGGCCCGCGGCAGCAGCCGCGCCAGGTGCCACGAGCCGCCGCCGTCCGGCGTCAGGCCGACCTTGCCGTACGACATCACGAACCTGGCGTCGGACGCCGCCACGATCAGGTCGCAGGCCAACGCCAGCGACATACCCCCCCCCGCAGCGAAACCCTCCACGGCGGCGATCACGGGTTTGGGAAATGCGCGCAGGGAATCGATCAATTGGTGGAACAGGGCGATCGATTCCGACTGCGCCTGCGGGCCGGTCTTGCGCAATCCGATGATTCGATTGAGGTCGCCGCCGGCGCAGAAATGTTCGCCCTCGCCACGCAGGATCACGGCGCGCACGGAATCATCGGATTCGGCGACGTTGAGGGCTTCGACGCCTGCCGAGTAGACCTGGGGCGACAATGTGTTGCGGGTTGCAGGATCGCTGAGCGTGAGAATCAGCGTGGAACCTTCGCGGGCTGTCAGGAGTTCACTGGGCATGGCGCCTGCCTTGTTGGGGAATACGGAATCGGGCCCGACCGGAGATATTCACGGATTCTCGGGTTGAACGGTATGTCGGGGTTGCGCATCATTCTCTCCCGACAGCCCGTGCGACAGTTTCTGTAAGCAATCGTGCTAGAGTCGATCGGGTTATCTGTGGCGTCCACAGGAATGAAGAAGCACTTTACCGCGCACGTCATTTTCGCCGCGACCGCACTCGCATCCCAGCAAGCCTGGGCGCTGGGTTTCGGTCGGCCGGTTTCCGACGCGGTCATTGGCCAATCCTTCACCTTCACGGTGCCTGTGCACGTGGAGCCCGGCGAGCGCTTCGCGGGCGATTGCCTGTCGGCCAAGGTCTATTACGGCGACTCGCTGCTGCCGCCCAACGCCGTGCGCACCGAAGTGCGGCCCGGCGCCACCGATGACTCGCTGACGCTGCGCGTCGTCACGTCGATGGCGGTCTCCGAGCCGATCCTCGAAGTCGTCGTCGACATCGCCTGCGACCGCCATTTCTCGCGCCGCTTCTCCGTCTTCGCCGATCCGCCGATGCTCGCCGCAGGCCCCGCCCAGGTCGCGCCGCCGGCGCAGACCGCCGCACCTGCCGCGGGCACCGGCCCGGCGGCCGTGGCGCCGGCGTCGTCGGCCTACGGCGCCGTCGACGCGGCCCGGCGCGGCGCCAGCGGGGCCGGCGGCAGCACCCGGCCGCGCGTGCTGCGCAAGGGGCCGACGATGGCCCTGGCCAACGAGATCAATGCGGCCGCCGCCGCGCGCCGTCCGGCCACGGACAACGGCGTCGCCAGGAGCGGCGCGCGCCCGCCGCCCGCGCCGGCCGCCAGCTCCCGCCTGCTGCTCGAGCCAGGCGTGCCGCACCTGCGGCTCGACATGGAGGAGCCCGTCATCCCGCCGCCGTCCGCCGCCTCGGGCGCCGCGCCGGGCCTGGCCGGCCTGGAGGACGACGACCTGCGTGCGTTGAAGACGCTGCAGCAAAGCCTGGACAACGCCCGCCGCGAGAGCCAGTCGCAGCGCGACCAGACGGCCCGGCTGCAGGCCGAGCTCGCGCAGGCGAGGGCGAAGGCCGGTTCGGACGATGGCTGGACGCCGTGGCTCCTGGCCCTGCTGGCGGTCGCCGCGGCCGCCATCGCCGGCCTCGTCTGGAAACTGCGCCAGCAGACGCGCGTCGCGCACAGCGACTGGTTCAACCAGTCGGCGCTGGGGCCGGCCACGGTCCTGCCGCCGGCCGCCGAACTGCCCCCAGAGCCGCCCGTCACGGCGCCGGCCGTCGCGCCTGCCGACGTGCGCGTGGCCGCCGCGCCAGCACCGGTCGAGGCGCCGCTCGATGACCTGCCGCTCGTCGACGAAGGCGACGCCCGCGGCGTGCCGGTCGTCGACCATTCGGCCACGCGGCCGCTCGATCGCCATTCGCTTGCGGCCGCGGCGCCGGCGGGCGTGCCGCGCGAGCTGTCCGTGGAGGAGCTGCTGGACCTCGAACAGCAGGCCGACTTCTTCATCGCGCTGGGCCAGGAAGACGCCGCCGTCGACCTGCTGATGTCGCACCTGCGCAGCGCGGGCGGCCAGAGCCCGCTGCCCTACACCAAGCTGCTGGAGATCTACCGTCGCCAGGGCGACCGCGCCGCCTACGAGCGCACGAGGGCGCGCTTCAACCGCCGCTTCAACGCCTACGCCCCCGATTGGGACACCGGCCCGACCGCCGGCCGTTCGCTGGAGGACTACCCCGAGACCATCGCGCAGCTGGAGCGTGCCTGGCACTCGCCGCTCGACGCGATGGCGATCCTGGAATCGCTGCTGTTCAAGCGCGACGACAGCAGCGAGCTGTTCGACCTGCCGGCCTACCGCGACGTGCTGTTGCTGTACTCGCTGGCGCGCGACCTGTGGCAGCACGGCGGCGGCCAGGGCGGCACGCAGATCGACGTGCTGCTGCCGCTGGACGACGGCAGCGCGCACGCGGCCAGTGTCACGGCCTATCCGAGCGCCCGCGAGGTCAACGAGCGCGCGCTGCCCGAGGACGATCCCGGGCTCGACCTGGAGTCGGTCGACGTCGAGGGCGATACCCGCCGCGGCATGCTCACCAGCTTCGAGATGACCGGCTTCGACGCCGGCTCGCCGGCCAGGGATCTGGACCTCGAGCTGCCGCCCTCGGGCGAGGTGCACCTCACGCTCGATGAGCTGAGCCTGTCGCCGGTCGCGCCGATGCGCGCGAAGCCCGATGCGCGCGACCGGCGCGAAGGCGGCGCTCCGTCCGAACCCGATCTGCCGACCAAGCGCTGAGCGCGCCGGCCGGGCGTCTCAGGCCTCGAGGGCCTGCAGGCGGCGCAGCGCCTCGTCCAGCGTCGACTCCTTCTTGGCGAAGCAGAAGCGGATCACGCGCATGTCCGGCGCCTGGTCGTGGAAGGCCGACATGGGGATCGCGGCCACGCCGATCTCGGACGCCAGCCATTCGCAGAACGCGAGGTCGCCCTGGTCGGACAGCGCCGAGTAGTCGACGCACTGGAAGTACGTGCCCTCGCAGGGGAGCAGCTTCAGCGGCGTGGCGGCCAGCCCGGTGCGGAAGCGGTCGCGCCGGGCCTGGTAGAACGGCGCGAGGGTGCGCCAGTGCGACGGATCGGCCAGGAACGTGGCGATGCCATGCTGCATCGGCGCGTTGACGGTGAACACGTTGAACTGGTGCACCTTGCGGAACTCGCGCATCAGGGCCGCAGGCGCGGCGACGTAGCCGACCTTCCAGCCGGTCACGTGGAAGGTCTTGCCGAAGCTCGACACCACCACGCTGCGCGCGGCCAGCTCGGGCAGGCCCGACATGCTCGCGTGCTCGACGCCGTCGAACACCATGTGCTCGTAGACCTCGTCTGACAGCACCAGGGCGCGGGTCGGGGCGAGCAGGGCGGCCAAGCGCGCGCGCTCGCCGGTCGTCCATACCGTGCCGCTCGGGTTGTGCGGCGTGTTGACGATGACCAGGCGCGTCCGCGGCGTCAGCGCCTGCGCGAGCGCATCGAAGTCGGGCCGCCAGGTGCCCGGCACCAGCGGCACGCGGACCACGTTGCCGCCGGCCAGCGTGATCGACGGGCCGTAGCTGTCGTAGCACGGCTCGAGCGCGATCACGTCGTCGCCCGGATGCACGAGCGCGAGCACGGTCGACAGGATGCCTTGCGTGGCGCCGGCGGTGATGGTGATCTCCGCGTCGGGGTCGTAGCGATGGCCGGTGGTCAGCGCGATCTTGTCCGACACCGCCTGGCGCAGCGCGGGGATGCCCGTCATCGGCGGGTACTGGTTGTGGCCGGTGCGCATGGCCGCCGTCACCGCGTCGACGAGGGCCGGATCGCAGTCGAAGTCCGGGAAGCCCTGGCCGAGGTTGATCGCGCCGGTCCGGGCGGCCAGCGCCGACATCACGGTGAAGATGGTGGTGCCCACGCTGGGCAGCCGGCTCGCGCCGACGAGGTCGTCAGAGGTCATAGGTCTCTTCTCCGTCGCCGCCCAGCGCGCGCAGCAACAGCGGGCGCGTGAGGCGGTCGGACA
>Ga0209258_100669_pt1 | contig 24339 bp, 24 predicted proteins | sample Araplaol_mTSA_r2_FD_184281 | JGI IMG/M metagenome (GOLD analysis project Ga0209258, IMG submission 184281) | Arabidopsis root microbial communities from North Carolina, USA - plate scrape CL_Col_mTSA_r2 (SPAdes) (version 2) | ecosystem: Host-associated > Plants > Roots > Endosphere | place: USA...
GGGCTTTATAATTCATGTGTAGGAATGACATCACCTATACGCAAGGAAACCACATATCCCAATAGGGTTGATACGTTGGAAATAAATCCATCGTATCTGGATGATAACCACGATAATGACGCATGTAGCCCGCTAAATATGAAAAGGATGAGGAATGTGGGCCAATAAAATAAGGAGCATGAATACATACGAGCCAATCGACCAAAGCTTGTTCCTCTAGACATAATGAATCAAATTTCTGCTTCAGATTTGGGCTTCCTTCTAACACTATTTTTTTATTATAAATCATAATATCCCCGTTTTTTTCCTGTATCCCTTTTGCTATCGCTGCATACTCTTCATCCAATAAACCGGATGCTAAATATATCGCTGATACCTTTTGCTTAGCCTCCATACAAGCATAAATACAGTGAAGCTGACTTTCCGCATAATGTTCTAGGCCCATACTTTTTATATCGGAAATTAGCAATAAATCTTTTTCAATTCTTAGATGAGCCGCTATCCACTGATGCTTCTCGGACATGGAAGCGATAATGAAATTAGATAATTCTACGATGTGCTTAGCGAAAGGAAAGGCATTGGCAATGAACAATCCGCTATTTTTATTTTCGATTGCTGACATCTGCCGGATCGGATACCTTTTACAGATAACCGCTTGATTACGTACTTCTGCTTGTACTTCTTCAGCGCGTTTCACATCAATCTGTCGACTTGACAGTAATTGCCGCAACGCATGTACATCAACGAAGCAATCGATTGCTATGCTTCGAAAATACGGAGTAACATCAAAATCAATCGAGGTTCTCGTTTGAACATTTTGTAAAAGGATTCCTGCAGGAGAGCCCTCGCTCGCATGATATAACGCTTCACCAACAGCACGAAAAACGGACATTAACTGATTGCAAAGTCCTTCTGATCCTTCTGCACTATTTTGAAAATAAATCATGCGTTGTTCCTCCATAGCGATCTAACAAAACTCACATATAAGCTGAATGAGAGCTCCAGATTGAATATATCGTCGTTTCAAATAACTAAAGGAAAGTCAACAAATAAAGGTAAAGATCCAGATAAGAACAATATATGTAGAGGCTATATCAAATGAGAAGTAAAAGGCGGAGATTTTTTAAACATTTCCATATCAAGGTCAATATCAAGCTATCCGTGTTAGTCCATTGATACATGATCATAGAACCGGAACCGAATAAGATTATTATCTGAGATTGCCGCCGAAACACCATTACAGCCTCTCTGCAGCAACCTCAAAATTATTTTCCCATGCAAACTTACAGGAGCTCATACCTCATCTTCCACTAGAACGGAATTTCTGTGTATAAGCCTTCGCATCTTCAATCGAACGAACGCGGTTGCGGCTCCATTCCAGCAGGATGCGATCCACATAGCGGAAGTGCACCTTGCCTGCAAAGACGGCTTCCTTCAACGCCAATAAGATCAGTTCCTCTGGATAGTGATCCTGATCAATCCACCCAGCTATCGTCTCACATTCCATTGGTGAAAGAGGACGACCGAATTCCTTCTCGAATATATTGAACAGATTCGGCTGATCCGAATCCGTTAAGGCAGATGATTGTCTGAGTCGCTGACGTTCCGTTCGTATCTCTTCCGTCACGATCACAGCCATTTTCTCCCATAATCCAGTCAGATTATAACGCTCATATTGAATATCCGTAGCCGCATCGATCTCCTCATCAATGCTGATAAAGCCATCTTTCAACAGGCGCTGAAGTGATTTGATCACAAGTTCTGGAGCTGTTCCCATTCGTTCCTGCAGCTCATCAATCGTCGGAAAGTCCTTCATTTCCTGCTGCTTAAAGCCTATAAGCTGAATCAGCAGCATAGCCTCCGTATCGTTCAGCTTCAACTGTCGATAACAGCGCAGCAGATGGTACGGCACACTGATGCTGCCTGATTGCATGCCTAGCGCCATCCCTTTAGCAAAGGTGCGAAAAGCGTCTCCACTCATACAATAAATCCCCTCTCCGCTTCACTACCCCTCTATTGTCTCATACGAACGGCTATTTGATAAGCACTAAATTGGCAACGTTTTCAAACAGTAGAAATAGGGCTTTGTCACTAGTGAAAAAAACGCCCCGCATCGCTGTTGCGATACGGGACGATCTTCATAAACTGTAAATCCAAGCAATATGCTTATGGGTACAAGCGATACAGCAAGCGAGGGAACGGAATTGTCTCACGGACATGATCCAACCCACAGATCCAAGCTACTGTACGTTCCAACCCGAGTCCAAATCCGGAATGTGGAACTGTACCGTATTTGCGCAAGTCCATATACCATTGGTACGCTTCTGGAGACAGTTCATGCTCCTTGAAGCGCTCTTCCATTAAGGCAGGATCATCAATACGCTGAGATCCACCAATGATCTCTCCGTAACCTTCTGGAGCGATCATATCCGCACACAGAACAACTTCTGGACGGTTCGGATCCGGTTTCATGTAGAACGCCTTAATGTTCGTTGGATAATGCGTGATGAATACAGGCGTCTCATACTTCTCAGCGATTGCCGTTTCATGCGGTGCACCGAAGTCCTCACCCCAAGGAATATCGTATCCTTGCTCTTGCAAGAATTTGATTGCTTCATCATACGTAATGCGTGGGAATGGCGCTACACATTTCTCCAGCTTGGAAGTGTCGCGGCCAAGCGTCTCCAGCTCTGGACGGCAGTTCTTCAGCACAGATTGTACGATATGCGATACGAATTGCTCCTGTACCTTCAGGTTCTGTTCATGATCGACGAACGCCATTTCCGGCTCGATCATCCAGAACTCGATCAGGTGACGGCGCGTCTTCGACTTCTCAGCACGGAACGTCGGTCCGAACGAGTATACCTTACCGAGTGCCATAGCAGCAGCTTCCATGTACAACTGACCACTCTGTGTCAAGAATGCATCTTCTTCGAAGTATTTGGTATGGAACAACTCTGTCGTCCCTTCACAAGAAGAAGGCGTCAGGATCGGAGGATCCACCAGTGTGAAGCCCTTCTCATCGAAGAATTGCTGTACCGCGCGAATGATTTCTCCACGGATCGTCAAGATCGCATGCTGCTTCGGTGCACGCAGCCACAAATGACGGTGATCCATCAAGAAATCAACACCGTGTTCCTTCGGTGTAATTGGATAATTCTCTGTAATCTGAATGATTTCCACATTCGTTACAGTCATTTCAAAACCAGACTTGGAACGTGGCTCTTCACGAACTGTCCCGGTTACATACAAGGAACTTTCTTGTGTTAAGCTCTTCGCCGCTTCCCAGACTTCCTCCGGCACTTCACTTTTCACTACAACACCCTGGATAAATCCAGTACCGTCACGCAGCTGCAGGAATTGAATCTTGCCACTGGAACGCTTGTTGTGCAGCCAGCACCCCATGCGGACTTCTTCGCCCACATGACGGCTAACTTCGCGGATGACACAAGTCGTCGTCATCGATCGCTCTCTCCCTTACGCATTAATTATTTCGATTCTTGTACAAGGCGGTAAGTATCCCGTGCAATCATAAGCTCCTCGTTCGTAGGAACGACAAGAACTTGAACCTTGGAATTCGGAGTCGAAATGAGACGCGGCTCTTTCGAACGAATCTTATTCAGCTCCGGATCAATTTCAACGCCCAAGAACGTCAGCTTCTCACATGTTGCTTCACGGATTACGATGGAGTTCTCACCCACACCTGCCGTAAATACGATCACATCTACGCCGTCCATCGCTGCAGCATATGAACCGATGTACTTGCGCAGGCGATATACATACATTTCGAATGCCAAAGTAGCATTTGGTTCGCCCTCAGCCATTGCATCCGTAATTTCACGCATGTCGCTGGACAAGCCAGAGATTGCAAGCAAGCCGCTATGCTTGTTCAACATGGAGTTGACTTCGTTGACCGTCAAGTCTTCCTTCATCATTGTGAATGGTACGACAGCTGGATCCAAGTCACCGCTGCGCGTACCCATCATCAAGCCTTCAAGCGGAGTCATCCCCATCGAAGTATCGATCGATTTGCCGCCTTCAACCGCTGTCAAACTGCCGCCATTACCGATATGGCAAGTAATGATCTTCAAGTCTTCGAGCGGGCGTCCAACAACTTCAGCCGCACGTTGGCTTACATAGTTGTGGGAAGTCCCGTGGAAGCCGTAGCGACGAACTTTGTGCTTCTTATAGAGCACCTTCGGGATCGCGTACATGTATGCCTTCTTAGGCATCGTTTGATGGAAAGCAGTATCGAATACAACGGCTTGCGGTACGTCCGGCAAGTTCGTTTCTACTGCCTTAATTCCCATCATGTGAGCAGGGTTATGCAGTGGAGCCAAATCGAACAGACGACGGATTTCCGCTTTGACTTCGGAGTCAACCAATACGGAATTGCTGAACGATTCACCGCCGTGAACGACACGGTGTCCAACAGCTTCAATCTCATTGATCGTCTTAACTACGCCAACCTTAGCATCTGTCAGCTTGTCCAATACTTTACGAATCGCAATCGTATGGTCAAGAATTTCGCTTACTTCTGTAATTTCATCCGTGTGATGCGGTTCGTGAATGAGAATGGAGGAATCCATTCCGATACGTTCTACACGGCCTGCTGCCAGTACCGATTCGTCCTGCATATCATACAGCTGATATTTAAGTGAGGAGCTGCCTGCATTGATTACGAGTATTTTCATAGTCTATCCCCATCCTTATCATACTTGAAAAATCCGACGCCCGATTTCACGCCGAGGTGGCCTGCGCGCACCATTTTTTTCAGCAATACGGACGGACGATATTTAATATCGCCGAACTCGCGGAACATACGCTCCAACGCTGCAAGTATGGAATCCAAGCCGAAACGGTCAGCCATTTCAAGCGGCCCGTATTGGAAATTATATCCGATTCTCATCGCGCTGTCGATATCTTCTGCAGAAGCGACGCCTTCTTGCAATTCATGCAATGCCTCATTGATAAGAAGGCAGATCATGCGTGAAGTCACAAAGCCTGGCGACTCATATACCATGATGCCTTTCTTTTGCACAACTTCTTCAACGAAACGTTTTGTTTCATTGAAAGTAGTGTCAGAAGTTTTCAACCCGCGGATAATTTCCACGAGATCGACTTTGGAGACCGGATGAATAAAGTGCATGCCAATAACACGCTCAGGATACTTCGTTGAGCTTGCCATTTCTGTCAAGGACAGTGTTGATGTGTTGCTCGCCAAGATAATGCTGCTTGGACATACGCGATCCAGTTCAGCGAAGACCAATTTCTTCGCTTCCAGATCTTCAGATATTGTTTCAATTACCATATCGCATGCACTTAGTTCCGCCAGATGCGTCACTTTATGTATGCGCGAAAGAATTAATTTTTTTTCGGCCTGTGTGATTGCCCATTTTTCAAGCTGCTTATCCAGGCTCGTTTCAATCATTTCATACGCGTGGTCCAGCTTCTCCGGCGATTGCTCCACCAACAGCACGTCCAAGCCTTTGACAGCAAGCATTTCTGCAATGCCTTGGCCCATTGTACCGCCGCCGATGACGCCGATCTTTTTGAAAAACATGGTTTCTTCCACCTTTCTTGTTGCTATGCTCTGCATAGTGTACCCGAGATGATGGTTTCGTTATCAGTGCATAGGTACCTCACCTTATCTTATCATGAATATGAGAGCAAAAAAGAAAAACCAGCGTGAAATCACGCTGGTAATTGTTTCTTGTCACATAACAGACACCGGAACGTATCTCCGTTCACCAATTCCTCTTCCAACAGACGCTGCAAACATCGCTCAAAAGCATCTCGGTGCTGTTCCAACAATTCACGCGTTCGATAGGTCAAATCTACCATAATCGTCTGCGTTTCTTTTGTCAAGACATCTGGTGAGAGATGTTTCAAACGTACAATGCCGAGATCCGTCAATCCTGCATTCACCATCGTCTCTACAATGTTGAGTGCTTGATCGAAGTCCCCCTGTGAGCCCGTACTACGGTTGCCGTAGAACAACTCCTCTGCTACCGATCCGCCCAGCGCAATGATGATTTGCTCCTCAAGAAATGGCTTTGTATACAGGTAGCGATCTCCCTGTGGTTGATGTCGAACATAGCCTAATGCTTGGCCGCGAGGGCTTAACGCAACTTGAGATACGCTTCCCGGCCGGACAAGCTCTGCGGCTATCGCATGTCCAAGTTCATGAATCGCCACCCGGCGTCGTTCTTCCTCATTCGTCTCTCGATCACTCTTCTCTCCCATTAACGTCTTATCAATCGCAAGCGAGAGATGCTCCATCGTAATCGCCTCTTGCTCCTGACGCATTGCATAAATAGCCGCCTCATTCAGGACGCTCTCTAATTGAGCGCCTGAGAAGCCGAACGTTTCTTCTGCGATTTGCTCCAGACTTACTTCTTCCGCCAGTGGCTTATTCGTAGCATGCAGCTCCAAAATATGCTTGCGTCCCTTCTTATCCGGCATATCTACTTGGATATGACGATCAAAACGGCCTGGGCGCAGCAATGCACTGTCCAGCATCTCTTTACGGTTTGTGGCGGCCATTACCAGAATACGCGGTGACTCATCTGCGTACAGTCCATCCATCTCCGTCAACAGCTGGTTGAGCGTTTGATCATACTCTTTTTGTTGCCCACCTTCACGCTTGCCGCCGATCACATCAATTTCATCAATGAAGATAACTGCATTTTGTTTTTTCTCTTTCTCTGCACGCTGTCTTGCTTCCTTGAACAGCTCTCGTACACGTCCCGCTCCGACACCGACATACATCTCAACAAACTCACTGCCTGAGACACCAATAAATATCGCGTCTGCATAATGAGCAGATGCTTTCGCCATTAATGTTTTCCCCGTCCCTGGGGGGCCTGTTAACAATATCCCTTTCATAGGACGAATACCGAATTTACGAATGTCATCTGGCCGTACCAGAAAATCAAGAGCTTCAATCAATTCATTCTTGGCTCTATCCTGCCCGCCAATACGCTCGAAGCTCATTTCACTAATCTGATTATTGCCTGACTTCACACGCCCTGACGAACGCGCCAAGCCAGCTTGTCCTCTGCGATTTACAAACAGCAGAAGAGCACTGATCGCGGCAACTGCCGCGATGACCGGCCATATATTAACTCCAAGATAACTGACAAATAATATCGCTGGGATTACGATCCCTAATGCCAATTCCAAACTACGAACGGATTGCCGTTGCTTTTTCATTAGGCCATACCCCCACAGGCGATGCTTGCAAAGGAAGCAATACGGTCTTGCTTCCTTTCTCATCCTTGAGTTGAATATACACATATCGTGAATCCATTTCCGTTTGGATCTGAATACCTGGATTTTGCTGCTGCAGTTCCTTCAACTTAACAGGAATATCGCTGTATTTCTGATGTACCATTGCATCTGCAATGTCGAACATTGCACGTGACCATAACTTATCGATAAGCGGCGTGCTCTCATCATTCAAGTATTCCAATTGTACTTTTTTCCCGCTCGAATTCTGTTGCAGCTCGTCCGACACTCTTTCAATCAGGCTGCTAATATTGGTGCCATCCTTGCTCTTCAGCTTCACTTGCAGCGCATCAGGATACCATTGAACATCATACTGCGTAATTTCAGCATGCTGCTTCAATACTCGTTCCACAGGCTGCTTCACGAAATTACGTTCATACAGTGTCCAACCTCCAAATAGTGCAACAGCTGTTGTGACCATAATGAGCAAAGTAGGCATGATTCGAATCTTTTTCGCCATGCTGAAACCTCCTGTTGCAAATATATATCAATACCCCTAGTAATCTCTTTCTGATATATCACGAGTATATCATATATGTCACTTCAACTATGGATGTAATGTGTACCATGATTGCCATCTAAATGGAGCTGCTCCAATACAAAAAGCGCTGCTGCTTCGCATAGCGTACAAAATGTACGTCATATGCAAAGCAGCAGCGCTGCAAAATCGCCTATTACTCGTTATTGGCTAACATTGAATACGTTATTTATTAGGCAGCGTATAGACATCCCCTATTGAGGAACCATTCGCAAATGAATAGAAATGATAGAAGTAATGAACAACCCCTTGTTCATCCTTGCGTTTGACCAGTGCCTGCCATACATATTGATCATCCTTAAATGCTGGCGTAATGCGGATTACATCCGCATCCGGATATTGGGCTTCTATCTGGGCTTGAATCGTCTCTTTAGAGGTTGATTCCGCCATAGGAGTTACCTTATCAGGGAGTACCCACACGGTCTGCTCCTTACCATGTTCGTCAGTTCCCCGCACCATGTATACGACTTGATCCCATACACCCTTCTCCACTTCTGTCACATTTACGAGCTTCACTGCTTCATTCGCCCGCTTTATTATTTCCGCTTCCTTGACCCGTTCGTCCTTATTGATGTATTGCACATACTGATAAGTGGCGAAGAACAATCCGACTAGAAATAAGAGAACGAGTACCGGAATCAACCACTTCCAATGCGACCTCCGGCGTACGCGTCTTCTCTGCATGAATTCTCCTCCTGCCTATCTTGCCAGCAAGCCATCAAAGCATTGCTGCGCCTCGCGAAGGATTCGTTCTTCATCCATCGTCAAACATTCCCCATTCTTCACAACCTGCTTGCCGTCAACCCATACATGCTTGACATCTTTCGCAGACGCTGAATATACCATGTGGGATACCAAGTCGGTATGTGGCAGGAAATGAGGCTGATCAATATCTACCGCAACGAAGTCAGCCTTCATGCCTACTTCAAGCGCTCCAATATCGTCAAGACGAATGGTCTGCGCGCCATAGATCGTACCCATGCGCAGCGCCTCTGCAGCAGGAACCGCAGTTGGATCGCCGGACACCCCTTTATGAATCAAGGCCGTAAGGCGAATTTCTTCGAACATATCCAGATTGTTGTTGCTTGCTGCACCATCCGTACCCAAGGATACAACAACACCCGCACGCAGCATCTCAGGAACACGAGCGACACCGCTCGCCAGCTTAAGGTTGCTTCCTGGATTGTGGGACACCGCAACTTGATACTTCGCAAGCGTCTCAATCTCTTCGTCCGTCAAATGAACAGCATGCGCAACGAAGGAAGGACGGGAGAAGAATCCGAGCTTCTCCAAATGCGCAACCGGACGCAGTCCATAATCCTTCACATTCTGTTCAACTTCTGCCTTTGTCTCTGACATATGCGTGTGCAATGGCAAATCCAGATCATGAGCAGCCTGTACGAAGCTCTCAATAAAGGCTGGAGGACAAGTATACGGAGCATGCGGCGCCATAATCGTACGAATGCGGCCATCTGCCTTCCCATTCCAATCCTTCGCGAATTGAATCGCCTCATTCAGCTTCTCGCGCTGTACATCCTCTGGGCATAAGCCAATCGCACCGCGCATAAGCGATGCACGGATACCGGATTGCTCACATACCTTCGCTACTTCGTCCATGTAGTCATACATATCTACGAAGGTTGTTGTACCGCCCTTCAGCATTTCGATCACAGACAGAGCTGTTCCCCAATAGACATCATTGGCCGTGAACTTGCCTTCCATTGGCCACATTTTCTCCTGCAGCCATGTCTGAAGCGCCAAGTCATCCCCATACCCACGAAGCAGAGACATTGCAGCATGCCCGTGTGTATTAACAAGGCCTGGAATGAAAAATAGACCTTTGCCATCGATGATTTCAGCATCAGCTGCTGCATATTGCTCAGGCAGCTCCGATCCAATATGAACGATGCGATCATTCTCAACAACCATGAACCCATGGAATGAGGACTGCTTCGCAGTTGGAGACAAATCGGCGAACATGCCATTTTTAATAATGATTCGGTGTGTCATTCGGCGGGTACTTCCTTTCCATTATCAGATAAATAATAGGCCAAACTGAACAAATCCGTTGTAAAATCGGCAGTATGCACACGGATATTCGAAGGAACCCTCAAAATGACAGGCGCAAAGTTCAAGATCGCTTCTACTCCCGCCTCTACAAATTGATCAGCTACATACTGAGCTTCTGTAGCAGGAACCGTGATAATCCCGATACGGATTTGCTTCTCGCGTACCGTCGTAATTAGGTCAGACATCGGCTGAACTTTCAGGTTATTTATCTCGGTATTGATTTTGGATTCCTGTGCATCGAACACTGCAACGATCTTCATATTATCTTTCAAGTATACGGTGTAGTTACAGAGTGCGTGACCTAATTTACCTGCACCGACCAATCCAACATGGATAACTTGGTCCAGTTTCAAAATATGTCTGATTTGTTGAATCAAATACGATACATCATACCCAATGCCCTTGCGGCCGAAGTCGCCGAAATACGCTAGATCCTTCCGAATTTGCGCAGGATTCAAGTTCAGCTTCTGTCCCAAATCTTGAGAAGAAACTGTGAGCACTTCTCGCTGCTTCAATTCCAATAGATGACGTAAATACACGGGTAATCGCCGAACGACAGCTTCTGATATCTTTAGTGCTTTCATTCTGAACAAGCCCCTCTCATCGCTCTCCAATGCCTCTTTGATTATGGTCTAGCCACGTATCAATACGTGGTACAAGTTGTTCTGTTGCCATATGCTCCATTTTTGGGCCAGGCAGCGAGTAAAGAAAATGTTTGCCGTAGCTTGTCTCTATTACACGAGTGTCATAAATGATGACAATTCCCTTATCCTGCGTCGTACGCACAAGGCGGCCGAATCCTTGCTTGAAGCGAATTACAGCCTGTGGGACGGAATATTTGCGGAATGGATTCTGATTCATCCGCTTCAGCCGATCGCACTTCGCTTCCACGAGTGGATGATTCGGTGGCTGGAATGGCAGCCGTACAATCGCAAGACATGTCAACGCATCTCCTGGAATATCAACGCCTTCCCAGAAGCTGCTCGTTCCTAGCAGGACTGAATTCGGCTGATCTCGGAATCGGCGTGTCAGCTTGCTTCGGTTGCCGCTGTCAATCCCTTGTCCCAGCACTTGAATGCCATGCAGGCTAAGCGCCTCCTTCAGCGGTTCATACACATCCCGCAGCATGCGGTATGACGTGAATAAGACAAGCATACGTCCTTCTGTTACCTTGGCTACATCAGCCAAGGACTGCATCAGCGTCGAGTTAAACTTGGCATCTGATGCTCCCTTCACACTAGGGAAGTCACGCGGGATGACAACAAGTGCTTGTTCCCGGTAGTTGAACGGCGACGGAAGTATGACCGTATTTAGACGACCATCCCGTTCCGCATCCTTCAAGCCAAGCTGTTCAGCTACGAATTGGAATGATTTATCAACGGACAATGTAGCCGAAGTTAAGATTACGCTCTTCTTCGGCTCGAAGAAGTATCGCTTCAGCGCTTCGCTTACATCGACAGGGACCGCATACATTTGCATTGATTTATGCTTGTATTGGAGATTGCCTTCCATCCAGTAGACGGTATCCGCATCCTTGCCTTGCATAAATTCACGGAATTCATCGCGAAGCTGCCCTATGTCCTTGAATAAACCTGTCACATCAGCCGTGACGCCCTGCACTTCATCATCATCATAATCCTTCCATTCATTGACGAGCTTCTCCCCCGAACGAACAATATCACTTAAACGCGTGTGAATATCGCCTTCGAGCTCCGATACGGAGCTCCATCCATCAGGACGATTGCCAGATGGCAGCCGGAGAACAGCTTGCCCGCCTTCCGCCTGCCCCGCTTCATTCATGGAAGGAAGCATTTGATAGAGTAGCTCATGCAGCCGATCCCATTGATCCTTAACATCGACAAGCTGTGTTAACAGCTTCTCGATCCCTTCAGCCCATACGAGCGCTTTTTCATTGCCTGACAAGCGAAGACGCAGCTGCAGCAATACAAGCGCACCATTCTTGCTGTCTTTGAACAATTGGGTCAGCGGATGAATGAGTGAAAAATATTGCAAGTGAATGCCTAAATGTTTGCCTGCCGTTTCTTCGAAGTGATGTGCTTCGTCTACGACAAGCTGCTCGTATGCGGGGAGCAAACGATGCTCCGCAATCACGTCCGTAAACAATAGGGAATGATTCGTTATAATAATGTCCGATAAATTCGCATCATTCTTCGCCCGGTGGTAGAAGCACCGACGGAACCAAGGACATGCGCGATTCAGACAGGAATCACTATCACTGGCAACGGTATCCCAGAAGTCTGCACCCTTATGAACGAAATGCAGTTCTTCGTCATCTCCATGCTCCGTCTGACTGAGCCACACCAACATTTGGGCAGCTGTCAAACTATCATCGCGTGCATGTACATACTCTCTATTACTTATTTTATGTTCAAATTTTCTCAAACACAAATAGTGACTGCGGCCTTTTAATACGGATGCCTTAAATGGAACCGGCACAATCTTCTCCAAGAGCGGCAAATCACGCTGTCTCAGTTGTTCTTGCAGATTGATTGTGTGTGTGCTAACAATCACTTTGCTCTCTTGAGAAACACTCTGATATATGGATGGCAGTAAGTACCCAAGCGACTTGCCGGTACCAGTACCTGCTTCGATTAGCAGGTGATGCTCTTGTTCGAAGCACTCCATCACTTCATTGAACATCTGCTCCTGCGATTCGCGCGGCTCATAATTATCCAAACGGCTTGCCAGATTCGTCTTAACCTGATCTAGGAACTGAGCGAAGGTCACTCCCTTAAGTGGGTTCTCTGCTGAAGAATCACGCGGCGCCTCCGTCTCTGTCCAATCCGTTTGCTTCAACGTCATTTGGCGGAACGGATAATACCCTACTTCTTCTGTCCAATCAGACACCTCACGCTCCTGAAGCTTCTCTGCAAGCAGCCATTTCAAATCCCGCTCCTCTTGATCACCAAACACATCAACGACGCGCTGTAGCGTCAATAACGGAAGCTGGTCAATCGCTTCTAAGCAGCGAATAAATATATCTGCTGTCGCCCTCGCATCACTGTCTGCTTGGTGCGGGCGATCATGAACAATCCCCATCTCATGTGACACAGAACCAAGCTGGAAGGAAGGCAGCGATGGAAAGAGGATGCGAAGCAGTTCAATTGTATCTAATATACGACCTGTGAACGGCAAATATCCTGTCTGTTCCAGCGCCCTGCATAGGAATTGATAATCGAAGGCCACATTATGGCCGACCAGTACGACATCCCCTAGCAAAGGGACAAGCCCCGTCATGGCATCATCAATATCCGGAGCATCCTTCACATCTTCCCCGGTAATGCCAGTGAGCTGCGATATAAATTCCGGTATGGGAACAGTTGGCCGCACAAGCGTATGATATTCGCGTTCTATCTTCAAATCATGGCCAAGAATAACCAAACCAATTTGAATTATTTCATCGTTCGGCTGACTGCCGGTCGTCTCAAAATCCAAAACAGCAAATCTCATCTCAATAGCTTTCCTCTCACAATTTCTGTTCTTAGCATAACAGATGTTCAGGCGTTTGGAAATGACTAGAGGGAAACATCTGTGCGTATTTTTTCCACACAGTCGTTCCCCTCCGATGTCATGAATCATTGATATTACATGCATGTTATTGGATATGCATCATGTGCTCGCCGCCGAGTTCAAAATGACCGCTTTTGGACTGGCATACCTTCAAATTCATAATCGGTTCCGGCAGAGCCGGATCCCATTCATGCGCCTTCAGGAAGCATGCTTCTGCCTGTGCAAACTGATGCTGCTTCGCATGAATGCAGCCAAGCGCATTGCAGGCAATGGCCTTCATGCTGTTGTTGTCAGTCAAAGGTATGATAAGTTGAAAATGATGTCCTGCTTCCTGACAATTCCCTAAATGCAAGTGCGACATCGCCAAATACGCGCGCACCTCGATATTCTCTGGCTGAATCTTAGCCGCCTGTTCCAAAAACATAACTGCTTCCTTATACATCATGAGCAAATAATACCCCTGACCCCGCTGATAGGGATCCCCATAGTCCGGAATAGCTATTTTGCTCTCCTTCACTGGGCATGGCTGTACGGGTACTGAGCTTCCCTTGCCTGCTTTGGGCCTTAACAATGACAGACGCTCTTCGAAGCGCAGCCATTCCTCCACAATATGGTCACTCATGGAGCGAAGCAGCGACACTTGATGATCGAGTTCCTGTTTTTGCTTTCCCTTCGCATGCGGGTATTGAGCAATCACTTCATCCAACAGTTCATTCATGGTCTCGAATACATGTTGCAGCACGATTCCATCCCACCTTCACAAGTGTTGCGTATCGTTGTCTTATCGGCTCACGTTCATTGTGTGTCTCACAGCTAAGTTTCATTCGGTGCTCCAACGATTCCCGTGCGCTGGCTTCCGTTGTCAGCGAAGCAGAGCAGCAATACGTCCTGCATGGTAGCGTAAGCAAGCAATTCGGCCATAATCATGCCCCTAATTGAAATGCATTAACGAATGGTTGAATGCTCTTCTGTTAGATTCATTACTTCAACAGGCTTGTTATCTCCATCAACAAAAACAATATTCGGCTTGTATTGACGTGCCTCTTCATTCGTCATGGATGCGTAAGAAATAATAATGACATTGTCCCCTGGTTGTACCAATCGAGCTGCCGCACCATTCAAGCAAATCACCCCTGAATGCTTAGGCCCTGGAATCACGTAAGTTTCTAAGCGAGCTCCATTATAATTGTTTACGATCTGAACTTTTTCATTCGCCCAAATATCAGCCAGCTCCATTAAATGCTCATCGATCGTAATACTGCCAACATAGTTCAGATTTGCTTCTGTCACCGTAGCACGGTGAATTTTGGATTTCATCATTTCGCGCATCATTTAGTTCACCCTACTCTCCATGAGTTAACATACGATTATCAATTAATCTTGTCCGACCGAATTTGACTGCAAGTGCAATCAAAATATTGGTGTTTCGCTGATCTAGCGACATCTCCGGCGCCAGTGGCTCCAAATCTGGGAAGCTCAATACTTCAACATAGTCGATGTCTGCCAACGGCTGCTGTGCTATCATATCCTTCATCTTCTGCTGAAGCATTGGGGCTGTCAGCTGCGGATTCTCTTCAAGCCAGACGTCAACTTGACGCAGTGAGCGGGATAGTACGAGCGCTTGCGCCCGTTCTCCCTCAGACAAATACACATTGCGCGAGCTCATTGCCAGACCATCTGCTTCGCGTACAATCGGACATGGAACAATCTCAACTGGGAAATTCAAGTCCTCCACCATGCGCTGAATGACAGCAACCTGCTGTGCATCCTTCATACCGAAGAAGGCTTGATCTGGCTGCACGAGGTGGAACAGCTTCGTAACAACGGTTGTCACACCGTCAAAGTGAACCGGACGCGTAGCACCACACAGCGGACTTGTAATGTCATCCACATGCACTTTGGTTTTGGTAGGTGTAGGATACATCATGTCCGGTGTTGGCATGAATACGATATCCGCACCATGCTTCTTCGCTACCGCCAGATCCCGTTCTTCGTCACGAGGGTACTTCTCATAATCTTCGTTGGGCCCGAACTGTATCGGATTGACGAATATACTTAGGACTACAATATCGCATTGACTGCGAGCCTTGCTTAACAAGCTCGCATGCCCATCATGCAAATACCCCATCGTCGGAACGAAGCCAATGGTTGGGTCTCCGTCCGGACGTCTATGTTCAAGCTTCATGCGACGCAGCGCGTCTCTCAGCTCTTGTATGGAATGTACTGTGATCATGGTGTCTGCACCTTCCCACTTCCGTATAATTGTCCTGCCAATTCCTCATCTGCAGCGAATACATGCTCCTGGGCTGGGAATGTGCGCTGCTTCACTTCTTCTACATAAGAAGCAAACGCTTCACGAATGGTCGTTCCTACATCCGCATATGTTTTTACGAACCGCTTAGGACGATAGTCTGCATCATATCGTACGATATCATGGAATACGAGCACCTGCCCATCACATTTGACACCGGCTCCGATTCCGATTGTCGGAATCTCTAGCCGTTCTGAGATATAAGCAGCCACCTCATCCGTCACAAGTTCTAGTACAACACCGAAGGCTCCCGCCTCCTGCAGTGCTAGGGCATCTTCAAGCAATCGCTGTGCATCTTCCATCGTCTTGCCTTGGATTCGATATCCTCCAATTTGATGTACCGATTGCGGTGTCAAGCCGATATGTCCGAGTACCGGCACACCTGCCTGCACACAAGCCTTGACCATAGGTGCAATCTCCGCTCCGCCTTCCATTTTCACAGCTGTTGCGTGTCCTTCTTGCATAATGCGGCGAACCCCATTCAGCGTCTCAGCCACCGTGCTGTGGTAAGTCATGAATGGCATATCAGTCACAATAAACGTGTTCGGCGCTCCCCGGCGCACTGCGCGGGAGTGGTATACCATATCATCGATCGTAACTGGCAATGTAGAATCATAGCCTAGCACGACATTGCCCAAGGAATCACCGACGAGGATAATATCGACGCCCGCTTCCTCTGCCAATCGGGCAGTAGGATAATCATAGGCTGTCACCATGGCAATGGGTTCGTTTTGTTTCTTCATCGTTTTCATTTTGACAATACTTAGTGGCTGCTTCGGTTTGTTCATTCTTTCTTCATCTCCTTCAACGTCTCTTTGGCGCGTTTCAACACAATCTTCCATCATCTCTTTTGCCTGATAGCTGTTGCTGTGCGCATTTTTCTTAGTGTGTGCAAAACAAAAAACCTTTTAGCATTTCCACTAAAAGGGTCCATAAGAAAAAAAGAGGTCGCAAGCGGACGTCCTTCTGTCTCGGTCCCTTCGGCTCAGAGCAGAAACGTGCTACACGTTCGTCAAGGAATATGCACTTAACTTCATTCTTCCTTGCTGTGTGTGGCCGGTGCGGTTCCGCGAGGATACCGCCAAGCCGACACTTATTATACCAAAGTTTATTCCTACTTACATCACGTAAAGTGTACATCCCCGGAAAAAATTTTCCGGTAGCAACCATCCTCGCCCAGCACGATAAGCGCTCCGGAGTCATCAAGTCCCTGTGCAACCCCAGATACAATTCCGTTCGGGGTCGTCACCGACAGACTGCGTCCAATGGTTACGCTTTGCGCTTCCCATAGCGTACGGATCGGTGCAAATCCTTGCTCAACATACAGCTTGTATAACTGCTCTAATTCAAATAAGCACTCTGCAAGCAGTGAGGCACGATCAATTTCCTTACCCGAAGCAATTTTGAGCGATGTCACTTTAGACCTCAATTCCTCTGGGTAGTCATGCTCTTCCAAATTTACACTGATGCCAACCCCCGCAATAACATGAACAAGTCGTTCATCCTCAGCTGAAGATTCTGTCAGTATTCCGCATACTTTTTTATCTTCATACAAAATATCATTGGGCCACTTTATTCCTAAATCCACGTCCGTCATCCGCTTCATTGCGCGGCATAGCGCAACTGCGGAAAGCAGTGTCAACTGCGGCGTGAATTGTAGCGGAATTTGCGGGCGGAGGATCAGGCTCATCCATATTCCCTTGCCTGCGGGAGAGTGAAAGCTTTTTCCCTGTCTACCTCGCCCCCCTGTCTGTTCCTCCGCGATTATGACCGCACCGTCTGCTGCTCCTTCCAGTGCCCACACAGCCGCTTCGTTCTGCGTCGATTCCGTACGGGCAATGATACGTAGCTGGTGACCCAGCTTGCTCGTCTTCAGTTTCTCAAGCAGCGACAATTCATCCAGCTGCGTTGGCATTTGAACGAGTCGATAGCCCAGCTTCGGCACAGCTTCGAATTCGTAGCCCTTCGAACGAAGACGATTGATTTGCTTCCACACGGCGGTACGTGATATATCAAGTCTCCGGCTAATCTCTTCACCGGATATAAACTCTCCTGGATGCTCTTTGAACCATGCTAGTAATTGGTCACTCATTGTTCATTCCACGCTTTCCTTACATAGTCAAGCAGAGCTTCGCGCTCATTAGCAAGTTCCCCTAATGCTACGGAGAGCCATACCTGCTCCAAGCATTGGCGTAGCCATGGCCCTGCCATCCGTTCTGTGGCTTGCAACACATCCGAGCCCGTCAGGGCAATATCTCGCAAGCCCCGGACGGGAATGTCCTCCAGCCAAGCCTCGCCGTGCTGGAGGAACGGCTGCATTGCAGCCGCATACTCGCGCGCCGCCCCAACGCCCAGTAGGGCGCGGCGGCACGCGAGTGCATCGCGGAGACCTTGTTCGCCGACAGCGAACAGGGTCTCCGCGATGGTGCGGCGCCACGCGTCCAAGGCGCCGCTATCTTCCTCGGCCGCGGCCAAGGCGGCAGTGCCGCCAGCCGCGAGCCGGGCGTCCGCGCGCAGGACGGCCAGCATGGCGTCCTGCTGCGTACCCGAGCAGCGCAGCGCCTGCACAATGCGCTGCGCCTCCGCTTCGTCGACCTCATGCCCAAGCAGCAGCAGCGCCATGCGCTTCTCGGCCGTATCCACCTGGCCGAGCGCGCACAGCAGCGGCTGCCACACGGCAGCATCGGTCAACGCAAGTGCTCCCAGCGGCTCCTTCGTATGACCTAGGAGACCGCTGCGTACGAGCAGCCCCCATCCGCGCGCCGGATTCGGACCTGCTGTAAGCTTCCACAGCTCGTCCCTCACGCGTTCCATCGCAACGAACGCGAGCGTCTCCCTATTGACTCGCAGCGCCTTCCAAGTCGACTTGGCGAACACGCCGCCAAGCAAAGACGCAAAGCGCACGCCCCGCATCATTCGCAGCGCATCCTCGCGGAAACGCTCCTCGGCTTTGCCGACACAACGAATGATGAGCCTTCTCAGATCGGCTTGTCCACCAAATGGATCATGAATGCACCCGTTCACATCCTTAGCCATCGCATTAATCGTGAAGTCCCGTCTTCTTAGATCCTCATCTAGATCATCAATAAATTCGACTTCCTCTGGCCGACGGTGCCCCTCATACGCCGCTTCCTTGCGAAAGGTGGTCACCTCATAGGTATTCTGCGGCATCACAACAGTTACCGTCCCATGCTGCAGCCCTGTTGGAATCACCTTTGGAAACAAAGCCACTACCTGTTCTGGGTGGGCGGATGTCGCGATATCCACATCATAGATCGGCCGCCCGATCAGCGGATCGCGGACACAGCCCCCAACCATATAAGCACTGAACCCCGCTTCCAGGAGACAGTTCATCACTTGTTCCGCTTCCTGGAACAGTGAGTTATCGGTCAAGCCGCGCCTGCTTCCATATTCATCGCCCATCGTCAGGTCTCCTCCCATCAATACATACAAGAGCGCGCAACGGAGATGGCCATTGCGCGCATTCGACGTGTGGTTGTAATGGGTACGGTATACAGCAGATCACCCTCAGCACACCGGCTTCGGATCCAACGCTTCCTTCCCAAGCACACGATAATAAATTTGTTCATATTGCCACGTAATGAGATCGTTACAGAATACATGTCGTGCCCGATGCAGACATGCCTCATGCATCTTCTGCGACAATTGCGAATCAGACAGCAATCGAATCGCATAATTGGCCATCGCCGCTGTATCTCCTGTTGACGCTAAAAAACCCGTCTCTCCATGGCTCACCAGCTCTGGTATGCCCCCTGCTTCGGAGCCGATCGTAGGTACACCGCAAGCCATTGCTTCCAGGGCCACTAACCCGAAGCTCTCCTTCTCGGATGGGAGCAGCAGCACATCTGCCAGCGAAATCACCTGTGCGATTTCATCCTGCTTGCCGAGGAAATGTACCCGATCTTCCAGTCCCAACTCCCGGATGCGGCACTGAACCTTCGGCATGTCTGGCCCTTCCCCGACGAAGACGAGGCGTGACGGAACTTGCTCCTGAACCTGATTGAAAATATCCACCACATCACTCACCCGCTTAACAGGGCGGAAGTTCGAGATATGCATCAATATTTTCTCATTCGGATAGGCGAAGTCGGCACGGTATTGAGCAACTTCCCTTGGATAGTACACACGCTTATCAACAAAATTGTACGTAAGATCAATCGGACGTGTAATATCAAGCAATTCTCTTGTTTCTTTAATTAAATCATTCGATACAGCCGTAACCGCATCACTCTCATTAATGGCGAAGCGAATCATATCCTTGAGCGATTCATCTTGAGCCAATACCGTTATATCGGTTCCATGCAGGGTAGTGACTACCTTCAGCCCTGGGTGGGCCATTTGCTTTGCCAAATAAGCGCATACCGCATGCGGAACCGCATAATGAACATGCAGCAAGTCAAGCTGCTGCATATTTGCCACTTGTGCCATCTTGCTTGCCAGAGATAAATCGTAAGGAGGATAACGAAAGACATAATAATCGTTAACATCGACCTCGTGATAATGAATATTCTTCTGAAAGCTTGCACCTAAGCGAAACGGAATATTATGTGTAATAAAATGAACCTGATGTCCCCGCTCAGCCAATAGCTTGCCAAGCTCCGTCGCCACAACACCAGAGCCACCGAGCGACGGATAACACGTAATGCCGATTTTAAGACCTTCGTTCATAAACGATCCCCCTTTTCGCCATTCACTCACACGGATCACTATAAGAAAAGAGATACCGCAAACGGGCCTTTCACGACAAACCCTTCCGCATACTCAAATCCGTGAGTCTGACCAAGCAGCGAGTCTCGTGCAGCAACCCGCTCCACATAATTCTGATTCAATGGAGTTGCGACGAAGTCATTGTCGCCATCTGGCTTCATAAACTGAGAGCGATATGCTTGAAGTGACTTCCGCTTCTGATCATATACATCAGACACATCCACCAGAACTTGAGAAGCAGCAACATCATTAATAAAGTAATAATAGACTTGCTCAACCGTATGCGCAGGCAGCTCTGGCATATAACGCCGCAGCTTCGCATTGAACACCGCTTCCTGAACAATGTGGCTACAGGCAATATGATCTGGATGGCGATCCTCCCAGTAAGGCATGAAGACAATACGAGGACGGTGCTTGCGAATAGCAGTTACCACCGCATTGATATGCTCCTTGGTCACCTGTAAGCCGCGATCAGGAAGGCACAAATTACCGCGTGCCGAGAGCCGCAAAATTTCTCCTGCTTCCTTCGCTTCCTCTCTGCGCAGCTCTACCGTACCATTCGAGGACATCTCCGCTTCAGTCAAATCGCAAATGCCGACACGATACCCTTCCTTCGTATGCTTGGCAATCGTGCCCGCCATGCCAATCTCGACATCATCAGGATGCGCTCCGAATGCAAGAATGTCGAGAGTATTCATCATTCTTCCGTTCCCGGCTTATATTTATGTGTCAGTTCACGCCATGCGAAGTCGCCGCGTTCAAGCGCCTTAACAAGAATTTCTGCTGTCGCAATATTCGTTGCAACTGGAATGCCCTGCACGTCGCATAGGCGAAGAAGAGCAATAATATCCGGCTCGTGAGGCTGAGCCATTAACGGATCGCGCAAGAAGATAATGAAGTCCATTTCATTTTGCGCAACAAGTGCGCCGATCTGCTGATCGCCGCCGAGCGGGCCAGACTGGAAGCGATGAATATCTAGGCTTGTCTGCTCCATAATGCGCAGCCCTGTCGTACCCGTTGAATATAATTTATGACCTTGGAACACTTTTTCATATGCGATAACAAAATTAACGATTTCATCTTTTTTGCGATCATGTGCAATAAATGCGATATTTAGCATGTCTATCCCTCCGTTGTGTGTCCCCTGCTCACATTCATTTCGAGCTATCTAAAAATACAAATGCATACAAGCATTAAGCGAAATCGAAGTCAATTGATCAGTCATCAAGCAGGTGCTCGAAGCCGTATACCAATTGCTCCAGATTCATTACCTTCTTGACTGCCATATTCACACCTGGCATATACCCTGCACGCTCATAGGAGTCGTGACGGATTTTAAGAGATTGCCCATAGCCCCCGAAGATAACTTCCTGCTGAGCAAAGACCCCTGGCAAGCGAACACTATGAATACGGAATCCGTTGTAATATCCGCCGCGGGAACCTTCGATCTTCTCTTCTTCATTCGGATTGCCTTGGCGATGCTCCGCTCTTACCTGAGAGATCAATTCTGCTGTCTTCACAGCAGTTCCGGAAGGAGCATCGAGTTTCTGATCTCCGTGATATTCAATGATCTCGAGATCCGGGAAATACTTGGCCGCTTGCTGTGCAAATTGCATCATAAGAATGGCCCCAATAGAGAAATTCGGCGCAATCAGACCACCAAGCTTCTTCTCTTGGCAAAGTTGCGTCAATTGCTCAATCTCTTCCGGCTGGAAGCCTGTTGCCCCAATAACAGGGCGAACTCCATACTCAATTGCAAGCATCGTATTCTTCATTACGGCCTGCGGGATCGAGAAATCAACCATGACATCTGCTTCTACCTTCTGCAGTGTCTCTTCAACATCTGCTGTAGTTGTAACACCGCATGCAGGTAGACCTACTAGCGTGCCCGCATCGACAGCGCCCGCTGACGGTGCAATTGCTGCAACCAGTTCCAAGGACTCGTCCTGCAGTACCATTTTCACAACTTCTCTTCCCATGCGTCCGCTTGCACCCGAGACGGCTACGCGAATTCGTTTCATTTTATGTCCCCCCAACTGCTCCAATAACGATATGTTTTTTTTCGATTATGATTCGTTTGATGTCTGCTCATCAATCCGTGTCCATCGATTCGCGTCACGTGTATTGAACTTGTGCATGCAGGCATCATGAGCCTTCGTCAAGTCGATACCGAGCGAGTTCGAGAAGCACAACAGAATGAACAATATATCTCCAAGCTCCATCTCAATGGAGTTGTCTTCTTCTGAAGCCTTCTTCGGCTTCTCCCCATAGCGATGATTCACTTCACGCGCCAATTCCCCTACTTCTTCAGACAATCGGGCAAGCATCGCAAGGGGGCTGAAGTAGCCTTCCTTAAACTGTGATATGTAGTCATCAACTTCCTGCTGCATTTGCGCGAGTGGCTTGCTGCGCAGGGAAGTGAGGAAAGACTTCATCTCTGGATTTGTCATACGATCCCCTTCTTTATTCATGCAAAAGTGGTTTGAAATGAATGAAATCTGCTACCTATAATGAGGGTAACGACTTCGTTACTTTCTGCTACTATGTTATCGTATCACCGTCTGGAAAACAAATGCTTTTTATCTGCTTCGTAATCCGATATACTAATGAACGAATGAGCATCTTCCTGCCTAAAGGAGCCTGAATACTTGTGAAATCGACCATTGTTCAACGCATTTGGAATACGTTTCTCCCGATAACGATTGGAACAGCGATTTTTGCATTTGGATTAATTTACTTCATCATGCCCAATCAGTTGATGGAAGGCGGCGTTACTGGAATTACCGTCCTATTGAATTATGCAGCAGGAATTCATCCATCAATATCTACGCTAGTCTTGAATATCCCACTGTTCATCATCGGTTGGAGAGCACTTGGCATGAAGCAGCTGGCACTAAGTTTTTACGGTGTTCTTAACCTCACGTTCTTCCTATGGTTGTTCGAGCGTGCGGTCTCCATGCATTGGATTTCACCATTTCAAACTTCGAATGACTTCATTTTGGCCACCTTGTATGCCGGCGTTACCGTAGGAACTGGACTCGGTATTGTCTTTCGATTTGGCGGTACTACAGGTGGCGTCGACATCATCGCCCGGATTGCGAACCGTAGATTCGGTATCAGCATGGGGCAATTCATCCTTATCCTCGATATATTCATCATAGGGGCTGCTTTGTTCTATATTCCGAAGGAAAAAATTCTATATACGCTCGTTGCTGTATTCATTTCCTCTAAAGTCATCGATTTTATTCAAGAGGGAGCATATGCAGCCAAAGCATTCACCGTTATCTCTGATCATTCGCAGGAGATTGCGGATGCGATTACAAAAGAAATGGAACGCGGGGTCACACTTATTCCAGCAGTAGGAGCATATTCCCGCTCCCAGAAGCAAATGGTGTACTGTGTCGTTAGCCGCACAGAAATTCGCCGCTTCAAAACGATCGTAAAAACAATCGATCCACGGGCATTTATTGTTGTGAACGATGTTCATGATGTGCTTGGTGAAGGCTTTCGAGAGGAGTAGCAGAAGAAGTTAGAGGTTCAGCCTTCGCGAACACTAGAAATTCCCACCCCACTGCCTGCTCAGCGTTCTTCATAAAGTCATTTCTTAGCCCCAAATAAACAGACCTCGAAGCAAGCCTGCTTTCGCTGGCCTATATCGAGGTCTACTGTAAGAGAAGAATTCGCCCATCCCATCCTTCATTCTTTTTTTTCATTCCTTGCCTGTCCGAACGACATACTGATATTACTGCCTTCTACCTCTTACTATTGCGGAAGTTCCCTGGACGAATAGCATATTGTTCATAGCGATACTTCTGAAAACCTACATAAGCCAACATCATGCATACGATAAAGGCCAGCATAAAAATCCACT